>ENA-OWMY01000141-OWMY01000141.1-metagenome-genome-assembly--contig:-NODE-141-length-22674-cov-3.129051_pt1 | contig 22674 bp, 13 predicted proteins | sample MGYA00245358_ERZ651122 | MGnify/ENA primary metagenome ERZ651122 (study PRJEB26857, sample SAMEA4031752) | metagenome | biome: human; feature: oral; material: saliva | place: Philippines | collected 2014...
TTGGTTTTAACGGCAGTTCACGGGAGGATGCAACTTAATTCTTCGCTTCGACCTCATATTTTTTTATTTCGTTGCTTTCTTTTTCACGATTATTGCGTATCTTTGTCGCATAATCTCTCACCTTTTCTAAAAAATCCAATGAAGTTTTTCAGCAAACTCTGTTTGGGAGCCGCATTTATTGCTTTTTCGCTCCCGATGATGGCGCAAACTGCTAGTTGGCGCAAGGGGGCTCTCTATCGTCTCCAAGCCACAACTTCAGGACGCGTGCTCGATGTTTCGGGTACAACAGCCATCACCGCGTCAACAGATGCACAACGCACACAGCAATACTGGACGATTGCTCCGCTTTCTGGTTCGTGGCGCATCCTTAATCCTTTTACCCAACAGGCTTTGCGCCACAATGGTGACCGAGTGGAAACCGGAGAAATCAATGGTTCTGACGAGAATCAGTTGTGGAGCATCGAACAATCACCTGCGGGTGTGGTGCTTGTGCCCGCAACACGTCGCGACAAAGCTGTCGGTTTGGACAAAAGTGGACACTTTCAACTCGTGGATTTGGCGAGTTTGAAGGGAAAACAACCTCAACTTCGCGCTGTTGCGGCAGGTGTTTCGGGATTTGACGATCAACAAACTTATCGTTTGCGTCTTCTCAACAAACCAGGTTTTGTGTTGGGTAACGGAGAAGTGGCTGAAAATGGTCGCCGCATCGTAGCAGAACCTCAAGACTCTGCGCATCGCGGTCAATACTGGTCGGTGAAAATGCTCGATCTCAACCGCCGCGTGGTGGAAAATGCTTATTTTGTGCAACATTTTGACGATGGGGGCAACAATGCTTCGATTGACTACTTGTTGCAGTGGCCTGCTTCGCTGAGAAATCCCGGAAATGCGCAACTCACCATCCTGCCTGTTCCTGGACAAGAGGATGCTTTCGTCATCGCTTCTTTCAACAAAAAGGAAAAGATGTTTGCGTTGCGCGGAGATGAAATGAAGATTGTGCCACTCAATCTCAAAGATTCCACAGCTTGGGTGGCATTTGACGAGGTGAATAAGCCTAAAATCAAATCTCCTTGGTGGGAAGATGAAACTGTCTTTGCACTCAATCGCTTGCCTGCACACACCACTTATCAACCTTATGCGAGCGAAGCAGAGATGCTCAAAGACAAGACTTTCTACAACACTCCGTGGTCGGTGCCCGTGAGCGAGCGTTATCTTTCGCTCAACGGCACGTGGAAGTTTCATTTGGTGAGCGAACCCAAACTTCGTCCCACAACATTCTTCCAAGAAGGCTTCGACGTGTCGAAATGGGACAACATTCCTGTACCTTCTAACTGGGAGATGCAAGGATATGACCATCCTATTTATTGCAATGTGGAATATCCTCACGCTAACACTCCTCCTTATATTATGGCGCGTCCAGGATACAACGATGGGGGTGCGAACTATGGCATCAATCCTGTGGGTTCGTATGTGCGCACATTCGATTTACCCAAAGGATGGTCGCAACAACGCACCATCATCCACTTTGCAGGCGTATACAGTGCCGCAATGATTTGGATGAATGGACACTTTGTGGGCTATCGTCAAGGGGCTAACAACGTAAGCGAATTTGATGTGACACCTTATCTTCGCGAAGGAGAAAACCGTCTTGCGGTACAAGTGTTCCGTTGGAGCGATGGTTCTTACTTAGAATGTCAAGATATGTTCCGCATGTCGGGTATTTTCCGCGATGTTTATCTCTTCAACGTGCCCACAGCTTACGTGTTTGATCACCAAATCACCACTTCTCTGCGCAATAACTACAAAGATGCTACCTTGCAATTCAACTTCGATGTGAGAAATCCAAGTGCAGAAAAGCAAGACAAGCAACTAGATGTGAAAGTGTTTGACCCCAAAGGTAAACTCGTGGCGAAAGATATGCTACGATTCACGGCAGAGGCACACAGAGATTCCACTTTTAGTCAATACACCCTCAATCTCGACCTCAACAATGTTGCCTTGTGGACGGCTGAAACGCCTCAACTCTACACCGTGCGCTTCGTGCAACGCAATGGTAACGGTGCAGAAGAGATGGCTTGGAGCACAAAAGTTGGCTTCCGCGAAGTGAAACTTCAAGGTTCTCTGCTCTATGTTAATGGTAAGCGCGTCTTCTTGAAGGGAGTAAACCGTCAAGACACCGATCCCAAACTCGGTCGCGCGGTGACGAACGAAACAATGCTCCGCGATATCTTGTTGATGAAGCAAAATAACATCAACACCATTCGTACCTCTCACTATCCCAACAATGCGCGTATGTATGCGATGTACGACTACTATGGTTTGTACACCTGCGACGAAGCCGACCTAGAAGACCACGCTAACCAAAGCATCTCCGACCTGAAAAGTTGGGTTCCTGCCTTCGTGGATCGCATTGACCGATTGGTGAAACGCGACTTCAACCACCCCTCTGTCATTATGTGGAGTTTGGGAAATGAAGGAGGAAACGGTGAAAACTTTGGAGATTGCTACAACCACGCCGTGAAACTCGACAACACGCGCCCTGTTCACTACGAAGGCACGCGCATCCACCGTCCTTTTGGTGGAGAACGCTTCTCGGATATGTATTCTAAGATGTATCCCGATATGAACTGGATGAGCAAATACACCAATAATATGGATAAGCCGATGTTCATCTGCGAATATGCGCACGCGATGGGTAACGCTATGGGTAACTTTGGTGCTTACTGGGATGCCATCGAAGCGAGCAACTCTTGCATCGGTGCTGCCGTGTGGGACTGGGTGGATCAAAGCATCTACGACCCCAAGGAGATGAAACAAGGCATCTATCGTCTGCACACCGGCTATGACTATCCAGGACCTCACCAAGGAAACTTCATGAGTAATGGTATTCTTCCAGGTACTCGTGAGGAGAGTGCAAAACTCAAGGAGGTGAAAGCTGCACACCAATTCGTGAAATTCCATCTCGCGAGCGTAGATGCACAAAAGAACATCGCGCAAGTGGTGGTGCGCAACGGATATGCCTTCACCAATCTCCACGATTTCGACCTCCATTGGACGACCCTGCGCAATGGATATGTGCAAGGCACGCGCAAAATGACGCTGCCCCCCGTAGCTCCTGGAGATAGCGTAACGCTCACCCTCGCACTTCCCAAAGTGAAACTCGCGAAGGCGAAGGAAAATGGCGAAGAATGGATGCTCAATCTCTATGCTTTCCGTCGCGCTGCCACTCATTGGAGCAACAAGCAGCACGAAGAAGCGATGAAACAATTCGTCCTCTCTCAACGCGCTCCCTTAGCCAAGGCACAATCTCTCGCTGCAGAAGTGAAAGAAGCACGCAACGGCAATGAAATTTCCTACACAGCCGATCAAGTGCAACTAACTTTCGATGCTCAAACCGCCGAACTCAAGAGTCTTCGTTGGGGAAATCGTGAAATCCTCGGTCAAGGTCTCAATCTCGACTACACCAACTTCCGCTTCATTGAGAACGACCGCCAGTCTAACACCAACAATGGTATGACCGCAGCAGGCAAAATCTCAGCATCTCGCACTGCCGATGGTTTCCAAATCCTCACCAAGCGCACAGGTTCTTTGAGCGATATGACCATCGTCTACACCCTTCGTGGTGGAAACGTGGTAGACATGAACGTGCAGTTCGTTCCGAAGCGTGGCGACCTCCGTCGCACCGGTTTCCAAGTCGGTCTCGACAGCACGCTCCAGCACATCAACTACTGGGCTCTCGGTCCTTGGGAAAACTACAACGACCGTCGCGATGGCGTTACCGTGGGACGCTATTCCACCACTCCGCTCAACTCGATGGAACGCTATATGAAACCCCAAAGTACTGGTTATCGCTATGAGGTGCGCGAAGCTACTTTCACCGACAACAAAGGCCGCGGTGTGCGCATCGAAACCGAAGGTGAAGTGGGATTCTCTGCCCTCCCCTACAGCGAAGAAGACTTAGCACAAGCCAAGCACACTTGGGAATTGAAGAAACGTCCCTATCTTGTGTTGCAAATGGATGCTACTTATCGCGGTGTGGGTAATGCCTCCTGCGGTGGTGTAGACACCATCAAGCCCTTCTGGGTGCCACAACAATCACAATCCTTCCGTTTGCGTCTAACCCCCGTAAATTTGGTGAAATAAGCAATCCAAAATCAATTGCCTAACACCAATACTCTCGTAACTTCTTACGTTGACTCTCTTTCCGCGGAGTTGCCTTCTTTTCAGGAGCGCAACTCCGCTTGTTTTGTATAGTTCTCCTCTCCTCCACCCTTCCCCACTGCCCAAGAGGGGGAAAGCGCAACTAGAGTGTCCAAGATGAAAGCGTGAGTGTTTGCTCAACACGCTGTTCCACGGCATCAGGGAGATTGTGGAAGAAGTTGATGCCGGTGAGTTTTTCAAGCGCGGAGACACTCACAGCGTGTTTCCCCATCTTTCGGGGAAGACCATTCTTACCATAGTTCTTGTGTTCCACCCAAAAGCCAATGCTGCTGTAAACTCCATTTTTCACTTTGAGCAAAGCCATAAAATAGTGGTGAGGCACGGGCATCTTCCCATTGGCAGCGTAGCCGAAGGAGGAAAGTGGAGCGAGGGTGCCACCTTTCACCACATAGAGGGTGTCAGCAAAGGAGGGATTGCGTCCTAAATCTTGTACTAGGCTTTCAAGTCCTGTCCAATACTTTTGGTTGAAACTAGACAATTGCGGACTCATATTTCCCATATAAAAAGTTTGGTCGTTGGCTTCTCGCGAAAAAAGACGATCGGCGGATGCTACCAGATGACCGTGGTCATAACCGCGTCCGAAGGAGAGATCGCTGGGGATAGCCCAAGCCGTGGGAAGTTTTGGGTCGCGAGGATACTGAGGTTTGATTTTATAGTTCTTGCGTCCTACCGTTTTGGAACGTGTTTGTGGCTCAAATCGGAAGGCAACCCAACGAGAATGATAGGATTGAGGAAGATAGGCATAGGCATAGTTGACGATGGAATCGCGCCCTTGTGGGTTGGCTACGCGGTGAACGATGAAGAGTTCTCCATTTTCGCCTGTGAGTAGTGGCATCTCCATCCGTGCAGCATCCGCGCGTTGTTGTGCATTCAGCGGCAACGCAGGACTAGGCGAAGGATTGTTGGGAGAAGGCTGTGGATTAGGTTGGGGGGAGGGTTCTGGAGAGGGCTTAGGCGAAGGTTCCGGAGAAGGTTGAGGTTGCGGAGCCGGAAGATCGGGTTTTGTGTCATCTTTCCAATGGATATTAGGGCTATCTTCTCTTTCGCAAGCGGAGAAAGTGAAACAAAGCGCGCAGCAAAGTGAAAATAGAAGGATAAAACGTGAAGTCATTGCATGAAAGTTTATACTATTCTGTGGGAATTTGTGAGAGTGGAGAAGAGAGTGCGCTTTTCGCTAGATTTACTGTTTCTTTCTAAACCTCCATCGACTTTCGAAATTTTGGCCTTTTCATCTTCAGAGAAGCAAAATATCTACTGAAAAAGGCAAAAAGCTGCATCTCAATATGGATAAGCAAAGTTAGAAAAAAACGGAAAGATTCGCCATCACTCTCGGCATATTTCGCACACTAATGCCAGTTTTTTTAATGTTTCCTCATATTTTCCGCAATTTCGAAGCCTGCAAACTACGTGTGTTCCAACAATGTTGCGTAATTTTGCCGAGGAATTATCTACATATCCCTAGAAATAGCAGTCAACTCTTTTAGATGAAGCACTTTTTTCTTACACTCCTTGTCCTTGTTTTGGGAGGACAACTCCACGCTGCGGCACAAAAGAAAATCCTTTATGGTGTAGCTTTCTATAATGTCGAAAATCTCTTCGACACCACACACGACCCTGGCAAGGATGACCACGAATTTCTTCCCACAGGTTCTTATCAGTGGAACGAACAGAAGTATCAAGCCAAACTCCACAATATGTCGCAAGTCATCAGTGAGTTGTGCACTGAGGTGGAAAACACCAAAAACCCTGCAGGTGCTGCTGTGGTGGGACTGAGCGAGGTGGAAAATCGCCACGTTCTCGACGACTTGCTCCAACAACCCTCTTTGTCTAAACGAGGATACAAAGCTGTGCATTTTGAAGGTCCCGACCGTCGCGGCATCGACGTGGCTTTGCTCTACAATCCCAAAGCTTTCCACCTAGAATCGGCTATGCTCGTGCCTTTCGTTTATCGCGATTCGCTGCAACCCGATGTCGATTTGGGATTTTACTGGGACGCTGACGGAAATATTCAACCTCATTCCAATAAAAATGGGGAACTCATCGGCGACACCACCTACATCACTCGCGGTTTTCTCACCGTTGGCGGACGCTTGGGAGATGAAAAATTCTTCTTCATCGTCAATCACTGGCCTTCTCGAGGTGCACAAAGTCCTGTGCGTGAACGTGCAGGCTACCAAGTGCGCAAGTTGAAAGAAGCACTTCTCCAACAACATCCTGGTGCGCGCATTGTGATTATGGGTGACCTCAACGACGACCCCAACAATGCCTCTGTGGATGCTCCCGAAGCGCTCGGTGCTAAACATCAAGCAGCTGACGTCACTTCGCCCGACGATCTATACAATCCTTGGTGGGATATGCTCTACAACAAAGGCATCGGCACGCTCTACTACCGAGGTAAGTGGAATCTCTTCGACCAAATCATTTTCTCTGCCGGACTCCTCGACAAGTCGCAACCCACACGTTTGCACTTGCTCACCAACGCGGTCTTCTCTCGCGACTATCTCCTCCAGGCAGAAGGTAAATACAAAGGCGCACCCAAGCGCACCACAGCCGGAGGCACCTGGCTCAATGGCTACTCCGACCACCTTCCCACGCAGATTTTCTTGGTGAAAAATGCGAAGTAAAACTCTTTCCTGTGGAGCAAAGACGCTTTGATTTCCACACCCTAGACACAGATAAACAGAAAAGGGGCATTCCCCCTCCAACTTCCAACGACTCATAAGCTCTATGGCACAGAAACCCTCTATACCCAAAGGTACGCGCGATTTCGGATTCGTCGAAATGGCACGACGCAACTACATCTTCGACACCATCCGCAGTGTCTACCGTCTTTATGGTTTTTCGCAAATCGAAACCCCTGCGATGGAAAACCTCTCCACCCTTATGGGGAAATATGGGGAAGAAGGCGACAAATTGCTCTTCAAAATTCTCAATAGCGGAGACTTCACACGTTCTGTTTCTACCGAACAATATGAAGCGGACTCCGCTGCTGCCCTTGCCGCTAAGTTTTGCGAGAAAGGATTGCGCTATGACCTCACTGTGCCTTTTGCACGCTATGTGGTGCAACACCGCGAAGAACTCCAACTTCCCTTCAAGCGTTTCCAAATCCAGCCCGTTTGGCGCGCCGACCGTCCTCAAAAAGGACGCTATCGCGAATTCTATCAATGCGATGCTGACGTGGTGGGTAGCGATTCTCTTCTCAACGAGGTGGAATTGATGCAAATCGTTGACGAAGTATTCACGCGCTTTGGCATCCGCGTTGCTATCAAAATCAACAACCGCAAACTCCTCACCGGTATTGCAGAAGTGCTCGGAGCTGCCGACAAAATCATAGATATTACCGTAGCTATCGACAAACTCGATAAGATTGGTCTCGACAAGGTCAACGAAGAACTGCTGGCTGCTGGTCTGTCTGCTCAACAAGTGGAAACGCTGCAACCCATCATCTCTCTCTCTGGAACGAATGCCGACAAAATCTCTACTATGCGACAAGTGTTGGCTGCAAGCGAAGTGGGATTGAAAGGTTGCGATGAACTCGAATTCGTGCTCAATGCGCTTGGAGACTCGCTGAAAAACGTGCTAGAACTCGACCTCACACTGGCTCGTGGTTTGAACTACTACACGGGTTGCATCTTCGAGGTGAAAGCACTCGATGTCGAAATTGGTTCCATCACGGGCGGTGGACGCTACGACAATCTCACCGGCATCTTCGGACTTCCGGGACTCTCTGGCGTGGGCATCTCCTTTGGTGCTGATCGCATCTACGACGTGCTCAACCAACTCGAACTCTACCCTGCCACTACGGCCGCAAGCGTGGACCTCCTCTTCATCAATTTCGGTGAAGCTGAAGCAGCGCACTGCTTGAAGTTGGCACGTGCCGCTCGTGAAGCGGGCATTGCCACTGAGGTGTTCCCCGATGCTGCGAAGATGAAGAAGCAAATGAACTATGCCAACGCGCGACAAATTCCATTTGTGGCGCTTGTGGGAGAAAGCGAAATGGAGCAAAATCTCATCGCACTCAAAAATATGACCACTGGCGAACAGCAACAAGTGTCGCTCGAACAACTCATTCAGCTCATTCAAGCTCAATAAATCCAAACCTAATCTTTGTCGCTGCAAGGGGACACATTTCTCTTGCAGCGACAATTGGCACAAGACATTATGATAACCGCCGAACAACTCAAAGCCCTCCAAGACCGTGTGGAACAACTCCACCGCTACCTCGATATTGAAGCCAAGATGATGCAACATTCTGAAGAGCAAATTCGCACCCAAGACCCTGCGTTTTGGGACGACCGCGCTCGTGCGGAAGAGCAAATGAAACTCGTGAAAGGATTGGAGAAATGGATCAATGGCTACAAAGAAGCGAAGTCTATGACCGACGAAGTGCAACTGGCTTTCGAATTCTACAAAGACGAGATGGTGACTGAGGAGGAAGTGGATGAAGCACACGCACGCGCACTGGCGGCTATCGAAGATTTGGAACTCAAAAATATGCTTCGCCAAGAGGAAGATGCTATGTCTTGTGTGGTCAAAATCAATTCTGGCGCAGGCGGCACCGAAGCGCAAGACTGGGCTTCAATGCTTATGCGTATGTATCTGCGCTATGCCGAAGCGAGTGGCTACAAAACCACCATTGCTAACTTGCAAGACGGTGATGAAGCCGGCATCAAAACCGTTACTTTCGAGGTGGAAGGCGATATGGCTTATGGTTTTCTCAAGAGTGAAAATGGCGTGCACCGCTTGGTACGTGTGAGTCCATATAATGCGCAAGGTAAGCGTATGACTTCCTTCGCTTCGGTCTTTGTCACCCCCTTGGTAGACGACACAATTGAAGTTTTTGTCGATTCTTCTAAAATCAGTTGGGACCTCTTCCGCTCTGGTGGTGCTGGTGGTCAGAACGTCAACAAGGTGGAGACGGGTGTGCGTCTGCGCTATCAGTATGTGGATCCCGACACCGGTGAAGAAGAAGAAATCCTCATTGAAAACACGGAGAGCCGTAAACAGTTGGAAAACCGCGAAAATGCTATGCGCTTGCTCCGCTCTCAACTCTATGACCGCGAATTGCAAAAGCGAAAGGCGGCTCAGGCGAAAATCGAAGCCGGCAAGAAGAAAATCGAATGGGGTTCTCAAATTCGTTCCTACGTGTTTGACGATCGCCGCGTCAAAGACCACCGCACCAACTATCAAACTTCTGACGTGAACGGAGTGATGGATGGTAAAATCGATGGTTTCATCAAGGCCTACTTGATGGAATTTGCCGAAAATCCCGAATAAAGAGATTGCAATTCATTGGGGGGGGGGCGTATCCATATTGGCTTACTCAAATGATTTCCTCGCGCGCGTACGCGCACGCACACATACAGGGATTTTAGTGTTTTTGCTGTCACAAGTGTCACGTGTGACACTTGTGACAGCATTTATTTCCCTAAATTTCAGCATTTAACGAGGATTGAACAACGCCAATTTGTACCCCATTTCGTGTAAACTAGTTTTGCTCTCCAAAACGACGTGTTGTTTTTCATAAAACGACGTGTTGTTTTTCATAAAATGACGTGTTGTTTTTCACAAAACGACGTGTTGTTTCTACTCACCTATTGCAAGTGATGAATTGGAAACTTTTATTCCTCAGAAAATCAAGAGATTAAACCAAGAAGTGTGACACTTGTGACAGCAAAAAACATAAACTCTTGTAGTGTGTGTGTGCGTGCGCGCGTACGCGCGCGAGGAAAACAGTCCTTTTTTGTTCGTGTGCCTTTCTTGTTCTCCTCCCAAAAATAGTTCTAACTTATGGCTCTCGAAATTGAACGTAAATTTTTAGTTGTGGGCGACTATCAATCGGTCGCCACTGAACAGGTGCGCATCACGCAGGGGTATCTGTCAGTAGACACAGGACGCACTGTCCGCATCCGCCGTTGGGGCAACAAGGGGGTCCTCACCATCAAAGGTGCATCAAACGACAATGGGCTCTCGCGTTTGGAGTGGGAAAAGGAAATATCTCTCGAAGAAGTGCAATTACTCCTCCCCTTATGTTTGCCTGGGGTCATCGACAAAACGCGCTGGCTCGTGCCGTGTGGTGATTTCACCTTTGAAGTCGATGAGTTTCACGGTGACAATACAGGTTTGGTCGTGGCAGAAATCGAACTACCCTCTCCGGACACCTCTTTCGATAAACCCGAATGGCTCGGACAAGAAGTGACTGGCGACAGACGCTATTATAACAGTCAACTCACTCAACATCCCTTCTGCACGTGGGATAATCATTAGACCATAATCCTAAATTGCTCATTAGACTGTTATTGCGCAACTCGTAATAGTACCACTCGCTATTCTTTCCAGAAACGGCTGGTGATGTCTTCGCTTTGCCCATTTGTTTCATAGCGATAGAGTCGCTGATTGGTGGAACGACTGTTGAGTGGACCACACTCGGCGCGCCACGATCCCACTTTGACGTAGGTGGGTGGAATATGTTCGGAAAAAAAAGTGGGAAGTTGGTCGCGACCACTATACCACCCCGTGTGGAGATGAGGAAATTCTTCGCGAATTGTGGCCAAAAGCGTCAATACGCTGCGCGGATCGTTGTCCCCTCCCATGAGCGAAAGGCACGTGATGGAGTTGCCATAGTGGGAAGCTAAGGCACGGAGACGCTCCAAGGTGAGTTCTTCGCCATTGTCTCCCCACAAATAGGTGCTGTGACACCCAGGACAGGCGCAAGGACAGCGCGAGAGATTGATGGCGAGTGTGACTTCGTCGGGAAATTCTTGGAACACGATGTCGTGATTGACGTATTTGAGCATAGGGAGAAGAAAATCTACATAGGAGAAAAATAAGCCACGCTTGAGAAGAGCGCGGCTTATTTTTGTTGTGAATGACCAATTGGGGATTACTTCTTAGACATCACCGCATAATATCTGCGTTCGGCTTCGCGCTGGCGGTCGATAGAGAAGTTGGAAACGCGTTTGAGATAACCAATGATGCGTGTGAGATAGTCCACGTCTTGACTCTCGCAGTGAGGGCATTTGGTGAGATATCGCTTGTCGATGTGTCCGCAGTGGTTGCACAGCGTGTTGGGGATGTTGAAGGTGAAATAGTTGCAACCCTCTTGTGCAGCTACGCGGAGGAGATGACGATATTGTGCTTGCGACAGATGCTCCTCGAGGTTGCAGTGGAGTGCACTTCCGCCTGTGAGATGGTCGATATAGCGACGACCGTGGAGACGGAATTTCTCGATGGGGTCGATGTTTTTGTTTTCCACCACATAGAAATAGCTGTTGTAGCAATCGCGAGGCACATAGTAGCCATCGGCTTTGTCCCAACGTGCGTGTTTCACTCCCACGTTTTCAGCGGGAATCATTTCGCAGTTGAAGAGGAGGTCTTTAGAGCGATATTTCTTGTTGTAGTGTTCGATGAGCGAGAGGATGCGTTCCACAAAGTTAGCATACTCCTCGTTGTCGCTGATGGTGATGCCCAAACTTTCTGCAGCTTCCACAATACCGTTTACACCGATGGTGAGGTATTGGCGCTTGATGTTGATGTAGCCTGCATCGAAGAGGGGGAGAAGTCCGCGCTCACGCATCCAGTCGAGGTTGGCATTGTAGGCCATTTGCGCCTTGTGCATGAGGTCGATAATGCTGTCAAGATATTCCACGTAGTCGCGACCTTCACGCGTAGCTTGTTGCACGCAGCGGTTGATGTTGACGGTGAGCACTGACTTAGAACCTGTGCTCACACCACCTGCACCGAGGGAGTAAGAGAAGCCGTTGTCTTGAATCTCATTGCGCAAACGGCAGCAACTAGCGAGAGAGTCGGCGTTGTCACTCATGTAGGTGAAGAAGGAGTGGCCTTTGGCATACATTTCTGCGGTGAAATCGCCATATTCTTTGTCGATGACATCGCCATCTTTGCAGAGCAAAGCCATTGTTTCGACGGGGAAGGTCAAGACGGTCTTGGTGCGTTCGGCATTAAACCAATTCATAAAGCGTTTTTGCAACCAAGAGAGGGGTTCCCAGTGGGGACGAGAGCCGTCGGGGAAGATGAATTCTCCGAAGAGGGATTCGAAATAAGGACGGTCGTAGTAAGAGATATTCCAGAATACAGATTGGAAATTACGCGCTCCTGTGGGTTGGTTGATGGAGTAGACGATTTGTTCAAAACAGTCGGTGATGACCTTGTCGAGGGTGCGCTGACGTTTGGAGAGGTCCACCACATCGTCTGCATGGAGGTAATAGTCCTCGCCATATTCCTTCTCCAAGAAGTGGCTCATATACATCAAGAATTCCACTGTGGCACAAGCACCGCTAAGCATAGAACTGACGATGAACACCATGTTGATGAAACCGCCGCAGAAAGACTTCAGATTGGTGGGCGCAGAGGAGTTGCCCCCGATGGCTTTAGTGCCGTTGAGCAACCATGGATACATGGTGATGGAAGCGCAATAGTTTGCCAATGAAGTTTCATCGTTTTTGTAGATGAAGTGATTGTTGAGCAAGTCGAGATAACGCTCCGCAGCTTCCTTGCCGTACATTTCTTTGAGACGGTCGCAGAGCAAACGGCGATTCAAACGAATGAAATCGCCTTTGGGAAGTTCACCAATGAGCGTAGCCAAGTTCTTGTTCTCTACATTGGCATTAGAGTCGAACTTAGAGCCAGTGGCTGCATTCGCTGCGTTGCAGTAATCCACCAAAAAACGAAGCTTTTGCAAAGTTTGGCGGTCTTCGGTGTGCTGGTTGCGATAGACAATGAAGGCTTTGGCAGTGGCAAAGAGTCCTTCGGCCATCAATGCCATTTCCACTTGGTTTTGGATTTCCTCAACGCTCATGTCTTCTGTGAAGAGGAGTCTGTTGAGCAGAGCGTCCATTTGTGTGGCGCTGAGAGTAGTGGATGTGGCTTTTGCCGCTTTGATGATGGCATTTTTGATTTTATCGAGCGAGAAAGTCTCAGACTTTCCGTTGCGCTTCTTAATGAGTTGGGGGAGAGATTGCATTGTAATTAGGAAATGAGTTGAATGTGTTGGTATATATCAGCTGTATATTGTTCGTTTGTTGTGACTCCAGACCATCTTGAAATTTTATAGAAGAGTTGCGTAGAGCTATGTAGGGTCGTTTCCGTAGCTTCCAACTGTCTGCGTTGGAAAATGTCTGTTGTTAGAATCTTGTTGTGGTGTGGAGTTGCGCTGTTTTCTGAGAAAATCAAGTTTTTTGTGCGAGAAAAAGGCGCAATGATGAGCAGAGAAAGCCAGTTGATGAGAAAGAAAAGGGGAAATCTGCTCGGGGTGTGAAATCACGTGGCAAAATTAGTGTGATTTTTCTGAATTACCAACTAATTTCTCAACTATTTTCTCACTATTTTTGGAAGTACTTAATAATCAACGATTTTCAAAAATGGAAAACTTTTTCGATTTATATTTTCTATCGATCATTGAAAATCAACGAGTTACAAAATAATTAGGAAAACTTTTGATATTAGTAGTTATCTGTTTTGTCTGAAATTAGAGAACTTTGGCGTGTACGATGTATTACGAGGTTTTCTTGCGAATGGATTGGGAAAACGCCCCCACAAGGCGCGTAGAATGGAGCGGAAAGTGCCAGAAAATGCGCCGAAATGTCGCAAGAAATTGCGTTTTCCCTCAAAGATAAGTCTGTGATTTTTCTTGTTTGCGGAAAAATAGCAAAGCGTTGGAATTTGAAATAAGAAAACTGTCGAAAAAGCATGGATGAGTTGGAGGCGAGCGAAGAATGTTCTATGAGCGTGTGACGCATTATTACAAAAAACTTCAACCCAACAACGATGAGGTTGTTGGGTTGAAGGCAAAGAGAAAAAGCGATGCGCTATTCTATGAAGTGTGGCGTCTTATTTTAAGACTTCGAGTTCTTTTCCCACCTTAATGAAGGCTTCGATGCAGCGATCGAGATGTTCACGAGTGTGACCTGCTGAGATTTGCACACGGATGCGCGCTTCACCTTTGGGAACCACGGGATAGTAGAAACCGGTGACATAGATGCCTTCTTCTTGCAAACGAGCAGCGTAGTCTTGAGAGAGTTTTGCGTCGTAGAGCATTACTGCGCAGATGGCACTCTGCGTGGGTTTGATGTCGAACCCTGCAGCGAGCATTTTGGTGCGGAAGTATTCCACATTTTCCACAAGACGGTCGTGGATTTCATTGCTCTCATCGAGAATCTTAAACATTTCGATGCCCGCACCTACTACTGAAGGGGGAATGGAGTTGGAGAAAAGATAAGGACGGCTGCGTTGGCGGAGCATATCAATAATTTCCTGACGAGCAGTGGTGAATCCACCCACTGCACCTCCGAAAGCTTTGCCGAGAGTGCCGGTGTAGATGTCTACGCGACCATAGGTATTGAAAAACTCTGATACACCGCGACCGGTGGCTCCAACTACGCCTGCAGAGTGACTTTCGTCTACCATGACAAGTGCGTCATACTTTTCAGCGAGGTCGCAAATCTTGTCTACTGGTGCCACATTACCATCCATAGAGAACACACCGTCAGTGACAATGATACGGAAGCGTTGTTCTTGCGCAGCTTGAAGTTGGCGCTCGAGGTCTTCCATATCGGCATTAGCGTAGCGATAGCGCTTAGCCTTGCACAGGCGCACACCATCGATGATGGAAGCGTGGTTCAGCTCATCAGAAATAATAACATCTTGGTCAGTGAAAAGCGGTTCAAAAACTCCACCATTCGCATCAAAAGCAGCCGCGTAGAGGATAGTGTCTTCCATTCCCAAGAAGCGAGAAACGGCAGCTTCTAGTTCTTTGTGCATGTCTTGCGTGCCACAGATGAAGCGCACAGACGACATACCGTATCCACGAGCGTCCATAGCATCTTTTGCCGCTTGGATGAGGCGAGGATGATTGGAGAGTCCGAGATAGTTGTTGGCGCAGAAATTGAGCACTGTTTTGCCGCCTACATTGATTTCTGCCTGTTGTGGGCCTTCGATGAGGCGTTCGTTCTTGTAGAGACCAGCTTCGCGAATAGCAGCTAGCTCAGATTGAAGGTGTTGCTGAAATTTACCGTACATAGTTTGAGATTGGGCGGAACACTCCGTCGCATGGGTTATTGAATGATGCAACAAAGGTAATGAAAATCTCTAGATATTCCTCTCTCTTCTTGAGAAAATATTGGATTAAGGGTAAACTTTCAAAATTGAAGTACGGCACTTTCAAAATCGAAGTACCAAAAGACGAGCTACATTGTGAGAAGAATGTATGTAAATACGTTGTGATATACCAAAGAAAATGTTATATTTGCAGTCATAATATCATAAAAACAACCAATGAATACATTCAGAAAATTATTGTTACTCTGTTGGGCTTTGCTAGTGCCCCTAGTGAGTATGGCTGCATCTTCAATGCCGAAGGTGAGCACAGACAAAGAGGTGCATTGGTATCTCTTGAAGTTTACGAATAGCGGAATGGTGGTTGAAGCCGCCAAACCCAATGCTGGTGCGCGACAAGCTGCAATGACAGGTATTGATGCGCAGTTGTGGAAAGTGGAAGGTTCTGCTGCCGCAGGTTACACGATTACCAACAAGCTGGGTTTGCAACTCTATGTCACCAATCCCCAAGAAATGGGGATGGTTGAAGCTGCGAAGCAACCCACCAAGAACAATAAATTCGTGATTGCTCCTTGCAAAACAGCGAATTTCACTTCATCGTTTGAAATTCATCCTAAAGCCAACGAACAAGTAGGTTTCAACCAATGGCAAGGAGCTGGTGCTGGACACGCCATTGGTCTTTGGGGATCTAGCAAAGACCAAGAAGGCAACAATGCTTTTAGCTTTGAAACTACTGCTGCCTTGGACGCATATAAGAGTCTCCCTCCTTTGGTGCCTTATCCCCAAAACATCAAAATCGAACAAGGAAAGCATCTTGATTTGCGCACCTTGAAAGTCATCACCTCACCCGTGGATAGTTTGAAGGGCATGGTGTATGAGTTTTCAGAAGAAGTTAAAACTCGTTTAGGAATCGTCCTCTCCTTGCAATCTTCATCTGCTGCGGCAGCTGATGGCATGGTGGCTTTGATCACCGATAAGAGCATCGTGGGCACAGAGGCCTATGCTTTGACGGTGACCGAGAAAAACATTGTAATCAAAGCTTCTCATCGTGCTGGCTTCTTCTATGCTTTGCAAACCTTGCGTCAGTTGATGACGAAGGCTTTCTATGCCAAGACGGCTGCGCAAAGAGAGTGGAACATCCCTGTACTTGACATCAAAGACAAACCGCTGTTGTCTTATCGTGGATATATGCTCGACATTGCTCGTCACTTCTTCGACAAGAACGAGGTGAAGCGCATTCTCGACATTATGTCGTTCTACAAGATGAACCGTTTACACTGGCACTTGACCGACGACCAAGGTTGGCGCATCGAGATTCCCGAATATCCCAAACTCACCCAAGTGGGAAGCCGTCGCAAAGGCTCGTTTGTGAGCGATGGCATTGAAAATGGCTTCTTTGATGACACGGAATATGGTCGTAGTATGTATTACACCCTCGACGACTTGCGCGAGATTGTTGCATATGCTGCCGAAAGAAACATCGAAATCATCCCCGAAATCGATATGCCAGGTCACATGGTGGCTGCACTTGCTGCTTATCCAGAATTGAGTTGCTTCCCCAATCGCACGTATAAAGTTCGTATCACGGCTGGTATTTCCAAAGATGTATTGAACATCGGCGACGATAAAGTCATCGATTTCCTCAAAACGGTGCTCGACAATGTGGCGAAAGTGTTCCCCGGACGCTACATCCACCTCGGTGGTGATGAATGCCCCACCGACCGCTGGAAGGAAAATGCCCTTTGCCAACAACGCATCAAGGACAACAAACTCAATGGCGTGAACGAATTGCAGCCTTGGTTGGTGCACGAACTCGCGGTTTATCTCAAGAAGAAGTACAACAAAGACATTGTGGCTTGGGATGAACTCATCGAGACCAAGACCGACAACTACTGGAATCGTCACAAAGGCGAAGTTTCTCCGCTCATCATGGCTTGGAATTTGGGACTTGATGGCACAAAACGATGGACTAACTGGACCGACATCTTGGCGGCTTCCAAAGGTTTCCACACAGTGATTGTACCTTACAACGTGCTCTATCTCGACTGGATGCAAGTCACTGCCGACCAAGCGGATGTCAATGAAGGCTACCGCGGAGGTTGGGGCGATGGCAGCGTGAACAGCGTTGAGAAAATCTACAACTTCGATCCGCTGGAACGTCTACGCTCTGCAGGTAAGACCGAATTTGGTCTCGGTGTGCAAGGAAATATGTGGACGGAAACGACCAACAACAATGCAGAATTGGAATACCAACTCTTGCCCCGTTTGTTGGCTATCTCAGAAATCGGTTGGTTACCAAGCAACCAAAAGGATTGGTTGAGCTTCTTCTATCGTCTGCAAAATCACGGTAGAGTGTTTAAAGATCGCAATTTGACCTACGCAAAGCATTTCTTCTTGAAAGAAGAGAAGGCTCCGCTCCAAGAAAAGATTGACGAAGCTGAAAAGTTGTTGGCAGAGACACACGCTGACGAAGTGGGCTATGTGTCAAAAGCTACTTTCGATGCTTTGAAAACCGCTGTGACCACTGCCAAAGCGGCTGCGGCATCTGACGAAGCACAACAACTGGAAGCAATGACACAAGCGCTTGCCACATTCAAGGCTGCCCCCATCACACAGCCCGTTGCTGGCAAAGTGTATCGCTTGATGTCTGCATCTACCTACTACAAAGCGAAGTTTGCTGGTGCAACACTCTATGCAGACCGCACAACTGCGCTGAGAGTGCACTACACCGATCAGCAACTTCCAGAAGAACTCTTCACTTTTGTGACTGCCAAAGAGGGATGGACATTGAAATCTCTCCGCAACAATCGACAAATCCAAATGGGAGTTTATGATCAACCATTGAGATTTGTAGCGCAGAATGGCACTCCCATCCGCATCGACCGCGCGGCTGTGCCTGCGCAGCAATATGACTATGTGCCTGGTGCTGTGGTGTTGTCTAAGGTGCAAGGATACAATGCAACTGCAACTGGTAAGGTGCAAAGATTTTTCATCAAGTCTTTTGGTGGAGATAAGGACAGCGATTTGCCTGCTGAAAACAAAATCGTAGCTTTCGACAATCCCACCTTGTGTCACGCCGGAACATGGCGCATTGTTGAGGCTGACTTCCAGAAGATGCTCGCTGCCTTGTTACAACGTTGTGACCATCTCGTAGAAGACGTGGTGCCCAACGAAGAAGGACAATTCACACAAACAGCTATTGCTCAACTACAAAAAGACCTTGCACCGGCTCGAACATTGGTGGCTCAACAAGCTGCAGTTTCTCAACAGATGTATGAAACTTATGTGAAAGCATATGAGAAGTTTTTGGCAGCTCCTAAGACTACGGCATTGGATGCAGTGACTGCCGACCACTATTATGTGATTCGCAGCGCAAATCCTCGTACCCCAGGTTTTGTGGCAAGTATGAAAAACGGAGTTGTGGAAGCAGAAGAAGTGGCAAGTGCTGCGGTGACGCAGGATATGCCCTCCATACTGTGGAAAGTTGTGCGTCAAGATGATGGAAGTTTTGTACTGATCAACAAGACAGAACAACAATATGCAGTGGTGCACAACTCATCTTATAGCGAGAGCGTTGTAGCAAACAAAGCTCCCTTTATGTGGCAACTAAAATACGGTAAAGATGGCAATGTTACTGGATTTAGAATTATGGCAGGCAAATCCAATTATGGTTGGTATATGCCAGAGAAGGCTGCTTCGCACGTCATCTTGCGTGCTCCCAATCAATGGAATAATTTCTGGAAACTAGAACGTACTCCCATCCCAACAGGTTTAGAACGATTACCCGTTTTTGAAAGCACTTCTGGTGTGACCTACGACCTTTCTGGTCGTGTGGTGAGCACTCCCCAACATGGCGTTGTGATTGACGCTGCAGGACACAAGCAAGTGCGCTAAACTTAAACCGAAATCGGTATAATAACCGATTTCCCTTGAATGATAACAAAGAAATCCCGCCATTTACTGTGTGTGTGAATGGCGGGATTTTTGTGCGTGAAATACACCTCAAAGAGAGTGTACTTCGTGAGGATTAGAATCGATACGTAGCCGTGAGGTTGATGTTGCTAGGTGCACCAGGGAAAGAACGGAAACGGTCCATACCACCGATGTAATAGCGTTTGTCGAGCACGTTGTTCCAGTTGAGTTGCAACTGTATATCTCTCACTTTGTAGTAGAGCGCAAGGTTGAGCAAAGTGTAGCCAGGATAGGTAACCAATTGATCTGGCTTGCGTCTGCCCACTTGTCCTTCGCGACTGGTTACGCCATTGATGCCAAGACCCACACCTAAGTTGCGGAGCGCACCAGAGGGGATGATGAATTTCGTCCAGAGGTTCGCAGCATGACGAGGTGTACTAGGACGCTGGACGTTGAGGTCTGTGGTGCCAGGAGCAGCCTTGGTGATTTCAGCACGGTTGTAGGTGTAGCTTGCCATGATGCTCCAGTAAGGAAGAATGCGACCTGAAACGTCGAATTCCACACCGCGAGACACTTCTTCACCAATGGCCACCATCAACCTAGGTTTTCCTTCAACGCCTGCAGGATAAAGGCTGTTGTTTTTACGGATTCTGAAGAGTGAAGTGGTAACGCTCAAACGCTTGTTGAGATATTCACCTTTAGCACCCACTTCCCAGAGTTCGCTCTTCATGGGGTCAAATGGACCACCCACTTCGGGGTCGCTTTGACTAGTAACAGATTGAGGTTCGAAACCGCGAATCCAAGAAGCATAAACATTGGTAGAAGGAGTGAGTTCGTAAACCAAGCCTACACGAGGAATGAAGGCCGTTTGCGTGGTCTTCTTTTCGATGCCCTTAGTATCTCTCGTGACATCGGTGAACCATTCCACACGTGCGCTCAACAAGGTTTGCAGACGTCCCCAGTGGAGTTGCTCTTGCAAATAAACACCATTTGAGTAGGTTCGTATCGCATTGCCTTGACCATTGGGGTTTCCAGCACCAGTTTTGAAGATATACTTAGTGACATCCTGAAGACGATTACCTACAGTGGAATTCAAATCGAAGCTAGGCACGTTGGGGCGTGGGTTACCCTTTGCATCAAGCAGATAGAGATCTTTCTTTGCTACATCAAATCCGTCAGCTACAGTGCCATTTTTGAGAAGATAACCACTTGCCGAAAGCGAAGTAAGCCCAGGAGCAATGGAAGTATTGAAGTAATCATATCCCAAGAGAAGTTTGTGCTTCAATGCGCCAGTGGCAACATCCCAAGTGAGGTAATTGTTGAAGTTGTTAGCTGTGATGTGGCGATATCGTCTATCAAATCTCATTTCCACCCTCGTAGGGTCATCGGTGCCATCACCTAGTTTCTGATATCTGTGCTGCGTGGTGTGTTCCTCACCTCTGTCCACGTAGTTAGAATAGAGATAGGTGCTGTTGAAAAGCAAACCTTTAGCCAACTGGTGAGAGAGCGCGAACGAGAGGTTTAAAGTGTTTTCGCTCAGGTAGTCGCTAGCCGCTCCTAGAGAGGAATAGTAGGGCACTGAGAAGATGTCACCCTTGCCAGGTAGGGAAAGTCCTCTGTCGGGATTACCCATGTTGTTGTTGTAGGTGAGGTCGGCATTGAGTTGTGTGCGATCGGAGAGGATGTAGGTGAAAGAGGGAGCAACAATGAAGGTGGTGAGTCCTTGAAGGTCGCGGAAGCCATCGGTGTTTTCATAACCGAGGTTCAAGCGATAGAGGAGCGACTTCTTCTCGTTGAGTGGGCCAGTGAAGTCAGCATACACGTTAGATGTGTTGAAACTTCCAGCAGTGAGGGTCACAGAACGGCGTGCCACATCGAGAGGTTTCTTCGTCACACGGTTGATTACACCACCAGGGGCTGCATTTCCGAAGAGCGCAGAAGCAGGGCCTTTGATGACTTCTACGCGCTCAATGTTGGCGAGTGATGATTGACGCCACAGTGGGGTTAGTCCGCGCATACCGTTGAGGAGGTTACCCGAGTTGAGGTTACCCAATGAGCGGAAACCACGGATGCTGAAGTCGTTGTAGGCTGTGTATTGACTGACACCACTGATGTTTTTCACCACATCGTTTACGGTGATAGCACCTTGGTCGAGCACAAGTTCTTTGGTCACATAACCAATGGATTGTGGCACGTCTTTGAGTGCGGTTGCCGTCTTTGTTCCCACAAAAGAAACGGAGTTTTTGTACGATTGTTCGCGACGTCCCATCACATCGACTGTGGGGAGCGCGTCAGAGCGTTCTTGCAACACGAAATCAACACCTTGATAACTCTTGCTGGTTAATTTGAGGGTGCGCTGTTGAGCAGCATAACCGATGGCGTGAACGAGGATAGTAGTTTCACCGCTAGGCAATTCGCTGAGCGTGAAATAACCATTGCCTTTGGTGCGAACAGCACGCTTCATACCTTTCACCGAGATCGTAGCTTCGCTGATAGGGTTGCCGTTGTTGTCGGTGATTTGTCCACTGATTTCAGCGAAAGCACCTTGTTTTTGTTCGTTGCCGTTGGTGGCACGTGTCGCGAGGGTGTCGTTTGCAACTGTATTGCTCTTATTGATAGACGCATTGCCACTCAATTTGCTGTCGCTCTTTGCGTTGCTGGCAAACGAAGCGACAGGAATGGTCATAGCTGCGGCAATCATTGCAACAGGAATGATAGAGGGAGTCATAAAATTAGGAAGTTATAGAGTTGTTCAGCGCGAAAAGCGAAGTTCTGTGGGGTGCCTTCTCCCATAGTTAGTTCTGCGTTGCTTTATATTGGCACATCCCTACGCTTTAAATCTGATGAATAGGGGGAGAAATAAGCGACTGCGAAATTACTGATTTCACTCGTTCGCAAAGCGAAGAATTGCACATTATCTTATGAAACGTGTAGGAAAATACTTAGATTTAGTGACAAGGAAAAGCGGTTCTGCAAGCTATATTTATCAGAATGTCTGATAAATTGGTGTAAAACCGCTGATTTCGGTCTGAGAGATAATGAAAATCATTAGAAATAACTTCGTGTCGTCTTTCATTTTCTTGTTGGCATCAAATCACTGATTGGGGTTCAATCAGCAGTTTCTCCCCCACCCTTCGAATGCAGCGTTTGTTGCTCTTCGATTTTGAATGCACAGCCTATGAAGGAACTTGTATGGAACATAGAAAATAGATATATTGGATTGGCCGTAGCCGTGAAAGTAGAATTGGAGATTGGGAATGCGCAACGTGAATGCGTCCCTATACATATAGGGGTCGAAAAGTCCTCAAAGAGTGAAAAATCTAGGAAAAAGTGACAAGATATTTTTCCTTATTCTTATTTTGTATTGTACAGATAACAAATCAAGGCTATATCCATTTTCTTCATCTCGTACGCGTGTACGCGCGCGCCTTCCAACAGCGATGTTGTTTTTTTGCTGTCACAAGTGTCACA
>ENA-OWMY01000144-OWMY01000144.1-metagenome-genome-assembly--contig:-NODE-144-length-22604-cov-5.521087_pt1 | contig 22604 bp, 15 predicted proteins | sample MGYA00245358_ERZ651122 | MGnify/ENA primary metagenome ERZ651122 (study PRJEB26857, sample SAMEA4031752) | metagenome | biome: human; feature: oral; material: saliva | place: Philippines | collected 2014...
GCCCCTATTCCTACCCAACTGCTTTCTACCCAGCTGCTTTCTATCCAACAGCCCCTATTTTTGTGTGCTTGGTTACAAATTGCGTTTTTGGCTTGCATGCCCGGTTTGGGGTCTGTATAGTTGTATGAGTCGCCGCGGGGTGGAGCAGTTCGGTAGCTCGCCGGGCTCATAACCCGGAGGTCGCAGGTTCAAATCCTGTCCCCGCAACGGATAACTCCCGATAGCTTAGCTATCGGGAGTTTTTTTATTCCCCAAAACCCGGGCCCCCGCTGACCTATCTCCTTCTGCCGTCCTCCTGTCACCCTCCGACCGCCGACCTGCCTTCTTTCGCCACCTTCCTGCACCTTTCCTGCCGGCGACCTGTCTTCATTTGCCGCCTACCTTTCTTCTTCTTGTGCTACCTTTCTGCCGCCTGCTGGGCGGCTTTCTTTATATCCCCTGCCTTCTGTAATCTGCGGAGGGGGTCTTCTGAGCCTTGTTGGGGCGGTGCTTCGGGGAGACTGATAGGGGCTTGCCCGCTGCCCCTTCGGGGTGTTTGGGGTGGATCTTCCTGCCTCTTGAAACCTCCTCACGGAACCTCCTTATGGAATTTCATAGAACCGTCGTGAAAGTACCCTGGACTGGTTTCGGAACGTCTCCCGATGTGTCTTTCGAGGTATTCCTCAGCGTGTCTATCGGGGCTTCAAGCGGATGTGCTCATGGGGGTGGCGGAGCCACTTCCGAGTGGTTATTGGGGGATGGTTATGCCTTCTTGAGATGCTGCTTTTGGGGGCTCTGAAATGGGGCTTGAAAGGGGTTCTGAAGGAGACTCTGGGGCGGGTCTCAAGGACCCAACGAGGGGTTCGAAGGGTGCCTGAGCGGGGGAGTGGCGAGGGGGATATTTTTGCCTCAAAGTGCATTCTCAAAGTGGAATATGCGAAAGATGCCTATATTCCGGGCTTGGAAATCACCCGTTTTGCCCCGAAATTCCGCGGTTTTTGGCAAAAATTGGGCTTTGAGTGCAACAATTCACCCTGAAAGTGATTGTAATCACATACAAAACATTCAAGTTAATTGTAGGGTTTTTTGAAACTCTTTCAAAAAACACTCAAAAACCCCGGAAAATCAAGGAAAAACAATCTATTCAACCTCTGCTTGAAGGTGGCTAAAGTTCAACTAGAAGTTTAGAAAAAGCTCTTGTTAAGATTGAATCTTGTTCGATGCCCAAAAATAGCCCCAAAAAACCGCTGGAAAAGGCTTTTTGACCTGGTAGCTTTGAGTACGTGGTCACCGCGGTCCGCCGCGTAGCTCTCCGAAATGAATACTGCAGCCCTCCATCACATGAGGACGTCCCCGCAACACACACGGGACGGTTACTGGACTTGCTCCATGCGGCATCACATTCGCAGGCCGACCGCCTATAGGCTTCTCACCTATAGACCACCTATCACTCAACCACTCTCGGGCGTCCGCGCCCCACGAAACACCAACAACGAGGACAACCCATGGCACTTCGCCCCCGCACCGTTAAGGCTGGCTCTCTCGCAGCCATCGCTGTACCCTCCGTGCTCGGTAGCACCCTGGTAGCACCCGCTTCCGCATTCGCACCCGTCGTTCAGGACATCCCCGGCGCAGCTACCCAGGCTCCGAAGTCCCTGTTCACCTCCACCGTGCAGCCCACCCTCTCGCAGGTTGCTGTGCAGATCCGCCAGCAGGCAGAACAGGCAAAGCAGACTCAGCAGGCTCCCGCAACGACCGCGGTTCAGCCCATCCAGAAGACCTACACTGCTCAGGCGACCCAGGCTGCACAGCCCGCACAGGCTACTCAGGCGGCATCCGGTGTGGCGGCAACCCGCACCAACCAGACTTTCCTGTCCTACACCTCCCCGGCTGGTACCACCTCGCAGTACCACGTCTACGCTGAGGGTGTGGACTTCTCCAAGCCTGTTGGCGTGGTCTTCTACTTCGACGGCGACTACTGGCGCAACGACCAGTCCAAGGTCTACGACCCCTCCGGTGAGCTGGCTCAGATGGCTGCATCCGCAGCGGCACAGAATATGCTGTTCGTGCCCGTCATCTCCCCGGACGCCAACCGTTACGATGCTGGCGTGACCTGGTGGGAAGACATGGAGCGTAACGGCGAGTTCTTCCGCTCCTTCGCTTCCTCCTTCATCGCGGCTAACGGTGTGGACTCCTCCAATGTGTGGACTATGGGCTACTCCGGTGGCGCTGAGTTCATCACCTACGAGCTGAACACCAAGCCCCAGACCTGGCGCAACGGCGGCGGCTCCATTATGGTCGCTGGCGGCGGCCTGGACGAGGGTACCCCCTCGGCTGCGCTGAAGTCCCAGCCCATGTTCTGGTACGCAAACTCGAATGACGGCTCCGGCGAGACCTACCCGCAGACCTGGAGCGCACGAGGTGCCGTTGAGGGCGGCTACAACGCCTACCGCAACGCTGGCTACACCAACGCTTCCGCGACCGTTCTGAACGGTTCGGGCCACTTCGACTACAACTTCTCCGAGATTCTGAGCAACTCGCTCACCAAGGGTAAGGCAACCGCCGCTCCCAAGGTCGAGCAGAAGGCTGAGCAGAAGACCGAACAGAAGTCTGAGCAGAAGCAGAACAACGCACCTCGCGCCCGCACCATGAGCTCCGCAACCTACCAGAACTACACCTCCCCGGTGGGTACCACCTCCCAGTACCACGTGTACGCGAACAACCTGGACTACTCCAAGCCCGTTGGCGTGGTCTTCTACTTCGACGGTGACTACTGGCAGCGTAACGAGTCCAAGGTCTACACCCCCGACGAGGGCATGCTCGCGGCAATGGGCAAGATCGCGAACGCCCGCAACATGGTCTTTGTGCCGATCATCTCCCCGGACACCAACGCATCCGGTGACGGCATCACCTGGTGGGAAGACATGAACACCAACGGTGAGTTCTTCCGCTCCTTCGCGAAGTCCTTCATCAACGAGAACAACCTGGACGCTTCCCAGGTGTGGACCATGGGCTACTCCGGTGGCGCTGAGTTCATCACCTACGAGCTGACCGACCACAACACCGCATGGCGTAACGGTGGTGGCTCCATCATGGTCGCGGGTGGCGACTCGGACGGTTCCGTGGACGCTGACGCAACCACCAAGGGCCTGCCTATGTACTGGTGGGTTGGCGCGAACGACACCTCCGGTAACACCAACCCCGTCACCTGGAGCGCACGAGGCGCAGTCGAGTCCGGCTATAACGCATACCTGAGCGCAGGCTTCTCCGACGCCCGCGTGAAGCTGATCGACGGCTTCAGCCACCACGACTACGACCTGCCGCACATCCTGGCGTCCTCCCTGGACTTCGCCGGTAAGACCCCCGCGCTGGGCTACCGTGACCTGTCCGACTCGGACCCGAACTACAACGAGATCAGCTGGAACTCTGATAAGCGCATCATGCTCGGCTTCGCGGACGGCACCTTCCGCCCGAACGCATCGGTCAACCGTGCGCAGCTGGCAACCTACCTGTACCGCGTGGCTGGTCGCCCCGCCGTGAATGCACCGGCTGTTTCGCCGTTCAGCGACGTTCCGGTCAACCACCCCGCGTACAAGGAGATTTTCTGGCTGAGCCAGCAGGGCATCAGCGGTAGCGACTTCCGCCCCCTGGAGGCCGTCACCGAGTCCACCATGGCTGAGTTCATGTACCGTGCAGCTGGCTCCCCGGCACAGGACCAGGGCGGCTACGCGTCCCAGGCTCTGGCGTGGGCTGCCTCCAACGGTATTGGTACCGGTTCCACCTCCAATGCTGCGGTCACCCGCTCCGCGATGGCAGGTTACCTGTACATCTACGCGAACTAAAGCTTGCACCCCCTAACGCATAAAGATCCGCCCCGTTCCTGATGAGTTAAGGAACGGGGCGGATCTTTATAGGTTTAGCTCAAGAAGCTATGCACTAGACCGGGCTTAGAGGGTCTGGGTGGGAGCTTCCACAGCCAGGGGAGCCGGAGCAGCCGGAGCGTTCTTTGCCTTCAGAGCGGCCAGACGAGCGTCCAGCTCGGTCTCGCGCTCCATCTGGTCCAGGGTGTTGAACTGAGCGTCCAGGGAGGAAGCTGCCAGCTCCTGCTGACCGATGACGCGTGCCTCTTCGCGGCGAACCTTCTCTTCGAAGCGGCTCATCTCGCTGGTCGGGTCCAGAACGTCGAACGCCTTCAGAGCGTCGTTCACCTGGGTCTGAGCTGCTGCGGTCTTCTGACGTGCGGTCAGCTCATCACGCTTGTACTTGACCTCTTCAAGCTTGGAGCGCATCTTCTCCAGGCCGTCCTTGAGCTGGTTGACAACCTGAGTCTGGGAAGCCAGCTGAGGCTCAACAGCCTGTGCAGCCTTCTCAGCCAGCAGCTGCTTGTTCAGAGCGATCTTAGCGAGGTTGTCGAACTTGTCAGCGTTGGCAACGTCGCCAGCTGCGCGGAATTCATCAGCCTTGTTAGAAGCTGCCAGAGCCTTGGTGCCCCATTCCTGAGCGGCCTTGACGTCCTCTGCGTGGTCCTTCTCGAGCAGACGCAGGTTGCCGATGGTCTGTGCTACTGCAGCCTCCGCCTCGCGGATGTTGTTGGTGTAGTCACGAACCATCTGGTCCAGCATCTTCTCCGGGTCCTCAGCTGCATCAATCAGAGCGTTGATGTTTGCCTTGGTGAGCTGTGCAATACGGCCGAAGATGGTCTGCTTAGCCATAATCTCCTACTTTCTGTTCAACGGGCTGCGGGGGAGCACTACGCTCCTCGTGAGCCGTGCCCGTATAACTAATTATGTGGCAGATTTCTGGGTGCATGCTGTGAAAATGATGCACGCCTGATTTCTGTTACTTAAACTTTTGGTAAATTGCCTCGGGTGTTTTCCGACCGGGGAAAAAACCGGTGAGGTAAGCTACGTGCCCTGCCGGTCAGACTGTAGAAAAATCTGCAGAAACCGACCGGCGGGATCGCCAGCACCGGCAGGACAGCCAGTGTGGAGGCGGTTAGAAGCTACCGCCGTCGCCGCCGCCGCTGCCCCAATCGCCGCCTCCGCTGAAGCCACCGCCCCAGCTTCCGCCGCTACTGCCGCCACTGCCGTGGCCGCCGCTGCTACCCCAGCTACTGGTGCCGGAGTTAATAGCGGTCATCAGAGCGCCCAGCAGCAGGCCCTTCGCCAGGTCGCCACCGAAGCCGCTACCGCCGCCTCGGTTGTTCTGGTTGTTGTAGTAGTTGCCGACCTCGCTCTGAGCGCGGTTCTGCGCGTCGGTCGCCTTCTGGATAGCCATGTTGGCTTCATTCATGGCGTTCAGCGGATCCGAAGAAGCCATGCGCTGAGCCTGACCCAGGTGACGCTCCGCCTCAGAAACAGCGGTCAGGGTCATCGGGCCCACCGCAGCGCGGCGGTTATTGATGTAGCTACGCGCACCGTTCACCGCGGCGTAGGCAGAACGCATCGTACGATCGAGGTTCTGCGAAGCCGCACGAGAACGCTCGCGGGTAGCACGCATATTCGTCATGGCCTTATCCAGCTCAGCGGAGAGCTGACGCAGCTGGTTCGCCAGAGTCAGCGGGTCATTCGGGCGAGCCGAAGCGCTCTGGTTGACCTGGTTGAGTACCGCCTCCATACCGGCGGCGACCGCACCCAAATCATCGCGACGCTGAGAAGCAGCGAGGCTCTTCGCCTCCGCCACGTCACGCTGAATGCTCAGCAGATCGGTGCTCAGACCCAGCTGAGCCTGCTCCAGCTCCTGCGAACGGGCATGCACAGCCGCACCCAGCGCCTGAATCTGCGAGGCGGCTTCCTCAGCGGTGCGCAGGTGAGCGACCGCCTCCGAACGTGCCGTAGCAACGGTCGCCTGAGCCTTCTCAACCTCAGCGGCGCACAGCACCATGTTCGACTCCAACAGGGTAGGAGTCTTGGAAATGGGCTCCAGAGCGCTGGGCAGGTAACGTTCCTTCAACGCGCGGTACTGGGCGGCAATCTCTTCCACCGAGGCGCGCAGCTGCGGCAGACGCTGAGCCAGCGCCTCAATAGCTTGGGGTGCCTCCTGTTCCAGGTTGCGCAGCTGAGCCAGCTTAGCGTCCTGCTCCTGAGCAATACGGGTGACTTCCTGAGAGTTATCAATAATCTCAGTCAACCAGGCACGCTGCTCAGCCTCGGTATCCGGGATGCTATCGGTCAGAAGCTGCTGACGCTGGAAGGACTTACGCATCAGGTCCTCAGCGCGTGCAATCTCCTGAGCGAACTCAGCCACCTGCTGGTCGCTGTACTGTGCACGCGCAAAATCCAGTTCCTGCTTCGCGTGGCTCATCGTCGTATCAGCCTGAAGCAGGGCGCTGCCGGCGCGAGTGCGCAGCTCCTCCAGCGGAACCTCCGGGATGGGGGAGTAGTTACGAGGTGCACCGTAGGAACGCTGAGGCTGCTGCTGAGCGTTCTTCTTCTTGCGGCGGCGGTACATCGCGTAACCACCAGCACCCACGGTCGCCGCCGCACCCACACCGAGCACGCCGGTCACCACGCCAGAAGAGCTACCGCCCTTCTGAGCCTCGATACCCTCAACCGCGGCCAGTGCCGCACCCGAATAGTCGCTGTTCTGCAGCTTCGGCTTGATGTAGTTCTGGTACACCTTCGTCTGCTGATCGCTCGACAGGGTCTTGGTGCTACCGGCTAAGAAATACGCCTGGCGAGACTCGGTAGCAATCACCAGCACCACATCGGCAGAACCCCAATTGTTCTTCGTGGCAAGCGCCTTCGTCCAGCTCGAAGAAGTAGACGGGTTCTCAAACTTATCGATGACCACCACGTGCAAATCCACGTTGTGCTTCTTCGACAGAGCCGAAATCTTAGACTTCAGGGTAGCGGTATCACCCAAAGAGTTCGTGGAATCGTACACGGTGGTGCCCGTAATCTGCATCGGGGCAGCAGCCTGCGCCGACGTGCTCAAAAATGCAGAACCAGCCGGCAAAACCGCCGGGGCACAAGAAAGACCTGCCGCCAGCACTGTGGCACCCAAGATAGTGCGCAGGCGAGGGCGTGCGGGACGAATCTGACGCGCAAAGGCGTGCTCGGTCATGGTCTTTCCTCCGTTGTCGTGAAGTATGAACGGACCTGCACTTCACGGCGTGCTTGAACATCGCACGCCTTAGTGCCGGTCACATTATTAGTGTAGCGGTGGCACAGGCACCCAGAGGCGCAGATGGGCAGCCTTGAGCGAATATCACCGTAATATTGCGCCGTTGTTTGCCACCCGTTTACCGACTTCCCAGGCTTTATACAGGAAAGCCGGGGCCTAGCCTCATACTAGACCCCGGCTCACCGGTTATTCAGTTAGCGCCGACGCGCAATCTCCAGATTGCTCATTAGATGCTCCACTACCTCCGCGGCATCAACATCGTGGATACTCTGTACCATGCCGTCCACCACCTGAACCCGCGAAGACGAGGCATACATCCATCCCAAGAACTGCACATGATTCAGCAACCTAGAACTGCGATCTGCCTGCTTACGCATCTGCACCCATAGGAAGGGCGTAGTCGGCACGCCGCGGCCCTTATACACCTGGGAGTTAGAACGGGCGTCCAGAAGATCAGCGAGCGCCTCAATATTTTCGGTCAGCTCCTTCAAATCCTCGTCAGCGGCAGAGGGACCAACGAAATGGCGATCAACCAGGGACCAGGGCATGTAGCCGCTACAGCTGCTCACCCACGCCAACTTCAACCGCAGATTCTGCAGGCGAAGCACCTGCTGCAGAAGCCGCGAATGGGTGCGCAACACCGACAGCGGCATGGAAGACAACTTCTTCTCTTCCGAGAGCAGACCCTCGGAGAGGCCCTCACCGGAAAACGCCTTATACGGATCTGCGACGCCCGTCAGAAGCGCCGTTCCCTCGTAGTGAACGAACGCCAGAACCTCGGGCACGCTCGAGAGGGCACGGATGCGCTCGCCAATGGTCGGCAGATCCTCCCCATCGGGGGCGTACTGTTCGCGGCTGAACATCAACGTCTGGATAGGCTGCTCGGCAAGGTCGGGCGAGTAATGAGCAAGCGCCCGCAAATCGGTCACAATCTCCGCCAGAACACCGTCCTGCTCAACCTGTAGAAACTCCTGGAGAAGCTCAATGACAGAGCGCGCCTGCAGGCTCAAAACAGCGGCGCAAAACTCCGCGTCCTGAAGCTCAAGACGCACCTTCTCTAGGCGCTCCTCGAGCGTGGACTGCACGCCCTTGAGCTCAAACTCGCTCAGCTGCTCCGGGTTGAGCATACGGTGCGTACCATCCTCGCTGGCACGGTAGAAAAGCTCGCTAAACTCCAGCGTAGACTGAACGCCCTTCAACGCCCGCTCTCGCAATTGGGGCAGAACGTCAAAGGCAACTTCCGTCATCTCATTCCAGACCTTGGCCTCATCGATCTTCGAGTCCTTACGAGCAGTCTTCTTCCAGGTCTCGGCAAGCTGCATGGCGCGGTCAAATTCGCTCAGCTCCACAAAAGCCGCCAGCTTCTGCGCGCTCTCACGCAGATAACGCACCGCGTAGAGGCGGTCCTTCAAAGAATCCGGGAGAGTATCCTCCAGCAAACGCCAACGGAAGGTACGCTCAAAGCACTGCTCCGTCAGGCTAATGACGGTGGCACTCAGGGAGAACGCATGATCACGAGCAAAAGTGAAAGAGCCCGGCGTCTCCGCCAAACGCGGCAACGATACATAGAACTCCAACGCCCCGCTCAGCTTCAGCCGAGACACCCGGATGGTTTCTTCCAGCTCGGCGGCAAGCACCGTGCGGTCAGCCTGGGCAGTCTCCTTGAAACTGTGCAGCGGAGAAACCTGCGCACGCTCCAGCGTCTGCAGGTTCATGACGGCACGCATGAGGTAGTTCTCTAGAATTTCGATCTGCTGCCAGCGCTGACGCTGATTCAGCGGAACATGATTCTCTTGCGTGCCCACCAACAGATGCTGCGGCACACCGCTAATCGACGGCAACGCAAAAACTTCATCCTCAGATCTACTGACAGAAAGCACCATGGGGTAGCGGCTGCGTTGGGCGTTCTCGAGCGGGAAAATGAGCTTGTGGTTGGTACTCAAAGAGAAAGGATCGGAGGGCTTGCTCTCAGGAGCCTGCTGAGGAGCCTCCTGCTTCGTGGGCTCTTCAGGCTGCGCTCGCTCCTCACCCTGTACCGAGGTGTTCTGGGGCATGCTCTGCTGCTCCTTGTTCTCTGCTGAAGGGCTTTCTGCTGAATGGTTCTGGGCTGTAGAAGAACTAGACCCGCCACCTACCTGCATCGGCTCCAGAGGCGAGGGCGCCGCCACCGGCTGCTGGGGCTGAGGCGAGGCAGGGTGAGGTGAGGGCGCCTGATCCTGCTGCGGCTGCTGAGCACTATGACCCGGCTGAGTCTGCTTCGGCTGGTAGTGCATCGGGTAGCTCACCGCGCCCTGTACTTGCTGATTGGGTGCCTGGTGAGGGGGAACCTGCTGATTCATCGCCTGGTTCTGCTGCTGTTGCAACACCTGCCGCCTAATCTCACGCGCACGACGGCGCGAGGGGCTCAACGAGGCAAAAAATGCTACCGCCGCGCAGATCAGAACAAATATAAGCAGCGCGTACAGGCGGGTTGCGCCGTCCAAAGAAGACGCCACCGCCGCAGGCATGACCGGCAGCGCGCCAAGAAGAGCGAAAGCAGCAGAAATAATCCTCATAGCTTCACCATAACCCAGCTAAATCCCGGGTGCCCGCAACGCCGTCGCCTTACCGCATACTAAAAGGGAAGTAGCCGGGGTACCGGGTGCTTTCCACCAGTGCCTCCCGTGCCCGCATCACGGTTAAAAGACGATGCGGCGTAAGCCCTCATACAGGGGCTCACGCCGCATCAATCATCACTCACTCACTATCACACCCGGGCCGGTCCTCACACCGACCCTTCGGGACATACTGGGGATTCTCGCCCCTTCCGGTGCGGGGCTCTCATCTCCCGCCCCGGAAAACTATCAAACTCGAAAACTATCAAACTTTATGCGCTACCTACCGCCAGTCAACGCCTGGGTAGTCAGCGGTTGCGCCAACTCGGCGGCTTTCTCCGCACGATGACGGCGGTACACCATTCCCGAGCAACACGCCACAATACCCGCACCGATACCGATGGAGCTTGCCAAGACCGCACAGAAAATCAGGGTTCCGATCATCATGGGTTTCTCCTTTACCTTTGTCCTTTGCCTTTGTTCTCGGCTCTACGTGCCTTCAACATTACGGAGCAACCCTGTGCTCAAGCTGTGTATGCGGAGGCGTCATGCTGTGTAAACCGTGGAGAAAAACCGAGTGCTTTAAAAGAGAAGCCTGAGAGCGAGTAGCGAACAAAGCCCCAAAATAAACTAGCCGCCGGGTGAATCGCCGGGTACCTCAGAGCCGCTAATCTGCCCCAAATGAAAGGGATTGAGAAAAATTCCCAGGGAACTCCCCGATAACCAACAGCGAAAAGATATAGAACTCCATAAAACACCCTCTACAGTAGAAAGATAGCGTGCGCCCAGGGCGACGCACACGCGCGACTCTAGGAGAACTTATGACTCAGAACAACGGATGGTCTTACGGCGGCAACGACGGCGTCACGGATGCAACCCGTCCCATGCAGAGTGTGAACGGACAGGCAAGCTACCAGCAGGGTCAGAACGCATACCCGCAGGCATACGCCTCGCCCGGATACACCTACCCCCAGGCGGCTGCCGCTCAGGCTACTTCGGCACAGCCTGCACCCCAGAACACCGATAGCAACAAGCGTTACGGTGCCGGTGTTGTGCTCACCGCAGCCCTGCTCGCAGCCCTCGTCGGTGGAGGCGTCGGTGCGGGCGTCGGAGGCGGCATCGCAGCATCGAACAACAGCTCCTCCAGCGCTTCCTCGCGCGGTTCCGTCAGCTCCAATATCAGCAACTCCTCCACCGTGGCAGGCGTAGCAGAAACCGCGAAGAAGGTCCTGCCCTCCACCGTGACCATCATGGCGTCAAACGGCTCCAGCACCGGCGGCGGTAGTGGCGTTATCCTCGATAAGGATGGCCACATCCTCACCAACAACCACGTGGTCACCCTCGAATCTTCCAGAGAAGCATCCACCATTGAGGTTCGCCTGAGTGACGGCACCGTGCGCACCGCAACCGTGGTGGGCCTGGACTCTGCCGCTGACCTGGCGGTTCTGAAGATTAACCCCTCCGGCCTGGACCTGCAGCCCATCACCTGGGGCGACTCCTCCAAGCTGGTCTCCGGCGAGGCTGTGGTTGCCCTCGGCGCACCGTATCGTCGTAGCGAATCGGTGACCGCCGGCGTAGTCTCGAACGTCAACCGCGTGCAGCCCGCTGACTCGAAGGGCCAGAATTACATCCCCATGATTCAGGTTGATGTGCCCATCAACCACGGTAACTCCGGTGGCCCGCTGGTGAACCTCAAGGGCGAACTGGTCGGCATTAACGCGCAGGGCCAGGCAAGCCAGGACGGCGGCACCGCCGACGGTATGGCGTTCTCCATTACCTCCAACTACGCCAAGCGCATCTCCTCCGAGATCATTGCCAAGGGTAAGGCAACCCACGGCTACCTGGGCGCGAGCGTGAAGAACAGCCCCGCGGACACCGGTTCGGGCTCGTCCAAGCTCATCCCCGGTGGCGTTGAAATTGTCTCGGTAGAACCGAACAGCCCCGCCGCCAAGGCAGGTCTGCGTGCTGGCGATGTGGTGGTTGAAGCTGACGGTCATGCCGTGAACAAGAGCGAAGAGCTCAACGGTACCGTACGTGCCGCGGCGGCAGGCTCCGACCTGAAGCTGAAGGTCAAGCGCGGATCCTCCACCCAGGACATCACCGTGACCCTGGGCAACGCCGACAGCCAGAAGTAAAACGCGTTGTGCCATCGAACGTTGAGGGATACGGCTGAGAAACACCCGCTCAGTTGCCTATAACGTTCACCAAGAGCGCAGCATGGCGTGCACAAACAAAGCTCCCACCCCATACGCGGGGTGGGAGCTTTGATTTAACACTCTAAGATTGCGGCGCAGCAAGATTACAGCGCAGCAAGATTACGGCTCAGCGCAGAGCGTTAGGAATCCTCAAGGATAGACCGAACCCTGCTCTGCAAAGCCGGGATAACCTCCTGCTCGAACCACGGGTTCTTCGCCTGCCACCTAAAATTCAGCGGCGAAGGATGCACCAGCGGCAGGAACTTCGGAAGATAGGACTCCCACGCACGAACCGTCTCCGTCAGGTTCTTCTGCGCCTTCGGGGCGTGCACACCATCCAGGTAATGCTTCTGAGAGTATGCGCCCACCAGCAGAATGAGCTGAACATCCGGCATGAGCTCGAGCAGCTGCGGATGCCACTTCGGCGCGAAATCCTTACGCGGCGGGTTATCGCCGTGCGCGCCCTTACCGGGGTAGTAGAAATCCATCGGCAACAGCGAAATCAGGTCGGGGTCGTAGAACTGCTCGTCCGTCACGCCCATCCACTCGCGCAGCTTCACACCGCTCGGGTCATTCCACGGGATGCGGCTCTCCTGTGCGGCACGCCCCGGCGCCTGACCAATCACCACAATACGAGCATGAGGGGAGGCTGAAAAGACCGGCGCCCAGCCCTGTTCCGTGAACTCCCTATTCTGCGGATCCTGGCGAATCTGCTCAGCCAGGGGAGGAGTAGTCTCCAGAATCTGCTGAACCAGAGGTTCCGGCAGATTATGGTGTGCTGCAACCATGCTAGATGGCGCCTCCCTCAAAACCGTTCTGACGCCACGCCTCAAAAATTGCGATGGACGCAGAATTAGCCAGGTTCAGCGAACGGCGGCCCGGCTTCATCGGAATCTTTACGCGCTCGGTCACGTGCGGGTCCTGCTGAACCTCAGCGGGCAGACCCACCGACTCCGGACCAAACATGAACACGTCACCGGGGCGGTACTCGATGTCCGCATACGAGGTCGAAGCGGTCGTCGTGAACGCGAAAACGCGCTCGGGGGCGAGTGCCTCCCACGCGTCTTCGAGGGTCTCGTGCACCGTCACTACGGCCAGGTCGTGGTAGTCCAGACCGGCACGGCGCAGGTGCGCGTCATCAAAGTTGAAGCCCAGCGGCTTCACCAGGTGCAGCTCAGCGCCGGTAATCGCCGACAGGCGAATCGCGTTACCGGTATTACCCGGAATTTCAGGGGTATAGAAAAGAATCTTGAACACGTTCCTAAGTGTACCGCGCAGCCTACAAACAGCCCTCGAACAGCCCCGCACGTCCCGGGGGAGTAGCGCTCGCCGACCCGGCCGCAGGTGAACACGCCTAGAAGAGCGTGGATAGAGCGCGATAAAATAAGCGAGGCGGAAAACCGCCCAACAACCCAGCAGGAGGAGCCATGAGCGCAGAAACCAACCGTCAGAACGGCCGCGTCTACCTCGACCATGCCGCCACCACCGACGTACTGCCCGCCGCCATCGACGCCATGGTCGAACAGATGCGCAACGGCGGCAACCCCTCCTCCCTGCACGCTGTAGGACGCAATGCCCGCGCCACCGTCGAATATGCCCGCGAACGCATCGCCCGCGCCGTCGGAGCCGACCCCGCCGAGGTTATTTTCACCTCCGGTGGCACCGAAGCAGACAACCTCGCCGTCAAGGGCATCTACTGGAAGCGCCGCGAAGAAGACCCGCAGCGCACCCGAATTCTCGTCTCCTCCATCGAGCACCACGCCGTGGAAGAAACCTGCGAATGGCTCGAAAAGGCAGAAGGCGCGCAGCTCGAATGGATCCCCGTAGACGAGCACGGTAGCGTCAACCCGCAGACCGTCCGCGAACTCATCGAAAAGAACCCCGAAGACGTCGCGCTCGTGACCGTCATGTGGGCAAACAATGAGGTCGGTACCGTACAGCCCATCCCCGAGATTGCCACCATCGCCGCCGAATACGGTATTCCTGTGCACTCGGACGCGGTGCAGGCCTTCGGCGCAATCCCCATTGACTTCCACGCCAGCGGGGTAGCGACCCTCGCAATCTCTGGCCACAAAATCGGTGGCCCCATGGGCATCGGCGCGCTCGTTGCAACCCGCGCCGTGCAGATGACCCCCGTGCTACACGGAGGCGGCCAAGAACGCTCCGTACGCTCCGGCACCATCGACGCACCCGCCATCGCAGGTTTTGCAGAGGCCGCCGTGCACTCGGTACAGCACCTTGACAAAGAATCCGCCCGCATCGCCGCGCTACGCAACGAACTCGTCGCGGCAATCAGCGCGCTCATCCCGCAGGCGCACCTAAGCGGCGAAAACCCGCTCACCGAAGAGTACCCCGGCCAGAAGCGACTGCCCGGCAACGCCCACTTCACCTTCGAAAACGCAGAAGGCGACACCCTGCTCTTCCTGCTGGACATGCAGGGCATCAGCAGCTCCACCGGCTCCGCCTGCAACGCCGGGGTGACCCGCCCCTCCCACGTGCTCATGGCAATGGGAATGGACGAAGATACCGCCCGCAGCGCCCAGCGCTTCACCCTCGGTCACTCCACCACCGGAGCCGACATTGCGCGCCTCATCGCGGCACTACCCGCCGCCTACGAACAGGCAGCAAAGGCGGGGCTATCCTCGCAGCTGCCGGACGCCTCCCGCTGGCACTAGAACACTGGCACTAGAAAACCAGAAGAACAGATACCCAACCGCCCTCAGCCTGCAATCTCAGCGTTCGCTGAGGGCTGGCTGAGGGTGCACTGCCCAATATCCCGCCGAGCCCCTGCGTACAATGGGTAGCTACAGTAACGGAAAGTCCGCCCACACCAACAAGGCGTACTTTTCTGGAAGGCTCAACACAACAGAAGGATAGGCAGTGAGAATTCTTGCAGCTATGAGTGGCGGCGTTGACTCCGCAGTCGCCGCAGCCCGCGCCGTAGAAGCAGGACACGAAGTAGTCGGCGTTCACCTAGCCCTATCCCGTATGCCCGGCACCCTGCGCACCGGCTCCCGCGGCTGCTGCACCCTCGAAGACTCCATGGACGCCCGCCGCGTCTGCTCTCAGCTGGGCATCCCCTTCTTCGTCTGGGACTTCTCCGAACGCTTCAAGGAAGACGTCGTCGACGACTTCATCTCCGAATACGAAGCCGGACGAACCCCCAACCCCTGCATGCGCTGCAACGAAAAGATCAAGTTCGCCGCGCTCCTCGAACGCGCCCTCGCACTCGGCTTCGACGCCGTGGTGACCGGCCACTACGCCCGCGTCATCACCACCGAAGACGGCAACCGCGAACTGCACCGCGCCGCCGACTGGGCCAAGGACCAGTCCTACGTGCTCGGTGTGCTCACCCACGAACAGCTCAAGCACGCCTGGTTCCCCCTGGCGGACACCCCCTCCAAGGCACAGGTACGCGCGGAGGCGGCAGAGCGCGGCTTCTCCGTGGCGAAGAAGCCGGACTCCTACGACATCTGCTTCATCCCCGAAGGCGATACCCGCGCCTGGCTGGGCGACCACATCACAATGCGCCCCGGCCTCATCAAGGACACCCACGGCGAGGTGCTCGGCGAGCACCCCGGCGCGCAGGCATACACCGTAGGCCAGCGCAAGGGCCTGGCACTTGGCCGCCCTGCCGCCGACGGTAAGCCCCGCTTCGTGCTGGAGGTGCGCCCCAAGGAAAACGAAGTTATCGTCGGCTCCCGCGAGCTGCTTGCCGTGCACGAAATCCGCGGTATCCGCGCCACCTGGGCGGGCGTACCCGTAGAACAGGCGGCACGCTTCCTGGAAGAGCCCGCACAGCTGGGCGCCCGCAGCGAAGAGTTCGAGGTGACCGCACAGGTGCGCGCGCACGCTGACCCGGTCCGCGCCAAGGCGTACATGACCTGGGCACCCGACCCCGAAGCTGAAGAAGAAGGCGCACTGCGCCTGGAAACCGTAGTGCGCCTACTGGATCCGCTCTCCGGCGTGGCACCGGGACAGACCATGGTGCTCTACCAGGGCACCCGCGTGCTGGGTCAGTCCACCATCGCCCGCGCATACTCGCTGGACCGCGAAGATATTCAGGAAACCCTGTCTGCTGGCGCCTCTACCGGCGCTGACTAGTCGCACATAATAGCCGTACCGAAATAACCGCGCACCCCGCTATTCCTATCTATTGCCGCAACAGTCTGCTTGAACGCAACACACAGAAGACCACAACCGATCTGAGGAGAGACCGATGAGCCCCGAAAACACGTCCTGCGAATTTGACCCCCACGCCACCTCCATGGGCGATGAAGTCGCGCCGGAGGTTTACGAGGAGCTCTTCGCCATGCGCCGCTCCATCGACAACTTTGATGCGGCGCTGGTGCACATCCTCGCGGAGCGTTTTCAGGCAACTAAGCGCGTGGGCATCCTGAAGGCTGAGCACAACCTGCCCGCCGGCGACCCCGGCCGTGAAGAGGCACAGATCGCTCGCCTGCGTGCCATGGCGAAGGAATCCAGCCTGGACCCGGAATTCGCGGAGAAGTTCCTGAACTTCATCATCTCTGAGGTGATTCGCCACCACGTGCGCATCGCGAACGAGCACGCTGACCAGGACGAAGAGACTGAAAAGTCTGAAAGCTAAGACTTTCTAAGATTTCACCCTCTTCGAGATCTCAGCCTCTCCGAAAAGCCCCGCTCTCATCCCTGCTGAGCATCCATCGTGCTGAGCGTCCAGCGGCAGAGCATCGACCCGCCCGCACTTTTCCCTAACCTGTCTTAACCTCACTCGTTTATGCCCCCTCAATCTTCCTCCCGCCAGAATGCCCGCACCGAGCCGGTGCCGGAGCGCCTGCTACTGCCCGGTGAGTACCGTGCCCCCGAAGGCGACGAACTGACCGAGCAGGACCTTGCTACGCTCGCTACTGAGCGTCCGCTGGTGCGCGCTAGCGGTCGGGGTGATTTTCCCGGCGATGATCTGGCTGAGGCGATGTCCCGTGTAGAAGGTGAGCTGGGTTCCCCGCACTTGCCGTTCCTGCCGCATCTGCCGGCGTTGGGCTGGCGGGCTACCCCGCTGGCACGCACCCTGGCGGTGTGCGAGGGACTTGCCTTTGACGGTGTCTCGTTTGGCTGGCGCATGGTGCATAGCGGCGGCAGGGGAGCGCGCGAGTCTGCCTTGGCGAAGGACCGTCTGCTCTCCGATATCAACCTTCTAGCTGACCGTGTGGGCGCGCAGAAGAAGAGGTTCACCTCCGGTGTTGAGGGCTCCGCTGCGGTGTATAAGATTCAGCTGGTTGGTCCGCTGACCCTCGCAGCCAGCATCTACCTACCCGGCGGTGAACGTGCCATCAGCGACGCAGGGGCGAGCCGTGACCTGCTGGAATCGTTCTTGGAAGGACTGGAACGCTGGATGGATTCTCTGCGCGAGGCTCTGCAGGCTCCCCAAGCGCTGATTGCCGTGCAACTGGACGAATCGGAGTTTCAGCGTCTGATGGAGGGGACCATTCCTACCGTGAGCGGCTTCCGCTCCCTGTCGGCGTTGCAGCCTCACTACTATCAGCAGGTATACCGTCGAGTGGCGGAGCGTTTTGCTGAGTTGAATCTGCAGCTCATCCTGGATGTGGATGGCACCGCGCTCAAACCGGTGCAGGAGCTGAAGCTTCTGACCCAGCCCCGTCCCGCCCTTGACGCTTTGGCGCTGTTGAAAGCTATGCAGGTTGAGGGTGCCGCTGCCTGTGCTTTGCTGTTGCATCCTGACCGTGCCCGTTTGAAGGGGCCGGGCATGTTGCAGGTTCCGCCGCTGAGTGACCCTCGTTCCTGGGAACCTGTGGCGCAGCTTGTGGAGGCTCAGGCTCAGCTGTGGCTGCCGGTGGTGACCTCTGCGCGGGTTCCTGATCAGGTGCGTCGCCTGTACAGCCTGTGGCGTGAGGTCGGTCTTGAGCCGAGGCAGCTGAGTGCGGTGGGTTTGATGGCTGATGAGCGCCCGCAAACGGGTTCTGCGCCTTCTGCGTCCATCTCGGGTACGGTGAGTGTGCTGGATGCCACGGCTTCGTTGGCTCGAGTGACAGAGTGTGCCCGTGCATTGGCTGAGTGCGCGGTATGATTATAGAATCAGCATTTTTATGTAAGTATTTACGACATTTCTATAGGGAGGTACTGTGAGCGCAAGCGACGCACACACCATTTTGGTGGTTGATGACGATGATGCTCTGGCGGAAATGATTGGCCTCGTGCTCGCGCAAGAGGGCTTTAACGCTGTTTTCTGCGAAAATGGCAGCCGTGCTTTTGAAACTTTTATGCGCTCCACTCCCGATTTGGTGCTTTTGGATTTGATGCTTCCTGGCATGAACGGTATTGAAGTCTGCCAGCAAATTCGCCGCTCTTCTAATGTGCCGATTATTATGTTGACCGCTAAAAGCGACACTGAAGATGTTGTTAAGGGGCTTGAGGCTGGCGCTGATGATTATATTGCGAAGCCTTTTAAACACGCTGAGCTTTTGGCGCGTATTCGCACTCGTTTGCGTCCGCGTGAGAGCCGCCAGCTGGTGGTGTCCATTGGCGATATTGTCATGGATATGGACGGTCGTACCGTCAAGTACCACAGCACTGAGGTTCCCATGACTCCTCTGGAGTTTGACCTGCTGGCTGCGCTGGTGCGTCACCCCGGTCAGGCGTTGAGCCGCCAGGAGTTGCTGGACATGGTCTGGGGCTACACTGATGTGAGCGATTCGCTGGTAAACGTGCATGTCCAGCGTTTGCGCGCTAAGTTTGATGAGCTGGGTGCGGATCGTTTTATTCAGACTGTTCGCGGTGTTGGCTACAAGATTCCGGCCGAGCTGGTGGGATCTTCCGGTAGCTAAGCGGAAGCTATTCATAGGCGAAGGGATAACCTGATTGTCTGTTGCGAAGTCGAGCCATGAGCACGGCGCTTTGACGGCGGAAGCGGTAGCCTCCGCCTCTTCGCGTACCCGCACTTCCAAGCCGCGTAAGGCGAAAGAGCAGCGTAGTAGGAACCTGATGCAGCGTGTTCAGCGTCTGTGGAAGGAATCCCTGCAGTTCCGCGCCCTTGGCACTGCGGGCATCATGATGTTCCTGAGCTTCTTAATGGTAGGTTGGTCCTTGTCGAGCCAGATTGCGACGAGTCTTTTTGAGAATCAGAAAGCTCAGGCGCTGGCGGAATCGGAGAGTGGTTTCCGCAACGTTCAGAGCGTGCTGGACTCCTCTGAAGCCCGTAGTGACAGCGAGATTCGCCGTAACGTGAGCCGTACCCTGACCATCTTGGACGCGGGTAGCTCGGGTAAGCGAAATTGGATTCTTGTGCCTTTGGAAGGCCAAGGTAAACAGGGCTTTATTCCTGAGCAGAGTAGTAATAATTCTTTGAACTCTTCGAGCATTCCGAATGATTTTAAAGAAACTGTTCGTGGTAAAGAAGGTATTTTCTGGCAGACGTCTACGGTGACTACTGTTGAAAATAACCGTGAGCGTACCTATCCGGTGCTTATTGTTGGCACCCATATTTCTATTGCGCAGAACCCTAATTATGGTTTGTTCCTTGTGTACGATATGACGGATTCTTCCGCCACGATTGCGCATATTAACTTTGTTCTTTTTGGTGGTTTCTGTGCACTGCTTGCTGTGGTGCTTTCTGTGGTGTGGATTGTGACTCGTTTTGTGGTCCGACCGATTACTCAGACCGCTATTACGGCGGAGAAGCTGGCTGCCGGTGACCTGGATCAGCGTGTGTCGGTGAATGGTGAGCATCAGGCGGCGCGTCTGGGTTATTCGTTCAACCTGATGGCTGATTCGCTGCAGGAGAAGATTGTTCAGCTGGAGCGCCTGTCGACTCTGCAGCAGCGATTCGTTTCTGACGTTTCGCACGAGTTGCGTACCCCGCTGGCGACGGTGCGTTTGGGTACGGAGCTTCTGTACGATTCGCGTGAGGATATGGACCGGCCGCTGAGCCGCACTGTGGAGCTTCTGCATGATCAGGTGGATCGTTTCCAGTCGATGCTTGCTGACCTGCTGGAGATCTCTCGCTTCGATGCCGGTAGTGCAATGCTGACCATCGACACTGAAGACTTTATGCGTGTGCTGTCGAATATTCTGCAGGAGGCTTTGCCGCACCTGGAGCGTACGAACACGAAGCTGAACGTGCATACGAGCCATGAGAGCATCATGGTGGATATGGACCGTGTGCGTATTGAGCGTGTGCTGCGTAACCTGCTGTACAACGCGATTGAGCACGGTGAGTCCCGACCGATTGACGTGTACGTGGGGGCAAACGCCACGAACCTGGGCGTTGCGGTGCGTGACCACGGTATCGGTCTGTCTGAGGATGAGGCCGTTCAGGTGTTCAACCGTTTCTGGCGTGCTGATACTTCGCGTAAGCGCACCCTGGGCGGTACCGGTCTGGGCCTGTCGATTGCTGCTGAGGATGTGCGTCTGCACGGCGGCACGATTGAGGCGTGGGGCGAGAAGGGCCGCGGTGCCTGCTTCACGATAAACCTGCCGCTGGTGCACGGTGCGCCTTTGGGTGAGTCGCCGGTCCTGGTGACGGGTGAGCCTGAGGTGAGTGCGCATCGTTCGGCAACGGCTAAGGATACGCTGCCTAATATCGCTCCTCGTACGAACATTGAGGCTGACCTCTAAAGGCCGGTAGGCGAGAGGCCCCGATCTCTGTCATAGAGCAGGGGATTGGGGCCGGTGCGATTGTATTTGTGCTTATCCTTGCGTATTTGCACTGTTTACCCAGTACAATCAATGCAGATGTATTTTCACAGTGTTGTTATTTCGCTGTGGTTATCTTTTCACCGAACTGCGACGGCCTGCAGCCTTAGCTGGTGATTGTTTGTCTTTGTTCGTAGAGGAAGGTTAAGACCTCCATGTCTCACAGGGCTATTGTTTCTCGACGCGCCGTGCTGTCTTGGGGTGCGGTCTCTTTGGCGACGCTCGTGAGCTCTTGCGCGGGTCTTCCCACGAACGACCGAGTGACTCAGCACAGTAGCGGTCTGGATGTGAAGAGCGTTAATACTTCTCCGGCGCGTGCGCCGGGTCCGCTGGCCGGTGCTACCCCCGAGGCAATTATTGAGGGTTTCGTGCGTGCCGGTGTGGATAGCATCGAGAACTATGCGGTGGCGCGCCAGTATTTGAGCTCTTCCTTTGCGGGCCGTTGGAATCCTATGGGTACGACTCGTGTGTACCGTAATACGGTGCAGGCGCGTAGTGACGATAGCGGCCATGCTGAGGGCATGTATCATGTGCGTTTCCAGCAGACGGCGACTGTGAATAGTCAGGGTATTACGAGCACCTTCCCGGAGGCTCAGACTGAGACTCATGATTTCACGATGGTCATGGAGGATAACCAGTGGCGCATTAACTCGTGCCCGGATGGTTTGTGGCTGGACGGCACTGAGTTTGAGCGTGTGTTTAGCCCGTGCCGCCTGTATTTCTATGATCGTGCCTTCCGGTATGCTGTGCCTGATATCCGTTGGTTCCCGCATACGGACCGCTATTTTGAGATGTTGGTGCGTACCCTCATGATTGGTCCGGCGTCCTACCTGAAGGACGTCGCGTTCTCGGCGTTGAACGAGTCGATGAGCCTTGAGACCGCGAGCATGAGCGATAACCAGGATGTGCTGGTTCGCCTGTCGGGTGAGCGCCTGGACGATAACCGTTTGGCGCGTGTGCGTGAGCAAATTGCGCACGGCTTGGAGAACTTCTCGGGTCTGGGCAAGACTGAGGTTTTCTATAACGGCACTCTGATTCCTGAGAACGCGCCGAGCGGCTTTTCTGCGGTGAAGCTGAACCCGGGTGTTCCTGCCCGCACGGTTGCTATTAATTCGAACGGCCAGATGGTGGCGCGCGATGACTATATGAGCAATGCGGGTGAGCAGTTGCTTTTGCGCGGCGTGAGTCAGTTGAGCTCCCCGGCGATGGGTTACTCGGCGGATGTTTATGCCTGCTTGGCGAATGATGCCGCGAGCCTGTACACGGTGTATCAGGGTACTGCCCGCCGTGTGTGGCAGAGTACTGCTCTGACTGCCCCCAGTTTTGACGCGTACGGCTGGGTGTGGGCTGCTGATGGTGAGGGCGTTGTGCGTGCTTTTAAGCCGGATTCTGAGGATGCAACCGAGCGTGAGCGCGGCGTGGATATTGGTTTGTCCTGGCAGCGTAATTTGAGCTTTACGAGCGTGAACGTTTCTCACGATGGTGCGCGCATGGCGATTGTGGCGTCCACTGAGGGCGCATCGGCTGTGATCATTTCGGGCATTGTGCGTGATGATGCCGGCAAGCCTCTGCGTCTGACGGAAATGGTGCGCCTGAGCTCTTCTGTGACTCCGCGTAATGCCCGTTGGGCTGGCGATCAGAGCGTCGTGGTGGTGAACGTGAAGAATGGTGAGTCTGAGGTGATTTCCCTCAGCGGTGAAGAGACGAAGCTGGACCGTTTGGATGGTGTGATGACCATTTCGACGGCGGATAATACGTCGAATATTATTGCTCACCGTTCTGACGGTTCGTGCTACCTGATGGAGGAGCGCGGCTGGATTCGCCTGGACACGACCCTGCACGAGATTAGTTACGCCGGTTAGCCTCGGGTAGGCGCGAGCGAGGAAAGGGTGCTTTCGGTGAGTTCAGTACAGCGTGGTTTGAACGATTCCGTGAATGGGTCCTGGAGCAAGTCTCTGACCGGGCTTGCGGGCGCTCTCAAGAGTGCCGGCGGGTCTTTGGGGGAGGTGCTGATGCCGCG
>ENA-OWMY01000146-OWMY01000146.1-metagenome-genome-assembly--contig:-NODE-146-length-22455-cov-7.988929_pt1 | contig 22455 bp, 20 predicted proteins | sample MGYA00245358_ERZ651122 | MGnify/ENA primary metagenome ERZ651122 (study PRJEB26857, sample SAMEA4031752) | metagenome | biome: human; feature: oral; material: saliva | place: Philippines | collected 2014...
TCGGTGACGAGTTTGATAATTTTCAAACGAAATTGATAAGAGTAGGACATAATCTACACCTCAAATTAGGTGTCCAGGTTTTGGGGGGCAGATCACTAAGCGGTTCAATTTGGTAAAAGTTTTACCATTTTGAACCGCTTTTGCTTTAATTAGTGTTTGTGATCGTGATGATGCTCATGTGGGGCATCATCTACCTCAACTAATGTCACCATAATGACTGAGTCCTCCGCAGCTTCGCCTTGAATAAAGTATTTTCCATCAAAGTTAAGCACTTGCCCTACGTTGATTTCATGTTTTTCATTGTCATTCAATACCACATTCATTTTTCCGCTTAGTACGGTAAAAATCACACTATCGCCTTCGTGGTTATGACGTTTTAGTTGCTCCCCTTTCTTCAAGGCTTTTTTCACCACGGTAAACTGTTCCGTTTGCATAATTTTACCGAAGCCATCTTTTACTACACCAATATCTGCTTGTGCAATAGAGGCAATACCAAAGCTGAGTAATGAGGCTAATAATACTTTTTTCATAACAAGTCTCCTTTTGTGTTTTGAATTAGATGTCCTAATTCTGACACTTTTACTCAACTATTTCAATGCAAATTATTCTCAAATACAAAAAGCATCACAAAAATAACTCTTTATTACATCTTTTTTCTCAAATGATCCCCATCCGTTTTATTCAATTTCAATACGGTTAAAACAAGAATGATTGCAAAAATGGTTGAAGTGAGGAAAGTGTAGTTAAAGGCTTGTTGTAAGCCTTCGCCCTCATTGCCGAAATGGTAGCGGTAGAGGTTTAAAATAATGGACGAGACCGCAATACCAAAGCCAATTCCGAGCTGTTGTACAATGCTAAGTACGGTTGAGCCTGTGCCCGCTTATTCTGTAGAGAGATCCCCAACTGTTAATGTATTTACTGCCGTGAAAATCATCGACATACAAGCCCCATACCACATTAAATTCACTACTATCCAAATAAGCGAAGTTTGTTGATCAATTCACGCCATTGAAACCACTGACCCCGCCATTAACATTGAGGAAATTAAGAGTGTGGTTTTGTAGCCTAAACAATTTAAAATGCGACCAACCAATGTTTTGAAAATTACGGACATCAATGCAATCGGAGCAAGTAGCCAGTCCGACATTTCCGCACTATAACCAAATGAAAGTTGGAACATGAGTGGTAGCAAAAATGGCACACCTGAGCTAGAAAGGCGGATAAACGTGTTAGCAATAATGCCGAGATTAAAGGTTCGTGTGCGAAACAGCGAGAGTGGCAAAATCGCTTTTTCATTGTTGTTAGCGTAGAAGCCATAGCCAAGCAACAAAATGATTCCGATTGCGAGGGTGCTATAAGTGAGCATTTTATTGTGTTCGCTTTCGCCCAATAAATCTAATCCTAGCGTTAAGCCGACTAAACTGAGTGAAAAGAGCAAAAATCCTGTCCAATCGAGTTTGATTGCTTTGCCTTTGGTGTTGCTCATAATTTGCCCAGAAGCGATGATACCCAGTAAACCAATAGGAATATTGATTAAGAAGATCCAGTGCCAGCTGGCATTCATCACCAGCCAGCCACCAAGAATAGGGCCTAAAATCGGACCGACCAATCCCGCGGTTGCCATTAAATTCCACGCATTGAGTAACTGTTGTTTCGGTACTACTTGAATGATAGCAAGGCGAGCAACGGGCATCATAAAAGCACCGCCAATGCCTTGTACCACGCGTGCAAGCACAAGGGCGTTAAGGTTAGGAGCAAATGCACAGCCAATGGAGCCCAATACAAAAGTCGCCACTGCACTGCGGAAAACCGTCAACGTGCCGAATTTCGCCGCTGCCCAAGCGGTAAGCGGTATAAAAAGAGCCACCGAAAGCGAATAGGCAATAATTGCCATCTGCATTTCAAATGCTGGTTCATGCAAATCTGATGCAATGCTAGGCAGGGCGGTGTTGAGGATGGTGGCATCGAGGCTTTGCATAAAAAGAGCCATTGCAGCCACCCAAGCGAGACCTTTGTAGTTTTGGGGACGAGGTTGAGATTGGGGCATTTGCGATCCTTAATTTATTATAAGCTCCGCTAATCACTACTGCCACAAACGCTTGCGTTTGAACGTTGCCTTAGCAATGGCATGGAGTGTGAGCACAGCAAGTAAATCTCCCCTCCCCCTCTTTAGCAAAGAAGGGGAGGGGAGATTTGGCAGAAGTTAAAACGAAGAAATTAGTTTGTAAATTATACTATGTAAAAATATACAAAACCTTGATATAACCCAAAATTCTATTCCGTTCCATTTGCTTATAAACCTGAGCAATTTACTCTACCTTTAATTGTGCTATGATGTGGACAATAATTTTCCTCTTAAAAGGACACAAAATGAAATTACAGCAATGGATTAAGCAAAATCAGTTGGGACTACTGTTTCAACAAGGCAGTTTTGGCTTGGAAAAAGAGAGTCAACGTATTGATGAAAACGGCAATATTGTCACTACACTACACCCCGCAGTGTTTGGTAATCGTGCTTACCACCCTTATATTCAAACCGATTTTGCAGAAAGTCAGCTAGAATTGATAACCCCGCCAAATAATAAGCTTGAAGATAGCCTACGTTGGCTTTCTGCGATTCACGAAGTTGTTTTACGTTCTTTGCCTGAACAGGAATTTATTTTCCCGTTCAGTATGCCAGCAGGCTTGCCGCCTGAAAGTGCGATTCAAGAAGCTCAGCTTGATAACGTGGAAGACGTAAAATATCGAGAACATCTCTCGCAAAATTATGGCAAATATAAACAGATGGTGAGCGGTATTCATTACAACTTCCAACTCTCACCTGAATTTGTGAAAGCAGTGTTCAGCTTACAAAATGAGTATACGGAACTCAAAGATTTCCAAAACGCCTTATATATGAAATTGGCGAACAACTTCCTGCGTTATCAATGGATTTTGGTTTATCTGCTAGCGGCAACGCCAATGGTGGAAGCCAATTATTTTTCGAGAAACGGTGTTGAAAATTCACCGCTTGCAGCAGGACAATTGGTGCGAAGCCTACGCTCTAGTCCTTACGGTTATGTCAACTCGCCTGATGTGGTGGTGAACCACGACAGTCTTAAAAGCTATGTGGAAACGTTAGAAGAACAAGTGAAAGCAGGTCGTTTGATTGCAGAAAAAGAGTTCTATTCCAATGTGCGTTTGCGTGGGGCTAAAAAAGCTCGCGAATTGCTGGAAAAAGGCGTGCAATATGCCGAATTCCGCCTATTTGACTTAAACCCGTTTGAGCCATATGGAATTAGTTTAAGCGATGCAAAACTTATTCACAGTTTCTTGCTCGGAATGCTCTGGCTAGATGAAACAGGCGGTCAAAAAGAGGTGGAACTTGGCAAACAACGTTTGTATCAAGTTGCCCTTGAAGATCCGCGTGAACCAACGGTATTCCAAGCGGAAGGCGAGGCGGTATTACACCAAATTATTGAGATGCTGAAAACCATCAATGCGGACGAAAGTGTGGTAAAAGTTGCGGAAGAAAAATTGGCACAGTTTGCCGACCCAAGCCAAACAGTAAACGGTAAATTGCTGAAGGCGATTGAACAAGCAGGCAGTTACAAAGCATTAGGTGCAAAACTTGCACAACAATATAAAGCCCAAGCCTTCGAGCGTTTTTATGCTCTCTCGGCATTCGACAATATGGAGCTTTCTACTCAAGCGTTGCTATTCGATTTGATTCAACAAGGCATTAGTACGGAAATTTTGGACGAAAACGATCAGTTCCTTGCCCTTAAATTTGGCGATCATCTCGAATACGTCAAAAACGGTAATATGACCAGCCACGACCAATACATTTCACCACTGATTATGGAAAACAAAGTGGTGACCAAAAAAGTATTAGCGAAGGCAGGTTTTAATGTTCCGAAAAGCATTGAGTTTACCAATGTGGAACAAGCCGTGGCGCACTATCCACTCTTTGAAGGCAGAGCGGTAGTAATTAAACCGAAATCGACCAACTACGGCTTAGGTATTACAATTTTCCAACAAGGCGTAAGCAACCGCGAAGACTTCGCTAAAGCGATTGAAATTGCTTTCCGCGAAGACAAAGAAGTGATGGTGGAAGATTATTTGGTCGGCACAGAATATCGTTTCTTCGTGCTAGGCGATGAAACCTTGGCGGTATTGCTCCGTGTGCCTGCCAACGTGGTGGGCGACGGGGTAAAAACTGTGCGTGAATTGGTCAATTCAAAAAATACTGACCCACTGCGTGGCGATGGATCCCGTTCGCCACTGAAAAAAATTGCTTTGGGAGACATTGAATTGTTGCAGCTTAAAGAACAAGGCTTAACGCCAGAGAGTGTACCTGCAAGCGGTCAAATTGTGCAACTGCGTGCCAATTCCAACATCAGCACGGGTGGCGACTCCATTGATATGACCGACCAAATGCACGACAGCTATAAACAACTTGCTGTCGGCATCGCCCACGCGATGGGTGCGAAAGTGTGTGGGGTGGATTTGATTATTCCTGATTTAACGAAACCTGCCGAGCCGTCGCTTAGCTCCTGGGGCGTGATTGAAGCAAACTTTAATCCAATGATGATGATGCATATCTTCCCATACCAAGGTAAATCAAGACGGTTGACCAAAAATGTGATTAAGATGTTGTTTCCTGAGGTGGTTTAATTAATAAACATTTAGCAAAAAACATGATTTATTGGACTGCAGGATTTGATTTTGCCTCTGGCAAGTTCAGAGGCGACTTGATAAGTATAATGAGCATAGCTCTATACAATGCTATAGATTTGGTGCATATAAACTCCCTTTAATTGGGGTTTAAGTTACATTTTTAAATAAAAATCACGGGTCAGAACCACAAATTCGGGCGTGTATTGGTTTTGTTCGTTATAAATCACAAGCGGTTTAATTTTGCAATCCAAATGTTCAAACTGAAAGGTTAAAATCAATCGTTTCGGAGGTTGCCCATTTTTAGTGATGATTTGGTAAATTTTAGTGCAAAATAATCCGCTTTTTTTGCTCTGTTCGAGCAGTTTTTCCGCCTCTTGAGTAGGCAAAATAAAGCTGATTTTCCCTGTTTGAGCAAGCCATTTTTTCGCTTGCATCAACCAATCAAAATGGATTTTTTGAAGACTGCGGGCAAGATCGCGTTCTGCAGTTCGGCTGGCAAGGCTGTCACGAAAATAGGGCGGGTTCGACACAATCAGATCGAATTTTTGTGGAAAATCGCTCTCAAAGATATCGCCTTGTTTAATAGAAATTCTCCTTTTCCACGTAGAATGTTGTGCATTTTCAACCGCTTGTTGGTAAGCATTTGGTTCTAACTCAAGGGCAGTAATGTCACAATTTTCCTCCGTTCGCTGTGCAAGCATTATCGCAATCAAGCCTGTACCTGTACCGAGGTCAAGAATTTGCTTGGCATTTTTTATTTCCGCCATTGCTCCAAGCAAAATGCCATCGGTATTGACTTTCATCGCACATCTATCGTGGGCGATAAAAAATTTTTTAAATTGAAATCCTGATTTTTTCATTTTGGGGTTATTTTGTAGAAAGATGGGCTATAATCTCATTGTTTTTCATCTTCGACAACCCAAGACAGAGATTTAAATGAGGATACAATGAAACCATTAAAAAAGATTGCATTAGTCGCAATACTGAGTACTTTTTTGACCGCTTGTATGAGTACGCAACAAATTAACGCAGAAGCTTCGCAAGGTTATAGGCAAATGAAACAACAAAATGCCAAAGCGATTGATACTAGCTCCGTGACTGCTCAACGGGTACATAAAATTTTTAACAAAATGAAACCTTATGCAGAACAAGAAAATAAAACGGGCGTACCATTCCAATGGGAAATTACAGTTTTTCGTACCAATGAACTCAATGCGTGGGCAATGCCTGGTGGCAAAATGGGCTTCTATACGGGTTTGGTTGAAAAGCTCAATATGAATGATGATGAGATTGCCACCGTAATGGGGCATGAAATGGCTCACGCCTTACAAGAACACGGTAAATCTTCTCGTAATGTGACATTGATTACAGGTATTGTGGGACAAGTTGCAGATGCGGCAGTGACTGCAACAACGGGTGTTGATACTCAAGGTTTGTTAAGTGTTGGAACTGATTTAATTGCGAATAAACCGTTTTCACGCAGCCAAGAAACAGAAGCCGATGAAGTGGGCTTGATGTTGATGGCAAAATCAGGGTATAACCCTTCGGCTGCACCAAATGTGTGGGTAAAAATGAGCCAAGCCGGTGGTAGCGGTGGCGGGATTTTCTCTACCCATCCTTCAAATGCAGATCGGCAAAAAAATCTAGAACGTTTAATTCCTGATGCGATGAAGCTTTACAAAGCGGGTCGATAGCTAATATACATAAGGGCGGATACAATGCGATCTTTACCTCAAATATTGCACTAAACTTCTAACTGATTAAAGTGCAGATTTTTACGGTCAAATTGTAGATAGCTCTCTAAAGGTAACCGGATAAAACGCCTGAAAAATCGTTTTGTGGAAACGCTTACTTTTTATTGTGATTTGTCAGATTAAGTCTGATCTTCTATAGGGAAAGGTGATTCTGGTGTATAATCTCCCTGTATTAATATCAGCAGAAATATTTAGCGGAACACAAAAGGAGTTGCATATGAGCCAATTTTTCTACATTCACCCTGAAAATCCGCAACCTCGTTTGATTAACCAAGCGGTTGAAATTATTCGTAAAGGTGGTGTGATTATTTATCCGACCGATTCAGGCTATGCTCTTGGTTGTGGGATTGGCGAAAAATCAGCGATGGAACGCATCGTAAGAATTCGCCAACTGCCTGAAAATCATAATTTCACGCTGGTGTGTAGCGATTTATCGGAGCTTTCTACCTATGCGATGGTGGATAATCAAGCCTATCGCTTGATGAAAAATAACGTGCCGAATCCGTACACTTTTATTCTACCTGCTACCAAAGATGTGCCACGTAGGCTACAAACTAAGCGTAAAACCATCGGAATTCGAGTGCCAGATAATGCGATCGCATTAGCATTGATTGCTGCACTTGGCGAACCGTTGCTTTCTTGCTCTTTGATGTTACCTGGCAAAGAAATGACACAGTCGGATCCCGAAGAAATCCGTGCTATTTTAGAACGCCAAGTGGATTTAATTATTCACGGTGGTTATCTAGGCGTTGAGCCAACTACGGTTATTGATTTAACTGGCGATAGCCCGGAGATTCTTCGTGAAGGATCGGGCGATACTACACCATTTATCTAGCTCTATTTTTAAAAATTAAGACGCTTGTGAAAGCGACAAGGACAAACAATGAAAACCTTTCAAAATAAACAAAAACCAACATTTAATCGTCAAGCTGATGAGAAAAAAGGAGCAAAAAATCCAGGCTTAGCGGAACGTAATGAACAGCGTGCGGCTCGCCCAACTTCTCGCCCGCTTGCAAAAAAAATTGCAAAACCGACCGCTTCTTTAGATAAAGCCACTGAGAAAAAAGAGAAAGTTTTAGGCGAAAAATTACAGAAAATTTTAGCCCGTGCAGGGCAAGGCTCACGTCGTGAATTAGAAGAGGTAATTGCGGCAGGACGCGTGAGTGTAGATGGTAAAATCGCTTCATTAGGTGATCGTGTTGTCGTTAGTTCGGCAACCAAAATCCGTATCGACGGGCACTTAATCAACATCATTCCAACCCAAAAAGAGATTTGCCGTGTGTTGATGTATTACAAACCTGAAGGCGAACTTTGTACTCGCTCTGACCCTGAAGGTCGAGCGACCGTTTTCGACCGCTTGCCACGTTTAACAGGCTCACGCTGGATTGCGGTGGGGCGCTTAGATATTAACACTTCGGGCTTATTGCTGTTTACCACAGATGGTGAACTTGCCAATCGTTTAATGCACCCAAGTCGTGAAGTAGAGCGTGAATACTCCGTGCGTGTATTCGGCAACGTGGACGAAGCGATGTTACAACGCTTACGCAAAGGCGTGCAGTTGGAAGATGGCCCTGCGAACTTCAAGCAAATTAAAGCAGTGGGGGGAACGGGAATCAACCAATGGTTTGATGTGACTTTAACTGAAGGTCGCAACCGTGAAGTACGTCGTTTGTGGGAATCGCAAGAAGTGGAAGTGAGTCGCTTAATCCGTATTCGCTATGGCAATATCAAGCTCGAAAAAAGCTTACCACGTGGGGGCTGGGAAGAGATGGGGCTTGAGCAAGTGAACTATCTGCGTGAATTAGTTGGACTCCCTCTAGAAACGGAAACCAAAGTGGATGTGACTAAAAATAGAAGACGCACTAGCATCCGTCAAATTCGTAAGGCGGTCAAGCAGCATACAAAATATAAAGTAAAAAACTAATTTAGATATGAGTTAATTAGCGGTTCTTAAAAAATAGGTTTATTTAATTCAAGGACTAAGTGCTGTAATCTACAGGGCTTAGTCCTTTTATTTTAGACTTTTTATTGTATAAAAATACTTTACTGTATATTAAATCAAATGTAATATAATACAAGTTACTATTTATACAGGTATTCGGTATGCTTACTCAACTCACTATCAACAATTTTGCGATTGTACGCCATCTTAATCTTGAACTTTCTGAAGGAATGTCGGTTATTACTGGAGAAACGGGAGCGGGGAAATCCATTGCGATTGATGCCCTTGGGCTTTGTTTGGGTTATCGATCTGAGAGCAGTATGATCCGTAATGGTGCAGATAAGGCCGACATCACTGCGACTTTCCAAATGCAGCCAAATAGCCCTGCCTATTTATGGTTGAAAGAGCATGAATTACTAGATGAAGAGAATTCTCACGAATGCATTTTACGCCGAATGATTAACCTTGAGGGGCGTTCGAAGGCTTTTGTGAATAATCGTCCATTGCCGATTTCTCAATTACGTGAGTTAGGGCAATATTTGATCCATTTAAACGGTCAGCACGCACCACAATTGCTGTTGAAAAGTGAGTATCAGCTTGAGCTTGTAGATAATTATGCGGGCATTCATAACTTGCTTGGCAAGATGCAAGAGCAGTACAACAAATGGCGAAAATTACATCAGCAAGTGAAAAACTTTCGCCAACAATGCAAAGAGAATGAGGCTCGTAAGCAGTTGTTGCAATATCAGGTAGATGAATTGGATGAATTCGATATTAAAGAGGGCGAATTTGAAGAAATGGAAGAGACGCATACTCGTTTGTCCAATTCTGAAGAGCTTACTGAAATGTCGCAATCAGTATTGGATTTATTGAGTGATGATAATTCGAATGCTGATTCTCTGATTTACAACGCTATTCGATATTTGGAAGATTTGGTGGATGTGGATGCAAACTATCAATCTTCGCTTGATATGCTTAATGAAGCCTTGATTCAAGTGCAAGAGGCAAGTTCGGAAGTGCGTGCATTGGCAGATAGTATTGAGCAAGATCCTGAATTATTAGCGGAATTGGATGAACGTATTTCTCGTGCGATGTCGCTAGCGAAAAAACACTATGTTTCGCCAAATGAGTTATGGCAACATCATAGTGTATTGCAAGATGAGCTACAAAAACTCGTTGATTTTGAAGATAACGAAGATCAACTGATTGCAGATGAGAAAAAAGCATACCGTGAATGTGTAGCGTTAGCAGAACAAATTTATCAAGAGCGAGTATCTGCTGCTCAAAAATTGGCAGAACAAGTAACTAGCCAAATCAAAGCACTTTCGATGGAAAATAGCGAATTTTATATTGATATTCAGCATGATGTGAAAAAACTCACACCAAATGGGGCAGATTTTGTTGAGTTTAACTTACGCAGTAACTTGGGGCAAAATGCTCAGCCTCTCGCTAAAATTGCTTCGGGTGGTGAGCTTTCGCGCATTTCTCTTGCCGTACAAGTTTTAACCGCGAATAAACTTTCGACACCGACAATTATTTTTGATGAAGTGGACGTGGGAATTAGTGGTATTGCTGCTACAACTGTAGGCAGATTATTACGCCAATTAGGCAATAAATGCCAAGTGCTTTGCGTGACTCACTTACCGCAAGTGGCAAGTCACGGGCATCAACATTTCAACGTACAGAAATATGTGAAAGACAATCAGACCGAAACACAGATGAGCTTGCTGTCTGAACGAGAACGAGTCAATGCCTTAGCTCGTCTATTAGGTGGTAGCAAAATTACTGATGCGGTATTAGCGAATGCTCAGGAAATGTTAGATTTGGCTAAGATTGAATAGTATTAGGGTTTAGTAATAAACTCTCTTAGAGAAAGTTAATGATTTTGGTATTATGTAGCAGTTGCTTAATGAAACGATTAACTTGATGTTTTTGTTACAACGGTGGTTTTAGGTAACCATAGTTGCTACGGGCAAGAACGATGATATTTAGATAAAAAAATGACTTGTGCAACTGCTACATAATACCGAATTATTTTATCCCCACTTTGCCAACTCAATACACTCTATCAATTCAGGATATTGCTTCGCCCATTTATTCCATTGCACTTTGTCAATTTCAATGTTGATAATGCGATCGCCAAATTCATTGAAATGCTCGGTTTTAATACCGTTTTGTTGTTTGAAAAGCGTATAAAGATTGCCAGAATTTATCGGAAGAAGAAGCATTTCTTGCACTAATTCGTTGCGTAACCGTTCGCGGATTGCTTCAAAAAGTAGATCGATACCTTCGCCAGATTGAGCAGAAAGGTAAACCGCCGTTACTTTTCCTTCATTATCACGTTCGACAAAAGGTTGAATGCCGTCTAGTTTATCTACTTTGTTATAAACCAAGAGAGTCGGAATATCCGCAGCACCAATCTCTTCCAATACTTGATTTACCGCTTGGATATTCTCATTTTTGCGTTCATCTGCAACATCAATCACGTGCAACAAGAGGCTGGCTTCAACTGTTTCTTGCAAGGTAGATTTAAATGCAGAGACCAAATCGTGTGGCAAAAAGCGAATAAAACCTACGGTATCAGCAAGAATAGTTGTGCCCACATCTTGAATTTGCATTCTTCTTAGCGTTGGATCAAGTGTTGCAAAAAGCTGATCAGCAGCATAAACGCCGGCTTGGGTAATCGCATTAAACAAGCTAGATTTTCCTGCATTGGTATAGCCCACAAGCGAGATGGTTGGAATATCTGCTTTCTGGCGAGTTTTGCGATTTTGCTCACGTTGCTTACTTACTTTCGCCAAACGATTTTGCAGTTGTTGAATGCGAACTTTAATCAAACGGCGGTCTGTTTCCAGCTGAGTTTCACCTGGCCCACGTAAACCAACAGCTCCCCCTTTTTGCTGATCTTGATTACCTAAACGACGTACTAGACGAGTCGCAAGATGCTTAAGCTGAGCTAATTCCACTTGCAATTTCCCTTCGTGGCTACGAGCACGCTGAGCGAAAATATCTAAAATCAAGCCTGTTCGGTCTACCACGCGACAATTGCAGAGAGACTGCAAATTCCGTGTTTGTGAAGGGCTTAATTCGTGATTAACCAGCACGAGCGTTGCCCCCAAATTTTCGACCGCTTGTTTAATCTCTTCCGCCTTGCCTTTACCGACAAAATAGGTGATATGCGGGCTAGAACGAGAAGTGGTTAGCGTGCTTAAAATTTCTACGCCCGCTGATTCGGCAAGAGTGTGAAATTCAGCCAGATTTTCAGTATCTTTTTGCTGGGAAAGATAGAGATGAACCAGAATTGCTTTATCTGCTTGATGAGAGTGTTCAAGAGATGAATTTTGTGGGGCTTTAGAAAAAGAGAAACCAAGCGGCTGATTTTCATCATCGCTTGGTAAATCATTTTGAGTAAGATTTGAAGTGTTAATAATCTTATTCCGTTACGTTTTCAACAATTTCAACGGTTTGTGTCACTTGCACTGGAGCGTGTGAATTGTGGTTATTGCCGTGAGAAATCGCTCGAGCAGGCACCACAGTTGAAATCGCGTGTTTGTAAACCATTTGGCTTACCGTGTTTTTCAACAAAATAACGAATTGGTCGAATGATTCGATCTGTCCTTGTAGTTTGATTCCATTAACTAAATAAATTGAAACTGGAATACGTTCACGACGTAGTGCATTTAAGTAAGGGTCTTGTAATGATTGACCTTTTGCCATATTCATTTCCTCTTTGCTTTTTATTGTTATGTGGAATTCCATTTTTTCGAGCGTAGAACATCAAATTCTACGCTCGAAATATTATCACGTTTCGATTTGGTTCGCTATCATTTTCAGAGTCCGATGAGTTGCGTCAAATCTCAAACTTCCCCTTCATACTCCCCATCGCCACTCTTGCAAAGAAAATCGCAAAGAGGAAATCGCCAAAGCCGTAACTCGCGAAAAAGCAGAAATAGGCCATTGATTGCCCTGCTAATACATCCAATTTTTCTGGTGTAGTCAGCAACCAATGTAACCAAGCCCCGAAGTAAACTAATTTTTCTACGCAGAAAACCCAAAGTAAAACTGGTACTTGCCAGAAACGTTTGGCGACCGACCAATACGCCAATCCCCAAAGCAAAATCGAAATTTGTCCGAGCCACGAGAAAACAATCGGATCGTTATCCATTAAAGTGGTATCAGTAAAAAATTGGGTAAAGCCTAAAACACCAATAAAGTTATAAAGCCCCGCTAAAAAGAAACCTTCTCTTGCACTCTTGAGTTGCACGTTTTTCCTCCTTTTTTCTTTTATTATACAAAAAAAGTGCGATGAAATTCACCGCACTTTTTCTCAATTCTAGACTTATTATGCCACTTTCACTAAAATTTCGCCTGCTTGTGGTTGGGGAATTTCCGTTTCTTCAATAAAAAGCACATCGGGCGTGCCTGTTGTTTTCATATTGATTTGTTGCATTTATTCCTCTGTTTCTTTTTCCAATTCTCTTTCCAACTCGCCTAGTGCATTCTCTTGCATCAAATGTTGTAATTGTGGAAGGAGTTGCACTATCAGGCGTAATTGTTGGATGAGCACCAAGCTCAATTCGTCCTGTTTTTCGTGATGTGTTTGCTCAAATTGGGCAAGATCGCTATCAATAGCGGTTAAATTTGCTTCCAATTTTGCAGGTGAACGTTTGCCCTCTGCCATCTGTCCGATAATGGTTGCCACTTCCCGTCCGTGTGAGAAGAAAATCGCGGAAAAATCCACCTGTTGATTCAGCGTCGGGCTGGCGATGCGATAGGCACCCAGTGCAGAAATATAGCCAAGTAAAGTATAATTTATACCTAGTAAATTCGGGGCAACTGCTGAAATCGCTTGGTATTTTTTCGGCTCGCTGTCTAGGTTTGACACCGCAGAACTCAAAGCAGAAATGTAGTTGTGCACTTCGCGGCGAGCGGTGCGGTATGGCAACTGTTCGTTATAGCCAAACTGCAGCTGTGCGATGATGTGGCGTAGGTAGTTACTGCTTGCCAGCACGGTCGATTTCAAGTTCTGTTTGAGGTTGATATACTTCCAGTCGGGGAAAATAAAAGAGACGGCAAACCACGCAATTGATGTACCGACCAACGTATCAATCACCCGCGGTAAAATGCCCTCATCTGCACCAATGCCAATAATATCAAGGCTTATCAACACCAACAGCGTGATGTAGAAGGTTGAGAAACTGTAATGACGGAAACGGAAATAGGTGTAAAGGCTGGCGGTAATCACAATCAAGCCCAGCTCGGCTTCCAGCGTAGAAGTAAGGTAATATTCCCGCAACAGCATACCGACTAACACGCCCAAGATAGTGCCAATAACTCGCTGTCCTAAACGTTTCTTAGTTGCCGAATAGTTCGGCTGGCAGACGAAAATTGCTGTGAGTAAAACCCAGTAGCCTTTGCCGTCTAAATGGAAAATCGGCACGATGGCACTACACAACCCTACCACGACCGATAAACGGATGGCGTGGCGAAAAAGTTGCGATGAGAGGTTGCAATGGCTCTGAATGGTTTGCCACATATTGTGAAAACCTGACACATTTTCCGCCAACAAGCGGTTAGAAAGGTGCTGCGATTTGCTAGATGCAAATTTATTGCTCATTTTAACCGCTTGTTCCATGCTATCTTCCTGTTCGCTTTGGCTGCGCTCAATCTGGCAAAGTTGGCTTTCAATATTGCGTAAGTTTTCCGCAATCGACTGCCAGCGATACGCACTTTTTAGCCCCTGTTCTTGATGATAATTGAGCGAATTAAATAAGCCTTGCATTGCTTTTTCCCCGCGAGAGCTGTGCTGATAATGTTCCGCATAACGCAACGCCACCGCCACCTTTTGGCACGCCATAGCTTGCAGCTCCAAGACACGTTGGAAGCGAAAAATCAAATCGCTATTTTTAAGCTGTTGGAAGAATTCGTGATATTGATAATGGCTTGAACTGGCTCGTTCCAGAATATCTTGGGCGGTGTAGTAATAACGCAACATTTTTTGTGTCCGAGTTTGGCGATTATGGCGACGCAAGCGATAGAAGAGCGACACGCGGGTTTGCTCAAATGCTTGCACTACTTCACTATTCGCACGGGCTAAAGCACGCTGTTTCGCGTCGACATCGTCATCATCGGGGTCAAAATAGGCAGCTTTCGCTTGTAAATATCTGCCTAATGCTTCGTAAGATTTCGCCAAATTCTCTTGCACCGTGCGGTTTGGAAAGACGATATACACTAACATTGCAACCAAACCATAAAGTAACGCTCCCGCTAAAATCAGCAACGTATTAGTGTACCAAGCGGTTTCGGGCGTGTAGGTAAGCGAGGCATAAACAGACACAACTAGCGTACCAAAAGCGATGGTGCTATAACGCTGCCCAATGCTACCGAGCATGACCAAAATAAAGGTGCTGAGCACCGCAAGCGGTACAAAAAGCCAGCCAAATTCCAAAGAAAGTGTTGCCCCTGCGGACGAAATCGCAAAGGCAATCAGGGTAATGATAAGGTTTTTAAATCGCCCAGAAAGGTTGTTGTCTAAATCTACCAAACCGCCTGCAATAATGCCTAAAATCAGTGGCATACTGTGCTCAGAAATGTTAAGCAACCAGATACCAATGGCGGCAAGGTTGGTGGTAATAAAAATCGGCAAAGTGCTCAACACGTGAGCACTCAACCAATGAGATGGCATTTTTGTTGCAATTTTCATTGTTTAATTTTTAGTCCATTAACGCTGTAAACGTTCCGTCAAATAGCGATCGTAATCAGGCACTTCAATCTCTACTTCGTGGTTAAAACAGCTAGAGTGTAATAAGAAATCAGCGGTTGCTTCATTGATTGCTACGGGAATATTCCAGACAGTCGCAATGCGCATTAAGGCTTTTACATCAGGGTCGTGCGGGGCAGCGTTCATTGGATCCCAGAAGAAAATCATCAAGTCGATTTTTTTCTCTGCAATCAATCCTCCCAGCTGTTGATCTCCGCCCATCGGGCCACTCAATAAAGCGTGAATTTCCAAGCCTGTTTCACAAGAAAGTAAATTGCCCGTTGTCCCAGTGGCGTATAAAGTATGTGGCTTCAAGGCTTCAGCGTGTTTTTTTGTCCACGCCAATAAGCTCTGTTTGCAGCTGTCGTGTGCCACTAAGGCAATGCGTTTGTGTAATTCAATTTTGCGAGTAGTTTTGTACATTCTTTGCTCCTTTTGCTTTTTCGCAAGATAGTAAAATCATACCCCTATTTGGAAAAGGTTAGCAAGCCCAAAGCCAAGAATGGGGAATAATTCCTGCGATTTGCAAAAAATTTTAAGATCTGACCGCTTGCGATTGACTAAGCTCGCATAATAGTTAAAAATCCAGATAGTTTGTAGCAACAATGTTGCTCTTTAATATATTTGGGCGGGAATAAACCCCGCCTCTACGCATAACTCCATAAATAGTAAAGGACATTCCGAATGAATTTATACAACATCAAACACCCAGAAGAACAAGTAAATTTCGCACAGGGCGTGCGTCAAGGTTTAGGTAAAGATCAGGGGCTTTTTTTCCCTGAAGTGCTACCAAAATTTGATGATATTGATGCACTTTTAGCCTTACCATTAGTTGAACGTAGCCAAAAAATCTTAGGTGCGTTAATTGGGGATGAATTACCGAGAGAGACACTCAACAAAATGGTGGCAAATGCGTTTACCTTCCCTGCACCACTTGCTTGTGTGAATGATGATATTTATGCGTTAGAGCTTTTCCACGGCCCAACACTCGCATTTAAAGATTTCGGCGGTCGCTTTATGGCACAAGCATTAAGTGCCGTGCGTGGTGAGGGCAAAATTACCATTTTAACCGCAACTTCTGGCGACACAGGCGCGGCAGTGGCACATGCTTTCTACGGTTTAGAGAACATCAATGTGGTGATTTTGTATCCAAAAGGTAAAATCAGCCCGCTTCAAGAAAAATTATTCTGTACCCTTGGCGGCAATATTCGTACTGTGGCGATAGAGTCTGACTTTGATGCTTGCCAAGCGTTAGTAAAACAAGCCTTTGATGATGCAGAACTTCGCCAAGCGATTGGCTTAAACTCAGCAAACTCAATTAATATCAGCCGCTTGCTTGCTCAAGTGTGCTACTATTTTGAAGCCATGGCACAATTACCGAAAGAGAAACGTTCAGAAGTAGTCGTTTCTGTTCCAAGTGGCAACTTCGGCAACTTGACCGCAGGTTTAATTGCAAAAACTTTAGGTTTGCCAATCAAGCGTTTCATTGCTTCAACCAATGCAAATGACACCGTTCCACGCTACTTAAAATCAGGCAAATGGGAGCCAAATGCAACGGTGGCAACGCTTTCAAATGCAATGGATGTGAGCCGCCCGAATAACTGGCCACGTGTAGAAGAACTTTTCAAACGCAATGGCTGGAGCTTGTCTGATTTAGGTTCAGATGCGTTAAACGATGCGGAAACGGAAGAAGCATTGAAAGCACAATATGCGGAAGGCTACCTCTGCGAACCACATGGTGCAATTGCTTACCAAGTGTTGAAAGACCAACTTCAAGCGGGCGAAACAGGTATTTTCCTCTGTACAGCCCACCCAGCGAAATTTAAAGAGTCAGTAGAACGCATTTTAGACATTGAGTTACCATTGCCAGAAGCATTGGATAAACACAATAAAATGGAATTGTTATCCGACACAATGCCAGCAGATTTCTCCACATTGCGTGAGTATTTGTTGAAGTAGATTAAATAAAAAATCTGCACCTTAATCAGTTAGAAGTTTAGTCTAACTTTTGGGGTGCAGATCAAATTGTGGGATTTTTTATTTCTTACAAGGTTATCCTATTTCTCAAAATGCTCCAATCCAAACTGATAAAGGGCATTTTTCTTATAGCCAAAAGTCTCTGCCACGATGCTAGCAGCTTTTTTCATAGGCATTTCGTTGGTTAAAAGTTGGAATAATTTAACCGCTTGCGGGCTGAAACTTTCCTCTTCGGTTTCGGGTTTGCCTTCCACAATCAGTACGATTTCGCCTTTAGTGCGGTTGCTGTCTTCATTCAGCCATTCGATTAAGTTGCCGAGCGTATCGCCGTAAATGGTTTCCCACGTTTTAGTGAGTTCTCTTGCTATCACGATATAGCGGTCAGATCCCCAAATTTTTTGCATATCCGCAAGCGTGTCTAAAATGCGGTGGGTCGATTCGTAGAAAATCAGCGTTCTAGGCTCTTCGCTTAAGGTTTCTAATTTATCGCAACGTGATTTTGTTTTGGCGGGCAAGAATCCTTCGAAACAAAAACGGTCTGAGGCAATGCCTGAACAGCTTAATGCGGCGATCGCAGCACAAGCACCGACTACAGGCACAACACGAATGCCTGCTTGTCGGCAGTGTCGAACGAGGTGAAAGCCTGGGTCACTAATGAGTGGCGTGCCTGCATCTGAAATCAGGGCGATATTTTCGCCTTTGGTTAATTTTTCGACTAAAACGACCGCTTTCTGCTGTTCGTTGTGGTCGTGTAGAGCGAAAAAGGGCTTTTTGATGCCGTAGTGACTTAAAAGTAATCCGCTGTGGCGGGTATCTTCAGCGGCGATTAAATCGACTTGTTCGAAGGTGTCTAATGCACGCTGAGTGATATCGCCTAAATTACCAATCGGGGTGGCAACAATATATAAAATGCCGTTTTGTTCGTTTTTCATTTGATTTTCAGATATTTGATAAGTAAGATTTAAAATATTACCGCATTATACTTTTTTTATGCATTTTAGGGAGAATAAAATGGCAGTAGCACTTCGACAAAAAATGAAAACCGTTTTTGTCCCAACTCTTGTGGCTCTTTTAGTAGCAGCGTGTAGTTCGCCTAATTTAGTGACGGAATCAATGAAAAATGAGACATACGCAAGCTCTGAGTTTTACATTAACAAAGCAGATCAAGCGAAAGAAAAAGAAGATAAAGTTTCTTATCAGCTTTTAGCAGTACGTAAGTTAGTGGAAGAGAATAAAGCAGACGAGGCACAAGATGCGTTAAATGAGCTCACGCCATTTATGAAAGATATTCAAGAAAACCCTGTGCAAAAATTAGAATATGCGTTAGTTTCGGCTCAACTTGCGGCATTACAAGGTAAAAATGAGGAGGCTTTGAATGGTTTGAGAGCTTTGCAAAATAATGCGAAAAATGAACCGCTTAGCCAAGCTCAGATGTTGCGAGTTTACCAAACCCAAGCTCAAGTGGCAGAAAACCATAAAAATGTGGAAGAAATTGTGCGAGCTCGTTCGCTGATGAATGGTTATTTGTTTGACAACAAAGCTCGCCAAGAGAATAACGATATTATTTGGAATACGCTTAGAACGGCTAATCGTGGCATTGAACAAGCCCAACCACAAGCAGGCGAAGTGGAATTTGCAGGTTGGATTGCCTTGATTTCGCTTTACAATCAAAATGTGATGAATCCAGCACAAATGCAACAGGCGTTGAATCAATGGAAGGCACAATATCCAAATCATAGTGCGGTCAATGTGATGCCAGCTGAGTTACAAAATGTAGCAAGTTACCAACAAACGCAGCTTAATGGCGTGGCAGTGTTATTACCGTTAAGTGGTGATGCACAAATTTTGGGGCAGTTGGTGCAAAAAGGCTTTAATGATGCACGCGGCAATGATGGTACAATGGTACGTTTTTATGACACCGCAGCAACGGATGTTAATAGTCTGATTGCACAAGCGAAACAAGAGGGGGCAAGCACGATTGTTGGTCCATTGTTGAAAGAGAATGTGGATGCGGCATTAAGTAGCCCAGAGCTTAACAATGTGAATTTATTGGCGTTAAATGCAACGCCAAATGCGAGAGCGATTCCGCAAGTTTGCTACTACGGCTTAGCTCCAGAGGCTGAAGCGAAAGCGGCTGCAGATCGTATTTACAATGAAGGTAAACGCAATGTGATTGTTTCCGTACCGCAAGGCGATGTAGGACAACGTTCAGGCGATACTTTCGCACAACGTTGGCGTCAGCTCACAGGTAACGATGCGGATGTGCGTTATTACTCTTCTGCCGAAGATGCCATTGCATCTATTTTAAGTGCTGGTATTACGCAAGGCGGTTTGTATTTGCTCGGTTCGCCAGATGATGTAGTGTTGATTAAACAAGGCATCGACGCTTCGCCATTAAAAGATCAGTTGGCGATTTATACCTCTTCACGCACGAATTCGCCAACGAATGATGCAGATTTTTATATCGCGATGGAAGGTGTAAAATTCAGTGAAATCCCACTGTTAGCTGATCCAACTTCAGATGAATACAAAAAATCGGCGAATTTATCCTCAGGTGATTTTGCCAAAATGCGTTTATACGCAATGGGGGCAGATGCGTGGTCTTTAGCGAATAAATTTAATGAGTTAAGCAAAATTCCTGGCTATAAGGTGTCTGGTTTAACTGGCGTGTTAAGTGCAGGACAAAATTGTAATATCGAACGTAATTTATCTTGGTTGCAATATCACAATGGCGCTGTTGAGCAAGCTCAGTAACAAGCGGTCACAAGGTTCGATTTATGAGCAAAAAGCCCGAGTTTATTTAGAAACACAAGGGCTGAAATTCATTGCGGCTAACCAAACTTTTAAATGTGGTGAGCTAGATTTAGTGATGACAGATGGCGATACTATCGTGTTTGTAGAAGTTCGCCAACGCAAATCGAACCGCTTTGGTAGTGCAGTGGAAAGCATTGATTATCGTAAACAGCAGAAATGGATAAATGCGGCAAATATATGGTTATTTACTAAGCGTAATCAGAGTTTAGACACTGCAAAATGCCGTTTCGATGTGGTTGCCTTTGAGGGCGATAATCCGCCTCTTTGGTTACCCAATTTTTTAGGATAATGCCAACATTATGATGTTAGAAAAAATCCAAAATAGCTTTACCGAAAGTATCCAACTCCAAATTGCCGCAACCGAATTATTGCCCGCAAAGTTGGAACAAGCAGCAAAACAGATGCAAGGCTGTTTGTTACGTGGCAATAAAATTATTGTTTGCGGGCACGGGCGTTCTTACGGTAATGCGCAGTTATTGGTCAGCCATTTATTGCATCAATATGAGCTGGCTCGCCCAACGCTTTATGCGGTGCAATTAGACCTCACAGGCACAGTGGCAGGGGTGGCGGTTCAACGCAAAGAGCTTGATCTGCTCTACCAAAAACAGCTACAAGCTGTGTATCGGGAAGGCGATATTTTCGTTTGCTTTTCGCCCCTTGGTAATGAAGAAGCGGTCTTAAATGCGATCCATTTTGCAAAAGGCGAAGGCTTGGATGTCATCGTTTTTACCAGCAGCCACAATGAACACACTCAAGGCTTGCTTGAGGAAGATGATATTGAAATTGCGTTCCCCTCCATCAACGAAGCACGGATTATCGAAGGACATTTATTTTGCGTGAATTTACTGTGCGAATTGGTTGATCATTTACTTTTTGTTTCAGAGGAACAGATATGAAAACATTAGTTAAAAAAAGCCTTTTAACGCTCTTATTTGGCACGGCATTACTCTCATTACAAGGTTGTATTACCACCGCTGTGGTGACAACCGCAGCTGTTGCGGGGAAAGTCGCGACGGATCCACGCTCAACAGGTACACAAGTGGATGATGAAATTTTAGAAGAAAGAGTCGCTCAAAATCTCAACAATGATGCTCAATTAAAAACCGAAGCTCGTATCAATGTGGTGGTTTATAACGCCAAAGTATTGTTAATTGGACAGGTCCCAAGCTATACCGCTGCTGAAACAGCCAAAAACATTGCTGCTGGAGTAGAAGGAGTGAAAGAAGTGGTTAATGAAATTCGCACAGGCGAAGTCATTAGTGCTTCACAAGTGGCGATGGACAGCTGGATTACCACGACAATTAAGTCTAAGCTTCTTTTAAATGGTGAAGTGAAAACTACAGAAGTCAAAGTGATTACCGAAAATGGTGAAGTCTTCTTAATCGGTAAACTTTCGCACACACAAGCAGATGCAGCCACTGAGGTTGCTCGTAATGTGCGTGGGGTTTCTAAAGTGGTGAAAGTTATTACTTACGCAATGTAAAATGGATAAAACGAAGGGCTTGCATTTTTATAAAAGCAGCCTCTACTTCTAATCCAAGGATGCATAGGCGTAAACGTTCTTCTATTTTGGGTGGTGGAAGCTCACACTTAACCGACCTTTAGGCTTGGAGTGAGGTTCATTTTTTGCTGCGTATACCAGTCATTCATTGCCGAAATATTTGTATTGTGCAATCCAACGGTTCTTTTAGGTAAATTGAAATACTTCAGAGTGAAAGCAAGATTTTTGTGATATTCGAAATAGCAATTCACGACTTGTTGTTTGAAAAGTTGATTGTATTTAGTTATAAAAAATCTGCACCTTAATCCGTTAGAAGTTTAGTCTAACTTTTGAGGTGCAGATCAAACCTTAGTCCTTTTTTATTACTTGCCTAAATTTCCAAAAAAATTCTTCACGCTATTTAAAAAGCCTTCTTGCTGAGGGCGATGTTTCCCTTTGCCATCAAAACTTTCTTCTAATTTGCGCAAAAGCTCTTTTTGTTCTTCGCTTAATTTTACTGGTGTTTCAACAATCACTTTGCAGATTAAATCACCTGCGTAGCCACCTCTAGGGCTTGCCACTCCTTTACCACGTACACGGAAGAGTTTACCCGTTTGTGTTTCTGCTGGGATTTTGAGTTTCAACTTGCCTTCTAAAGTCGGCACTTCAATCTCTCCGCCTAATGCCGCTTGAGTGAAGCTAATTGGCACTTCACAGTAAAGATTTGAGCCATCACGCTCAAAAATTTCATGGTCACGAACGTGGATTACTACATATAAATCGCCTGCTGGCGCGCCATTTTCCCCTGCAGCACCTTCACCAGATAAGCGTAATTGGTTACCCGTATCTACACCTGCTGGAATCGTAACTGACAAGTTTTTCGCTTTTTGAATGCGTCCATCACCGTGACAAGATTTACATGGTTTCTCGATTTTTTTGCCTGAACCGTGACAGCTTGGGCAAACGGATTCACTTACAAAGAAACCTTGCTGACGGCGAATTCGACCAGAACCATGACAATGCGGACAAGTTTCCACTTTAGAATCTTTTTCTGCACCAGTACCGTGGC
>ENA-OWMY01000147-OWMY01000147.1-metagenome-genome-assembly--contig:-NODE-147-length-22442-cov-5.759101_pt1 | contig 22442 bp, 19 predicted proteins | sample MGYA00245358_ERZ651122 | MGnify/ENA primary metagenome ERZ651122 (study PRJEB26857, sample SAMEA4031752) | metagenome | biome: human; feature: oral; material: saliva | place: Philippines | collected 2014...
GTTGGTGTACCTACTGCACCAAATGAAACTGGCACTGAGTTCATAATTAACGCAAGAATCGCCACACGAATTGGGTTAAACCCTAAACCAACTAAGATTGGTGCTGCGATGGCTGCTGGTGTACCGAAGCCACTTGCCCCTTCAATCATAAAAGCAAACGCCCAACCGATAATCATCAATTGTGCAACCGGGTTTGGGTTAATGTTACCTAACCATTTACGCAGTGTATTTGTTACGCCAGACACTTCCGAGAAGCGGTTAAAGAGAATCGCACCGAAAATAACCGTTACAGGCGTTAATACATCAACCACCGCTGATGCAATTTTTGCACTAATAATAGAAACATCAGTTGCAAAGAAGACCAAATGAATAATTAATACTACTGCTGCAATCCAAGGTAGAGCAACATAAGATGGAAGAGCATTACGTTTTACCATTAGGTAAATCAATAATACAATTGGGAAAATACTAAGAAATAGAGCCATAAGGTTCACCTACAAAAAAGAAATATTTTTTTCTGATAGCAATTGCTAGTCGGACTTGATTGTAAACAACTTATTAAATAAAGATAGGATAATGTTACAGTTTTGTGAATTAGATCACGCTTTTTAAGTTTAATTGGTTAAAAAATAGATGAAACATTTTCGAGATAATTCAAAAGAGGTAGGGATTTTTAGCCCAACTACCCAACTAAAGGCGTTTAGCGTGCTTTTAGCATAGGTTTAAAATGAAAGTTATTCATGATAAAGAAAAGAAATTTTCAGCTTGAATAAAATGAAAGTTTGTTACAATTCTTACAACAGATTTAAATAATAACAAAGGATTTTTTATGTCTCACCTTTTCCCCAATGCACAACCTCGCACTTCTGCACCATTTCGTTTTGATATTGTTGGCAGCTTCTTACGCCCTGAAGCATTAAAACATGCTCGTCATCAATGCAGTTGTGGTGATATTTCTTGTGCAGATTTAACTCAGGTGGAAGATCACGAGATTGCAAAATTAGTTAAACAACAAAAAACAGTAGGTTTACACGCAATAAGCGATGGCGAATTTCGCCGTACATTCTGGCACTTAGATTTCTTGAGTGCTCTTGATGGTGTAGAAGAAGTGGATGCAGAAAAATTCTCAGTACAATTCAAACATCACAACGTTCGCCCGAAAACCTTAAAAATCGTGGATAAAATTGATTTCTCTGAATCACATCCATTTGTAGAGCATTTCCGTTCATTACAAAAATTAGCAGGCGATACCGAAGTGAAATTAACCATTCCTTCGCCATCAATGTTGCATTTAATTACTAACGTACGTGCAACGGATTATGTGGCGATTCCACGCTACGAAAACAACAACCAACAACTTTTAGATGATATTGCAGATGCTTACATCAAGGCAATGCAAATTTTCTACCAATTAGGCTGCCGTAATCTTCAATTAGATGATACCAGCTGGGGCGAATTTTGTGCAGAAGATAAACGTCAAGCTTACCAAGAGCGTGGTTTCGATTTAGACCAAATCGCCAAAGATTACGTTTATATGGTCAATAAAATCATTGAGGCAAAACCTACGGATTTAGCGATTACGATGCACATTTGTCGCGGTAACTTCCGCTCAACATGGTTCTCAGCAGGCGGTTATGAGCCTGTGGCGGAAACGTTGTTTGGTACTTGCCGTGTGGATGGTTTCTTCCTTGAATACGACAGCGATCGTTCGGGTGATTTTAAACCATTACGTTTTATTAAAGATCAACAAGTGGTGCTTGGTTTAGTGACATCAAAAAGCGGTGAATTAGAAAATCGTGATGAGATCATTGAACGAATTAAAGAAGCAACTCAATATGTGGATATAAACCAACTTTGCTTAAGCCCACAGTGTGGCTTTGCCTCAACCGAGGAAGGAAATATCTTGACCGAAGAACAACAATGGGCGAAACTTGCATTTATTCGAGATATCGCCCGCGATGTTTGGGGTGAGTAATCTTCACTTATTTTTAGGGCGGACATTAGTCCGCCATTTTTATTATTTAATTGGCGGACTAATGTTCGCCCTACGTTAATATGCAACTAACCCTCCCTCCACTTAGCTTATATATCCACATTCCTTGGTGCGTACAAAAATGCCCTTACTGCGATTTTAATTCGCACGCTCAAAAAGGCATCATTCCCGAAGCTGAATACATCGAACACCTACTTGCAGATTTATCTCAAGATTTAACCGCTTACCGCGAGGCGATTGGTAATCGAAAAATCCACTCCATCTTTATTGGAGGTGGAACACCAAGTCTCTTTTCTGCAGAAGGCATTGAGCATCTATTGCTCAAAATTCAACAACAAATCCCGTTTGAAGAGGGCTTAGAAATTACACTTGAAGCCAATCCAGGTACTGCAGAAGCAGAGCGTTTTATCGGTTATGCAAAAGCAGGCGTAACCCGAATTTCAATGGGTATTCAAAGTTTTGAGCCTGAAAAATTGCTGAAATTGGGGCGTATTCACAATAGCCAAGAAGCGAAACAAGCGGTTAAATTTGCTCAAAATGCAGCAAACTTTGGCTTAAAGAGCTTTAATATTGACTTGATGCACGGCTTGCCAAACCAATCGGTAAAACAGGCATTGGAAGATTTAAAACAAGGCATTGCGTTAAACCCGCCACATCTTTCGTGGTATCAACTTACGATTGAGCCGAATACGATGTTCTACTACCGCCAACCCATTTTGCCTGATGATGATGAGTTGTGGGATATTTTCGAACAAGGTCATCAACTGCTGACTGAAGCAGGCTACGAGCAGTATGAAACTTCCGCCTATGCAAAAAAAGGTTACCAATGTCGGCACAACTTAAACTACTGGCGTTTTGGCGATTATTTGGCAATTGGTTGCGGTGCTCATGGTAAAATTAGTTACCCAACGGGCGAAATCTACCGCTTTAGCAAAACCAAGCACCCGAAAGGTTATATGCGAGGCGAATACCGTTATTCGCAAGAGCAGATTGCTCCAGAAGATCGCCCATTCGAGTTCTTTATGAACCGATTCCGTTTGCTTGAGGCTGTACCTAAAGCGGAATTTGAGCAATACACGGGGTTGTCTGCTGATCTGGTTAAACCTAAAATGGATTGGGCATTAAGTCAAAATTACATTACCGAAACAGCAACTCACTGGCAAATTACTCAGCACGGTAAGTTATTCTTAAATGAACTGCTGGAGAAGTTTTTGGATTAATTGACAAAAAATTTAAGAAAATAACCGCTTGTGATAAGATACAAGCGGTTTATTTATGGCTAGATTTTGCAAGTTTCTGCTTAGCCCCCCTCTTTAGAAAAGAGGGGCAGGGGGAGATTTGATTGAGGTCTATTTATTTACGAGGTTGGATTTTATTCTGCCAAATCTCCCCTACCCCTCTTTACTAAAGAGGGGATTCATTTTAGGGGCTTATTATGGAACACTAAAAAATGAACACTCTACAAGCAGGCGATTTAGCGCCACAATTTACCCTTCTTAATCAAAATGAACAGTCTGTTTCTCTTGCTCAATTTGCGGGCAAAAAAGTCCTTGTTTATTTTTATCCTAAAGCCCTTACCCCTGGTTGTACGACTCAGGCTTGCGGATTGCGTGATAGTCGTACGGAACTTTCTGAATTGAATGTAGAAGTGCTCGGCATTAGTCCCGATCTTCCGAAAAAATTGGCTCAATTTATCGAGAAAAAAGAGCTGAATTTTACTTTACTTTCCGATCCTGATCACCAAGTCGCCGAGGCTTTTGGCGTATGGGGTGAGAAAAAATTTATGGGCAAAATCTATGATGGTATCCACCGCATTAGCTTTTTAGTGAACAAACAAGGCGTGATTGAAAAAGTGTTCGATAAATTCAAAACCAGCGAACACCACCAAATTGTGGTCAATTACCTAAAAGGAACGAAATAATGGCACATAAAGCGATTTTTCTCGACCGTGATGGCACCATCAATATCGACCACGGTTATGTACATAAAATCGATGATTTTCAATTTATTGAAGGTGTGGGCAAAGCGTTAAAACAATTGCAAGATAAAGGCTATTTACTCGTATTGGTCACAAATCAATCAGGTATTGCACGTGGTTATTTCAGCGAAGAGCAATTTACCCAACTAACTGAATGGATGGATTGGTCATTAGACGAAGATTATGGCGTGGTACTAGATGGCATTTATTACTGTCCACATCACCCAGAGGGTAAAGGCGAATATCGTGAAGATTGCAATTGCCGTAAACCGAAAGCGGGAATGTTCTTACAGGCGATTAAAGATTTGAATATTGATCCTGAAAAATCCTATATGGTGGGCGATAAATTAGAAGATCTGCTCGCGGCTGAAAATGCGGGCGTAAAAACAAAAGTACTGGTGAAAACAGGCAAAGAGCTCACCGAAGCAGGGCACGAAAAAGCCGATTTAGTGCTTGATAGTTTGGTGGATTTGATCAGGTTTGTGAAATAACCACAAGCGGTAAGATTTACAAAATAATTTGCAGATCTTGCCGCTTGTGTTTTGTTGCTTATTTATCTGCTATGTTATTCAACTTCAAGTAGTGATGTTTTATATAATGTTCTCAAAACTAGCAACAAAATAAATGACGGCATTCATCCAACTGTGCTTTAGTTAAACTAAACACGCCCAAGCCGCCTTGTTTAAATTCAATCCAATTAAATGGCACGGTTGGATATTGTGCGATTAAGTGAATCATACTATTGCCAACTTCACAAATTAACGTGCCATCTTCCGATAAATAATCAGAAGCCTCAGCTAAAATACGTTTAGTAATATCTAGCCCATCTTCACCTGAGCCAAGCGCTAATTCTGGTTCAAAATGGAACTCTTCTGGCATATCATCTAAATCTTCTTGGTCCACATAAGGCGGGTTTGTCACAATCAGATCGTATTTATCTTGCGGAATATTGTTAAACAGATCCGAACTCATTGGGAACACTCGCTCTGATAATTGATAGCGTTCAATATTAATTTGAGCGACATCTAACGCATCAAGCGATAAATCTACCGCATCAACCTCCGCTTCTGAGAACGTTTCTGCACAAGCGATTGCAATACAACCGCTACCAGTACAAAGATCTAGAATACGTTTAGGGTTATGGTTAATAAAGCCTGCAAATTGATCACGAATAAGTTCACCAATTGGTGAGCGAGGTACAATCACGCGTTCATCGACATAAAATTCTAAGCCACAGAACCACGCAGTGTTAGTTAAATAAGCGACCGGCTTACGCGTACCTAAACGAGCTTGAATAAGTTCAACTACACGCATTTTTTCTACATCGGTTAAGCGTGACGCATACATTGCTTCTGGCACATCTGCAGGCAAGCATAGTGCACTCAAAACAAGCTGCTGTGCTTCTTGCCAACCGTTCTCATAGCCGTGTCCATAATAAAGATCTGAAGCATTAAAATAGCTATACGCCCAACGCATCATATCTTGAATGGTTTTTAAATCTTGCAATGCACTTGAAGCAGAAATCTCTTCAAGCAACTCTAAATTGTGTTGATACATACTATCCCCTTAAAAATAACGGGCATTATCCCTTTTTAGCTTGGATGTATCAACTTTTTTATTGTGCTAAAATAGCCCCAAACAAGGAGAAAATAATGACAGAGATAGATGATTTCGCACTATTCCGTGAGGCGATTAAAGGCACAAAAAAAATCAAGCAAGATACTTTTATTCCAAGCCAACCTCCACGTAAAAAAATCAATGAACTGCGTGAAATGCAAGAACAAAAAGATACCGAATTTTTCTTTTCGGATGAATATGAACCGCTTTTGAAAGAAGAAAATGAAAAAGTTCGCTATTTGCGTGAAGATGTCGATCCTTATATTTTAAAACAGCTTCGCCGAGGTGATTTCCAACCAGAACTGTTCTTAGATCTGCATGGTTTAACCAAAGAAAAAGCGAAAAAAGAGTTAGCCGCTTTAATTTTAGCTTGCGAACGTGAACACGTTTATTGTGCGAGCATTATGACAGGGTTTGGTACTCGCACACTTAAAGATCAAATCCCTCGTTGGTTAGTCCAACATCCGAAAGTATTAGCTTTGCATCAAGCACCAAAAGAGTGGGGCGGAGATGCGGCTATTCTGATTTTAGTGGAACAACAAGAGAGTTTGGAACGTCGATTGTTTGAGCGCTAAGCGTTATTATTCCTACTTCGCATACCGCTTTTGTCTTTCTGCTAACCACTCTGATGCGGAAAGGGCGATTAAAGAAATTACAATCGCAACCTCACAAAGGCGGGCTGCGGCGAGTTCTCCATCAGGCGTTTCGATAAAGGTGAAAAGAGCTGCTGGAATCGTTTGGGTTTGATTTGGAATATTAGATACGAAAGTAATAGTTGCCCCAAATTCTCCAAGCGAACGTGCAAAACCTAATACCGCCCCTGCGATAATGCCTGAAAATGAGAGTGGAAGATTAAGCGTAAAAAAGACTTTAAGTGGGCTTGCACCTAATGTTCTAGCTGCTTGTTCAAGTTTAGGATCAATTGCATCAAAGGCTTGTTTGATAGAACGCACCATCAGCGGAAATGCCATTACCGCAGAGGCTAATACCGCACCTCGCCAAGAAAAACTAAAAGAAAACCCGAACCACTCCCACAAATATTGCCCAATCGCCCCACGTTTTGCCATCACAATAAGCAAGAGATAGCCAATCACTACAGGGGGTAAAACAAGCGGTAGATGCACAATACCATTTAGCAATTGCTTGCCCCAGAATTGTTTGCGTGAAAGTATCCAAGCAATAAAAATGGCAACAGGTAGAGCAAAAAGAATCGCAATCGTGGCGACTTTAAGGCTCAAATAAATAGCATTGAGTTCGGGTTGAGAAAAGAAAAACATAGACAATTTCGGTTGTTGCCGAGGGTATAAATACCCTCGGTTAGACATAATTCAACCTCATTGGGGTTGTAAGTTACAAATTATTGTACTGGATAAAAGCCAGCTTCTTTAAATTTCGCTTGAGCTGCAGGTGTTTTTAAGAAATCGAGGAATTTTTTCGCTTCCGCTTTATCACTTACTGTTGCAGCAGGATAAACCACTTCGCCATAACTTTCATTTGGGAACGTTGCCACGATTTTCACTTTAGTTGCAGAGACTTTTGCATCGGTAGCATAAACAATCCCTAATGGAGCCTCGTTGCGTTCTACATAAGATAACGCATCACGCACATTTTTTGCTCGAACTAACTTGCTTTCTAAGCCATCCCAGAGTTTGTAATATTCCAGTGCTTTTTTTGCATATTTGCCCGCAGGTACGTGTGATGGATCGCCTACCGATAAATACCCCCCTGCTAATTCCTTGTTAAAATCGACCGCTTGAATGCTTTTTGCTTGAATTTTACTTTCAATCGGTGCAATCAATACAAGGTCATTTTTCACTAAATTATGCACATTTTGGGTTTTTGCAGGTTGTTTTTCTTTAACGTAATCCATCCATTTTGTATCAGCTGAAATAAATACATCCGCTGGAGCGTCTTGTTCAATTTGTTTAGCAAGCACAGAAGAAGAGGCAAATGAGAATGTAACTTTATCTTGCGGATTGGCTTTTTCAAAATCTTTGTTGATTTCTTGAAGCACGTTGGTCATTGAGGCTGCAGCAAAAACAGTAATATCTTGTGCAAAGCTAGCGGCAGAGAAAAGAGAGAGAGCACTTACAAAGCAGAGTTTTTTGAATTTCATTTTGGGTTCCTTTTGAGATGAGCACGAGAGCAACAAGCGGTAGAATTTTTCCTAATTTTAGCAAAACTCTCGTGCAATCCGTGGCAAAGAAAATTAGGAACGTAATCCTACACCTTTCTCAATCAGTGAAAAGGCAAACCAGTATAACATAATACATAACGACCCCAATACCAAAAATGTGTAAAAAATGGGCATATCACTGATACCTAAAAAGCCATAACGGAAACCATTGATCATATATACAATGGGGTTGAACTTGGACACTGCTTGCCAGAAATCAGGCAGTAATGAGATCGAATAAAATACACCGCCCAAGTATGTAAGTGGTGTTAAAACGAAAGTGGGGATTAAACCTACATCGTCAAATGTTTTCGCATACACCGCATTAATTAATCCACCTAGTGCGAAACTAATCGTTGTCAGTAAAAGCGTTGAAAAAATCATCATCCAAGAGTGGATATCAAAGGTGATAAACAACAAAGCAACTAGCATTACCAAAATGCCAGCTAGCCCACCGCGAACAACACTGCCTACGACATAACCCCAAATAATGTTATGTGTTGAAAGAGGGGAAATAAGCATCTCTTCATAAGTTTTGGTAAATTTGCTCAAGAAAAATGATGAGGCGGAATTGACATAAGAGGCTGTGATTGCGGTCATCATCACAAGTCCAGGGGCAATAAACTGCATATAGCTTACCCCGTGCATATCACCAATACGTCCACCAATTAATTGCCCGAAAATCAAGAAATAGAGCGTGGTAGTAATAACCGGTGGTACGAGTGTCTGTCTCCAAATGCGAATAACGCGTTTGCTCTCTTTAGTTGCGAGCGTAAAAAATCCAGTTAAATTCATATTAATTAGCCATTTTGAGGAAAAGTTCTTCCAAGCGGTTCGATTTATTTCGCATACTTAACACTTCCACATTTTGTGCAGTTAATTGCGTAAATAAGTTGGTTAAGCCTTGAGCACGCTGTACTTCCACTTCTAGCGTGTTTTCATCCAATAATTTATGCGGATAATACTCAATCACAAGCGGCCTATTTTGAGGCATATTTTGCAAATCCAGCACGAAAATTTCGGTCTCCAATTTCGCCAGTAAAGACTTCATTGATGTATTTTCAATCAATTTTCCGTGCTGAATAATGCCTATATTTCGGCAGAGGTTTTCCGCTTCTTCAAGATAGTGCGTGGTAAGAATAATAGTAGTGCCTTGTTGATTGAGTTCCCGCAAAAAATCCCACAGCGAACGACGAAGCTCAATATCCACGCCCGCAGTAGGTTCATCTAAAATCAGCAATTTTGGGTTATGCATTAAAGCCCGAGCAATCATTACCCGACGTTTCATCCCACCCGACAATTCGCGAGTTAAATGCGTACGTTTTTCCCATAAATCCAATTTTTTCAGCCACATTTCTGCACGCACTTTAGCTTCTTTTAATGGAATGCCATAAAATCCCGCTTGCTGCGTGAGCACATCCACCACTTTCTCAAATTGATTGAAGTTAAACTCTTGCGGCACTAAGCCGATTTGCTGTTTGAGCTGTGTTTTTTGGGTATCTAAATCATAACCGAAGACTTTTACCGAACCACTGGTTTTATTCACGAGTGAACTAATAATGCCAATGGTCGTTGATTTACCCGCTCCGTTATGCCCAAGCAAGGCATAAAAATCGCCCTGCTCGACGGTAAGATCAATGCCCTTTACCGCTTGAACGCCCGTAGCATAGGTTTTGATAAGATTTTTGATTTCTAATGCATGCATAGTTTTTTTATATGTATATATCTAGGGCTACACACCCTAGGTTAATGATAAAACTGTACCTTATGGGACACAAATCCCTCAATAGCACAAGCGTACTTTATGCGTAGAACGGAAGCCCTAGGCTTTCGCTACCGCCCTAATCGTTGATTCATCCAGCTCGGCATCAAACGCTTCACGTAATAATTTCAACTTAGCATCATTCAGCAAGGCATTTCTTGCTTCTTGGGTTAATCCCTCAAAAATAGCACGGCGAATTTCAAGCGGAGTTTTGCGTTCGGGATTATCGGCAATAGTGAGTTGATAAGTAAGCTCTTTTCCCGACAACGCATCGGCTAAACTTTGGCGTGCTTCTGGACTATCTAAATGTGCCATATTCGGTTTTAGCACTAAATGAAGCTCATGATCTTGCTTTTCTGCCAAGTAGCTATTTAATGCAATCTGGCGAGTCAATCCGCCTAATTTAAGCTCATTAACCAATGCCGCCCATTCATCTTGTTGGCAAGCTAACTCTATGGTTTTCGCTACTAATTCGGGGGTACGTTCTTGTAAAATAGCTTGCTTAATATCGGAGGGTTTTGCTGTTTCTTCTTGATTTTCTAATTCGGGATTGAGCCAAGTCCAACGATACTCTTCGTCATTGGTAACGACCGTTTGCTTCGCTTGTTTTTCGTGCTCAAGTTCAGTTTTTTCGGTTTCCGCCAAATGCATAAACCGCTCTTGCAAATTCATTTTTTTGGCAGGAGCACGGTTTTGCATTGAAGGCATTACAGCCTTATTCGGCTTTTTTTTTTCGGTTTGTGCTAGCTGATCTTGTGTCTGTTGTAGCTGTTTTCTCGCTTGCATTGCCGCTAATGCAGGTGACATCGTAGGCACAGAGATGGGAGGCGTTTGAACTTGAGGAGCTACAGCTGGAGTGTAAGCGATTGGATTTTCTTGCGGTTTTGCAAATTGTGATGAATTTTCTACCGCTTGTGCTATTGACTGAGCTGCTTTTTCACTTGGCACTAAGCGTGCTTTAAGCTGAGCGATATTTTGCTCAGGTGATACTGAAGGTCGGCTTGCAGGGGGAATGTTTACCGTTTGGGTTTGCACCTGCACACGGTTAATCTCTTCCACACGTTTTGGGTGGAAGGCTAATGCACGTAAGAAAGTCATTTCCACACCTGCACGAGGTTCTGGTGAGAATAGTAACTCTTTTTTGCCCATCAACATCATTTGATAGAAAAACTGCACATCTTCAGGGGCAATCTGTTTTGCTAGCAAATGCAATGGCGTTTCGTCAGTTTCAGGCGATTTAACCAATTGCAATAGAGCGATTTTATGCAAGGTCTCTGCTACATCACTTAATAATTGCGACCAATCTACGCCTTTTTCAGCTACTTGTTGAATAATAGAAAGTATTTTTTCACCGTTGGCTTGTGAAAGTGCCATCACCAATTCAAGCGGTTGATGATCGTCAATCAAACCGAGCATTTGGCTGACTGCTTCAAGCGTAATATTGGCATTGCTGACTGCAATCGCTTGGTCTGTTAAACTTAAAGAGTCACGAATACTGCCTTGAGCAGCCTTGACTAATTTCTCAATGGCAGGCAGTTCGTAAGGGATGTTTTCTTGTTTTAAAATAAACTCAAGATGATCAGCGATTTGATGCTGATCTAATGCACGCAAATGGAATTGCATACAACGCGATAAGATCGTAATCGGCAATTTTTGCGGATCTGTCGTCGCTAACAAGAATTTGACATATTCAGGCGGTTCTTCCAACGTTTTCAATAATGCGTTGAAACTATGACGAGAAAGCATATGCACTTCGTCAATCAAATAAACTTTAAACCGCCCAACGGTTGGCTTATATTGCACGTTATCAAGTAGTTCACGGGTGTCTTCCACTTTGGTGCGAGAGGCTGCATCGATCTCAATTAAGTCAATAAAACGCCCTTCTTCAATCGCTTTACAGTTCGCACACTCGCCACAAGGTGTTGCACTAATGCCCGTTTCGCAGTTTAATCCTTTCGCAAAAAGACGCGCAATTGAGGTTTTGCCCACCCCGCGCGTGCCAGAGAAAAGATAAGCGTGGTGCAGGCGATTTTCACGTAATCCGTTTTCTAATGCGGATAAAACGTGTTGTTGCCCCACCACTTCGGAAAAACGTTGAGGACGCCATTTACGTGCTAAAACTTGATAACTCATTTGATAATAATGACTCGATTAGTGTCCTTCGAAATTCACTAAAGTGAATGATTTAATGCCTTCTTGCTCAAGGCGTTCACGACCACCTAATTCTGGCAAGCAGATAACAAAAGCGGCGTGTTCGACTTTACCGCCTAATTTGCGGATAAGTTTTGCTGTTGCATCAATTGTACCGCCTGTTGCTAATAAATCGTCAATCACCAAAACATTATCGTTCGCATTCACAGAATCAGTGTGGATTTCAAGTGTATCTTCGCCATATTCTAATTGGTACGATTGTGAAATCACTTCACGTGGTAATTTTTTAGGCTTTCGAACTAACACAAAAGGCACGCCCAAAGCTAAAGCCACAGGAGCACCAAAGATAAAACCACGTGATTCTGTACCAACAATTTTGGTAATCCCTTTATCTTTAAATTCTTCTACAATCGCATCAATGCTTGCTTTGAAGGCTTCTGGCACTTCAAGTAATGAAGTAATATCGCGGAAAATAATGCCCGCTTTTGGATAATCAGGAATAGATTTGATAGAAGATTTGATTAAATCTAATTGGCTCATTTTTTGACCTTTTATAAATAACAAAATAACCTGAAGAATTTAGACAAAAATAGATGAAATTACAAGGAAAATTGCAATAAAGAAGCAAAAAATAACCGCTTGTAAAAATTATTCATTATAAGCGGTTGTTTTTTCAACATAATTTGCAAATTGCTGTTACAAACACTTCGCTGGTTTTGGCAAGCCCGCAAACTTTGTTGCTTGCTTAGCAGGCCCGTCGGGAAATAAACGTTGTAAATAACGACTACTCCCCTTCTCTTCGCCAAATTTTTGCGACATTGCTTTAACTAGCATTCGAATTGCTGGAGAGGTTTTATATTCTTGATAAAACTCTCGCACCAGCTGAATAATTTCCCAATGCTCAGGCGTGAGCGTAATGCCATCACGCTCTGCCATCAATGTTGCAAATGTTTCTGACCAATCATCAAGGTTTAACAAATAACCATCATTATCTACTTGATAAAATGTGCCATTCAGCTCAATTTGTACCATTAGTCATCGTTTCCTAACACGCCAAAAATTTGTAAGAAACTCACAAAAAGGTTGTAAAGTGAAACGTAAAGATCAACGGTTGCACGAATATAGTTGGTTTCGCCACCTTGAATGATGTTGCTAGTTGTCAGCAAAATCGCACCACTTGAGAAAATCACAAATAAACCGCTTAATGCAAGGCTTAATGCTGGCATTGCTAAGAAAATATTTGCGATAACGCCCACTAAAACGACCACGAAAAGTGCCATCATCATCCCGTTTAAGAATGACATATCTTTTTTGGTGGTTAATACATAAGCTGAACAAGCAAAAAACACTAATGCTGTAGCACCTAATGCTAATACAACTGCATCGCCTAAGCCTGCACCAACATAGCGGTTAAGAATTGGGCCTAAGGTATAGCCTAAAAATCCTGTTAAGGCGAATACGCTCAATAAACCTGTAGCATTACTTGCCGTTGCATTGGTTAAGAAAAGTAAGCCGTAAAAGCCTACTAATAACCCCCACCAAGGTAATGCGGGTGCGTTTGTGCTCATTGCAATAAAGGCAACAAGAGAAGAAAAGACTAGTGTCATTCCTAATAATAAGTAGGTATTACGTAGCACTTTGTGTGTGCTAATCAACGATTGGCTACCTGCGTAGCCCTGTTCTAAACGGTTTTCCATAAGTTCTCCTTTAACTTGTTTGAAAAACGAAATATTTTCTCTTATCTATGGGCAAAGAACCATAAATTAAATGCAAATTATCTATAAATTATACGAAAGTCAATCGAAATCTACAGTGAAAATATGATACACTTTCGCTAATAAATTTTCCCAACCTGCAAACATAATGAAATTAAACTTTCCAACCTATCTAACCCTTTTCCGTTTGGCTTTAATTCCACTTTTTGTAGTCGTTTTTTATTTGCCAATCACATATTCCCCCGAAATCACAACATTCATCTTTTTTATTGCATCCATTACCGACTGGTTTGATGGCTATTTGGCAAGAAAATGGAATCAAACCACTCCACTTGGTGCATTTTTAGATCCTGTTGCGGATAAAGTTTTAGTCGCAGTTGCCTTTGTTTGCGTGGTGGAATATTACCACACTTGGTGGATTACCATTCCTATCTGCATTATGATTGCCCGTGAAATTATTATTTCTGCTTTGCGTGAATGGATGGCTGAACTGGGTAAACGCACTAGCGTTGCTGTTTCTATTTGGGGAAAAATTAAAACCACTGCACAGATGCTTGCTTTAGGTGGAATGCTCTGGCGACAAAGCGATTTAATGGAAACGCTTGCGTTTATTCTACTTTATATTGCAGCTGCATTAACAATTTGGTCAATGTTGCAATATTTGAAAGCGTCTAAGGGAAGTTTGTTGAAATCATAATTTTTTATTCTTTGAGAACAGAAAAAAATGACTATCTTCTACTGATTCAGATAGTCATTATTCTTACTTTTACTTAAGCTGAAAGCTCATCCGCAATCTCTTCCGCTTGCTTTAACACATACTCCACCGCACCTTCTGCCTGATCAGGCGGATATTTATATTTTTGTAAGGCACGTCGAACGAGTAATCGAATTCTTGCCCGTACTGCTTCTTTGTGTTGCCAATCAATACTGACTGAGCGGCGTAAAATATCGGTAATCTCTTTTGCTAGTTTAGAAAGCACTTCATCGTTCATCAATTCTTTGGCGCTCTCATTTTGAGAAAGTGCATCGTAAAACGCTAATTCTGCCGTGCTTAAACCGAGTTTTTCGCCTCGCGATAAGCGTTCGGAGAAATCCCGCCCCATCTGCACAAGTGCATCAAGAATTTCCACCACGCTCAAATTGTGATTGTGATATTGCGTGAGGGCTTCTTGCAAACGTTGCTCAAAATCTTTTTGTGCGGTGAGGTTTCTGCTGGCTTTGGCTTTAATTTCCTGCTTCAAATAACGCTCCATCGCCAACACCCACAGGCTTTTGGTCTCGCTGTTTTTGATCGCTTGCAAAAATTCGTCGGAAAGCAAATTAATCTGCGTTTGTTCTTTGCCCAACAAATCAAATAAATCAATGGTACCTTCAGATACAATACTTTGATTAATTAATGCTTTAAGCTGAATTAAGCGTTCCGTTGTCCCTTTTCCGTTTTGTTCACGTTTGGCAAGCACAGCACGCACCGCATCATAAAAAGCCACTTCTTGACTATATGGTTCGATTTCAGGTAATGCCCCACATAAAGCGTAACCTTTTTTCAAGCTTCCTGCCGTTTTCAAAAAGGCTTTTTTACGTGGCTCAATATCGTCTGCATTGTGCCAATGTTGATCGTGCGCTTTGCCTTCGTTTGGTAATTGATCCAGCGTAGCAATATGGTTTGCTGCTGTCGCTATAGCTTTTAGCAACAATGCAGGTTCTTGTTCAGAAATTACCATCTGAACATCAAATGCTTCGCCTTCAATTGGTGTCGCAAACAAAGTTCGGATAAATTCAAGCTGTTCTTTCATTTTAAAGAACACGCTTTGCACATCTTCCGCTAATTGACCTTTGCCAGTAGAGTTGGTGTATTGCTGTGTGGCTGCTCGTAATTCTTCTGCCAAACCAACATAATCCACGATTAGCCCACCGTTTTCGCGACTTTTGTTAGCGAATACACGATTTACTCGTGCGATGGCTTGCATTAGGTTATGCCCCTTCATTGGCTTATCAAGATACATAGTGTTACAGCACGGTGCGTCAAAGCCTGTCAACCACATATCACGCACAATCACCACTTTCAGCGGATCGGTAGGATCTTTGAAACGGCGTTCTAATGTTTGCTTTTCCTGCTTACTGTAAATATGTTTTTGCATTTCAGGCGTATCGCTTGCCGAACCTGTCATCACAATTTTAATCGCACCCTCATTGATATTATCCGAATGCCATTCAGGGTGCAGAGCGATGATCTGATTATACAAATCCACGCAAATTTGACGGCTGGAAACGACTATCATCGCCTTGCCGTCTTGTTGCTGATTGCGTTTTGCAAAATGTTGCACAAAATCGACCGCTAAATCGTGCAATCGTGCTTCTGAGCCGAGCAATTTTTCTCGCAAGCGTAATTTCGGGTTTTCTTCGCCTTCCAGCAGTTCATCAATTTCTGCAAATAATTCATCGTGATTAGCATTCTCCGCCAGCTTGATTTGGCGAGCTTCGTAAATAATCGGCACGGTTGCACCGTCTTCCACCGCATCTTGCAAATCGTAAATAGATACATACTGACCGAAAACATCTTGTGTATCGCGATCTTCAAGGCTAATTGGCGTACCCGTAAAACCAATAAACGAAGCATTTGGCAACGCATCACGCAAATGACGGGCGTAACCCGCCTGAAACTTGCCGTTATGCAGTTTTTGGGTAAAACCGTATTGACTGCGGTGTGCCTCATCGCTAATCACAATAATATTGCTGCGTTCATTTAAGACAGGGAAGCGGCTTTCTTCTTCATTTAGAGCGAATTTTTGAATGGTGGTAAAAAACACGCCGCCCACTTCATTTTGTGCGAGCAGTTGGCGTAGTTGTTCTCGGTCTTCTACTTGTTGCGGTGTTTGTTTGATTAAATCTTTGCCTGAAGAAAAGGTTTGGAAAAGCTGACCGTCCAAATCGTTGCGATCGGTGACGACTAAAATCGTCGGATTTTTTAATTCAGGTTGTGCAAGCAGTTTGCTGGCATAAAACAACATGGAAATCGATTTACCCGAACCCTGCGTATGCCACATCACGCCAATGCGGCGGTCGCCTTTTTCGGAGGTCGCCCAAATGGTGGAATCTACCGCCTCATTTACGCCGTAATATTGATGGTACGCCGCGACTTTTTTAATGGTTTTACCGTTGGAATCCCGTTCAAACAAGATGAAATAACGGATATAGTCGAGCAAATCTTTGGGCTGCATTAAACCACTGAGCAGGCTTTGTAATTCATCATCAAAATATAAGCGCGCGCTTTTATTTTTTTCATCGACCACTTTCCACGGCGTAAAGCGTTGGAAATCTGCCGAAAGCGAGCCCAAACGGGCGGCAATGCCGTCTGAAATAATTAAGGCTTGGTTGTAAACAAACAGATCGGCAATTTCATCCTTATAGGTTTCAAATTGATTAAACGCCTGCAACAAATCCGCCGATTCACGCAACGGATTTTTGAGCTCAAATACCACTAAGGGCAGACCATTTACAAAGCCGATAATATCGGGAATTCGTTTACCGCCTTTACGGCTGCGGATTTCCAGCTGATTGACGGCAACAAAGCGGTTGTTCTTCACATGCTCAAAATCCACCAATCGTGCCATCTCGATTTTTTGCTCATTTTGACCGTGGCTATTGGGAGCCTGATATTCGACCCGCACGCCATCACGCAACAGTTTGTAAAACGTCTGATTACGCACTACCAAGTCGCCAATATCACTTTTCGTCGCCGATTTGACCACAGAATCCACCGCACTTTCAGGCAGCTGCGGGTTGAGTTTACTCACCGCCTCACGCAGTTGTTCAATAAAGATTACACCGCTCAAATCGCCACGGGCAAACTCGCCTTCATGAACAGGCAAGTCTTTACCGTAGCGATATTCCCAACCTAGGGATTGCAGGCGTTGAAGGGTAAGTTGTTCGATATCGTTTTCGTTGAGCATAGGTGTTCCTTTTGTGTATTTGATGTCTTTAGGGAGCTAATGGATTAATTTCTTCGTTTCTTGATACTGCCAAATCTCCCCTAACCCCTCTTTGCTAAAGAGGGGGATTCCTTGAGTAAATTGCCAGCAACTGGCTCATTGTTAATCTAAGAAAATTTCAATCTCTCATCGCATATTAAAGTAGAAAGCCAAAATTTAAATTACCTTCGATCCAATCCCCTCTTTAGCAAAGAGGGGTAGGGGAGATTTGGCAGATGTGAAATGAACCCTGTAAGAAATTAGAACGTATCCATCAAGCGCTCATATTCTATTTGCTTAAACTCAAGTACTAGATCTCTATAAGCCTCTAGATCTTGAGAAAATAATGCTTTTGAATATGAAATTTTATATGTAGCTTCCATTTCATACTCATCATCAATTAATTCGTTGATTCTTTGATTATCTTCATATCGTATCCTTTCACTTCTACGGTAATCATTTGTAGCAATATAAAAATGTAGAATAAATCCTAAAATTGCATTGGTTGAATGAAGTACAAATAAAGCAAGATCACTACTTACTTGCTTATGTTTAATATCTTGACCGTGAGAAGCATAACTACCATATTCATTTCTAATTTCTGCAATATGATGAAGAATTGAGCCCAGACTTTTAGCTAATTCAAGCAAATATTGGTGATCTTGATGATAATTCAGATCTAATTTTTTAATTGTTGTAGATACAAGATTAGGAAACCTTTTAGGAATACTTTCACATTTATCATTTAAAATAGTTTTACAAATTCCTTCAGTGACTGATTTACATAGTTCGATACTTAATGTTGGATTGGTATAAACATTGTTAATGATATTAATAATATGCCCACGATAATGCTGAAAGCTAGGTGCTTTCTCCATTGACTCAAGCACCCAGTTCATCATAATTGGATTTCTCCATTTAATAATTTAGGTAATAACAAATCTCTAGTATCTTTCAATACATCAATTTCAGAAAGAAGCTGTTTTCTTTTTTCAAATAAAGAAGAAGCATATTTCTGATGTAATTCAAGTAATTTGAAATCAGGCACTAATAGAGATATTTGTTTCAAATGTGTAGGTCCAAAGTTACGCTGGGCAGAACCTGAAGCTCGGATTTCCAATTCATGTTGTAATTGATTCTCAACAAAACCAGCAATGAAGCCTAATGTGCTTTTATTTTTAATAGGACGGAAACGGATAACACTTGTATTGAGTGATAAAGGCAGATGTTCCTTCCTAACAAAAGCAAATCGTCCTAATGTTCCAGATGTTGAAACAACAATATCGTCTTCTTCAAGTTGGAAGTGTTTATATTTTCCAAAAGCTTCTTCCTTCGTGATTTTATTTGCGGTTGTTAATGTCAAGTCCCCATTCTGGATGCAGCGGATATTGATAAACTTGATACCATCTTCTTCATCTGTATATTGCCAATTACGAATGCCTGGTCCTTCAAGGAAGTCAATGATTTCAGGTAGTGGTTTAACCTCCCACCCCTTCGGCACTTCAACCCCATCAACTTCCACCATCTCACACGGAAACGCTTTGGCGGTTTCGGCTAATTCGGCGTAGCGGTCAGGCTGTGTTTGTGAAAGTGCGGTCAGTTCTTCGGGTATTTTTCCGCTGATTGCCTGCATGGCTGCCAGTTCGGCTTGTTCAAGACTCATGCCGTCTGAAAGCGCTTGGACTTTGGTGCGCACGGGATCAAAATCGACAAACCAGCTTTTAAACAGGGCTTGGGCGATTTGTTCCAAGGTTTTATTGATTTGGGTGTTGAGTTCTATCTTGTCATCTAATGGACTTAATATATCTACAATTTTTTGTTGAATATCTGGTGTTGGAATACTTAATTCCGTATCTTTTAAAATTTGTCCTGAAATTTCTTTAAATGTACTTCCTGTTGCTCTACTTTCTAAAATATGAACGTTATTTTTTAATAGATAATAAAAAAATTCAGGAATATGACCATCGTTTAATACTAGGCTTTTAAATCCTTGGTTTGTTGATATTTCATTGCTTGCAATAGCAACATATCCAATAGGTGCACGGCTTGTTAATAAAACGGTATTTTTAGGTAATAATTTTGCACTACTATTTTTTAAACCTAATTCGGTGATATTACGTTCACCTTTTGAAATATATCTTTTGTTATAACCAGATAAGTCTTTTGGTGTAATCCAAGGAATATTTCCATTTTCAAAATATTCAGATTTTGAGGATGAGGGGGTTCCACCTCCGACGATAGTTGCAACTTCAGATAATTTCATTACTTTCCAATTACTCATACCCCAATCCCCCTAAATTCTTCTTAATCTCCGCTTCTAACTCTGCACTTTTCGCAAACTGTTCCTTCAAAAGAGCGGTCAGATTTTGCATTTTTTCTGCAAATGGTACGCCGTCGTCTTCTTGTTCTGCGGTGCCGACGTAGCGCCCTGGTGTGAGGACGAAGTCGTTATTTGCAATCTCTTCTAAAGTCGCAGATTTGCAGAAAGCGGCTTGGTCTTCATAGCCGTCAGAAGTTTGCCAAGCGTGGAGGGTGTTGGCGATTTTGGTGATGTCGTCAGCGGTGAAATCACGCAATACGCGGTCTTTCATATAGCCGATTTGGCGCGCGTCGATAAACAATACTTCGCCTTTGCGTTTTTTGTTGCGGTTTAAAAACCAAATACAGGCGGGGATTTGGGTATTGGTGAAGAGCTGGCCGGGTAGGGCAACCATACATTCCACCAAGTCGGCATTGATGATGGCTTTGCGGATTTCGCCTTCGTTGTTGGTTTGGCTGCTCATGGAGCCGTTGGCAAGCAATAATGCCATTTTGCCGTTGGGCGAGAGGTGGTAAATCATGTGTTGCAGCCAAGCGAAGTTGGCGTTGCCTTTGGGCGGTGTGCCATATGCCCAACGTGGGTCGTCGGCTAGGGATTCACTCCACCAATCGCTGATGTTGAAGGGTGGATTTGCCATGATGAAATCCATCTTTTTGTCGATGTGCTGCGGCTGGGTGAAGCTGTCGGCGTTGTGTTTGCCGAAGTCGTAATCAATGCCGCGAATCGCCATATTCATGGCAGCGAGTTTCCAAGTTGTTGGATTGAATTCTTGCCCGTAGATGGAAACGTTATTGATGTTACCTTGGTGGGCGGTGATAAAGCGTTCGGTTTGCACGAAAAAGCCGCCGCTGCCCATGGCCGGGTCATACACGCGGCCGGAGTATGGCTCGAGCATTTCGACAATCAGGGAAACAATGGATTTCGGCGTGAAATATTGGCCGCCGCGTTTGCCTTCGGCTTGGGCAAAGCGACCGAGGAAGTATTCGTAAACGTGGCCGAGAATGTCTTTTGCGCCTAAATGCACGGGCTCGCCGTTGTAAGTCGGACGGGTAAAGTTGGTATCGGAGAAGAGGATAATCAGCCCGCGCAGAGTGTCTTCGTTTACGGCATAGCCGCTGATGCGTTGGAGGACGCCTTTGAGTTTTTCGTTGTCTTTTTCAATGGCATCGAAGGCATCGTCAATGAGTTTTGCCACGCCAGAAAATTTCCCACCCCAAGGCAATTCTGCCCCCGTGTTGAGAATAGAGACTTCTTGCAAGGCTTGCCAACGCGCAGAGACTGGCACCCAAAATACGTTATCTGCGGTGTAATAATCACGGTTTTCCAGTTCAGCAGTTAAGGCTTCTTGATACTCTTCTTCAGTATCAAAAAAAGTGCGGTCAAGATAGAGGGGATTTTCAGGTGCGGAGAGTTCCGCCTGAATTTTTTCCTGTTGATGGGTGAAATTATCAGAAATGTATTTTAAAAAGATAAGACCAAGAACGATATGTTTATAATTGGCGGCATCAAGTTGTTGGCGGAGTTTATCCGCAGATGACCAGAGTTTTTCGTCTAAATCATTAAGAAAAGCCTGAACGGTTAAATTTTCAGCAAGATTGACGATTGACGATTGACGATTGACGATTGACGATTGACATTATACTAAACCTTTTAATGAAAAAGTAAAGAAAAACAATGAGTTATAGTTTAAATGATGAAATTTTATTCAACTTATTAAAATGGCGTGTTACTTATTCAACAACACGCCATAACGAAAGTGATGATTTTATTATGCGTTCTCTTTTGCAAATTTATCCATAAATGCAATTAAGGCATCTACACCTTCAATCGGCATTGCATTGTAAATAGAAGCACGCATACCGCCTAATACTTTATGCCCTTTTAATGCTTGTAAACCACAAGCGGTCGCTTCAGCCACAAATTTTGCATTAAGCTCATCATTGTCAGTGGTGAAAGTTACGTTCATTACCGAACGGTTTTGTTCTGCAATATAGTTACGATAGAACGTGCTTTGATTGAGGTAATCGTATAGGCGTTTTGCTTTCGCTAAGTTGCGTTGTTCAACAGCTTCCAATCCGCCTGTGGCTAACAGGTGTTGGAATACTAGTGAACATAAATACCACGCAAAAGTAGGTGGTGTGTTGATCATTGAATCTGAGTTTGCTTGAATTTCATAGTTCCAGATAGAGGGGGTATCTTTGCGTGCTCTACCGATCAAATCTTCACGCACGATGACAATGGTAATCCCTGCTGGCCCTAAGTTTTTCTGAGCACCTGCGTAAATCACACCGAATTTGCTGATGTCAATTTTGCTTGAAAGAATGTTAGATGACATATCTGCCACTAACACCGCATTACCTACGTTTGGAATGTCTTTAATTTCCACACCTGAAATGGTTTCGTTGGTGCAATAATGCACGTAGTCATACTGCTCAGCAATATCGCTAAAGTCTGTGCGATTGACAGAAATCACGCCATTTTCATCCGTTTCAATGATAGAAACTTCATCCACTTCGCAGAAGTTGCGGGCTTCTTTCGCCGCTGTGCTCGACCAGTGACCACTATTTAAATAAAGTGCTTTGCCTTTTTCACCGATTAAATTCATCGGAATAGCGGCAAATTGTCCTCTCGCACCGCCTTGTAAAAAGAGGATTTTGTAATTATCAGGAATGTGGAAAAGCTCACGGAAATCTTTATCTGCTTGAGTAATCAACTCCATAAAGAGCTTACCGCGGTGGCTGACTTCCATTACCGAAGTGCCA
>ENA-OWMY01000148-OWMY01000148.1-metagenome-genome-assembly--contig:-NODE-148-length-22373-cov-4.104086_pt1 | contig 22373 bp, 16 predicted proteins | sample MGYA00245358_ERZ651122 | MGnify/ENA primary metagenome ERZ651122 (study PRJEB26857, sample SAMEA4031752) | metagenome | biome: human; feature: oral; material: saliva | place: Philippines | collected 2014...
AAAAGATTGGTAAGGATGTCCGTCCTATGAGTTTATACTCGCTCTTAGTCGTAACAGCATACTCTTATCGAATTATTTTCATGAAAATAATTCTTTCTTTTCATGAAAATAAATATTTCTTTTCATGAAAATAATTCTTTTTCTTCGTGAAGATAATTCGCGATAAAGGTTCTTTAATAGGATAAAAAGCCAAGTAATAAAGCTGTTTAGAGCAGCATAATAAGAAGAATAAAGGTCTTAATGAAAGTTAAATAACAAGGTTTTTCGCCTCATGCTTGTAACTTTCCCCCATAAATAAACGTCATTTAAACAGAGAGAAGATGAAGAAAGTCAGTTTCCGTAACGATGTGTTGCCGTTGAAGAATGAACTCTTCCGGCTTGCACTCCGTATCACGCTCAACAGAGCTGAGGCTGAGGACATCGTTCAGGACACACTGATAAAGGTCTGGAATCGCAGATACGAGTGGGAAACCATCGATTCTATCGAAGCATTTAGCCTCACCGTATGTCGAAACCTTTCGCTCGACCGCATCAAAAAGAAGGAAAACAACAATGATTCTTTGGAAGATGTGAAAGTAGCTGAGCCTCTCGCTTCATCTAATCCTCAAGACCGAATGATTGAAGAGGACAAAATCAGTCTCGTTAAACAGATTGTAGACGCTCTCCCGGAGAAACAACGAAGCTGCATGCAGCTAAGAGATTTTGAAGGAAAGTCATACAAAGAGATTGCTGAAATACTCGAAATCAGCGAAGAGCAAGTGAAAGTTAATATCTTTAGAGCTCGACAGACGGTTAAACAAAAATATTTGAAATTAGACAATTATGGATTATAAGTACATCGAACAATTACTGGAACGCTACTGGCGTTGTGAGACTTCTCTCCAAGAAGAGGAAATCTTGCGTATGTTCTTCTCACAGGAGGACATTCCAGCTGCGTTGCTGCCTTATCGTTCTCTGTTCGTTTATGAGCAGAATGAGAAGGAGATGGACGTCTTGGGCGATGACTTTGACCAGAGAGTCCTCGGACTAATACAGGAAGACGAGCCAGTAAAGGCACGTGTAATAACAATGCGCCACCGTCTTATGCCACTCTTCAAGGCAGCTGCTGTGGTAGCAATCTTCCTTACCTTAGGTAATGCAATGCAGGTTGCTTTCTCTGATGATGATGCTCATCAGGTAAGCCCAAACACTGCAGCTGTTAACAAACCTCAGGAGGGTCCATCTGTTGCTAAGGCCGACTCGGTAGTGAGCGACACCTTACAACATAAGATACAGTCACCTGTATCAACCATCACAAAGTAAGACAATTTCTATGCTTTCTCTATAAAATAATCATTTTAAGTAAAACAACTCGAGGCTGTGAAGTCTCAATTCTCTCAAATTTTTCATAACATACTAACGTAGAAGAGCCGATACTCCTAATGAGTGTCGGCTCTTCTTATGCCGGAAAACGAGGAGAATTAATTCAGAATTCATAATTCATATATAATTCAGAATTCATAATTCAAAATTCATAATTATGATTACTGATGATGCTTAAAGACAAAGTTCAAAACTCAAAGTTCAATGTTCAAAGGGCTTAATTATGATTACTGATGATGCCTAAAGACAAAGTTCAAAGCTCAATGTTCAATGTTCAAAGGGTAAAGTTCAATGTCCAAAAGGTAAAGTTCAATGTCCAAAGGGCAAAGTTTAAAGAAGAAAAACGCCGAGACTCTCAACGAGCTTCGGCGTTATTAGTATGTTTAACTAAGAAATCTTTTCAAATGAAAGGGAACCTCACGGTCACCTTTGTCATCCTTGATCAATCGTTAAACTTTTACCTTAATAAAATAACTAAAAACCTAAATCTATTACTACTAACCTAAACAATCTATTAACCTTTTGACAATGCAAAGTTAGAATGTTTTCAAGTATTGTGCAACTTTTACATTGACTTTTATATTGAGAACTATCTTTTCTTGATACATATCAACCCTTTGTGTGCGCAAACAATCAATATTTAGTCACTTTTCTTGGCTTTTTATCTGTTTTCTTGTAACTTTGCTGCAAATGATATATCAATGAGAATACTGATTGTAAATACCAGTGAGAAAACAGGTGGTGCTGCTGTTGCAGCCAACCGACTCAAAGATGCTCTGAATAACAACGGAGTGAAAGCAAAGATGTTGGTACGAGATAAACTGACAGATGACATCACTGTGGTCAGTCTTGGGCACGAATGGCGTAACCAATGGAACTTGTTATGGGAGCGTTTCTGCGTATATTGGCACCTTCATTTCTCTCGGAACCATCTCTTTGAGATAGACTTAGCAAACACAGGAACGGACATTACGAAGCTACGCGAGTTCAAAGAGGCTGATATCATACACTTGTCTTGGATTAATCAGGGTATGCTCTCACTGAAAGGTATCCGTAAGATTCTTGACAGTGGGAAGCCTGTCGTGTGGACAATGCATGATATTTGGCCCGCAACAGGCATTTGTCATATTACATTAAACTGTCTACGCTATCAGTCGGCATGTGGTAATTGCCGCTTGCTACCCAATGGTGGATCTACAAACGACCTATCTCATCGGGTCTTAGAACGTAAGAAGAAGATGCTTGAAGGACGTAACGTCATGTTTGTTACATGTAGTAAGTGGCTTGAAAAAGAGGCTCGCAAGAGTGCTATCCTCGCTGGTCAACAGGTGCGTTCTATCCCTAATCCCATTGATACACACGTTTTCCATCCTGCCGACAGCAAGCAGGCACGTATAAAGATAGGGCTCCCTTTGAATAAAAAGATAATCCTTTTCGCCTCACAACGAGTAACAAATGTAAATAAGGGTATTTCTTATCTTGTCGAAGCATGCCACCAATTGGCTACGAAATACCCAGAGATGGTGGACAACACTGCCGTGGCTATACTCGGAGGACATGCAGAAGATCTTAGGGAGGAGTTCGATTTTGAAGTCTGTGAGTTGGGTTATGTTAATGACACCCAACAGATAGTTGATGTCTATAATGCTTGTGACGTGTTTGTCTTACCATCCTTGTCAGAGAACCTCCCTAATACTATTATGGAGGCAATGGCATGTGGTGTACCTTCGATAGGCTTTAAGGTTGGAGGAATACCTGAAATGATTGACCATTGTAAGAATGGCTATGTAGCGGCAGAACGCAATGCAGACGACCTTGCAAAGGGCATACACTGGGTGCTTGATGAGTCCGACTACACAGCACTTTCAGAAGCAGCTGTAGGGAAAGTACTGCGCTGTTATTCACAACGTAGCGTCGCAATGCAATATCTTGAAGTATATAATGAGGCACTCGCCTATAAGAATTTCCGATTATGATCACATTTTCAGTAGTCACAATAACCTATAATGCAGCTTCGGTTCTGCAATCGACACTTGATAGTGTGCTCATGCAGGACTATCCCCATGTCGAACATATCATCATTGATGGGGCTTCAACAGACGACACTTTAGAGATTGCCAAAGCCTATCAGCAGCAGTCTGACGAGGCTGAGAATGAGCATATCGTACGTATTCAAAGCGAGCCAGACGAAGGACTTTATGACGCAATGAATAAAGGCTTACAGCAAGCTACTGGCGATTATATTGTCTTCCTGAATGCAGGTGACCGCTTCCCTAATCCCGACACATTAGACAAGGTGGTACTTGCTGCAGTTGTTGGAGATGGCGAGGAACTCCCTGCCGTCCTCTTTGGCGATACAGACATCATTGACGAAAAGGGCAACTTTCTTAGCCACCGCAGGCTAAGTCCATCAGAACGACTCACATGGCGTTCTTTCCGTTATGGTATGTTGGTATGCCATCAAGCATTTTATGCTCGCTTAGACATCGCTCGTTCACTATTATATGATACGACTTATCGCTATTCAGCAGATGTAGATTGGTGTATACGTGTCATGAAAGAGGGCGAACGTCAGCAACTCCTTTTACGCAATATCCATGCCGTTGTAGCAAATTATGTACGAGAAGGACAAACAACCCGTCATCACAAAGAGTCGCTCCGAGAGCGTTTTGATGTGATGTGTAAGCACTATGGACTGATTCAAACAGTCCTCCTTCATGCATGGTTTGCCGTACGTAGTTTAATAAAATAGGTAGACTACCTTTGGTTTAAATGCCCTTAATACGTCCTATTGATTGTTAAGGGCTGCAATTTCTGCGCTATAAAATCGTTTTATTCAGTAAAGTAGTATTATTATGGGGATGTTTAGAGCAAGTTCATGCTCTGTCCTCTTCACCTAATAAAACGTACGAAAATGGAAAGAATGAGAATTAAAATGTTAGTAGCTTTGTTGTTGCTGTGCCTCTCGGTATCAGCGCAAACAGAGTATAGTGGTATTGCTGGAGCATCACCAGGCATGGTAAGAGCAAATAAGCAGGCTGCAGCGAAGCAAGCCAATCGCAATTCAAAGGCTGCGAATTCTTCTAATGTATCAAAGCCTAAGACTTCCAACAATGGCAATGCAAATAGTAATAACTCAACCTATGCACCGCTACCAGACAACAATGAATCTGGCGAAACGGAGGTTAGAGACGGCTTTAAGACTTTCTCACGTGGCATGGGTAAGGTGATTAAACGTGAAACCAAGACTATGGGAGAGGTAACCCGTAAGATTGGTGCCGATGGTAAGAAGTTCTTTAAGAAATTAGGTAAAGGAATCTCAGACTCCTTTAAACCAGACACGACAACCTCTAAGTAAGATTTCGTTTCACACTATATATGGCGTGTTCCAAGGCTAAGACCTTTTGCTGTCAATAGTCTTGGAACATTTTTTTAATTTCTCTTATTCCGTAAACAAGTCCTTCTATCAGTTAGTTCTATTACCATCACGACATATTATGACATGCTGAATGAAGTTTTCTTTCCGCTTTTTATTACTGCGTAATTGCTCCGCACATGATGTGCGGATGCTTCGCACATATCGTGTTAAGGCTTAGCACGTGTGGTGCGGTTGGTAAACACTATTGGTGTTAGCCACTAAACACCCTGCAAAATACGACTACACGAAGTCATACTTACCTACTCAGAAAAGAGAGTTCATGAGTCAATGACCGGCAAGGACTTAATAAGTCATCTGGAATGTTTTGCCATTAGTAAATAATTGACTACCTTTGCCACCCGAAACAAGATTATTATGAATACCATTGTTCCCTTTAGTCATCCCATGTATATCATGCTTAAGCCAGCCGGTTCACTTTGTAACCTGCGGTGTAAGTATTGTTATTACTTGGAGAAGAGCAAGCTATATGACGATAATAAGAATCATGTTATTACCGATGCGTTACTTGAGAAATTCATCAAGGAGTACATCGAGGCACAGACAACACCACAAGTCCTCTTCACATGGCATGGCGGTGAGACACTGATGCGTCCTATCTCGTTCTATCGTCGTGCGTTGGAACTGCAGCGTTATTACGCTCGTGGCCGTCAGATAGACAATAGTATTCAGACAAATGGTATTCTACTAAACGATGAGTGGTGTCGTTTCTTCAAGGAGAATAACTTCCTTGTGGGTGTCTCTATTGACGGTCCACAAGAGTTCCATGACGAGTATCGCCGCAACGCAATGGGTAAACCTTCCTTCCATCAGGTGATGAAAGGCATAGACTTATTGAATAAGCATGGGGTTGAATGGAATGCACTCGCCGTTGTCAACGACTTTAATGCAGACTATCCGTTAGACTTTTATCACTTCTTTAAGGAGATTGGCTGCCGTTATATACAGTTTACACCTATCGTAGAGCGTATTATTAAGCGTACAGATGGGCTAACCTTAGCACCAGGAATGCAGGAAGGTGGTGAGCTAACCGACTTCTCTGTGACGGCTGAACAATGGGGTAATTTCCTCTGTACCATCTTCGATGAGTGGGTACACCATGATGTAGGCGAGTATTATATACAGCTCTTTGATGCCACTTTGGCTAACTGGGTTGGTGTTGCACCGGGCATTTGCACAATGGCAAAGGAGTGCGGTCACGCAGGTGTAATGGAGTATAATGGTGACGTTTATTCGTGTGATCACTTCGTTTATCCAGAACATAAACTTGGCAACTTGTCGCAGCATACCATCTATGAGATGATGAATAGCGACCGACAGAAGGACTTTTCCAAGATGAAGTATAGACTTCTTCCACAACAGTGTAAGGAGTGCAAGTATCAGTTTGCTTGTCATGGAGAGTGCCCGAAGAATCGTTTTATTCGCGATTGTTACGGCAATCCTGGCCTTAACTATCTCTGCAAGGGGTATTATCAGTTCTTCGAGCATGTAGCGCCTTATATGGACTTTATGAAGAACGAGCTGGAGAATCAGCGCCCACCTGCTAATGTAATGAATCAAGTGTTCGGGAAGTAAGCTCGCTTTGAGTTTACTCCATATCCGACTTAATTCTCTTTCCCTTTGTTCCTATAAACGGAAAAGACTATAAACGAAAACAGCTCCGATAGACTATGTCCATCGGAGCTGTTTGTATGGTGGGTTAAATCTTTACTTCGTAATCGAGAGTAGCTGTCCTTCTGATACTCGCGTCAATCTGCCTATGCGGTTCTGACGGCACAACTGTTCGATACTGATGCCATGTTGTTTGGCTATCGTTTCTAAGGTTTCACCATTAGCAACCTTGTGATAGAAAATCTTTCCATTATCAGCACTTGCCTCATTACGTGGAGTATGACTTGAGAAATCAGTGTTGTAACTTCTCTCCTGACGTGAACTATGACTTTGGTTGCCCTTGCCCTGAATGTTCTCACGAGAGTAACCAAGGCTTGAAGAAGTACCACGAGCAGCTGTTGCACGCTCTGACTCTTGCGCTACAGTGTTGCGACGGAATACATAGTAGTCGCCAGTAACATCTTGGTTAGCAAAGTCGAAGAAGAGTGCTGGATTCAAAGCTACACCTGCCAAACGAGTTTCGAAGTGAAGGTGAGAACCTGTAGAACGACCAGTATTACCACCTAATCCGATAGGCTGACCAGCACGAACAGTCTGGTTTGGACTTACTATTTGCTTTGAAAGGTGACCATAAATGGTTTCAAGTCCATTATTATGGCGGATAACAATATACTTACCATATCCGTTTCCATCGTATTTTACTACACGAACCTTACCAGAGAAAGCTGCACGAATAGTATCGCCAATATACACTTTAATATCCAATCCTTGGTGACGACGACCCCAACGGCGTCCGAAGTTACTTGTAATCACACGGCTTGGTGTTGGCATATGGAAGCCACGAAGATCTATCTTGTATACATCTGGGAGGTTACCTCCACGGTGTGCATAATTGTTATCCCAATCATTATAGAGTTCAGATGAAGGCTCTTCGATTTCCTCAGCTTCGCGAAGACGATTAATAACCATTGTGTCTAATGCTTTAGCACGGCGGTCGATTGGTGCTTGACGGGCAAGCAAGTCTTGGGCATTTGCTGAATGGGCTGTCAAAGTTAAGAGAGATGTTAGAGCAAAAGTCCTAACTATTTTCTTAAAAGTCATAATCAAGTTATTTTATTTCTACACTCGGATGCCTTGCGGCACGGGACAGATTTTCATATCCCTTTCTATCGGTTAAGTCGTTGATAAACTTCATAAAAGTACGAAACTTTTTACCGAAAGACTTCGCAAAGATAACGAAAAAATATAGAATAAATTGCACCTTAGCTATTTTTTTAGCCTGTTTAACAAAGGAATAATACGTATTTTCGCCTCCACATGATATATGTCAAGTCGCTAAAACAGGGCGTTTGAGGCTACTTTCGTGGTGTTGTTTTCTATGAAATAGCAGCCCAGTTTATATTAGTCTTTCTTAACGCTTTAAGTCTCTCCCAGAGCATGTTATATTCTATTTTTTGACATGTTGGATCGTCGTCGATAATCTTTTGTGCCTCTTCTCGTGCCATTTGAACAATCTGTCCATCACGAGCAATATCGGCAATTTTAAGGTCGAAGGCTATACCACTTTGCTGTGTACCTTCCAGATCACCAGGTCCACGCAACTTAAGGTCGGCTTCTGCAATTTCAAAACCATCATTTGTATCGCACATAATGTCAATACGTTTTCTGGTTTCCTTGGTTAGTTTATGGTTGGTAACAAGGATACAATAACTCTGTTCAGCACCACGACCAACACGACCACGTAGCTGATGGAGTTGAGAAAGCCCAAAGCGCTGGGCATCGAGAATAACCATTACGCTGGCATTTGGTACGTTTACACCTACCTCTATCACTGTTGTAGCAACGAGTATCTGTGTTTGTCCACTGACAAACTTCTGCATCTCGGCTTCTTTTTCCTTATCCTTCATCTTTCCATGAATCTTACTTAGCTGGAATTCAGGGAAGATATCTTGCATAGCCTCAAAGCCATCCTCAAGGTTTTTGAGGTCCATACGCTCGCTTTCCTTGATGAGTGGATAGACGATATACACTTGGCGCCCTAAGTTGATCTGCTGTCTTATACCACTATAAAGGCTCGCCATTTGGTCATCATACTTGTGAATCGTCTGTATTGGCTTACGTCCTGGTGGCAACTCGTCGATGATAGAGACATCAAGGTCGCCATAGATGGTCATCGCAAGCGTACGTGGTATAGGCGTAGCTGTCATCACCAATACGTGTGGGGGATTCTCACTCTTACTCCATAGCTTAGCGCGTTGCTCCACACCGAAGCGGTGTTGCTCGTCGACAACAGCCATACCGAGGTGCTGGAACTGCACTTTATCCTCTATAATGGCGTGCGTTCCTACAACAATATTAATAGAACCGTCGATGAGTCCATCTAATACTTCTTGTCGCTTCTTACCCTTCACAATACCCGTCAACAGTTCTACACGTAAGTTCATTCCCTTAAGAAATTCCTTAATCGTCTGGAGATGTTGTTCTGCAAGTATCTCCGTAGGTGCCATCATACAAGCCTGATAGCCGTTGTCGATAGCAATAAGCATAGACATCAGCGCTACAAGGGTCTTTCCTGAGCCTACATCACCCTGTAACAAACGGTTCATCTGTCGTCCGCTTGCCATGTCTGCACGTATCTCATGCATCACTCTTTTCTGCGCTCCAGTAAGTTCAAAAGGCAGGTTATGGGAGTAGAACCAATTAAACTGTGCTCCAATCCTATTGAATATATAGCCTCGGTATTTGCGACGATGGTCGCTGGCATAGCGAAGAATGTTAAGTTGTACGTAGAAGAGTTCTTCAAACTTCAGACGTACACGGGCGCGCTGGGTGTCATCAACCGACTTTGGGTAATGAATCTTGCGCATAGCAGCATCCCGTGAGATGAGATGCAAATGGGTTGTAATGAAGGGTGGGAGTGTCTCTTCTAAAGGTTCAGTAAGCTTACTAATCAACATCTTTGTCAGTTTCTCCACAGCACGTGAAGTGATACCAGCCTTCTTCATCTTCTCTGTTGTGACATAGAAGGGTTGCATACCCATGTCATTGAGCTGCAACTGAGAAGCATCATCAATATCAGGATGCGTAAACTGAAACCTACCATTAAAGAAGGTAGGCTTGCCAAAGATAATATATTCCTTGTTTACTTGATAGTTCTGATAGATATACTTCGTACCATTAAACCATACAATATCACAGATGCCATGTCCATCGGTGAAGTGTGCAACGATACGTTTCTTACGTTTTCCCATCTCAGCTTCCTCAAAACTGAGGATTCTTCCTTTGATTTGCACAAACGGCATATCTTGTGAAAGCTCTGAAATAAGATATAACTTTGTACGGTCAACATATTTGTAAGGGAAGTATTCCAGTAGGTCACGATAAGTATGGATTCCAAGTTCTTTGCCCAGAATCTCCTTACGATGTGGCCCCACACCTGGTAAATACATTATGTCTTGCGATAGTATATCCATTAGTTTAACTCATAATACATAACTCCAGACTCGTAATTGTGTTTACTTCCTTAACCCACCATTATTCGAAAGGCGTTCTCATCTCTACGTTAGAATTATGATTATTGATTATTATTGACCTTTACTGCTCTATAAACACTTAACTGATAAGCCCTTAATTCGGCTATTCATCAACTCTCACAACCCTCTTTAAGGATACTATCATGTGTAAATAAAGCCATTATTTAGTATTCTTTCTCACGTTGAAGTCCACTTACTCTGAATTATTTTCATGAAAATAATTATTTATTATCATGAAGAAAAATATTTATTTTCGTGAAGAAAAATATTTATTATCATGAAAATAATTCGGTAAGAGTACGCTTCTTTTAGAAAGAACGAGGATAAAACAGCAGGGTAAACATACCTTATAGTCTGTTTAAATACCACATTTTGACGCTCTGTATTAATAAACGTAGGGACGCACAGCACATGCGTCCGAAACGAAATGTTCATGGTTGACGCACGAGCTATGCGCCCCTACAGATTGTCAATGATAATTCTATGATATAACTACAGCTACCCTACTCTTCTAAGAGAATTTTAGTTTACTCCAAATAGGTATAACCGTAGAGTCCACTGCGGTAGTTACTGAGGAACTCTTTACCCTCCTCAAGTGAAATCTTACCCTGCTTTACGCTCTTTGTCACCCATATTTCGAGTTGACGAACGAGCTTCTTTGGATTGTACTGAACATACTCCAAAACCTCTTCTACCGTCTCACCATCAAAGATCTGATCGATATGATAGCTGCCATCCTTTACTGAAACATGTACGGCATTGGTATCACCAAAGAGGTTGTGCATATCACCTAAAATCTCTTGATAAGCTCCAACAAGGAAGACACCGAGGTAATAAGGCTCATTCTTCTTCAATGCGTGGATAGGAAGAACGTGACTACTGCGCCCCATTGCAACGAAGTTTGAAATCTTACCGTCGCTATCACAGGTGATATCCTGCAATGTAGCGTTACGTGATGGACGTTCATTCAGTCGTTGGATCGGCATTACTGGGAAGAGTTGATCAATCGCCCAACTGTCTGGAAGAGACTGGAAGAGAGAGAAGTTACAGAAATATTTATCTGCAAGAAGCTTATCCATATTGCGCAACTCATCAGGCACATGCTTCATATTCTTTGCCAAATTGTTGATTTCATGGCATACACTCCAATACATTGCCTCAATCTCTGCACGTGTCTTCAAGTCTACCAAACCATGAGAGAACAGCTCTAAGGCTTCCTCACGAATCTGTTCTGCATCATGCCAGTCCTCCAACATATTACGAGCATCAAGGTTATCCCAGATATCGTAAAGGTCTTTTACCAACTGATGGTCGGTATCCTTTGCCTCAAAATCCTCTGACATCTCAGGCAGAGAGGCAGTTTCAAGCACATCAATCACGAGGACAGAGTGATGAGCAGAAAGACTTCTACCGCTCTCAGTAATGATGTTTGGATGTGGAATATCATTCTTATTGGCTGCATCAACAAAGGTATAGACGCAGTCGTTGACATATTCTTGAATGCTATAGTTGACAGAACTCTCGCTGCTTGCAGAACGAGTACCATCATAATCGACACCTAAACCACCGCCACAGTCTACGAAATCGACATTATAACCCATCTTTCTGAGGTTCACATAATACTGTGCAGCCTCGTTGAGAGCTGTCTGAATACGACGAATCTTCGTAATCTGTGAACCGATATGGAAGTGGATAAGATGCAAACAATCGTGCAATCCCTTGTTATCAAGCGTCTCTAAAGCCTGCAAGAGTTCAGAAGAAGTAAGACCAAACTTAGAAGCGTCGCCACCACTATCAGCCCACTTACCAGAACCACTTGAAGCAAGTTTGATGCGAATACCAAGGTTTGGCTTTACATTCAACTTCTTTGCAGCACGTGCAATAAGGTCGATTTCATTGAGTTTCTCCACTACAATGAAGATACGCTTACCCATCTTCTGTGCTAACAGAGCCAGTTCAATATAGCTCTGATCCTTATATCCGTTACAGATAATGAGCGAATCGCTCTGACACTGTACGGCAATCACAGCGTGCAACTCAGGCTTTGAGCCTGCTTCCAAGCCCAAGTTGAACTTACGTCCATGGGAGATAATCTCCTCAACTACCGGCTGCATCTGGTTTACCTTAATAGGATAGATGATGAAGTTCTCTGCTTTGAAGTCATATTCCTTCCTTGCTTTCTCAAAGCAAGAGGATGTTTTCTCGATACGATTATCGAGAATATCTGGGAAACGGAGCAACACTGGAGGTGTCACATCACGCAGGGCGAGTTCGTCCATAACGTCACGTAAGTCAACTTGTGTATTGTCCTTACAAGGTGTTACATACACATCACCCGATTCGTTAATACCAAAGTAAGATGTACCCCACCCTGAGATGTTGTACAACTCTTGAGAATCTTCAATCGTCCACTTTTTCATTTCTATTCTTCTGTCCCTATATATAATCTTGAATTAATCAATTATTTGCTTTGAGCATTTGGTTTCTAACTATCTATTAATAGCTATTTTATTTCAGACTATTGGCTTTATTCAACTTTAATAGTTGGCAAAGTTGATTAACCGAAATCTGTATCTTGTCGTAACTATCCATAAGACTCACGTCAAGAACGTGCTTAGCCTTTGTGTAAAAAGGTTCACGATGCTTTATTTGTTCACGAATAAACAGGTTTACTTCATCAGCTGTCTTATTGAGTAAGAGGGGTCGTACGGACTTCCCCATCAGCAGATGCTTGTACAGAACATCAGTCTCTGCTTTCAAATAGACCGTCTCAGCCTGTCCATTCATATACTCCATATTATCAAAGAAACATGGAGTTCCACCCCCACAAGAGATAATGACATTCTCAAATTCAGCCACTTCGTGAAGCATTGACTGCTCTATCATACGGAAGCCTTCCTCTCCCCTTTCATCGAAGATTTGCTTCACCGTCTTACGCATTCGGCTCTCTATGTACCAATCTAAGTCGTAGAACGGAATGTTCAACTCCTTTGACAAGGCTCTGCCTACGGTCGTTTTGCCCGCACCCATATAACCAATGAGAATAATGCGAAGCGGTTTATATTCTTCTGTATGCTCTGTCATACTCACGATATATTTATCATCCACCCTATAGTCTGTTATCATCAGACTACGTGGTGGATGTCTTCCTTTCCCTTATAGGTGAGTCTATATTCACTTACTTCTTACGCTTTGGTTCCGGAGCATTCTTTACAATGTCCATACACTGCTCATAAGTAAGCTCGGCAGCCTTATCATGAAGGTTTTTTGGCATACGGTAGTTCTTACCATCATAAGCGATATAAGGACCATAACGACCGTTCATCACCTCCATCTTAGCATCTTCCTCGAAGGTCTTTAAGTGACGCTGTGCATCCTGCAGACGCTTCTTTTGAATAAGATTGATAGCCGCATCAAGACTGATAGTGAGTGGATCTTCCTCCTTTGGCAGCGATGTGTACTTCTTATCATGAAGCACATAAGGACCAAATCGGCCTGCACCAATAACGACATCTGTACCCTCAAACTGTCCAAGGTTACGTGGTAACTTAAACAATTCCAAAGCCTCATCAAGGGTAATGGCTTCCATACTCTTATCAGATGGGAGCTGTGAGAAGCGTGGTTTGTCCTCATCGTCAGCACTACCAATCTGTACCACAGGACCGAAACGACCAATCTTTACGAACACAGGTTTGCCTGTTGTAGGGTCAAGACCAAGTTCGCGTTCACCAGCCTTATGCTCAGAACGGGCATTCATAACCTTCTCTACCTCTGGTTCAAAGCTCTGGTAGAAGATCTTCATTTCCTTATTCCACTCTGCTTTTCCCTCTGCAATCTTATCGAACTCCTGCTCAATCTTAGCCGTGAAGTTGTAATCCATGATGTCAGGGAAGTTACCCATAAGGAAGTCGTTTACAACAATACCGATGTCGGTTGGGATAAGTTTACCCTTATCAGCACCTGCCATCTCCTTCTTTGTCTTAGAGGTAATCTTCAAACCAAGCAATGAGTCAACAGCATACTTACGTTCTTCGCCCTTGCGATCTCCCTTCTGCACGTATTCACGCTGCTGAATCGTTGAGATTGTTGGGGCGTAAGTTGAAGGACGACCGATACCGAGTTCTTCGAGTTTACGCACAAGACTTGCTTCCGTATAGCGGTTTGGTCCCTGTGAATAACGCTCTGTTGACACGATTTCACGACGTTCCAACTCTTCGCCTTCATGCATTACTGGGAGTGCATGTGAGAACTCCTCACTGTTTTCGTCATCGTCAGTTGACTCGTGATATACCTTCAAGAAACCTTCGAAAGCTACTACCTCACCATTCGCAATAAACTGCAAATCGGTGGTATTCTTGCCTTCTTCTGACTCAAGTGATATATTCACTGTGGTCTTTTCTATCTTTGCATCCGCCATCTGTGATGCAATCGTACGCTTCCAAATAAGGTCATACAGACGCTTTTCCTGGCTTGTTCCTTCGATAGAAACATTATCGATATAAGTTGGACGGATAGCCTCGTGTGCTTCTTGAGCACCCTTACTATGCGTCTGATACTTTCTTACTTTACCATAATCTTCGCCATAGAGTCGCTCAATCTCTGTCTTACAGCCCTCGATAGCCAATGCTGAAAGATTCACACTATCAGTACGCATGTAAGTTATACGACCCGCCTCGTACAATCTTTGGGCAACCATCATCGTCTGACTTACGGTAAATCCGAGCTTTCTTGCAGCTTCCTGCTGGAGGGTTGAGGTGGTAAATGGAGGAGCTGGAGTACGCTTCAAAGGCTTCTTAGCAATCGATGAAACCTTGAATTTTGAAGTCTTACACAGTTCAAGGAACGCTAATGCTTCCTCATGTGTCTTAAAACGCTTGCTCAACTCTGCCTTCACTTCATTCTTTGAACCGTCCTCACTGGTCACAGCAAAGACTGCATTCAAGCGGTAGTAAGGCTCTGAATTGAAGTTTTGTATCTCGCGTTCACGCTCAACAATCAATCTAACGGCTACGCTCTGCACACGTCCTGCACTCAAAGCAGGCTTTACTTTGCGCCACAACACTGGTGAAAGACGGAAGCCAACCAAGCGGTCGAGTACACGACGAGCCTGCTGTGCGTTCACAAGATTCATATCCAAACGACGTGGTGACTCGATAGCTTTCAATATAGCTGGCTTGGTAATCTCATGGAAAACAATACGATTCGTTTTATCCTCATCCAATCCCAGCACCTCGCAAAGGTGCCAACTGATAGCCTCTCCCTCGCGGTCCTCATCGGAAGCTAACCAAACCTTATCGGCAGCTTTTGCACTCTTCTTCAGTTCACTGACTACTTTCTTCTTCTCATCAGGGATTTCGTAGTCAGGATTTAACGTGTCGAGGTCAATGCTAAGTTCCTTTTTCTTCAAGTCACGGATATGTCCATAAGATGACATCACCTTATAATCCTTACCGAGAAACTTCTCTATGGTCTTAGCCTTTGCCGGGCTCTCTACTATTACCAAGTTTTCTTGCATAATCAATCTTGTACATTTTTTCAAGGACGCAAAAGTACTTAAACTTTTTGCTTACACCTTATATAATAGGCAAAATTTCTACTTTTTTAAGTTTTTCGACTCCATTTGCAGGAAATCATATAGTGCCTGACGAATAGAACGGAGCCCAAACTGCTCTGTGTGAACCTCTGACAAAGGAAGCCACATTGCCTCTTCTACATCGTCAGCAGCCTTTAATACAGTCTCATCCTCTACCTTACAAACAAAAAAGGCATCAAGTGTTGGAACATCAAAATCACTATACCGATACTTATTCGGAAGCGAACAGAAGTAATGTTTTTCCTTGACTGTCAGGTTGGTTTCCTCTCTTACCTCACGTATCAGTGCCTCACCAATCGTCTCCCCAATATCACAAAAACCACCAGGAAGGTCCAATGTTCCACGTCCAGGCTCAAACTTCCTACGTGTAACAAGCAGTTCTCCTTGCTCATTCAGAATAAATGCTGCGACTGCAGAACTTGGATTTAAGAAATACTCAAAGCCACAGCTCTCGCAGCGTTTGCTTTTTTCATTCTGTTCAACAAAGTGTTTACTTCCACATACGGGGCAATACCGAAATTTATCTAATACGTGCATCTTGAGATTGTATATTGTTCTTGAACATTGATGTAACCATTTAAAAGCTAACTAAAAGGTAGTTGTTAACAGTCATACGAAATTATTAAAATTCGTTTATACTCTATACCTTTTATTATTTCTGCTTGCAAATATACTAAAAACTCTAAACATCTACTATTGAAATCGTATCTTTTTGTTAACTTTGCAACTACATGTTCAAAATCACACGATTTATTCCTCTTCTTGTTACAGTAACGTGTTGTTTTCTGTAAATCAATTATCTACCCAAATATCGTAGAAAAAGAGAGGGGATAAACGAACAAAACAAATAAACTGAGAATAGAATGAATTTTAAAAAACTTTTCCTCGTAATGGGGTTGGCCACTGCCACTATGACAATGTCGGCTCAAAGTGTCTTCGACATTAAACTTTATAATGGACGTCCACCTTACGATAATGGTGATCCAAACGACTCTGCCAAGGTTCGCGTATTCCTTCCTATGGAGAAACAAGCTACTGGGCGTGCCGTAGTTATCTGTCCGGGTGGTGCATACGAGACCCTTTCCATGGAGAAAGAGGGCTACGATTGGGGAGAATTCTTCCAGAACCAAGGTATTGCAGCGATCGTTTTGAAGTATCGTATGCCACATGGTCAGCCTGAAGTTCCAGTTTCTGACGCAGAGCAGGCTATGAAACTTGTACGCATGAATGCGACAAGTTGGAAAATTAACCGCAATGATGTAGGTATCATGGGCTTCTCTGCTGGTGGTCACCTTGCTGCAACCATCGCAACAAGAAGTCAGGGTGAGGCAAAGCCTAACTTCCAAATTCTCTTCTATCCAGTTATCTCAATGATGGAAGGTTACGGACACGACAGAAGTCGTACGAACTTCCTTGGTAAAAATCCAAGCAAGCGTGACGAGAAGAAATACAGTGCTGACATGAACGTAAGCCGTGTGACTCCACGCACTTTCATTGCACTCAGCGACGACGACGATACTGTTCCACCAGCTAATGGTGTAAACTTCTACACCGAGTTGTACCGCAATGACGTTCGTGCTTCTCTCCACGTTTATCCTGGTGGCGGCCATGGTTGGGGTAGCAAGATTGGCTTCCGCTATCATGAAGAGATGATGATGGACTTGAAGGCATGGTTGAAGAGCTTCTAAAGCTGCTCTAACCTTGTCCTTCACAAAGGTAAAATCTATTTAACTCATTGTTCTCTGAACTGTTTACCTACTATATAACAAAGGGATGCACAGGCTGTGCATCCTTTTTCTTTGCCCTTAGTTTATCCTCTGAAGGTGATAGAAACTCGACAAGTTAATGCTCCGCACCATTCGTGTTAGCCCTCCGCACCAGTGGTGTTAAGCCTCCGCACCATTGGTGCGGAGCATTCCTCTCCCCATAATTCACGGCTAAAAAGAAAGCTTCCACAGGCTAAATACACCTTTATTGTTATGATACAGCAATAAAGACGTTTGCACCTTCTCCTCCAATAGCTACAAATCAAAAAGAGAGTCAAGTCACTCTTTCCCTAAAATCACACTAAGGAAAGAATTGACTTGACCCTCTATAACGTCTTTATATGCTAAGACTCTAAAACGGCAAGAGTCTACAGCGCATTAATACTCATCTATTTTCAGTTCTTTACGATAATCATTCAAACGCTTCATCAGCTGCTTTGTTACCTTCTCCGTACCTTTCTTTCCGTAGATATTATTCAACTCATCAGGGTCATTCTGCAGGTCGTAAAGTTCGTAATAGCTTACATCAGCATCGTCGTTGAAGTAGTGTGTCGCATCCAAATATTTCAGACAGTTATACTCACTCGTACCCGGAATCTTCTGATACTTATTCTCCTCCACGGCACGCATACCGCCCTTACCATAGAAATAGATAAGTTTGTAGCGATCATTACGTACACCATCGTGCTTACGAACAAGGTGATAAGTAGGATAATCGTAGTAGTGATAATATAAATCCTTACGCCAGTTCTTTGGCTTATTGCCAGCAAGCAGCGGCTGCAGTGGCTTACCTGTCATCTCCTTTGGCTGTTGTACACCGGCATAAGCAAGGAAAGTCGGTGCAAAGTCGATATTCTGTACCATGTCAGTATTCTCTACTCCTTCTTTGATATGACCTGGGTAGCTGATGATAAGTGGGGTGTGTAAAGACTCCTCATACATAAATCGCTTGTCAAACCATCCATGCTCGCCCATATAGAAGCCTTGATCTGAGGTATAGATAACCACTGTGTTCTTATCCAAGTCATGTGCCTTAAGATAATCCATCAGCTGACCGACACTCTCATCTACCGAAGCAATGACAGACATATAATCACGTATATAATTCTGATACTTCCACACTGCAAGGTCCTTTCCTGAGAGTTTCGCCTCGATGAAACGGCGGTTTCTTGGCATATAATACTTATCCCAAGCCATTCTTTGTGCTGCTGTCATACGACCAAGTTCGCCCATCAAACCTTCATAAGAAGCCATACTCTCCACGTCTGACGTATCGAGAAGTTCTGGGATTTTGAAGTCTAAGATTAACTCCATATCTTTCTCAATATTCATCTTCTGTGTTTTAGCTGCCGAACCGCGATTCTCATAGTTATCCCAGAAGGTTTTTGGCAATGGGAAGTCTACCCCATCATACATTCCGATATGCTTTGGCTCGGCAAACCAACTGCGATGTGGTGCCTTATGATGCACATACAAGCAGAAGGGCTTGTCCTTCTGTCGATGGTCAAGAAACTCTATCGCATGCTGTGTGGTCAGTGTTGTTGCATACCCCATCTCCTGTTTATACTTGCCATAGTTGCCTGTTGTGCAGAAATTTGGATTATAGTATTTTCCCTGACCATCAAGGATATGATAATAATCAAAGCCCTTTGGCTTACACATCATGTGCCACTTGCCCACGATACCAGTCTCATAACCTGCCTTCTGCATCAGCTCTGGAACGAAAGTCTTTGTCGTGTCAATACCTTCCGCCAACTGTCTTTGACCATTCTGGTGGCTATAAAGGCCTGTCATCAAGCAGGCACGACTTGGCGTTGACAATGAGTTTTCCACGAAACAGTTGCGAAAAAGCATTCCTCGTTGTGCCAAACGATCGATGTTTGGTGTAGGAGCTAACTTTGAGATAGGACTACCATATGCACTAATTGCCTGCATAGCGTGGTCGTCACACATGATGTAAAGGATGTTAGGACGTGCCGCATCCTGCGCAAGCATCTTACCGTGTACACACGACAGTGCCGCCAACGGCAAGATTGCCTTTGTAATGTTTTGATTCATATAGAATAGTTTTTAGTTGTTTAAGCCTTATTTTCCCCTTTCCATCGGCATTGTAATTGGGAATAGCGGATTGTCAACATGCTCCTGATAGATAATCTTTACCATCTGATCAACAAGTTCTGGATGCTCCTGTGCAATGTCCTTATCTTCGTGAAGGTCTGTTGCAAGGTTATACAGATGCGGTATTCCACGAATAACTACCAACTTCCAATCACCCATACGCACGGCAATCTGATTGGTTTCTGCAAACTCCCAATAAAGGTGCGGATGCTTCTTTTGTGCCTTTTCATCGCTCATCAAGGTTGGAAAAATAGAGATTCCATCGAAGTAATCAATAGTCTTTTTCTTATTAATATAGCGTTTTGGGAAGTTGCGAACACCTGCCACATCGCAGAAAGTTGGCATCAAGTCGTAGAAAGCAAACGGCAAGTCATTGGTCACTCCTTCCTTAACACGTCCCTTCCAACGGGCAATAAACGGAATACGAATTCCTCCCTCGTAACACTGGCGTTTAAGTCCTCGCAGCTTACCATCACGGTTAAAGAAGGCTGGGTCTGCTCCACCCTCCTCATGAGGACCATTGTCACTGGTGAAGATGACAAGTGTATTTTCTGCAAGTCCTTGCTCATCTAAGGTACGAAGGATCTCTCCAACATACGCATCAAGGCGAGTTATCATCGCAGCAAACTGTGCGTGGGTATGCTCTACAGCATTATAACGTGAGCCTTCCTGCCCTCCCCAAGTCTTATCTTCAAAGAACTTCTTTTTATAGAAAGCCACAAGGGAGTCGTTGGGTTGTGTCAACTCTGCATGAGGAAGCGTATAAGTGAAGATACCAAAGAATGGCTTGTCTTTGCTTTGACGTTTCAGCCAACTCAAAGCGTGCTGATGTATGAGGTCGGCTGAATAGTCTTTGCGTTGCGCATACTGCTCACCAAACATTGGATAATCAATATTATTCTGCATCACAACACGTCTTACCGCACTGTCTCCACGCTCTCTGCTATATTCATTGAGGAAGTTTGGGTAATAAAGATGTGCTTGGAACTGACAGATATAACCATAAAACTCATCCACCCCACGCTTATCTGGGGTTGACTTAGAGCCTTCATAACCACCAGCCCACTTACCGAACATACCCGTACGGTAGCCATTGTCTTTCATAATTTCAGGTAGGATAACATGTTCTGGGTCGTAAGGATGTTGTCCAACAACGCTGAAATCACGGTTTTTTCCATAATAGATAGGCTTACTTGGTGCCCAATATTCCTTGTTTCCTCTTACTTCCGTATGTCCAGAATGTTGTCCTGTCATAAAGCAGGCACGCGATGGAGCACTCACTGGTGCACCCGCATAAGCTTGTGTAAAACGCATACCTTCCTTTGCCATACGGTCAATATTCGGTGTAAGAATATACCGCTGTCCATAGCAACCAAGGTCGCCATAGCCCATATCATCACACATAATATATATAATGTTTGGACGTTGCTGGTGTTTCTGCACCATTGCATTAACTTGTCCACAAGCCAATGCAGCTATGGGTAGAAGTGTCTTTGTTAGGTTCGGATTCATATAATGATATGTTATAATTTAGGTTCTTGATGTTTGTCTTTCCCGATTCCATCGTGCAGTAATGTCTACGGGTCTACAAACTTACATAAAAAAAATGAAAACGCAAATCATAATGTGCCTCTTGTTGGCTTTTCAAAAGACTTATTGTTACCTTTTATTACTTTTATTAAAATCAAAGATATTTATGTTAAGTTATATTAAACTTAAGAATAACAACCAAAGTATTAAATAATTATAATACTTTTGCAGCAGATTAAACATATTACAAAATAATTTTAAGCGACTATTCGCAGCAAACATCCAATCAAACAACAACAATCTGCAGTTTCATGTCGAAACTTGCAGAATAATTATTGGATTTAAGTAACCTATAAATATTAAAAACAGACAAAAAGAAATGAAAAGATTAATCTTAATGTTGGCTCTGTCAATCATTACATTGCAGTCAACATGGGCAAAGCTAAATGTAACTAAAGAAGCTGACGGGACGGTGGTCTTCACACTCGAAGCATCTGGCGACATTAACAATGAGTTTACGATGAAAGGGTACGCACAATATGAGGCTTCAAGCCTAATAGCCCCTTACTTGAATACAACAAAATTGAAAGTTGTAACCAAACCTGACGTAACAATGAGCAGTGAGGACTTAAAGCGTATCTGTGGTAAGGCAGAGGAGGAAAACAACTTTCCCAACTTAAACACACTCGACCTTGAGTTCGCAAACTTCACGAATGATAACGATTTAGTCAATCTGAAGTATATGGATAACTTGAAAACTATCACATTTCCACGTACAACAACAAACATACCACAACAATGCCTTACGACCGCATCATGTAAAATAGAACATGTTATTATTCCTGATAATGATTCACGTAGTGTTAAAATAGGAGCACAAGCCTTTGGGGAATCCCTCAAGACTGTCAAATTAGGAAAGGTTGATAAGAATGGTAATAGTCAGTTATTACAATACGCATTAGAACGCAGCACAAATCTCACATCTGTTGACTTTGGCACAGGATGGAAAGAAATTGGCACTAATGCATTCTTTGGATGCTCAGCCTTAAAGGATATTGTGTTACCAGAAGGAGTTGAATATATCCGTAATGGTGCATTCAATGGCGCAGCAATTGAAGCCATCCACCTTCCTAACACGCTGAAAGTAATTGAGGCAAATGCTTTCGTATGCGAGAATCTGAAAACTATTACGATTCCTGCAAGTGTCGAGAAAATTGAGACATTCGCTTTCCAAAACAACAAAGCACTTACAGATGTATATGTATTAGGAACAAACACAAAAGCTGAAAACCAAGCTTTTGGTCCCTATACTGTAAGTGATTTCAAATATGACAATCCTGGCAATATCACTCCTGTAAAACGAGAGTTCTATACAAATAAACAGACTGGTAAGCTTTTCACAATGCTACATTATCCTGAAGCTG
>ENA-OWMY01000149-OWMY01000149.1-metagenome-genome-assembly--contig:-NODE-149-length-22252-cov-5.513628_pt1 | contig 22252 bp, 18 predicted proteins | sample MGYA00245358_ERZ651122 | MGnify/ENA primary metagenome ERZ651122 (study PRJEB26857, sample SAMEA4031752) | metagenome | biome: human; feature: oral; material: saliva | place: Philippines | collected 2014...
GCGTGGTGAAGGCTGCGGAGCTGTCCGGCGTGTCGAACCTGCTGTTCCGCCGTAACTCGATCAGCGGCGCGATTGAGGTTCTGCCGCGTGCGAAGAACACCGTGGAGCTGAACGAGGCCCTGCACCTGAACTAGTCTGCACCTGGACTAGTGCTGGTTGCCCTTGCGAATTTTAGGGGTCGACCCATGAACTTTGGGGGTCGGGAAGCGTAAAGCATCCCGGCCCCTTTTTATGCTCTTTATTCCCTCTCCGCCGCTCTCATAGGCTGGGCGCGAATCCGCGACGGCTACGATGACCATTTTCAAGGCGAGCTGCTCGGGCTTTCGCTAGGCTTGTAGTACCGGGTACCGCGCACCCGCCATGACTGACCACCTGTACAGTTCAGAGAGAAACTCAGATGCCCGAATCGACGATGAGCGAAACCTACCAGCACTTTACGCGCCTCTTCCCCTACCCGCACGAGCGTATTCCAACGGGCGCTCCGGCTACTGATGCCATGGCCCGTTACGATGAGCTGGCTAAGCTGGGACGCACGGAGGGGTTCGTCCCCTTCTTCCTGAACCTGAACGATACGGTGCTTGAAAGCATGGTCATTGCGGTGTCTCTTGAGCACGACATCATTGACGATATTGAGACTCTGACCCCCGAGCAGGTGAGCGCCTACACTCGTGCCGTTCTGGGGCGTTACCGTACCGCCCGGGGTGGCGCCTCCGCCGAAGAATACGGCAGCGCCGCCATTGCCCGGCAGCTGCGCCGGGTTATGGACGATGGCGAAGATACTAGCGAAGACGACCCGGACGACTTCAACCTCAACGAGCTTATTGACGAGTTTATGAGCTCCGATTTTCTGCCCGATGAGGAGCCCGAAGATGAGGCCCCGACTCTTTCCGCCCTGCTCTGCTACGAGCTCTCGGATGAGGAGCAGGGCGAGATGCTCCTGCTGCAGATTCCAACCGCTGACCCCGCAGATATTCCCGCGTACCTGCCCTTTGGCGGCTGGAATGACTGCCCGAACGCCGAAACGCAGCTGGCGTTCACCCACTATTGGCGTGAAAAGTACGGCGCAATCCCGGCGGCTCTTGACAATGCCGATTGCCTGGAATTTCTGGTGGAACGCCCCGTCACCGACCCGGTCGAGGCGAAGAAGGTGGCGGTCGAGCAGTTCGCGTTCTGTTCCGATCTTCCGTTCCAGGTGTTTGAGGATTTTGAGCAGCTGACGGAGTTTATTCACCAGAGCCGCCAGTGGTATTTCTGGTGGGATTAGAGGTCGGCTCAGAAATCAACTGAGAGGCGGGTTCAGGTTGCGGGTGGGGGCGAGTGTCGACACACCTAAATAACGCCTCCCACGTGCTCACACCAGAGTGCACAAGCGCACAGTGTCCCGCAGTACTTACACCCTATTCGCGGCTGTACCATTAGATACAGCTCAACAGCTTTTGTCCCCCATCCGGAACGCTTGTTCCGGATATATAAAGCCCGAAAGGACATCATGAAGGTACTCGTTACCGGCGGCGCCGGCTACATCGGCTCCCACACTGTACTTGAACTGCTCAAGGCAGGTCACGACGTCGTCGTCATGGATAACCTCGCAAACTCTTCCGAGGAGTCCCTCAAGCGCGTTGCTGAACTCGCTGGTCGCGCCCCCGAGTTCCACAAGGTTGACCTGCTCGACCTCGAAGGTATGAAGGCTCTCTTCAAGCAGGTTCGCCCCGACGCTGTGATTCACTTTGCGGGTCTGAAGGCTGTGGGCGAGTCCGCAGAAAAGCCGCTGTGGTACTACCAGACCAACGTGGCTGGCACCCTAAACCTGCTGTACGCAATGGACGAGGCTGACTGCCACTCCATCGTGTTCTCCTCCTCCGCTACCGTGTACGGTGAGCCCGAGTCCATGCCTCTGATCGAGAAGATGAACATGGACGCACAGTCCTGCTACGGCCGCACCAAGGAGCACATTGAGGACATGCTGGTTGACCTGGCTGCTTCCGATCCCAAGTGGAACATTGCTCTGCTTCGTTACTTCAACCCCGTTGGTGCGCACGAGTCCGGCCGTATCGGTGAGGACCCGGCGGGCATCCCAAACAACCTGGTGCCCTTCATCGCGCAGGTTGCCGTGGGTCGCCGCGAGCACCTGAACGTCTTCGGTAACGACTACCCGACCGTTGACGGTACCGGTGTGCGCGACTACATCCACGTGGTTGACCTGGCTGACGGCCATCTGAAGGCGCTGGATTACATTACCCAGCACGGCGGTCTGCACACCTGGAACCTGGGTACCGGTAACGGTTACTCGGTTCTGCAGGTTCTGCACGCGTTCGAGGAGGCGTGCGGTAAGGAGCTGCCGTACAAGATTGTGGATCGTCGCCCCGGTGACGTTGCGGTCTCTTACGCTGATCCTTCCTCTGCTCTGGCGGATCTGGGTTGGAGCGCTAGCCGCGACATTAAGACCATGGTTCGCGACCACTGGAACTGGCAGAAGAACAACCCCAACGGTTACGAAGCCTAAGCTGTTTTAGCCCCTTGTGAGGGGTGTTGAAGAGTGCCCGATAGGTGTTATCTCACCTATCGGGCATTTTTGTGCGCTTCGGGCTAGGTAGTTACCGGAACTGCACAGCTGCCGGAACTGTAGCCCCGCCGGGAGCTACCCGACGGCAACGTTACTTAGATGCAGATGCCTTCAGACGCTCAGCAGCCTTCGCCACCGCCTCATCGGAGGCGGTCAGGGCGATACGCACGTAGCCTTCGCCGTCCTCGCCGTAGAACACGCCGGGGCCAGCAATAATGCCCAGCTCAGCCAGGCGGCCAATCGAATCCCAAGTGGACTCACCGAAAGTGGTCCACAGGTACAGGCCAGCCTCAGAGTTCTCGATGCGACCACCGGCGGCGGTAATCGCCTCCTCCAGCACCTCGCGGCGGGCACGGTACAGGTCCTTCTGCGCCGCCACATGCGCTTCATCAGCCAGCGCCACCATCATGGCAGCCTGCACCGGGGCGGGCACAATCATGCCAGCGTGCTTGCGGCTATTAATCAGGTTCGGCATCAGCTCGGGGGCGCCAGCAATGAACGCGGCACGGTAACCAGCAAGGTTCGACTGCTTCGACAGCGAGTACACAGCAAACAGGCCGGTGAAGTCACCATCGCACACGCGAGGATCCAGGATGGACGGCACCGGCTGACCGCCGCGCGCCTCATCCCAGGCACCCCAACCAAGCTCCGCGTAGCACTCGTCGGACGCCACCACGGCACCAATTTCACGTGCCTGCGCCACAATCTCATGCAGCTGCTCCACGGTACGCACCACACCGTTCGGGTTCGCCGGGGAGTTCACCCAAATCAGCTTCACACGGCTGCGGGTGTCAGCATCCAGCTCATCCAGGCTGTCAGCGGGCACAGACTCGGCGCGGGCAAAACGAGCACCCATATCGTAGGTGGGGTACGCAACGCGCGGGTACACGACCACATCGCCCGGGCCCAGGCCCAGCAGGAACGGCAGCCACGCCACGAGCTCCTTCGAACCGACCGTGGGCATGATCGCGTCAGGGTTCAGACCGGTCACGCCGCGGCGGCGCGCAAACCACTCGGCAATAGCCTCACGCAGGGCGGGGGTGCCGTGGGTGGTCGGGTAGCCGGGTGCGTCGGAGGCAGCCGCCAGCGCCTCACGAATGTTCTGCGGGGTCGGGTCGACCGGGGTGCCGATGGACAGGTCCACCGGACCGTCCGGGTGGGCGGCTGCGGTTGCGCGGTAGGGGGCGAGCGCCTCCCAGGGGTATTCGGGCAGGTTCAGGCCGTAAGTCATTGTGTCACCTGGTTGCTTGGGAATAGTTTTCGTCATTTTAGTCTAGCGTCCGCGCGCTTCCGTGCCTATGGTAAGAGCCTCCATTCCAGCGCCTAGACGGTGCGTGGGCACCGGGTGCTGTGATGGAGGCTCTTGGCACCCGTTAGCGGGTGCAATCAGTCTATGCGGTTGTCGCTATTACTCGCCGCAGGCTACTACTCACCACGAGGGGGCAGTGCCGCAATGAAGGGCACGTCCTTGCCGGTGGGGCCGAGCTTTGCTGCACCACCGGGGGAACCCAGGTCGTCGAAGAAGTCTGCGTTAGCGCTGACGTATTCGGTCCACTCTTCGGGGACGTCGTCTTCGTAGTAGATTGCTTCTACGGGGCAGACGGGCTCGCAGGCGCCGCAGTCCACGCACTCATCCGGGTGGATGTAGAGGGTACGATCACCTTCGTAGATGCAGTCGACGGGGCATTCTTCAACGCATGCGCGGTCTTTGACATCCACGCAGGGAAGCGCGATTACGTAGGTCATTGGTGTGCCTTTCTAGAAGCTGTTCGCCCCGTGCCCGCCGGTCTGCGGGTCGTCTGCTGCAGGGCAAAATCTACAGAGTAAACCGCCGAGTAGGTGGTACCCGGCGGGGAAGTCTGTGTATAGTCTATCGCGCACCGGCTGTTTAACCGTATTTTCGTGGTGTATCAGACAGTGCGCTTATGGGTTTGAGGGGGTATTTTTTAGGCTAGGCTGACCTGGTATTTCTTTGCATTATTGCTAGTCGGCAGGCTTTTAAAAATAGATTAAGCCAAAAATGAAATATTCGTCACATGAATTTTTTTATGAAGTCGCCACTATTTCCACCCCGCTAAATTCACCGAATAACGCATAAATTTTCTTCCCTATTTTCCTCTATCCGGCGGGCATAGAAGACAGCAGGAGAGGCGCCCCGGCTAACCGGAACGCCCCTCCCCCACGTTATGGCTTAGTGATAGCCTTCAGGCTACTTCTCGGCGCTTACTTCCTGGCGCCTACTTCTTGGCGCGAGCACGCTGATGCGCCGCACGCGGCGAGAAATACTGCGAGTCCTTCACGCGAGCGCGCGTGTACACGAGCATGCCCAACATCGCCGCGACCGGGGCGCCAAACCACCACAGGGCGCCGTACAGGCCAATCGCCGAATGGCCCGGATTCACCAGAACAAACGGCGAATCTGGGCGACCGTAACCGAGCACGTACACAGTCACGAACACTGCAACAGCCACGACAGCCGCAGCGTAGCCGCGACGCAAAGACAGGGCACACCACAGGGCGGTAAAGAAAACCGTCAGGTACGCGACCAGCAAGCCGAGGGGCAGGGCGGTATCCCCCGCGTACACGACCCAGGCGTGGTAAATCGACCCGGCAATACCGGCAAAAATACCCAGAATCGAGCCGGTCAGCAGGCTCGACACCAGACCCGCCTCCTGCGGCTTCGGGTGCACGGTCGCGGTCGGGTCACCGTCGAGCACACGGAAAGTCTCCACGGCAGAAATTTTCTGCGGCACCTTATTCGAGTACTCAAACGTCTTCTCGTCCACGACCGTAATTTGGGTGCGGTGCGCCTCCATTGCCTTGCGCTTGGCGGTGCCGTCACCGTAAATGGCTGCCTGCAGGCGCTGATCAGCCGCGTCGAACTCGCCCTCAATACCCCAGGTGAGAATCGGGCGGTCCTCGTCATTTTCGAGGATCTGCAGGGCACGGTGCACGATCTCGTACACGCGCACGTGGTCGGGGTGGCCGTAGCCGCCGTCCGAATCGTAGGTGACCAGAACATCCGGGCTGAGGGCGCGGATAGCGGCAACCAGCGCCTGAGCCTGCGGTTCCAGCGGCTGCGCGGTCAACGAATCAGCCGCCGCCACCGGGTTGGCGACGGGCTTGCCCTCCGGACCCCACGCCATGCCGGAGTCGCGGTACAGCGGCAGCGCCCCCTCAGCGACGGCGGGCTCCTGACCCAGGAAGAACTGCTTCTTCACGCCCAGCGCCTTAACAGCGCTGGCAAGCTCACCGGTACGGTACTCGCCCAGCGCCTCACCGTTATCACGGCAACCGGGCTTACCGACCTCCAGGTGGTGTAGCTCCTCGGGGATGACCTCGCCCAGCTCACCGCGGGTAGCGGTCAGCAGGTACACCTCCGCGCCCTTCTGCGCGTAGTACGCCATGGTCGCGCCGGTCGAGGAGGTTTCGTCGTCCGGGTGTGCATGCACAAACAGGATGCGTGCCTTCTTCGCATCGTAGTTATTCGGCAGCAGGTCACGGCGCGAGCCAGGGGCGATGCGCTCGCCCTGCGTGGGATAGCTGGGGGTCGCAGAATCAGGCTGAGTGTTCTCGGTTTCAGACACAGGCTTTCCCTCTCATACGCAGGGTCGGGTTTCTTGGACGGTCAATAGCGCGCCGGCAATTTACATCGTTGAGCGGCAAAGGTGAGCAGCAGATAAGTGCCGCCACCGTGCAGGCGCATTATTTTATCTTACACACTCGCATGTGCAGCGCGGGATGTTCGGGCTTTTCAGAAGCGGTTTTTGGAGGCGGTTTTCGGCAGAAAGCAAAAGCGCCCGACTCTCCTCGCCCCTCCCCCATTGCCCCGCCATTATGTCCCGAACGAATCCGGGTGGTTAAACAGAACCGCCGCCACCTCCTCTTCAGAAGGTAGCGGCGGCGCTTGGTCAACCACAGCGTTTAGGCAACCACGGCGCTTGGGTAACGACAGCACCCGCTACAGCAGGTTAGTCGCTAACGCGCTCATAGTCGCGCTGTATTAGTCGTTGGCACGGGCGCGGCGGCGGAACTCGCGGACACGCTCGTTGGAATCCAGGATGACCTTACGGATACGAATCGCCTCGGGGGTCACCTCAACGCACTCGTCTTCGCGAGCGAATTCCAGGCACTCTTCCAGGGTCAGCTTCTTCGGCGGGGTCAGGTTTTCGAAGTTGTCCGCGGTCGAAGAACGCATGTTGGTCAGCTTCTTTTCCTTGGTGATATTAACTTCCATGTCGTCTGCACGGGAGTTCATACCAACAATCATGCCCTCGTACACCTCAGAAGTGGGCTCCACGAAGAAGGTGCCGCGCTCCTGCAGGTTAATCATCGCGTAGGGGGTCACCACGCCGGCACGGTCAGCAATCAGCGAACCGTTGGTGCGGTACTCAATCTCGCCAGCCCAGGGCTCGTGCTCAATCGAGTAGGAGGAAGAAATACCGGCACCGCGGGTCTCAGTCAGGAACTGAGTACGGAAACCAATCAGACCACGTGCGGGAACAGCGAACTCCATACGGACCCAACCGGTACCGTGGTTCGCCATGTTCTCCATGCGGCCCTTACGCGCAGCCATCAGCTGAGTGACAGCGCCCAGGTACTCCTCGGGCACGTCAATAATCATGTGCTCCATGGGCTCGTAGACCTTGCCGTCGATGGTCTTGGTAACCACCTGAGGCTTACCCACGGTCAGCTCGAAGCCTTCGCGGCGCATCTGCTCCACGAGGATAGCCAGGGCAAGCTCGCCACGGCCCTGAACTTCCCACGCGTCCGGACGCTGGGTGGGCAGAACCTTGATGGACACGTTACCGATCAGCTCGCGGTCCAGGCGGTCCTTCACCTGACGTGCGGTGACCTTTGCGCCCTTGACGCGGCCAGCCAGCGGGGAGGTGTTAATACCGATGGTCATGGAGATTGCGGGATCGTCCACCTTGATCAGCGGCAGGGGCTTGGGGTTCTCAGCGTCGGTCAGGGTTTCACCAATGGTGATGTCCTCGATACCAGCCACTGCGACGATCTCGCCGGGGCCAGCGGACTCTGCGGGAACACGCTCAAGAGCCTTGGTAGCCAGCAGCTCGGAGATGCGAACGTTCTTGATTTCACCGTCGTGACGTGCCCAGGCAACGGTCTGGCCCTTCTTCAGGGTGCCGTTGAAGATACGGACCAGTGCCAGACGACCCAGGAACGGGGAGGAGTCCAGGTTGGTCACGTGTGCCTGCAGAACCTCGTTGGGGTCGTAGGTGGGGGCGGGCACGTGCTCGATGATGGTCTTGAACAGCGGCTCAAGGTCGTCGTTGTCGGGTAGCTGGCCGTCTGCGGGCTGGTTCAGGGATGCAGCGCCAGCCTTACCGGATGCGTACACCACCGGAACGTTCAGCACAGCGTCCAGGTCCAGGTCGGGAACCTCGTCCGCCAGGTCGGATGCCAGGCCGAGCAGCAGGTCCATGGACTCGCCAACGACCTCGTCGATACGGGAGTCGGGGCGGTCAACCTTGTTCACCACGAGGATTACGGGCAACTTAGCAGCCAGTGCCTTACGCAGCACGAAGCGGGTCTGGGGCAGCGGACCTTCGGATGCGTCCACGAGCAGCACAACGCCGTCAACCATGGACAGGCCGCGCTCCACCTCGCCACCGAAGTCGGCGTGGCCGGGGGTGTCAATAACGTTAATGGTGATGGTCTCACCGTTGGCGGAAGGGCCGTTGTAGAACACGGTGGTGTTCTTCGCCAGAATGGTAATGCCCTTTTCCTTTTCGAGGTCACCGGAGTCCATGACTCGGTCTTCAACATCTGCGTGGGCAGAGAAGGCGTTGGTCTGCTGCAGCATCGCGTCGACGATGGTGGTCTTGCCGTGGTCAACGTGTGCCACGATGGCCACATTGCGAAGGTCGGGGCGCGAAGCGGTATTTTCAGACATGCGTTAAGTTTCTCGCTTAAATCTAGGGGATAGTCTCGCCAACGGGTGCGCTCTAAAAGGCGCAGGGGTCACGGGGCAGTACCTTCAGATAGGTATCTGGGGGTGTTTTGCCGGTTTGAGTGTTTGCCGGTGGACCCGCTCTGCGATGAGAGCGTTTCCGGGCACGCCAAAACGGACCCCCCTCCGTTGGGCTTAGCTACCAGTGTATCACTAGGGCTTTTCTGCGAGCCACTCATCAATCATGCGGCGGGCGACGGCGTTCGTACCGGGCAATTCCAGCTTGGCGGGGTCGTCCTCGTCGCTGTTGCCGCGCTCCTCCGAAATAGCAATCGCCTCACGCAGCTCAGCGGCGGTGAACCAGCGTGCGGCACGGATTTCTCCGTCATGATGGATAATCGGTTCGTTCTCGTCCACGCGCGCCCGGTAGCAAATCATGAGCGAACGCGGGAAAGGCCACACATCGCTCATGCGGTATTCGGTGCTGAGGGTGTGCAAGCCGGTTTCTTCGTAGACTTCACGGGCGATTGCCTCTTCGAGGTTTTCGCCAGGGTCAACGAATCCGGCGATGAGCGCGAAGCGGTTGGGGTGCCACTGGCGGTTATTTGCCAACAGCACGCGCTCGCCGTCGCGGCTGGTCACCAGCGCCATCACGGCGGGTTCAATGCGGGGGAACACCATCTCGCCGGAGGCGGTGCGGCGGATACCCTTCGAGCCGAGGGGTGCCTTCTCGCCGCTGTAGGCGGAGTAGCGCATGTCGATCAGGTAGTCGCGGCGTGCCAGGGCGGTGGCGTAGTGGGCGCGGCCTTCCGGGTCCTCGTGGACCGGGTAGTAGAGGAAGCCACTGCTGGAGGCGCGCACCCGAGGGTTATTCAGCTCTGCGGCAAACTGCGCGAGGGTTTCGTCCTCGCAGTAGAGCACGTGCACCTCTGCCCCACTATTCTTCTGGGCGTCAGCGCCGTAGGCGGCGGGGCGGATTACGCTGCGCGCAAGGATCGCGTCTTCGGTCAGCGGCTCGGCAGCATCGTTACCGGTCAGGTAGTGCACGGTTCCGTCAGCGTTGAGGAGGGTTTCCCCTTCGCGGGAAATGAGCAGGTAGCGCGGCGCGTGAGTATCAGCGGGTGTGTGTTCAGGTGAAGAAGTCATGGATTTTACTCTACATCTTGATGTTGCAAGGCCCACAATAGCGTGCCGGGTTTCGATTTTTTCGCCGTATCGTTCCATATCACCCCAGAAAGAGGTGACATAGGCACCCGAAAATAAGAGAATGGAACTATGACTACTTCTATTGACCCCACGACCACCTCCGCGTGGTCCGCTCTGTCCGCTCATCACAAATCCCTCACCCCGAACCTGCGCGAATGGTTTGCCGCTGACCCGGAACGCGCGCAGAAGCTCAGCTTCACCGCCGACGAACTGCACGTCGACCTTTCCAAGAACCTGATTACCTCCGAAACCGTCGAGCTGCTGGTCAAGCTCGCTGAAGAGGTCAAGCTGGAACAGGCTCGCGAAGCGATGTTCTCCGGCGAGCACATTAACGTCACCGAGGACCGCGCCGTACTGCACACCGCGCTGCGCCGCCCCGAGGGTTACACCCCGGCACTGACCGTTGACGGCCAGGACGTAGACGCAGACGTTCACGCCGTACTGAAGAAGATCTACGCATTCGCTGAGCGCGTGCGCAACGGCGAGTGGACCGGCATCACCGGTAAGCGCATCGAGACCGTCGTGAACATCGGTATCGGTGGCTCCGACCTGGGTCCGGTCATGGTGTACGAGGCTCTCAAGCCCTACGCAGATGCAGGTATCACCGCACGCTTCATCTCCAACATTGACCCGACCGATGTGGCTGAGAAGGTTTCCGACCTGGATCCCGAGACCACCCTGTTCATCGTCGCATCCAAGACTTTCGGCACCCTGGAGACCCTGACCAACGCACGTGTGGCACGCGAGTGGCTGCTTTCCGCACTGGCTGAGGCTGGCGCTCTGGAAGGTAAGGAAGCGTCCGAGGCTGTGGCTAAGCACTTCGTGGCTGTCTCCACCGCACTGGATAAGGTTGCAGCATTCGGCATTGACCCCGAGAACGCTTTCGGCTTCTGGGACTGGGTTGGCGGCCGCTACTCCGTAGACTCCGCTATCGGTACCTCCCTGGCTATCGTGTTCGGCCCGAAGGTTTTCGCTGACTTCCTCGCTGGCTTCCACGCTATGGATGAGCACTTCCGCACCGCTCCCTTCGAGAAGAACGTCCCCGTTCTGATGGGTCTGCTGAACATCTGGAACGTGAACTTCCTCGGCGCAGAGACCCACGCGGTTCTGCCCTACGACCAGTACCTGCACCGCTTCCCCGCGTACCTGCAGCAGCTGACCATGGAGTCCAACGGCAAGTCTGTTCGCGCGGACGGCTCCTTCGTCACCTACGACACCGGTGAGGTCTTCTGGGGTGAGCCCGGCACCAACGGCCAGCACGCTTTCTACCAGCTGATCCACCAGGGCACCCGCCTGATTCCCGCGGACTTCCTTGCCTTCGCTAACCCGGTCCACCCGACCAAGGACGGTGAGCAGGACGTTCACGAGCTGTTCCTGGCTAACTTCTTCGCACAGTCTCAGGCTCTCGCCTTCGGCAAGACCGAGGAAGAGGTTCGTGCAGAGGGCACCGCAGAGCACGTGGTCAACGCACGTATCTTCAGCGGTAACCGCCCCTCCACCTCCATCATGGCGCCGCGCCTGACCCCGCGCGTTCTGGGCTCCCTGATTGCCCTGTACGAGCACATCACCTTTGTTCAGGGTGTTGTTTGGGGCATTGATTCCTTCGACCAGTGGGGTGTTGAGCTCGGTAAGAAGCTGGCGCTGGACCTGGTTCCCGCTATTGAGGGTGACCGTGAGGTTCTGGCTCGTCAGGATTCTTCGACCGCTTCGCTGATTGACTACTACCTGAAGAACCGCACCAAGTAGTAGTGTGAGCCTGCATGTGCCGGTGTTATAGCCCGGCTGTGCTGGTTCAGAACGAGTTGGTTCAGCGCAAATTAGCCTAGTGCAAATTAGCTCAGCGCAAATTAGCCCAGCGCAAATGCATAAACCGCCGGATAGGCTCCCAGTGAGGGAGGCTATCCGGCGGTTTTGTTGTACAGGTTCTAGCTAAATGCCGTGCTGTTAGTCCACTGCGGGCAGTGTGTCGGAGGCGACCTCGGCAATAATGCGCACCACGGTGGATTCGGGTAGCTGCGGGATGCCCTGTTCATCACGTACTACGCCACCGGCGTCACGGTGAGCGGTCATGCCGACGCCTTCGGTGCTCTCTTCGCCGTCGGCGCAGGTTGCGGGCACGTGCACGAATCCGGCGGGGATGCTCAAACCCAGTTCACGGCTGATGCGCTGGCCCTCGTAGAACACGTGGTTGCACACGTAGGTTCCGGCTGTGTACGAAATCTCGACCGGCTCCCCCGCCGCACGCAGGCGCTCAAAGCTGGCGCGCACGGGCAGGGAGGAGAAGTACGCCTCCTGACCGCCGGGGGCGATCGGCTCATCGCAGCGCTTGTCGCCGTCGTTATCTTCAATACCGGCAGAATCCAGGTTGATAGCAACCTGTTCGAGGCTAACCACGTCGCGGCCAACCGCTACGCCCAAGCTGATGAGCGCGTCGGGCTGCACATCCTGCAGAGCGGCGCGCAGGGCGGTGCTGGAACCGTCGTAGCTGACGGGCAGCTCGCGGGTGATGACGTTCAAATCCGGGCGCATCTGAGTCAGCAGACGCTGAGCACCTTCGGCGAGCGCTACGGTGGGGTTCACGGGCACGCCGGGGAACGGGCCGAAGAAGGTCAGCAGCAGGGTGCGTGCCTGGTTGGGGGTGGTTGCCATAGTCAATCTCGTTTTCTGCGTTGGTTTTATGCAGTATTGGTTTTATTCAGCGGCATTCTTTTCGGCGGCGCGGCGCTCCAGGTCCTTGGCGAGCGCCTCCAGCAGCTCTTCGGGGGTGGTGACGATGATGAGCTCGTCCAGGTAGCGTTCGTTGAGCAGGCCGGTGGACGCCATGTAGTGCATGGCGTCGATGAGCTTGTCCCAGTAGCCGTTGACGTTCAGCAGGGCAACCGGCTTGGAGTGAATGTCGAGGAACTGCCAGCTGAAAACTTCAAAGAACTCTTCGAGGGTGCCGGGGCCGCCGGGCATGGCAACGAATGCGTCGGCTTTCTCAATCATGGCGATTTTGCGCTGGTGCATGGTGTCCACAATTTCGAGGGTGGTCTGGCCGGGGTACACGCCCTCCAGGCCGACCAGCTTGTGGGTCACCACGCCGTAAACTACGCCGCCGGCGTCCAGGGTTGCGCCCGCGACGGTGCCCATGAGGCCGGTGCGGCCGCCTCCGTACACCACGCCAATATTGTTCTGGGCGCAGAGGGTGCCGAGCTCCTGGGCGCGGGTGGTGAAGAGCGGGTCGTTGCCGGAGCGTGCACCGCAGTAGACGGCAAGGTTGTAGTTGGTCTTCTTCATGGTTCTCCTTGGGGTGTATGGGGGGCGGAGTGGAGCGCCTCTATGCGTTCTACCCGCGATAGATGTTGTTGTGTTGAGGGTACCGGATGCACCTGTGTACCTCATGTGTGCCACCCGCCAGTTCAGGGTCGTGCGCTGGGGGCGCGTATTGGGCGCTGTGGTTACGAGCGCGGTGGTTACGGTAGCGGGGTACGCGCCAGCAGCGGGAAAATCTGCTCGGTATTCAGCGGTGCCTGTGCGACAGAATCGGAGGGGCTACTCATGGCGGGGTTGACCCAGCGCAGTTCAGCGATCTCTGCCTGCGGCACCAGCGCAGCCAGCTGTTCGTGCTGCTCGTCGGTGGGTGCGTATTCGTAGGTTTCGGCGCGTACCGTAAAGCCTGCCTCGTTCAGTGCTGCCGCTTCGAGGAGTCCGCGGTGGTGCATCCGGGTGGGGTCGGGGGTGAGCCCGATTTCTTCGTTCACTTCGCGGCAGGCGGTCTGTAGCGGGGTCTCCCCCGGTTCGGGTTTGCCGCCGGGCATCATGAACCCGTCACTGTCCTGCTTGCGCACGGTGAGTACGAGCCCATCCCGGTTGCGGATTGCTACAGCGCACACGTTCACGACGCGGTGCGTGCTGTCGATGGCGCTGTGCTCAGTAGCACTGTGCTCAGTAGAGCTGTGTTCAGTAACGCTGTGTTCGGTGGGCTGGGCTGCTTCTACTCGGTTCTGCGGGTTCTTCTGCGTGGGCATCTTTCTACCCTAGCATTTCCGTATCCTCCACCCGGCACAGTGCGTATTTGTCTTATTAATCCACCCTATTGTGCGCCCTGTAGGCGTTGGTTTTACGTAATATTTCGGCGAGTTATCTTATGTCCGGTTCATGCGTTTAGGCGCGTGTTACGGTGTATTTAACCGCGATGTCGCGGTACCGTATACGCACTCAACTTGGCGCGATACAGGAAGAGTGCGGATTACTCAATCACTCATGTAGAAGGAACTTCATGATGGCTAACTCTTCTCGTTCCCGCCGCTACGGTAGCGCTGGCGCTTCTGTTCTTCTTGCCGCGTCGTTGAGCCTGTGCGCTCTGCCTTCTGTTGCAGCGGCTAATACCCCGGATCCGGTGAATCCGCCGGTTATTACGGTCTACAACTACAAGGTTGAGACCAATACCCGTAAGCTGAAGACCGCCCTGCGTCTGAACAAGATTACGCTCAAGGCGACGAAGCTGCCCGCGAAAACTACTGCTTTTTCCCCGGCTTTGCATGAGGCAAACCATAGGGGTTTCCCGTTTCTGAACCCGATTCAGACGGTGCACGTTGCGGGACCGTTCAAGGATGGTACAGCTACTGCGACCCACTACGTTCCTGGAGAATTGATTGACCCGGCGAAGAACTACAGCTTCGTCGCCAATATCGCCGTTGATGGCCATTATTCGGGCGGCAAGGTGCTGAGCATGGACGTTGTGAAAGATAGCGCCGCACCGGTTCTTCAGGTGGATTCGCCGCGCTTGAACACCAAGGGTGAGACTGTGTTGAAGGTGCGCGGTACCGGCTACACCGGTGAGGCAACCCCGCACGGTGTGCGCGTGGTGGTGTCTGATACGAATGTGTGGGTTCCGGGTCGTTTTCCTCAGACGGGTATGCGCTTCGTGGCCGAGGTGACCGTACCTGCTTCGCAGATTCACAACGGTGCTTTTGAGACGGAGGTGAAGGTTCCGGCGGATGTTGCGGCAACGCTGAATACTTCTCACAAGTACATTGCGGGCACCATGGCGGCTGGCGTTCAGGGTGCTGAGTACGGCTCGTTTGATGCTCAGAAGCCTCTTGAGCTTTTCGCGCAGGAGCCCGTGGTGTCTGCGGTTCCGACTGATGCGCCGACTGTGGCACCCCTGCCCGAAGCAACCATTGGCGTAAACCCCACTGACGCACCCACCGTGGCACCCCTGCCCGAAGCAACCATTGGCGTAAACCCGACCGATGCACCCACCGTGGCACCCCTGCCCGAAGCAACCATTGGCGTAAATCCCACTGACGCACCGACAGTTCCCGCGCTGCCGGAAGCAACCGTGGGCGTAAACCCCACCGACGCACCCACCGTCCCGGCGCTGCCGGAGGCAACCATTGGCGTAAACCCGACCGACGCACCCACCGTCCCGGCACTGCCGGAGGCAACGGTCGCTCCGGCACCGGTTGCCGATAAGACCCCCAACGCTGACAAGCTGGAGGACGCAACCGTGGCGCATCCCAAGAGTAAGCCCGCTCAGGAGGCTCCGGTGACCGCCGCCCAATCGGCTAAGGACACCCTGGCAAAGGACCGCCTCGCTAAGGATCAACCGGTTCAGGAGAGCAGCCCCAAGAAGGCCACCCTGGCGAACACCGGCGCATCCAGTGTTGGCGTGATTGTTGGCATTGGCGTTGTCGCGATTTGTGCGGGTCTGGGTTTGAGCGTTCTGCGCTCGCGCCGCAGCGCCTAAGAGCTGCAGGGCTTACAGCCTAGCTCTCCCGTGCGGAATAAACTGCAGATAGCAAAGAGCCGCCGGCTCCCCTCAGTCAGGGGAACCGGCGGCTCTTCACGTATCAGCTCATTCAATCAGCTGACGCAAGTGTTCGCGTTACTTCGAAGCCTTAACCTCGATGCCGCTCACATCAATCTGCTCCAGCGGAATCAGGCGGTCACGAGTGACCACGCGGTGCACCAGCCAGACCGCAATAATCACGGGCAGACCGATGTAGGAGCTGAGCACGCCAGCCCAGTCACCGCTCAGGAACGCCTCGTAGTTCTGGCCACCAATAACGACCAGGCACATGAGGAAGGCAATAATCGGGCCTGCGGGGAAGAACGGCGCCACGTAGGGCAGGTCCTTCAGGCTGTTGCCCTGCTTCAGGTATGCGCGGCGGAAACGGTAGTGAGCCACAGCGATACCCACCCAGGTGATGAAGCCGGCCAGACCGGACACGTTCACCAGCCACAGGTACGCACCATCCGGGGAGAGCAGTGCGGCGATGAAGCCGACTGCGCCGATCGCTGCGGTTGCCAGCAGTGCGTTCATGGGCACGCCGCCGGAGTTGATGTGGGTGAACATCTTCGGTGCCTTACCCTCCTGGGCGAGCGCGAAGAGCATACGAGCCGAAACATACAGGCCCGAGTTACCTGCAGAGAGCACGGCGGAGAGGATCACGGCGTTCATGATGGCTGCCGCGAAGGCGATGCCCGCACGCTCGAAGATGAGGGTGAACGGGGAGATGTTGATGTTGCCGTCCGCTGCGGTGAGCAGGTTCGGGTCGGAGTAAGGAATCAGGAAGCCGATGACGACCATCGCGCCGATGTAGAAGAGCATGATGCGCCAGAACACGCTGGTCAGTGCGCGGGGCACGTCGCGGCGGGGGTTCTCAGATTCGCCGGCAGCCACACCGATCATTTCGGTGCCCTGGAAGGAGAAGCCTGCAACCATGAAGATGGCGAGCACGGCGGGTGCGCCGCCAACGAAGGGTGCCTCACCGACGGTCCAGTTGGAGACGCCCGGGGAGCTACCACCCAGGATGCCGAAGATCATGGCGATACCTGCGATGAGGAAGACGATCACGGTGACGACCTTGATGGTGGCGAGCCAGAATTCGCTTTCACCATAGGAGCGTGCCGAGAGGGCGTTGATGCCGGTCAGCAGCACGAGGAATCCTGCCGCCCACACCCAGGATGGGATGTCCGGGAACCAGTACCTCATCACCTCACCGACGGCGACGAGTTCGGCGGCGACGGTAATCGCCCAGTTGAACCAGTAGTTCCAGCCCATGGCGAAGCCGAAGGACGGGGACACGTAGCGTGCCGCGTAGGTCTGGAATGCGCCGGGGACGGGCAGGTGCGCGGCCATCTCGCCGAGGGACTGCATGAGGAAGAGCACCATGATGCCGATGAGGGCGTAGGCGAGGATTGCGCCGCCGGGGCCTGCGGTGGAGATGGTCTTACCGGAGGCGACGAAGAGGCCGGTGCCGATTGCGCCGCCGATTGCGATCATCTGCATGTGGCGGGCGGAGAGGCCTCGCTTCAGTTCACCCTCTGCGGGGGTGGCTTCCGATGCAGCGCCGGAAGTCTCTGTAGGCTGTGCCATGTCAGGTCTTCTTTCTGAGGCTATTGCTTCGTGCGTTTGCTAGCGGTCTAGTCTGGTGTCCAGTCTAGTCTTGCTGTGCGTGGTGCCGCCGAAGGTTTGGCCTGCGGTCAAGAAATTCTTCAATCATAAGGATTTCTTACGTACCGTAAGTTTTTCTAATCTGAGGCTCAATCCTACTCGCTTTTCAGACTCTTTTCCACCCAAAACCACAAAAACACAGAAAAACCCTCCCGTACCGTCTCATCACAAGCGGTACGGGAGGGGCCCATCTCAGGCTAGTTCGCCCAAGCTTTTAGCTCACCCGGCTTTAGTCAGCCAGGTTGTGGAACGAAACGTTCGTGGGGTGCTCCACGGTACGGGAAACGGTGCAGTCTTTCTGCTCGCTGAGCTGAATCAGACGGTCCACCATCTTCTGTGCCTTGGCGCCCTGCTCATCCTCCGGGAATCGCACATCAAAGTCCACCTCAACGTCGTCGAGGCGCACCGCGCCGTCTTCGTTCTGCTTCAGCGCCGAGGCGAGCACCTCGAACACCTCGGGGGTGGCGCGGCGGGAGGTGCCCGCGTCCACGTCCACGGAGGAGCAGCCGGCAATTGCGGCGAGCAGCAGCTCGACGGGGGTCAACAGCCCCTCACCCACACCGAAATCGAGGGTTGCGCCGTTGGCACCGTAGGCACGGTAGCGCAGGCGGTCGATGCGCTCGATCTTGGTCTGGCGGTAGTTTTCGAGTTCGCGGCGTTCCTGCTGGCGCGAGTACACCTTCTTCTGCTCTTCTGCGGTGTTCTGGGAGGCATTCTGCTCAGCCATTGAAGTTCCTTTCGGGTTGCCTGTGCGGTCGCTAGGTTATTCAGCGCCGCGTTGTTTAGTGTCATTCACTATAAGCGTGTTTCTCATATTTTATTCCCGGACTCTTTTTCTGCTCGGTCAACCGTGCACTCCTATACACTGGAAAGTCGCGGCGGGCGTTATCTTGACCCGCGCACAGGCAGACGAGGCATTTCGCAGAACGTAACGTATACGAGGAACCCACTTATGGCACAGACTCCCAAGCTACAGGGCGCTAAACTTCAGGGCGCTCGGTTTAAGGGCACTCGATTTAAGGGAACAGGCGCGCAGAATGATTTCCGCTTGGCTGTTGCGGATTCTTCCGTGGTGCTGCTCGGTATCGCTGTGTTGGGTTTGGGTTTGGGCATTATTCTCAACGCGCACGGTATGCCCCTCTGGACTGCGCCGCTGCTATCTGCCCTAGTTTTTGCCGGTTCGGTGGAGTTTTTGATGGTGGGTATGGTCAGCGGTGGCGCGCCCCTAGCGTCGATTGCGTTGACGGTGTTCCTGGTGAATGCGCGCCATCTGGTGTACGGTCTTTCATACCCGTTGCACAATGTGAAGGGTTTCTGGGCTAAGGCTCTGACGATTCACACTCTTTGCGATGAGGCGTTTGCTCTTAACTCCGGCCCTGACCGCAATGAGCGTTCGGGGGTGCGCATTCTGTGGGTGAACGCGCTGATTTACGTGTCGTGGGTTCTGAGCGTAGTCCTCGGGTATGTGCTGGGCGCAAGCTTCCTCAGCAGCCTGAAGGGCGTGGACTTCGTGATGGTAGCCATCTTCACGGTTCTTGCGATGGACGGCTACCGCGCCAACCCGGATCGTGTGGCAGTACTATTTATGGCAATTTCTGCCACGGTAGCCCTAATTTTTGCGCCGTCCTCTTTCCTGGTGATGGCGTTGGGTTCGTATGTGGTGCTACTGTTGGTGCGCTTCCCGGTAGCGAAGCGCCGCAGCACCCTGCCGCATCGTGCTGTGCATGAGGTAGCGGCTGAGGCTGAAAGCGCCGCGGAGACCCCAGGCACTGCCGCAGAGAGCTCAGGCACCACCGCATCCGCTGATGCTCCCGCTTCCACACAGCGATAAGAACGTTACATACGTGTTCGAAACCGGTTAGGATAGATGAGTGGAGCTTCGCTCTCCCCTCTTTCTATTTCTAGGATTACTACGATGCCTCCCGCGCGAACCTGCGCGGAGGCTCCCAGAGGTGAAGGTACCCCATGACTCAGATGAAAGACACCGCTAAGGAAACTAGCGACGCAGAACGCTGTGCCGCCCCGGAGTAACACCGCACCGGGAGCGGCATCACCCGAGGCCACACACGAGAACTACTGACGCGCGCAACTATCCACGCAGAAAACTCGTGTAGGAGGAACGACCCTCCGCCTCTATGTTTCGCGGCTTTCATCAACTCACGTACCTACCGCACTACTTAGCGCCTTCTCTATGAGTGGGCTCTCCCTACCCTTTTCTTTCGCGGATGTTTTCACGGCTTCACCCGCACGCCTCCGTTCAGGGTTCTTTCACTCTTTCAGGGTCTTTCGCTGAGTATGTGCAGAAAGAGAAAATCTTCATGAACAGTGAAGTAACCACCGGATATATTCTTGCTGCGGTGTTCGTTGCTGCTGGCATTACTTTTCTGTTGCGCCTGCTCCCCTTCGGTCTGAAAAAGGCTCTGGCTGGCTCCGAACTTTTGGATGCGCTCAGCCACTGGATTCCCCTCGGCGCGGTCGCGCTGCTTGCCATCTATGCGGTGGCGAAGATTAATTACTCCACGTTCGCTACGGCGGCACCCTATCTGGCGGGCCTGGTGGTGACCGTGGGCGTGCACCTGTGGCGTAAGAACATGGTGCTGAGCATGGTGGCGGGTACCGTCACCTGTGTTGTGCTGGCTAACTGGGTTTTCTAGGGGGTCATGATGAGCATCTCTAAGAATTCTGCTTCTTCTCAGCCCGCGCCTCAGCAGGCAACCCAGCAGCAGGTTGAGCAGGTTATTGCCTCCGCTCTTCCGCTGACCGGCATGCTTCCCGTGGTGGAGGCGCCTACCTCCCCCGATGCACAAGGCCCTCAGCAACCGCGAGAGAGCGGCTTCGCAGAGGCGATGCGTGTCGCCGGTGTGATTATGCTGGGTCTGTTCTTTGTCGGTATTGGTTTGGGTGTGCTTGTCCACAGCTACCATCTGCCGTTCTGGGTGGCTCCCCTGCTGCCGGTGCTGGTGTTTGCCGGTTCGGTAGAGTTCGTGCTGATTGACATGATGTCGAATCATGCGTCACTGTTCTCTATTGCCGTGATGACTCTGCTCATTAATTCCCGCCACCTCATGTACGGTCTGTCGTACCCGATTGAGCGTGTGCGTGGTGGTTTGGCGAAATTCTACACCGTGTACACCCTCATCGATGAGGCGTATGCACTGAATACGGGCCCGGACCGCCATAAGCTGCGTGGTTCCCGCATCCTGTGGATTCATGCGGGCCTGCACCTGAGTGTTCTAGCGAGCGCTACGCTCGGTTACATACTGGGTGCGAGTTTCTTGAGTGACCTCAAGGGCGTGGATTTTGTGATGACGGCACTCTTTGCGGTGCTCGCCATCGATGCTTATCAGAGCTCAAAAGACCATACCACTGCGGCTATCGCAGGTGTGTCTGCGGCGATTGGTTTGGTGGTGTCGCCGCAGTCAATGCTACTGATTTCGATGGTGGTGTACATTCTGCTGCTGGTGTCGCGTTTTGTGGTGGCTAAGCGCCGCGGCACTCTGCCGGAGCATATGCTGGTCGCGGATGAGGAGCCCGCCGAAGCCTCCGAAACCGCCGAAACCTCCGACGCTTCCAAGCACTAGCGTCTGAATATAGTAAAGCGCCCCGCCCACCCGAAATACCGGGTGGGCGGGGCGTTATGCTGTCGCCAGCCGCATGTGTGGGTGAACCCATGCGCTGTAGACGTTCAGTATCTGCTGTGCTGTGTACCGCCAGGTAACCCTGACGGAAGTATGTGCGGGTGCCGGGATTGTATCCAGCTCCCGTACCAAGCTTAGCTTACTTGATAGCTGCCAGGGCTGCTTCGTAGTTGGGCTCGTTGGTGGTTTCGGGGACCAGCTCGGTGTAGACAACCTCACCGGCGGGGTTCACGACGACCACGGAGCGTGCCAGCAGACCAGCCAGGGGGCCGTCCACGAGCTTTACGCCGAAGTCCTCACCGAAGGAGGAGCGGAAAGCGGAGGAGGTGACAACGTTCTCAATGCCCTCGGCTGCGCAGAAGCGGCCGATTGCGAAGGGCAGGTCGTTGGAGACGCACAGCACGACGGTGTTCTCCAGGTCTGCAGCCTGCTTGTTGAAGGTGCGGACGCTGGTTGCGCAAACACCGGTGTCGATGGAGGGGAAGATGTTCAGCACCAGGTTCTTACCTGCGAAATCTGCGGAGGAAATCTCGGAGAGATCAGCCGCGAGAACCGAAAATTCGGGCAGCTTTGCGCCGACTGCGGGCAGGTCGCCGTTGGTGTGGATTACGAGTTCGTTCTGTAGAGTTACTTCAGCCATGCCTTCATTGTCCCCTGGATAGGGCGGGTGTGCAAGGAGACACAGGCACTAGCGGGCGGAGTTTCCGCAGAGCTGATTTCCTGCGGTGCCATTGCGCCCCAGCAACACCTTTACAATGGGCAGGTGAGCATTTTGAGGCACGTATCTTCCCACCTTGCGCCGCTGGCGCATCCCGTGACGAATTTCAGGGCACTCCGTCAGGACCTGCGCCGTCAGCGGGTGGAGGGTCGTGCCCTCATTGATCCGCAGAATACGTACCGGCCGAGCGTGCGCGCTGAGCTGCGCCGCATGTTCACGCGCCCCCTCCCGGTGGAAACGCAGACGCTCATATGTAACGCCCTGCTGGCGGCAATCTGCTGGTATCTGCTCCCGGAAGCCTGGCGTTCGTGGCTGTTTAGTGAGTTTAAGGGCCCGGCTGGTTTTGCATTGGTGATGGTCGGCTGGATGGTTGCGGACGTTACCTCCACGAACCTGATGGGCCACGATGAGGAGCATGCGCTGCGTGCGTTGCGCAGTAGCGACCCGCACGCCCTGAGCCTGTTCGTACGCACGAAGGCTATTGCGATTGGCTTGATCACGGGTGTTTCCGGTACTCTGCTGGCGCTGATTCTGCACAGCCAGGACGAGAACCTGACCCCCACGCTCATGATGTCCCTGTCGTTCTTTGTGGTGCCGGCTATTGTGGTGTCCCTGGGCTCGATTCTGGGCGTGATATATCCGTATCGTCTGCGCGGCTGGCAGTTCCGCTGGGCGCACCGCAAGAACCTGCGGATGACTGCCCGCTGGGTTCTACTCTGTTTCGGTCCGGGCTGGGTGTTGGGTACAGTGCTGATGTCGCTGATGTTCC
>ENA-OWMY01000151-OWMY01000151.1-metagenome-genome-assembly--contig:-NODE-151-length-22187-cov-5.487981_pt1 | contig 22187 bp, 18 predicted proteins | sample MGYA00245358_ERZ651122 | MGnify/ENA primary metagenome ERZ651122 (study PRJEB26857, sample SAMEA4031752) | metagenome | biome: human; feature: oral; material: saliva | place: Philippines | collected 2014...
GAGATCCTGGGCTCGCTCGAACAGGCTGTGGACGCGGCGCTCGCCCGACCCGTAGCAGGCTATGGCGTGCCCGCGCAGATTCCGGCTCAGCCGCCCGTTCAACCTGTTGCCCACCACCCCGAGGCCGCCTACGGTCAGGACGCCGGGTACGGCTACGATGCAGGCTACGGCTACGACAGTGGATACGGTTACGATAACGGCGCTGCTGGCTATGGGGCGGGTGGCTACGGAGCGGGAGGCTACGGCTACGACCCCGCCGCGGGCGCCGCCTCAAACACCGCCCCGCCCTACGGTGCCGACTACGGAAGCTACGGAATCGACCCCGCAGCACCCGCTGGAAACGACCCCGGTGCACCCGGCGTACACGACCCGGCAGAAGCCTCCTCCGTTGCACCCAGCAACGAGGAATCCGTGCTCAGCCAAGCCGCCGCCATCGTTGACTCTTTTGCACCTGGCAGCGACTACGCCCTGCACGTGCAGAACGAGAACAACGACGGCACCCTACCTCAGCACCCGGACATCAACCAGGACCCTGAGGCGCCCTCCCGCTACCAGCCCGGCCACCGCCTCGGCAAGATTGTGACCGTCTGGGGCACCCACGGCGCGCCCGGTCGAAGCACCATTGCCTTCAACCTCGCTGCCCTCGCGGCGCAGCAGGGTCAGCAGGTCTGCCTCATCGACGCAGACACCTACGCGCCCAGCCTGGACGCGCTCATGGCGCTCGAGGATACCGGCTCCGGCCTGGCAATTCTCTGCTCGGACGCCGACCGTGCCCAGCTCGACGAGAAGAAAGCCGGCGCCATCATGGAGCGCGTGCCCCTCAAAAACGGCACCTTCGACTTCTTGAGCGGCATCACCTCCTCCTCACGTTGGCCCGAGGTGCGCGCCCGCGCTTTCGCCGAGGTGCTCGAATGGCTCAAGCACCGCTACGACCTGGTCATCTGCGATGTCGCCGCACCCATCGAGGTGGACGAGGAACTGACCTTTGATGGTCCGGCACCGCGCCGTAACGCCGCGACCCTCACCGCGCTCGCCTGCTCCGACCGCGTGATTGCGCTCGGCGAAGCGGACGTCATCGGCCTGCCGCGCCTGATTAACCTCGCCCGCGAGGTGCAGTCGCGCCCGGATCTTTTCGCCCCCGAAACGGATGTGCAGTACTGGCTTAACCGCAGCCGCCGCGAAGCCGCCGGGTTCAATCCCGAGGCGAAGATGCGCGATAACTGGGCGCGCTACCTGCAGGTTCCGCTCACCGGCGTGATTCCGTACGAGCGTAAGGTCATGGACCGTTTGCGCCGCAACGGTGAAGCGCTGCTGGAGGTGGCGCCCCGCCACGCGGTGGTGCAGTCCCTGGAGGCGATGCTTGAAGGCATGTACGCTGTACGCCCCGGCGCGTAAGCCCGTTAGATAAGTCCGTCAGATAAGCTCGTCGGATAAAACTAGCGCTGCTCAAAGACCCGGCTTGTTAGGGTGCCCCGTTCAGAGGCTCCGGCAGGTCGGGTTTTCTGCGTCTCAAGTGGATTTAGGGTAGGGGAGTAGTGCGAATATTTCACTTCAAAATTGAGGGGTTTATCTCACCTCACAGCGTCATATTTGGGAATAAAAGCATGCTTCAAGAAATGCTCTGTAAACTATTCCAGGTATTGCCGTTTGAATGGGAATTGCGGCGAGCAAACCGTAAAATAGTTGAACCTACCCGAACTCATGGGAAGCACACAAACATATGTCTTTTGCAGAAGGAATTATGAGCGCCTGCGACTTCGGTCCCGGCGACACTGAACGCGTTCACCTCATCATGGGTGAATGGCAGGTCATCTCTGACATCGCTCAGAGCGATCTGGTTCTATGGTTCCCCACCGATTACATCGTTGCCGACGGCAGTTCTCCGGATGCCGTCTCCGGCCCCAGCGAAACCAGTACTTTCCGTGCCTTCGCGCACGTGCGCCCCTCCAACGTCCGTACCCTCTTCCACCACGACATCATCGACCATGACATGGAAGACGGCATCCGTGACGAAGCCTACCGCGTCTGGATTGACCAGAACATCAGCACCTACACCGACGAAGGAAGCGGTGAGGGTGTTGGCGCCCGCCCGCGCGTGAACGTCACCTTCGTGCCCATCGTGCGCAACAACCGCACCATTGCGTTGCTGACCAGCCACAAGATTGCTACCCCCAATGGTTACCCCTCCATCAGCGACGAGGTCTACGAATTCGCCGCTGACACCATGCTCTCCATGGTGCACTCCGGCCTGTGGCCCGACCCCCTCGCTCAGGGGAACAACACTCAGGGCAACCCCCGCGTGATTGACGGCATTATTGTGCTCGACCGCTCCGGCCGTGTGGTCGTCGCTTCCCCGAACGCGAACTCCATGTACAACCGCATGGGCATGACCGGTTACCTCGAAAAGCGAAACCTTGCCGATGTCACCCGAGCGATGCTGCCTGCCGGTGAGCAGGCGGATGAAACCCTGCAGCTGGTCCTTGCCGGTCGTAGTGACCTGCGCACCGAACTGGTCATTGCCCGCGCTCGCGTGACCATGCGCTCTATCCCGCTACTGGTGCAGAGGCGCGCCCGCCTTGAGAGTGAGGGCGCCGTGATTCTCTGCCGTGACGTGACCGAGCTGCGCCGCCGCGAGCTGGAGCTCATGACGAAGGATGCGACCATCCGCGAAATTCACCACCGCGTGAAGAACAACCTGCAGACCGTGTCCGCTCTGCTGCGCCTACAGTCGCGCCGCATGACCACGGACGAGGCGCGTCAGGGCCTGGAGCAGGCGATGCGCCGCGTGGCAACGATTGCTACCGTGCACGAGGCGCTCTCGCAGGGTCTGACTCAGAACGTTGACTTTGACGAGCTGATTGAGCGTCAGTTCCACCTTGCCGCTGAGCTTGCTTCCCCCGGCCAGCACGTGTCCACCAAGCTGATTGGCTCCTTCGGCGCGTTGCCGAGCCAGTTCGCTACCCCTCTGGCTCTGGTCATTAACGAGGTTGTCGCGAACGCCGTGGAGCACGGTCTGGACGGCGAGACCGGCACCGTGACCCTTGAGGGCATTCGCGGTACCAACGATGAGGGCGAGAATATCCTCACCGTCGTGATTACCGATGACGGTAAGGGCATGGGCGATAAGAAGATTGAAGAGTCCGGCCCGGATGCCTACCGCCCGGTGACCGGGAAGGAAGGCCTGGGCATGCAGATTGTGCGTACCCTGGTGGCGAGTGAGCTGAACGGCTCGATCCGCTGGGAGGCTAACGAGCCGACCGGTACCCGCGTGGTCATCACCGCGGTGCTCGTCTAAGCCCCTTCTCGTGTGGCGTGTAGAACTGCCGCCGCCCCGAGCACGGGGTGGCGGCAGTTTGCTGTCTAGATAGGTTCTGTATATGGCAAAAGCGTGGTGCAGTGATATTGAATCACTGCACCACGCTTTTGATGCCCTATTGAATACTCCGGAAGTTAGGATGCACGGCGGGCACGAGCTGCGCGACGCTTCATCGCACGACGCTCGTCTTCACTGGTGCCACCCCATACGCCGGAGTCCTGGCCGGTCTCGATGGCCCACTTCAGGCAGACGTCTACAACCTCGCAAGAGCGGCAGACGGTCTTGGCCTCTTCAATTTGCAACAGGGCAGGTCCGGTGTTTCCTACGGGGAAGAACAGCTCCGGATCCTTGTCCAAACAAGCTGCACGACTACGCCAATCCACGGTGGACCTCCTTCATGATTTACGGTCTCACGCGGTGGCAAGACACATCTATATTTCCTGTGTGCGTGTCAAATACATCCGCTGGTGGGATGCTCACCCAGCGTTAGGGTGAAAATTGACTTATCAACTTTCGCATGTTGGAGCGGATGTGACAAGTACTTTTCTCTAAAAACTTCAGTATTACACTGAGGCATCTATCACTTAGGTAAACCTTTGTCTAATTGAGGGGGTGGGGAATCGCATACTGACACGCATCTTCTGACTCGCGTCTCATAGGCGAGGCGCGGGCGGCTGGGTGAGCGGCGCCTCAGGCATAATATAAAGCGGTACCTGCCCCCCCCGACATGCCGCACCGATGACGAGGCGGTGCACCCGAGACGGGGGAGTGCCCACCCGCTAACATACCAGCGCATCGGAAACATACCAGCACATCAGACCGAAGACACCCCGGTCTGCCGCCAACACTACCCATGAGGAGCCCACCGTGCCGTCACGCCCGTTCAACGTCACCTACGCATTCGTTCTGACCGAAACCTTCGCGGCATACATCCTGATTCGCGGTATCCTCTACCCCTTCATCGTCAGCGGTATGTCTACCGCTCAGGCGATTGTGGGCGGCGTACTCCAGGTGCTCATCGCTACGGGCATGACCTACTTCGGCCTGCGTTTTTACCGCGGCCGCTTCGGTTCGCGTCTGCCCATGATCCTGATTACCCTCTGCGCCCTGTGGGTCACCGCAAGCACCCTCGTCATGAACGTGAGCGCTTACGGCCTGAATATTGGCCAGTCCATCACGATTGCGGGTGTTATTGGCGCGGCGGCTGCATTCATCTTCGTGCTTATGCCCAGTAGCCGCCGCTATATTGAGGCGGTCACTGAGGAGTCGGGCGAAGAAGCGGAGAAGTACAGCCGCCGACGCCGCTAAACCCCTAGAGCGTAAACCCCTAACGCCGCTAAACCCTAGATAGCTCGGCGCTAGAGTGCTCAGCTTTAGACCGCTACCGGCACCTTCTGCGTAGCTGTTACAGCCTGTGCTGCCGTGGTCAGCGCCAGGGGAACCTGCGCCGCGCACACGGAGGCGCCATCCACCACCACGAGGCGACCGGCGGGCTGCTCGCCCTGCGTGAATCGATCCAGCGGCAGCGCGGTCACCGTGCACATGTCGGCATCCGCCAAGGATGCGGGTGCGAGCAGAAGTGCACGTGAGCATCCCATGAGCGCAGCCAGCAGGGGCGAGGAGGCGCGCCTCGGCCACGGCGTGTAAGCGACCAACATGGCACGGAACTCGCCTCGACGCTCCAGAAGTAGCTGCTGAACGGCGGGTTGCAGGTACTGCAGGTCGTCAATGAGCACGAGCGTACGCGCGGGGTTCTTCACCGAGTCCAGGAGTGCACGGGTACGCTCCACGCTCGGTGGTTCACCCGACGCTCCGCCATCACCCGAGGTGCCGCCAGAACCCTCAAGGATGAGGGTTTCGAGCTGCGGGTTGAGCTGAGCAATGCTTTCCAGCAGGGTGCTTTTACCCGCCGACCGGGAACCCTGCACCGGAACTACCGCGCCAGCCGGGGCGCTCAACCACACCGGCATCTGCCGGCGGTCAAACGCGACCAAGAGCTTAGCGCCCTGCGGATTACAGGCGGCGTGGGCGGCGGTCACGTACTCGACCGAGGGCATGTGATAGTACTCGGGGAACTGCCGCAGAAGCGTGCCGGGGCGAGTGTTTGACCCGCTAGAAGCGCTCGCGGCGTTACCCCGCAGAACCTGAACCAGCTCCTGGAAACCCGCAACACAGGGCGAAAGAATCGAAGCGATCAGCGGCTGATCCCCAATCAACTCCTCATTGATGGCGCCCTCCACGCAGTAGTGGCTCTGCGCCGGAGTGGGGTAGTCCTTGCTTGTCGAACGCATCAGATCGGCATCCAGGAAGCGGCGGCTCAACAGCGTGGAATGCGCCGCAGCGGCGAAACGACCGCGCGGGTTCAACGCGGAGGTGAACACCACCGAATAGCCGCGACGGCACCCCTGCGAGAGCAGGTCGTAGAGCAGGTTCTCCGTATCGGGTTGGCGAACCAGCGCTTCCAACCAACTGTCCAGACCGTCCACAACAATGAGCGGGCGGGTGGAGCCCTCGGTGCCCCACAGGTTCGGGGTGCGTAGCTGCTCCAGGCAGAACCGCAGATGCGAAAGTTCCTGCGCCCCCACGAGCGCCTCAAAAACGCCAGCATAGGGTTCTAGGTCGCGGTAGAGTGCACCGTCAGAGGTCAGCAGAACAATCGGCGCGCGGGTGGCGAACGCCTGAGCTAAAAGCCCGTAGAGCATCGGGGCCCGTTCGGCGCTCTGCGCCAGCAGTGCCAGCGCCTGCTGACCCGACCAGCTGATCGGGCGGCGCACACCGTAGCGGGCAATCTCCAACTCGCCCAATAGATACCCTTCGGAGGTAGCACCAGAGTCAGCGGGGTCCTGCGGAACAGTCGCCGGGTCAATGCCGTACGCTACCGGTTCGCTCGCCGGCGCCTGCGCCACGGGTAGCGGGGTGTTCTCGGGAAGCTCCAGCGGAATCGGGCAATACTCATCCTGAACCGCCGCATTCTTCTGAAGACTCTTCGGAGCGTAGTCGCGTTCATAGAGCGCACGAATCTGCTGCGCCGAACGAATCAGCAGCTCATCCTCATGACCACCCAACGTCTGAACGGCAGAAGCGGCAGTCAGCTCACGCCAGCCGCCCTCCTCAAGACCCAGCACCTGCACCGGACGAGCATCGCTGCACGAGGGGACCGCATCCACCAGCGGGGCACGGAACGGCAGAGAACGACCATCCGGTAGGCGCACATACCCGGCACCCGGATGCGCCGCCGAAATATACGCCGCAGACTCATGCTCCAGCAGGTTATAGGAATCCTGCGCGCTCGCCACGCGCAGGCAAATGCTCGTGGCAATATTGGCGCGAATATCCTGCGAAATAGCACCCTGCGGACGCTGAGTCGCTAACACCAGGTGCAGACCCAGCGAGCGACCAATTGTGGCGATGCGCATCAGCTCAGCCATAGCGTCCGGCATGGAATCGATGAGCATGCGGAACTCATCCACCACGATCAGCAGCTCGGGGTAGCGCGGAGTGGTACCCGCCGCCTGGCAGGAGGCCAGGTAGTCGCGGTAGGAGTTCACGCCGAGCGCCTGCAGATCCACCTCGCGGCGGTGAATATCGGCGCGTAAAAATTCGAGCGCACGCTCCACCGCGGACACATCAAAATTGCTCAACACGCTGAGCGCATGCGGTAGCTGAGCAAGAGGACCCAAACCCGCCGAGCCCTTGAAATCCACCAGAATCAGGCCGAGGCGCTTGGGCGGGTAACGTAACGCAGCGCTGAGCACCAGCGAACGCAGCAGCTGCGATTTGCCGGCACCGGTCGTGCCACCGAGCAGCCAGTGCGGGCCGTGCTCAGACAGACCAATATTCAGCGAGCCGCCCGAAGAAACACCCAGATAGCAGCGAATATCGGAGGCGTAACGCTGAGTGGACCAGCGCTGCAGAACGGACTCCACCGCCATGTCATCGGTGCGGTTCTTTTGCCGCGCGTTCTGCGCCTGGAGGGAAGAGAAAAGATGCGCCGACTGGTGCACCTGCGCCTCACTGAGCGCGCCCTGCTCCTGCTCGCACCCGGCGCGGTACAGGTTCTCAAGAGCGGCGCAGAACGCCTCAACGCTGAGTCCATCGGCGTGCTGGCACAGACCCTCACACGCCAGAGGGTGCACCTGGTAGACACCCTCGGTGGGCTGCACTGCAGGCGCCACATATCCCTGCGCGCGGTAGCGGATGCTCTGACGGTGGCTACCCTCACTCACGCACTCAACCCAGGCGGCACCAAAAAGCGCGCCGGGCGCATGGACGGAACTATCACCCTCAGCGCTGCCCAACACGCAGAGCGCCGGGGCGTTCACCTTCTGCTCACGCGGGGAGGCGAACGCACGGGACTGCGAAGACTCAGCGACCGCCCCAGAGGTCAGCGCGGTTAGCAGCGGAGCGTAGATAGCGCTCGCCCGCAGGGGCATGAGAACCAGCGGCGGAACAGATGCGGAAAGCTCCGACTGCAAGCCGCTCTGCAGCGCCTGCAGATACTTCTCCTGCTGCACGCTCGGCAGACAATGCACGCTCACACCCGGCACCACAGCCAGAGTCTGGACCAGACGATTGATTCGCTGCTGATCAGTGCTATCAGCGCCAGCCAGCAGAACGTGCACGGACCCCGGATAGCCCGCCACCAGCTGCACTAGATAGGCGCGCAGATGCGCCTCCTCCAGCTTCAGGTAGTGACCGAGAGTCGGGGTGGGTAGCGGCAGATAGTGGGGTGCATCCTGCTTCTCCAGAGCGCCCAGTGGGAGGTTGCGGCCGCGCAGGTAGGGCTGGCGGGGGCCGCACCCGAGCACAATAGCCGGGTAGGTGGCGTCATGCAGAGCGGAGGGACCCGAAATCGCCAGATCGCCCGCGGTCGGCAGGGCGAGGGCACGTTCTTTCTCCTGTAGTGCCGCCTGATGAGTCTGCTGCGATGCGGCACGGTTCTCCGCCCGACCGCCAAAGAAATGCAGAAGCATCAGCAGCGAAGACGCCGCAGACATCAGCAGAAGGAACCACATGCCGGTCACCAACGCAATGATCAGACCCACCACAATGGGCAGGCACACGCTCAACAGAATCTGCTTGAGTTTACGCGGCGCGGGAGGGTTTACCACCACCGGCTCAAAGGGGTTGCCGGTATCGCCCAGGGGAGCGAGCGTCTGCGCGGGCTCGCCAGAGGAAGAGCCGGGGGTAGCGGTGGCGCTCGCCTTCTCGGCGGTGCGTTCGCCGTCGGCACCGGGTGAGGTGAGCATGCAGAGTGAGGAGCCGAGGCGGAAGGGCTCGTTCCAGCGCAGGATGCGCGGCTCGCTGCCCTGCACATTCTTGCCGCCTTGAACCTTGCCACCCTGTGCCTTCTCGCTACCTTCGCCCGCGACGGGGTGCTTCTCGATCCAACGGATGCCGGAGCTGTCGGCGTAGAAGCTGCCGTGCACCGGCTTGAGGAAGGGGTCCTGCAGGTGAATATGGTGCGGCTGTTCCCCTCCACGGGTAGCTAGTGCGGCCCTGCCGAGGCTGGTGCGGCCGCGGCTGATGGGGAAGGATGCACCCGCGTCGGGTCCGCGCAGAATGTGCAGGAGGCTGACGGCGGGCGCGTTTAGTGGTTGAGGATTTAGGGGCTGAGATTCGTTCGGAATGTGGTTATTGAGCGCAATCGAGGCGCCGGCGGGGTCCTGATCCTGTGCGGGACGTAGTTGGAACGTCGCCTCTTGCGCCTTGGCCTGCGCGCCGGGTGCGCAGCGTTGCAGGGCTTGGTTGAGTGCCTGCTCTAGAGCCCGCTGGTTTGTGCTACCTGCGCTACCGGGGTGCAGCTGTATTCCGTTGGGTGCCGCCTCGCCGTCGAGCCGGAGTACGCGGGGGTAGGGGAGCGCGTCGGTGGTGTTGTGGTGGTCGAGAAAGAAGAGAGTCATACCCTCAGAAAACATCAAAAAGAATTAAAGCTCAATAAATTATCTGTACATAAACTAATATGTTCGTATTTTTTGAATTTTTCGCCCCATTTTTCAAAAATCTGTGGATAAGCCACCTCAATCGCCTCTTGGCTGCACTGGCACGCATCCCCAAATATGCCACAGGGGTGCTTCTCGGCAGTGAATGAGAGCCTTGAGATGCCCACCTCGACCCACCCCTGTATCTGCGGGTCTACGCGGCAGCTAACTACCGCAGTAAAAAGAGCAGGGTGAATATTTACCCGTAAATAAAATTCCTTCACCATGAACGGACCGTAAAAATGCGCAGAAGAAAGAGCTTTCTCAGACCCGCTTGGCCTCGGGGTTCGTGAAGAATATTCACCCAGGGAAAGAGTGAGCGAACAATAGTCCAAAAGCCCCTAAAAGCACGTCATAAGTATGCGTAGTGCTTGATAAACAGGTATCTTAGATTATGACTATATCCATCACGGGAGGGGCTTTTTATACCCAACCGTGCGGATTGCGGCGCGACTGAGAACCCTCGGATGTGTCCAATCTGGTAGGTGAATACCGCCCTCGAAGAAGCGGCGGTGCGCCGTGATAATACAGGAGAAAACATTGACCGCTGACCTCGTAGTAGTCGGTTCGGGCCTCTTTGGTCTGACCATCGCAGAACAGGCTGCCACTGAGCTGGGCCTGAAGGTTGCCCTGCTGGACCGCCGTTCCCACATCGGTGGTAACGCATACAGCGAGAAGGAGAAGCAGACCGGTATTGAGGTGCACCGCTACGGTGCGCACCTGTTCCACACCTCCAACGAGCGTGTCTGGGAGTACGTGAACCGTTTCACCGAGTTCACCAACTACGTGCACCGCGTGTACACCCGCCACAACGGCATCGTGTACCCCATGCCCATTAACCTGGGTACCATCAACCAGTTCTTCAACGCCGCTTACTCTCCCGCAGAGGCAAAGGCGCTCATCGCTGAGCAGGCTGGCGAGCTGGCTGGTACCGACCCGCAGAACCTGAACGATAAGGGTATCTCCCTGATTGGTCGCCCCCTGTACGAGGCGTTCATCAAGCACTACACCGCTAAGCAGTGGCAGACCCCGCCGGAAGAACTGCCCGCATCCATCATTTCCCGCCTGCCGGTTCGCTACAACTACGACAACCGCTACTTCAACGACAAGTACGAGGGTCTGCCTGTTGACGGCTACGCAGCATGGCTGGAGCGTATGGCGGCGCACCCGAACATTGAGGTGCACCTGAACACTGACTTCTTCGAGCCCGGTCACCAGTACTCTCGCGAGAACGTCCTGGGTCAGATTCCCGTGGTCTACACCGGCCCGGTTGACCGCTACTTCGACTACGCTGAGGGCGACCTGTCCTGGCGTACCATCGACCTGGAAGAAGAAGTCCTGCCGATTGAGGACTTCCAGGGTTGCTCTGTGATGAACTACCCCGATGCTGATGTTCCGTTCACCCGCATCCACGAGTTCCGTCACTTCCACCCCGAGCGTGACTACACCAAGGACGCAACCGTCATCATGCGCGAGTACTCTCGCTTCGCTAACAAGGGCGACGAGCCGTACTACCCGGTCAACACCTCCGTGGACCGTGAGAAGCTGCTGGCGTACCGCGACCTGGCCAAGGGCGAGAACAACGTGCTGTTCGGTGGCCGCCTGGGTACCTACAAGTACCTGGATATGCACATGGCTATCGGCGCCGCACTGTCCATGTTCGACAATAAGATCCGCCCGCACTTCGCTAACGGTGCGAAGCTCGAGTCCGGTGGTGTTGACGCATAACCATGGCTGATAAGACTTTGAAGAACCTGCAGCGGGTTATTTTCCCGAGCGCAGTTGAGACTGACGTTGTTCCCCTGTACGTGGACGCGAGTGTTGCAACCGGCGTTCAGCTGCCCACCCGTATTGACGGTGACGCTTCCACCTCCATTGCGGAGGCGATGAACACCTCCGGTCAGTCTGTGTCGAGCGCTAGCGCGAACCGTGATGCCGCGAACAGCCTGAACAGCCGCCGCTCTATCACCGTGAACGCGGGTCAGAGCCTGTCTTTTGGTACGTACTTCAACGCGTTCCCCGCTTCGTACTGGCGCCGCTGGACTGACCTGAAGAAGGTCGTGCTGAGCGTTCAGACTCGCGGTGAGGGCATGGTCATTGTGTACAAGTCCAATGGCCGTGGCGTGATTCAGCGCGTGGATGCGAAGCTGCTCTCCGGCGAGGAGACCAACACCTTCACCCTGCCCCTGGCACCGTTCGGTGACGGCGGCTGGTACTGGTTCGACCTGGCTGGCACCGGCGACCTTGAGCTGATTGAAGCGAACTGGCTGGGCGACATTGAGCCCCGCGCAGACGTGAAGGCTGGTCAGGCGACCGTGCAGATTACCACCATGAACAAGGTGGAGTACTGCATCAACAACATTCGCGCTCTGGGTGAGAGCCCCGAGATTTTTGATGCTGTGCACGAGTTCCTGATTGTGGATCAGGGCACCCAGAAGGTGCAGGACCACGAGGACTTCGAAGAGGTCGTCAAGCCCCTCTCCGGTAAGTTCCGCATTATCAACCAGGGCAACCTGGGTGGTTCCGGCGGCTTCTCGCGCGGCATGTTCGAGGCTGTCAACAACGGCTCCGATTACGTGCTGCTGCTCGATGACGACGTCATCGTTGAGCCCGAATCGATCCTGCGCATGGTGACCTTCGCGAACTACTGCAAGGAACCCACCATCGTGGGTGCGCACATGTTCGACATGTTTGACCGTTCGGTCCTGCACGCGTTCGGTGAGGTTGTTGACCCGTGGCGTAACTTCTACGCTAAGCCGCACGAAGACATGGCGATGGGCCACAATCTGGGCCACCACAACCTGCGTAACACCCCGTGGCTGCACCGCCGCGTGGACGTGGACTACAACGGCTGGTGGATGTGCCTCATCCCGACCACCGTCATTAAGGAAATCGGTTTGTCTCTGCCCCTGTTCCTGAAGTGGGATGACGCTGAGTACGGTCTGCGCGCTAAGGCTGCGGGCTTCGCTACCGTGTCCTTCCCCGGTGCGGGCGTGTGGCACGTGTCCTGGACCGACAAGGATGACTCCGTCGGCTGGCAGGCGTACTACCACGAGCGCAACCGCCTCATTACGGCGCTGCTGCACTCGCCCTTCGATAAGGGTGGCCGCGTGCTGCTGGAGTCCCTGTTCTTGGACGTCAAGCACACCCTGTCCATGCAGTACTACACCGAGGCTGGCCGCTTGATGGCGCTGGAGGATCTGCTCTCCGGCCCCGAGCACCTGCACCCCTCGCTCTCGCAGCGTCTGCCGGTGATTCGTGCGATGGCTAAGGAGTACCCGGAGTCTCAGGTGAAGCCGAACGTGGATGACTTCCCGGCTATTCAGACGAAGAAGCCTCCGTTCCGTGGTCGCCGTTCCTTCGCATCCCCCGGTTACAAGAAGCTTGCTTCGTGGACCGCGAAGACTGTTGCTCGTCAGCTGTTCAAGCCGGTGAGCGAAGAGGCGAAGGCTCACCCGCAGATTCAGCTGAACTACGGTGAGACGAACTGGTGGACCCTGTCGAAGTTCGATTCGGCTCTGGCGACTAACGCTGAGGGTACCGGCCTGTTCTGGTACCGCCGCGACCCCGAGCAGCTCAAGTCGAAGCTGGCTCAGGCCGCTAAGCTGCACGTTCAGCTGGTGACCGGCTGGGATAAGCTGCGTGAGCAGTACCGTGCGAAGGCTGCTGAGGTTGCCTCCTACGATGCGTGGGCTAAGACCTTCGCTGAGCATACGGATTCTGAGCTGACCCGATGAACGATCTGAAGTCTGTTCCCCTGAAGGCGCCCGGCCGTGGGCGCGGCATCCTGGATGCGGTGAAGAACCGCTACCTGCTTCGACTGCTGGTCGATAAGGAAATCCAGGTCCGTTACCGCGGCTCGGTGCTGGGCATTTTGTGGTCGTACATTAAGCCGGGTGTGCAGTTCCTGGTGTTCTACATTGCCATGGGTATGTTCCTTGGCTTGGAACGCGGTATGCACAACTATGCGGTGTACCTGTTCTCGGGCATGATTGCCATTAACTTCTTCTCGGAAGGTTTTGGTAATGGTGCTCGCGCCATGGTGGTTAACAGCGCGCTGATTCGTAAGATTTACCTGCCGCGTGAGCTGTTCTCACTGTCGACGGTGTGGGTGGCTCTGGTGCATTTTGTGCCTCAGATTGCCGTGATGCTGCTGGCCTGCTTCTTGGTGGGTTGGTCCCCGACCTTCCTGGCGTTTGGGTCGATTCTGGCGGGCATGCTCATCGTGATGCTGTTGTCTTACGGTCTGGGTCTGATTTTCGGTGTGGCTAACGTGTTCTTCCGCGATTCGGAGAACATTGTGGACATGCTGCTGATGGTGGCTACCTGGTTCTCGCCGGTGCTGTACTCCTGGACCATGGTGCGTGACACCCTGTACCCGTGGGTGTTCAACGTGTTCATGCTTAACCCGCTGACCGTTGCGGTGGAGCTGTTCCACTATGGCTTCTGGCATCCGACGCTCCGTCCTGAGGATTTGGCGCTTCCTGCTTCGCAGGTGGTTCCGCATCTCTTCAGCTTCTGGACTCCGATTGCCATTGGTATTTCTCTGCTGACCGTTTTGATTGGTGATTTGCTCTTCCGTAAGTTTGAGGGCAACTTCGCCCAGGAGCTCTGATTCTGTGGATATTAAGAAGCTTGAGTTCCCTCCGGTGAGCCCGGACGCTCCCGTGGTGATTCACGTGGAGAATTTGGTGAAGCGCTTTGTTCTGCGCCACACCCGTTCGATGAAGGAAGCTTTTGTGTGGCTGATTAAGGGCCGCAAGGGTGATCTTTCGGAGAAGTTCAATGCGCTTAACGGCGTGAGCCTGGATATTCGTCAGGGTGAGCGTGTGGCTCTTCTGGGTCTGAACGGCTCGGGTAAGTCCACGCTGCTGAAGATGATTTCTGGCGTGATGCGCGCCGATGGGGGCGAGGTTCTCACTCGCGGCAATATTGCGGGTCTGATTGAGGTGGGCGCTGGTTTCCACCCGGATCTGACCGGTCGCGATAACGTGTACCTCAACGGCGCGATTTTGGGTATGTCCAAGGAGGAGATTGAGGCTTCCTTCGATTCGATTGTGGATTTCGCTGAGATTCACGACTTTATCGATACCGAGGTGAAGTTCTACTCTTCGGGTATGTACCTGCGTCTGGCGTTCTCGGTTGCGGTTCATACGAACCCGGATATCTTCCTGGTGGATGAGATTCTTGCGGTGGGCGATGAGCCGTTCCAGAAGAAGTGTATTGCGAGGATTCAGGAGCTGTGCTCTGCCGGTAAGACTCTTGTCGTGGTGAGCCATGACCTGGATTTGGTGTCGAAGATTTGTGACCGCGGCGTGGTGCTGGAGCACGGTAACCTGCGTTTTGACGGTCCGATTAAGGAAGCCGTGAAGGTGATTCGTGGCGGCGACTAGCCGCTAGGTGATTGCTGGTGATGGGGCGTGTATTCCCGATGGGGGAGTGCACGCCCCTTTGCTGTGCCCGAAAGTTGTGCCCGAGAAGTTGCTGGGCTGGATAGGGTTCTAACGTTTCGGCATGGGCGGCATGGGTAGTAGGGGCGGCAGGGACAGCAGCGGGGTTTAAGACGAAATGTTACGTGTGCACCGCGTGCAATATAACGGTGAGCAGCGGTAGGCGGTTCGAGAGGTGCACGCGCCACTGTTCTGCAAGTCACAGCTGACTAGGCGTTTTGGATTTTGGTGCACATTGGGTAACGATGTGTGCAATTCTGCGCATCAAAAATACTCAAATACTATACTCGTAAATATTAAGGGGCATTTTATTACATTTTGATAAATTTGATGCGCTGAGGGTAGGGTGATGATGGCATTGATGTATCAATGCTTCACCGTATTCCACACAACCACACCACGCACAGCATCGGATCATTTCAATGGAGAACACCGTACTGGATACCCGGGCGGAGCATCTAACTCTGCTCGAAGAAAATATCCGTGAGGCAATGCGCCACCGCAGCCTGGACCCGCACGAGGACCAGCGCGCCGTTCGCGGGCTCATTGACGAGCACCTGAACGATTACGAACAGCGCCGCACCCGAATCTCCCTGCCCGATTTGGGCGACCGCGAATCCGTGATTCAGCGCCTGCACGATGAAATCTGCGGCTTCGGCGTGATTCAGCCCTTCCTCGATGATGAGAGCGTTGAAGAAATCTGGATCAACTCTCCCGACGAAATCTTTATCGCCCGCAACGGCGAAAGCGAATTGACCGGTCTGCACCTGAGCGCCGAGGCGATCAATAGCCTGCTGGAGCGCATGCTTAAGCCTTCGGGTCGCCGCGTGGATCTTTCCTCCCCGTTTGTTGACGCATCCCTGCCGGACGGCTCCCGTCTGCACGCGGTGATTCCGGATATTACCCGCAGGCACACGAGCATCAATATCCGTAAGTTCGTGGTGCGTGCCCGCCGCCTGCCCGATCTGGTGCGCATGAACTCGCTGAGTGCCGGCGCGGCGTCCCTGCTGCACGCGGCGGTGGAGAGCGGCATGAACATCCTCGTTTCGGGTGCGACTCAGGCGGGTAAGACTACGATGCTGAACTGTCTGTCGGCATCTATTCCGCCGCGTGAGCGCGTGATTACGTGCGAAGAGATCTTTGAGCTCGCGGTTCCGCTGCGCGATGTGGTGGGCCTGCAGTGCCGCCAGCCGAACCTTGAGGGCACCGGCGCGATTGAGCTGCGCCGCCTGGTCAAGGAGGCTCTGCGTATGCGCCCGGACCGCATCCTCATTGGTGAGGTGCGTGAGGCGGAATCCCTGGATATGCTCATTGCGCTTAACGCGGGCCTGCCGGGCATGTGCACGATTCACGCGAACTCGGCGCGTGACGCAGTGACCAAGATTTGTACCCTGCCGCTGCTGGCGGGTGAGAATATTTCCTCGGCGTTCGTGGTGCCGACCGTGGCGTCCTGCTTTGACATTGTGGTGCATTGCGGTCGCGATTCGCGCGGTCAGCGTCAGGTTGAAGAGATTAGCATGCTGGGCGGCCGCGTTGAGGACGGCGTGATTGAGATGTCCCCGCTGTTTGTGCGCCGTGACGGTCGGATGGTGTGCGTGGCGTTGGAGCTGCCGAACCCGGATCGTTGGATTCGTGCCGGTCACCGCCCCGAGCAGGTGCTGGCGGCGGCGAAGGCGGGTCAGTAATGCCTCTGTTTTTGAGTCTGATTTTGGGTTTGGGCGTCTGCCTGATTTATCTTTCCTGTTTTCCTGATAACGGCAAGCCGCCGAAGCTGAGTAACGACCCGGCGCTGGTTGTGGCGTTGCGTAAGGCGGGTATGCATTCGCTGACTCCTCGCACGTTCATGTGGGTGAGCGTCGTCAGCGGCGTGAGCGCGTCGGTTCTGCTGCTGATGCTTACTCAGCTTTTGCCGCTAGGTCTGCTGGGCCTGATTGGTGGTTTTGTGGCGCCTCGCGTGGTCGTGAATCATCGTGCCCGCGCGGCGGATGCCCGTATTTGGCAGTTGTGGCCGGATGCGGTGGATCACCTGCGTTCGGCGATTCGTGCGGGTTTGTCCCTGCCGGAGGCGCTGATTCAGCTCTCGTACCGCGGCCCGGAAGAGCTGCGTGATGCTTTCGCCCATTTTTCGCGTGATTACCGTGCGTCGGGTGAGTTTGTGCCGTCGCTGAACCGTTTGAAGGAGTACCTCTCTGATCCGGTGGCGGACACCATCATTGAGGCTTTGAAGATTGCCCGCGAGGTGGGCGGTTCGGACCTGGGTAAGCTGCTGGGCACGCTGAGTGATTTTCTGCGTGAGAATGCGCGTACCCGTTCGGAGCTTCTGGCGCGTCAGTCGTGGACTGTGAATGCGGCGCGCCTCTCCTGTGTGGCGCCCTGGTTTGTGCTGTGCCTGATGGCGACTCAGCCTGCCGCGCGTATGGTTTATAACTCGTTTGCCGGTGCGATGCTGATGATTGCCGGTGCCGCTATTTCTTTGGCGGCGTACCGTCTGATGTTGCGTATTGGTGAGTTGCCGCGTGAACGGAGGGTTTTCGGATGAACCTGCCTCTGATTTTTGGTCTGCTGTTGGCGACTGGCGTGGGTCTGATTCTTTCATCGGTGCTGAATACTCGCAGTATTTCGTTCTCGGATCGTGTGGCGTCGCAGCTGCGCGGTGAGACTCTGCGTGAGTCGCTTTTGAAGGAGCAGGAGCGCCGCGAGCCGAGCCTGCTGGAGGCGATTTCGGCGTTCTGCGCGCCGCTTCTGCGTTCGTTGTCTTCGTCGTTGAGCGGCTCGTCGCTGAGTGATAGTTCGGTGCAGGAGCGTCTGCGCCGGGCTGGCTCTTCGCAGAGCGTGAGTGCGTTTCGTGCTGAGCAGCTGCTGTGGGCTCTTGCCGGTGTGACCGTCATGAGTGCCCTGACCGTTATCGGTGTGGTGCAGGAGCGTTTCTCCATTCTGGTGGCTCTTGTGCTGGTGCTGGTGAGCGGTTTGAGCGGCTTTCTGGCGCGTGACTGGTGGCTGGGTGAGGCGGTGACTAAGCGTGAGAAGCAGCTGGTTGCTGAGTTCCCGGCGCTGGCGGAGATGATGGCGCTGTCGGTGACGGCGGGTGAGTCGGCGTTGGCAGCTTTGGAGCGTATCTGTTTGACTTCTCGCGGCGAGTTGGCTCGTGAGTTTTCTGAGATTTTGGCGCGGACCCGCACCGGCGTTTCGCTCTTGAGTGCGCTGCAGGAGTTTGCGGAGCGTACTCGCGTTCCGGCATTGAGCCGCTTCGTTGAGGGTATTGCTGTTGCGATTGAGCGCGGCACCCCTCTGGCTGATGTGTTGCGTGCGCAGGCTCAGGATGTGCGCGATAACGCTAAGCGTGAGCTGATGGAAACAGCTGGTAAGAAGGAGATTGCGATGCTCGCCCCGGTGGTGTTTTTCATCCTGCCGCTGACCGTCATTTTTGCGGTCTTCCCGGGCCTGTCGCTCATGCGTTTGAACTTTTAGATTTTGCGGCGGGTACACACCGTACCGGCCGCGCCGCGGCAGGCTGGGCTGATTGCCCGGCGTGCCGCACCAACCACACACTACACCCTTTGATTGAAGGAGAAAATCATGTTCTGTCGTTTCCGCACCACCCTTACCGTGCTGATCGCTCTGGCTGTCGCATCCGTGCTGGCTCTGCGTCTGAAGAACAAGCAGGATGACCCCGAGCGTGGCGACGTGCCCGGCTGGGTCATGATCACCATGATGAGCGCCGTGCTGGTTGCCGCTATCCTGGCGATTGCTCAGCCCGCTCTGACCAAGATGTTCAACGACGCGATTGCCCTGGTTCACCAGTAATGCGTAAGCCCCGCATCGCTTCTGAGCTGACTGCCGCTGAGCTATCCTCCGCGGAACATTCTGTGGAGGATAGCGAGCGCGGTGACGTCAGCACGGAATTCGTCATGGTCGGTGCGCTGCTGGTGTTGCTGACCATGGCGATTCTGCAGGTTTCTTTCGCCCTGTATGCACGAACCATGTTGGTGGATGCTGCGGCGGCTGGGGCACGTTACGGTACGATGCGTGACCGCACTCCGCAGGAGGGCATGGAGCGTACCCGTCAGATGATTGAGGGGGTTCTTCCGTCCTCGTATGCTGAGAATATTTCGTACCGTCAGAGTAGTGATTCTACGGGTGTGCGCACCTTGGAGGTGACGGTGAAGTCGCCGTTGCCGGTGCTGGGTCCGTGGGGTTTTCCGGATTCTATTGAGGTGAAGGGGCATGCGATTTATGCGGAGCAGCGTTCCGGTGATTAGTGGCTTTTCGCTTCGGCAGCGTGTGAAGGAACGCCTGCTGAGCCGCTCTGATCGGCCTCTTTCTGAGCAACACGACTCTGAAGAGGGTAGCGCCATTGTGGAGTTCCTGGGCTTGGGTATTACTCTGCTCATCCCGGTACTCTACGGCATTCTGACGATTTTTAGCTTGCAATCTTCGGTGATGGCTGCTCATGCGGCGAGCGCCCAGGTGGTGCTGTATGTGCAGGAGCAGCCGCAGGATTCGTCGGTCGGCCCGGATTTGGCTCAGCGTCTGGCGGTGCATGCTGCCGCCGATTACGGGGTTGAGCCCTCCGATGTGAGCGTGTCGTTGAGCTGTGCGTCGGGGGAGTGCGTCTCAGGTACGAAGGCGTACGCCACGGTGACGGTTCAGGCGCGTTTGCCGCTGCTGCCTTCGTTTATGGGTGGCGGCGTGATTCCGGTGAGTTCTCATGCGTCGAGTTGGGGGTCTGGTCATGCTGATTCCTAATGGTTTGCTGGCTCGTGCCAACATGAAGATTCGAGCCCGTGCGCAGAGCCGGGCGCTCGCCTCTGACCCGCTCGCCTCAGGCCGCCTCGCCGCTGACCCGATTGCCTCAGACCCGGAAGAGGGCAGTATTGCCCCGCTGATTGTGGGCATGCTGGCGTTGCTTCTGCTCATCGGTTCTGTAACGGTGGCGATTACCGGTGCGTATCTGCAGACTCAGCATCTGCAGGATGTGGCGGACGCTCAGGCGAACTCGATTACCCGCACGATGCGCACTCCGGAGGAGGCGAGTGGTTCGGCGGCGTGGGAGTATGCGAGCGCGTACCTGGCTGAGGTTCAGCTGGGGCAGGATTTTCATGCGTTGCGTCTGGAGAACGTATCCGTAGATTCTGATCACAGCGTGCACGTGTACCTGTCGGCTCGTATTCGTCCGCCGCTGCTGTCGATTCTGGTGCCTGATGGTATTGAGGTGACCGCTCATGGTTCGTCGCGTTTGAAGACGAGCCAGGGTCCGTCCACCGATTAGTGCGTCCATCAACGGCGCACGGGCATATCGGCTCACTCGCTTATTGGCGTGTTGTGAGCCCCTTAGACTGCGAGGGTGCATCCGCAAGGTAGTGTAACGGCTAGCGGATGCGCCCTCGTTTTATGCCCTTTTTATGTCTTCGTTGCGCGGGTTCTTCCCTCTGCCTGCCTTATCCTTCTGCGCTGTGGGCTGTTGCGGGCTGTAACGGCGGGACTTTCTGGCAGTTTCGCGATAGTGTTAAAAGCTATGGCATCCTTCGACTTTTCTGCTGAGATTAAAGAGCTTCGCGCGATTTTCACCTCTATTGCTGCTGTGAGCGATATTGAGGGGATTGAGCGCGCCATTGAGGACCTGTCTGCGCAGGCTGCCGCACCCGATTTGTGGGATGACGTGGAGAACGCGCAGAAGGTGACGAGCGCACTGTCGTATAAGCAGTCGGAGCTGAATCGTCTGCGTTCGCTGTCTTCTCGCATTGATGATGTTGAGGTGATGGTGGAGCTTGCCGAGGCTGAGGATGAGGAGACTGCCGCCGAGCTGCTCGCTGATGCTGAACGCGAGTGCGGTGAGATCCGCGCCAAGCTGGAAGAGCTTGAGGTGCTGGTGCTGCTGTCGGGTGAGTACGATCAGCGTGAGGCTGTGGTGACGATCCGTTCGGGCGCCGGCGGCGTGGATGCTGCTGATTTCGCGGAGATGCTGCTGCGCATGTATCTGCGTTGGGCGGAGAAGAACGGCTACCCGACGAAGGTTCTGGACACCTCCTACGCTGAGGAGGCGGGCCTGAAGTCGGTGACCTTCGAGGTGAACGCGCCGTACGCTTTTGGTCGTCTGTCGGTGGAGGCGGGTACTCACCGCCTGGTGCGTATTTCGCCGTTCGATAATCAGGGTCGCCGTCAGACGTCGTTCGCGGCGGTTGAGGTGATTCCTCTGATTGAGCAGACGGATGCTATTGAGATTCCCGAGTCTGAGATTAAGGTGGATGTGTTCCGCTCGTCGGGCCCGGGTGGTCAGTCGGTGAATACGACGGATTCGGCGGTGCGTATGACTCACTTGCCGACCGGTATTGTGGTGTCGATGCAGAATGAGAAGTCGCAGTTGCAGAACCGTGCGGCGGCTTTGCGTGTGCTGCAGTCTCGCCTGTTGCTGTTGCGTAAGGAGCAGGAGGACGCGAAGAAGAAGGAGCTTGCCGGTGATATTAAGGCAAGCTGGGGCGATCAGATGCGCTCCTATGTTCTGCATCCGTACCAGATGGTGAAGGATCTGCGTACCGGCTATGAGGAGGGTAATACCTCTAATGTTTTGGATGGCGGTTTGAACGCCTTTATTGATGCTGGTATTCGCTGGCGTGCTTCGGGGCGCGCGGCTGAAGAGAGCTAAGACGTATAAGGATTGAGTGATGGCTCAGAAAAAGAAGAAAGACGCGAAGAAGGACCCGAATAACGCGATTATTGCCCAGAATAAGAAGGCTCGCCACAACTACAACATTGTGGATACCTATGAGGCGGGCATTGTTCTGCTGGGTACTGAGGTGAAGTCTCTGCGTGATGGTGGGGCGTCCATTGTGGATGGTTTCTGCCAGGTGACCGATAACGAGTTGTGGCTCGAGGGTATTCATATTGCGGAGTACGGTTACGGTACGTGGACGAACCATGCGGCTCGTCGTCGCCGTAAGCTGCTGCTGCATCGTTCTGAGATTAATAAGTTGGCGCAGAAGCTGAAGGAGACCGGTTACACGGTGGTTCCGTTGAAGCTGTACTTCTCGAATGGTCGTGCGAAGGTTGAGATTGCTTTGGCGACCGGTAAGCGTGAGTACGATAAGCGTCAGGCTTTGCGTGAGCGTCAGGATGACCTGGAGGCGCGTCGCGCGATGCGTTACCGCAACCTCGGCTAGAGCTGAGGCAAGGGCAGGGGCCTGTCTAGCCGGTCCCTATCTACCCGGGGACTGCTGGTAGGGGCGAGGGCACGGTTCCTCGCGTATACGCGTATAATGGTTGAAAATTCGCGGTGTACCGCGAGCACCATACGTTTTTGAGGAGACACATGTCTGAGAACCCGAACTACCAGCAGAACCCGGGCGAGTTCATTCCCGCACCGCAGCAGGCACCCGCATACAACATGCAGGGCGGCTACCCCGGCTACCAGCCGACCCCGAGCTCGGGTCTGGCGATTGCTTC
>ENA-OWMY01000153-OWMY01000153.1-metagenome-genome-assembly--contig:-NODE-153-length-22142-cov-6.365283_pt1 | contig 22142 bp, 4 predicted proteins | sample MGYA00245358_ERZ651122 | MGnify/ENA primary metagenome ERZ651122 (study PRJEB26857, sample SAMEA4031752) | metagenome | biome: human; feature: oral; material: saliva | place: Philippines | collected 2014 | study...
TTGTAAGTCAACGGAATTTGTTTAGCTGCTTTATTACCATCGAATTTCACTTCGTATGTAGTGTTATGGTTAGTATCATCTTTCACAGGGTTAACAGTGATAGGATTGTTTGTATCAGCTGTGTATGTACCACCTGTAGTTGTACCACCATTGTTTACTGTTACAGCTTCACGAGCTGCATCTTTTACTGCATTACGGGAAACATTAACTTCGTATTGAGCATCTGCATCGCCAGTTGCTTTACCACCAGCTACTGTGATGTCAGCAATGTTTGTATCGCCTGTTACAGCTTTCTTAACTACACTTTCAGTGGAAGCTGCACCAGCAGGTGTGTTAGCAACAGATACTTTGTAAACTGTTTTGCTTGGATCAGTTGTATCAGTCGCTACTGTAACATTTTTAGAGCCCGCTTCTACTACAACTTTATGTTCTAATTTAGCTTTTGCATCATCGGACAAATCTGCTACAACATTGCTACCGGAAGCAGTTGTTGTAATGTATTTACCATTATCTGCGCCAACTACGCCGAAGCTCAAGCCACCATTTTGGTTTAATTTTTGTGTGCCAGTAGCACCAGAATTACCAGTTAATTTAACTGTGTTGTTGAAGCCATCGCTTACTTTTTTCAATTGATCTTCTGTTGCTGCACGACCAGAAACAACAGTTGGGTTAGTAATATCCCAATCTTTATTTTGTAAGCCAGTTACATAACCACCTTTACCATCAAAGGAGATAGGATGATCGCCACCAACTTTTACAACTTGGTCACCTTCGAAGGAGATTTTACCAGAGCCAGTACCATTTGTTATGGAGGAGATATCTGCTAAATCACCTTTTACGTTTACTTTATAAGTTACGCTATTATCAGTTGTATCTGTACCTTCTTCAACAGTTGTGTTTTGACCATTGATAACTTTTGACTTCTTAGCAATACCAGTAATTTTAGCTGTTTCAGTTTGTTCAGTACCATTACCATCAACATATTTTAATGTTACAGAACCATCATTTGCTACTGCATATGTGCCAGGTTTAATGTGTTTTTCAGTATCTTTTAATTGTTTTACGTTTACTGCATCAGTATCGTTCACGCCAGCTTTCACATTAGTAATGTTCAAGTTACCAGCGTTGATACCAGTTTTAGTAACGGATGGACCATTTTTAATTGTTAAGCCACCATCGTTAACAATAGTGTCACCAATTTTCAAGGAACCATTTGGAGTCAAATCAATGTTGTTGGACAATGCATATGTGTAAGTATGTTCACCAGTTGCAGCATCGATATCTTGTTTTACAGTTACGTTATCGCCTGCAGCGTAGGAAACAGTTTTACCATTGCCAACAGCTGTAACAGCGTGGTTACCAACTACATTGCCTTTAGCGTCAGTAGAGAAGGAGTAACCGTCTTTGATTTGATCAGCCAAACCGGACAAGTCGATTTTCGCCACTGTACCAGATTGGTTAGCACCGTTACCATCGTTATATTTCAATGTTACAGATTTGCTTGCTGCATCATAAGCGTAAGATGTAGTAGTTTCACCTTGACGGTCAGAAGATGTTGGAGCAATGTGCAAGTCGTTAGCTTTGGAAATACGAGTTACGTCGCCAATGTTAGCTGCGTTATTCACCACATCGCCACCAGATTTAAGGTTAGTGATGTTTTGGTCACCCATGTTGATAGGGCCATTAGTGATGTTGATGGAGTTAGGACCGAATTCCATTTTTGGACCAGTTGTAGTATTGGAAATGGAATGGATGTCTACTAAGTCTTTGTTCACATCATATTTAACAACGCCATCAGCAGCTACGGAAGCTGTTGTGTTTCTACCGTTTGTGAAGTTCAAACCTTTATCCAATGTAACTTTTTGATCGTTTGTGCCATTCGCTTTGTAAGTCAAAGGAATTTGTTTAGCAGCTTTGTCGCCATCGAATGTTACTTGGTATGTAGTGTTATGATTTGCTTCATCTTGTACAGGTGTAACAGTGATAGGGTTGTTAGTTGTGTTTGTAGTATTTACAGTTACTGCTTCACGAGCTGCATCTTTTACGTCGTTACGGGATACGTTTACTTCGTAAGTTGCGCCTGCATCACCGAAGTTTTCACCAGCTTTAGGTGCAACTTTAGCGATGTTTTTGTCGCTAGAACCAGCTACGTCTGCTTTAGCTTGTACTTTTTCAGTAGAAGCTGCAGTAGGTTTTACGTTGTTTACATCTACAGTGTAGATAGTTTTTGTACTACCATCTGCATTGTTAACTACTGTGCTTGTTACTTTAGCAGCATTTTTACCTTGAACTTCAACAGTGCTGTTCAATTTGTTTTTAGCGTTATCGGACAAGTCAGCCACTACATTGGAACCAGAAGCAGTTGTTTTAATGTACTCACCATTGTTAGCACCTACAACGCCGAAGCTCAAGCCGCCTTGTTTGTTCAATTTTTGTAATTCAGTAGCGCCTGTGTTACCAGTCAAACCAACTGTGTTATTGAATTTGTTATTAACAATGTTCAATTGTTCTTCAGTTGCAGCACGACCTTTTTTAGCGAAGTCAGGAGCATCCAAAGTTACGTTAGTTAAACCAGTGATGTCACCAGCTTTAGCATTAATAGCAATGTTGTGATCGCCTGCTACGTTTACAGTTTGGTTACCACCAAATGCAATTTTGCCATCGCCAGCTTTGTTAGTGATGGATGTAATGTCTGTTAAATCACCTTCAACGTCCACTTTGAAAGTTTTAACGCCATTTACGTCACGGTGAGAAGCAGTTGTGTTCTTACCGTTTTCCATGTCGATAGCTTCTTTAGCAAGGTTTTTGATGACAGTCTTACCACCATTGTTGATGTTGGAAAGATCTTGTTTAGCAATACCTGTGATAACAGCAGTTTCGTTAGGAACGTCTTTGTTGTTACCATCAACGTATGTCATAGTTACTTTGCCGTTGTTATCAACTGCGTATTCACCTGGCTTAATGTGACGTTCGTCAGCACGAACTTGTTTCAATTGGCTAACATTAACTGCATCGTTGTCGTTTACGCCAGCTTTCACATTAGTAATCTTCAAATCACCAGCATTGATACCAGTTTTTGTAATGGATGGACCACCGTTAATAGTCAAGCCATTGTCAGTGATGTTAGTGTCACCAATTTTGATAGACCCATCTGGAGTCAAATCGATGTCTTTGTTCAATGCAAATTCAACAGCTGCATTACCATTATTATTAGTTTGTTTAATGGTCATGTTTTTGCCGGCTTGCATTTCCACAGTTTTGCCATCACGAATTTCTTGAACGCCAGCGGAACCTTGTGCCACTTTACCTTCTGTAGCAGAAGATTTCACGTTGAAGGAGCTCATGTCGCCAGTTTTCAAACCGCTCAAGTCGATAACTGCTTTAGGGCCGTTAACAGTGTTGCCATTACCATCTTGGTAAGTCAATGTAACCTTTTTATTAGCATCTACAGTGTATTCAGTCACATTGTTATTAGTGCCTGCTGTAGGTGCAATATGTAAATCATTAGCTTTAGAGATACGGATAACATCGCCGATGTTAGCAGCATTGTTGATTGTATCACCACCAGATTTAAGGTTAGTAATGTTATTACCGCCAAGATCCAAGTTACCACCAGTGATGCTGATGTTATTAGGACCAAAGTTCATTGTAGGACCACCATTATTAGTGATGGATGTAATTTCTTTAAGATCCTTATTCAAGGAATATGTATATGTTTGTTGGCCAAGAGATGTTTCGATATCTTGTTTAACTGTTAAGTTCTTACCAGCTGCGTAGTTAACTGTAGTACCGCTTTGAACTTTTGTAGGTGTTGCTTGACCATCAACTTTACCACCGTTAGCTGTAGCATTTGTTAAGAAGTCATATTTAGCAGCTGTGTCAGCAGCGTTGATTGTATAAGTAGTTTTACCATCAACAGTTACTTCGTTAACAGTAACGTTTCTACCAGCTTTCACCATGCCTTTGTCATCAAAGCCTACAGTGATTTTGGAGTCTTTCGCACCGTCATGAGCCGCTACAGTAGATACACGACCTGTACCGATTACGTTTAATTTACCGCCATCAGTTAAGAAGTCACTCTTACCAGTGTTACCAGTTACAGCAACGCCAACGTTTTTCAATTGAGCTACGTTAACAGCGTCAGTGTCTGCAGTACCTGCAGCAAGACCAGTCAATTGACGAGTCATTTGTTGACCATTACCGATGGATACAGCAGCTGTAGTAGCTGTTTGTACGTTACCAGTCAATGGTGCGTATTTACGTTCATGAGGATCGGATGGGTTGTAGCCAAGTACACCTTTATCTGTAGTTGTTACAGAAGAAGAACCAAGAGCTACGCCGTTAGCTATGTTAGCTTCTGCAGCATTACCTAACGCAGTTGTAGCTTCATCATTTGCTTTAGATGTACGACCTAATGCAACGCCATATTTACCACCTGCACGAGAGCCAGGACCTTCAGCGATAGCAGATTCACCAGTTGCTTGAGATTGCATACCGATAGCAATGGAGTTTACACCAGTAGCCATAACTTTTGGAGAACCTTCACCACTTTGACCGATGGCAATGGAGTTGTTGCCAGATGCTTCAGCACGAGCACCGATTACAGTAGCACCAGAGCCAGTCGCTTTAGTTTCACGACCGATAGCAATTGTATCCAAGTGAGTAGCAACGTTATCACGACCGATAGCGATTTGAGAATTTTCATCACGAGTTCGGCCGAAATTAGCACCACCATTTGTGGAGTCAGTTAAGTTGTTTTTACCAATGGAGATACCACCCATTGTTTTAGCATTATTAGATTGACCAATTGTAATCGTATCTGCTACATGGGATGTATTTTCAGAACCAATCGCAACGGAGTTTTGACCATTTGCATTGTTGCTATAACCAGCAGCAACAGAACCTGCACCAGCAGCATTCGTATACACGCCCATAGCAGAAGCGCTAGTACCAGTAGCACTGGAATAGTTACCAATTACTGTAGAGTATTCACCAGCTTGTTTAGGTGTTGTTTGCCAAGTTCCTTTTGTGTAATTAACGTTGTTATAGGAACCTACAGCAACAGCAGATTTAGCATTTGCATTACTTACGTTACCTACAGCCAAAGAAGCATTACCAGAAGCGGTATTACCAGCACCAACAGCTGTAGCAGCACCGCCTGTAGCCACGTTTTCATTACCTACTGCAGTAGTTGCGTTATTTGTAGATGTATTTTTAGCACCGATCGCTACTTTACCATCATGACCAGCTACATTATCAGTAGTGTTTTGGTAACCTACAACGATAGAGTTTTGACCAACGTTATAGTTTTGACCATTACTTTTCGGACTAGTATCAGCCCAAATATTAACATGACTACCGCTAGTATCATAACCTGCTTGTGCTTCTAGAGGTGCAATGCCACCCATAGCACCAGCTACAGCCAAACCAGCCAATACGCTAGCCAAAACTTTTTTCTTGCCGTTATTATTTTTTGCAGTTTCAGGAACCACTACATAGCAACCTTTAGATTTGCTATAAACGACTTTAAAGACTTTATTCATAGAAACTATGAACCCCTTTCTCTCTTATAAAGAAAACACTAAATGCCTTATTTATACACTTTTTGTTTCATGAATGGTTTATGACACACGTTCACATACTATTCATTAAGATATTTATATAATATCAATTTATAAACTAAATGTAAATAGAAATTCCTTGTTTTATTAAAATAAATTTTATATTTCTAAACAAATTAAACTGAGATCCTATTTTATGCGAATATTTCTACTCATCCGCATAAAATAAGGGTTTTATATATAATAGTATTATATATAATATAATACATTTAATATATAAAGCCCAAAAATCAAGATATTCAGTTTATATTTAGATGTAGTTCAGAGTCCAATTTTAATATCGTCTTCATTCAATCTATATAAACACTTTAAACAAGATGAAGATGAGGCCCCTTTATTATGGCACTTCTTCATAATCAACAAGAAAAAGGTAGTTAATATAAGCAGTCTATTATTTTATAATTGTTTATATTTGTACAGCTATTAAGCCTTAAGTAAGGACAACAATAGATAAACGCAAAAAAACAACGCCATCCTTTCGGATGGCGTTGTCTTGTATAAGGATTGCGTGCCCTAGTCGGGGGTCCAGGGAACATCATGGCCCTCAAACACTCGCCGTAGAGGGCCGTATGTAGTTTATCATTATTACACTGCGCATCACACATCATTTTCCTAAAACACTCTATATCGTTTATGCCGAGCCACTAGTGATCTAATGATTTATAGTTAAAATTTACAACGACCTTATTATTGAATCGCAGCACGCAAATCTACTTTTTTAGTTTCTTGGTTAGCTGGACGATTAATAGCTTCGCGAAGGTTTACTACGTGCTCCTCTTGCACTGTAGGTTCTTCACTTGCTTTATTTTTTACAGTTTGTTTAGCAGCGAACCAAATTGTTTCGTTCATGTAGTGACGAAGTTCTTCGTTAGATACATGTTCTTGGTCTTGTGCCATTACATCCAAAATAGCATCTTCTAATGCTTGTGCTTCGTCATCAGTCATAGGACCGCCAACTTCTTTTTGTTTTTGGATGATTTCGTTAATACGATCTGCCATGCCGCGCAATACATTGTAACCATAGCTGTTAGTGAAGCCATCTTCTTTATTGTATTTAGGCATTTCAAAGTATTCGTATTCGTTTTTATTACGGTTTTCACCATTCCAGTTCAAGAACACTTCTTGACCATGTACACGACCGATGGAATGTGTACGGAAGTAGTCAGCATAGTTGTGTTTATCATAGGAATGTAACCATTTTTTCTCAGCTTTTGTCATACGCTCATGGTTTTCGTATTTCACTTTAGCTTTTGCGATGTTGATCTCCGCATTTTGCCAAGCTTTTACATAGTCATGAACTGCAGACACTGTTTGTGGGCTAGCCACAGGAACCAATACTACGTTGCTCAATGCAGGCGCAGATACTGGGTTACGTAAAATTAAATTATCGTCATATGTTGGAGCGGATTGTGCACCTACAACACCTGTAGAAATAACAAGAGCCGCTGCACAAGCAAGTAATGTAGATTTTTTCATTCTATATTCCTCTTTTCTATCGTTAGATTATGGTGAAAGTATCTTTCACACGTATTACACGTTCATATCTGAAAGCACTGCTTTCATAAACCATAGGGAGAGGTAAGCGCTACGCTAGGTAGCGCATACCATCCTAAGTTCATTCAGTTCTTACTCTCTCAAATGATTACATACCAAGTTTTGCCATCATTGCAGCAATTTGAGCTTTCATTTGTTCGTTTTCAGCTTTCAAATCAGATACTTCTGTTTTTAATCCAGCGTTTTGTGCTTTAACGGATGCCATTTCTTGTTGCATTGCATAAGCGGAGCTGATAGGGCCTTTGCGGTAACGATCTGCTACAGCAGCTTCGCTATCACGGTTGCCAACTTTCCAAGTTACACCAGCGTTTGCCATCATGTGACGGGAACCACCAGCCCATGCCAAGCCAGCATGCATCATTGTGGACTCGTTTTTGTAATGAGCAACGCCCATTGCAATAGCGGAGTTACCACGGTAGTTACCATAACCAGCCATGATTTGAGTTGGTTCTAATGGATCGTATTGGATAGGTTTCAATGCTGCAAGAGCTGCACCTTGTGCACCTACACGACCGATTTCATCAGTTAACTCATCGAAACGAGGGCTTGCACCAGTAGACAAGTCGTATACTTTAGCGCCATCTGCACTTTCAGATTCAAGAACACCTACAGTACCATCAGTAGATTTAACGATAGTACGGGAGTCTTTCAATTGTTTCAAGTTAACCGCATCTGTATCGTTAGTACCTTTACCAAGGTTAGTAATTTTGTTACCACCCATGTTGAGGTTACCACCAGTTACGGAAAGATCACCAGCGTTGAAGTTCAATGCAGGGCCATTTTCGCTGTTTTTGATGGAGTTGATATTTTTAAGATCTTTGTTCATCTTAACAGTTAATGTATCGTTACCATCAGCTACTACGTTGATGTTACCAACAGCGGATTTGAATGTAGCGGATTCAGCAGCAGTTACGCCTTCACCTTGAACTTTAACAAGCGTATTCAACGCATGTTTGTTTTCAGTACCAGTGTTGTTGCCAGTGAATTTCAAGCCATCGTCCATAGTTGCCACTTCACGTACGATATCTTTGCCGTCAGCGCCTTTAATAGGTTTGCCGTCTTTATCTTGTGGAGTGTAAACGATACGTTGAGATTTATCAGTGCCATTTTCTGGGTTCACTAATGTTTGTTTACCATCGTTAGTGGAGATATCAACAGATTTACCGTTGCTACCGTCAGCACCTTTAGGACCAGTCAAGCCAATGTGACCTACGCCGTCTTTACCAGCGATGGATACAGCGTCTTTACCGTCTTTACCGATGGAAACTTTACCGTCAACACCGTTAGCACCGTCTTTACCGGAGATGGATACACCATCTTTACCAGCTACGCCATCTTTACCAGGAACGCCAATGGAGTTCAAGCCGTTAAGATCTTTATCAAGACCGATTACAACTTTACCATCTTTAGTCATAGTTTTGATGTTGGAACCGCTGTAGTTATTATCAGCTTTAGTACCTTCGCCAACGATTTCAAGTTTTTCACCCAAGTTTTTGTGGATGTCAGTACCAGATTGAGCACCGAAGTTCAAGCCTTTGTTGCCGATTGCATCAGCAGCATTTTTAAGGTCTGTTACATTAACTGCACCGTTCTTAGTATTAGGATCTGCAGCAGCTGCATCGATCTTATCTAAGTAAGTGTTACCAGCTTTGTCACCAATGGAAGAACCAACATTGTTCAACTTAGTAGGAGCTGTAGTAGAGTCACCTGCACTATTCATGGAAGCGATTACATCACCTGCATTTACAACAGTGCCAGAACCATCTTTAGCTGTGTTGAAAGTACCATCTGGTTGTTTGTAAACTTTAGTGCCATCTTGTTTAGTGTATACCACTGGAAGTTGAGCGTTGTTTACAACACCTTGGCTATTGATCTTGATATCATAAGCATGACCTTTAGTAGGGTCAGTGTTAGTATCAGTTACAGAGATAGAACCATCAGAAGATTTAACAGTTGTTACCTTATCTTTTAATTGTTTAACGTTTACAGCATCTGTATCGTTTTCACCAGCTTTAACGCCTGTAATTGTTTTATTACCAGCATCAATACCAGTTTTAGTTACAGATGGACCACCAGTAATAGTCAAACCATCGTTGTTAACTTTAGTATCGCCAATTTTTACGGAACCATCTTTAGTAAGATCTACATCTTTAGCCAATTGAACTTTCAATTTACCGCCGTCTTCATTTACACCGATATTGTTATCAGTCAATTTAGTGCTGTCTGCACCGCCAACGATATCTAATTGTTCACCAAGTTTTTTCTTAACAACAGTAGTGTTATCGCCTTTGAATGCTAAGCCATCTTCTAATGTAGCAACAGTGTGTTTACCTGTTTTATCTTCGTATACGATACGGGAGATACCATCAGCACCGTTAACACCATCGATACCATCTTTACCTTTTTCTACTTGGATATCTACACGGTTAGTACCATCAACACCGTTAGTGCCGTCTTTACCGTTGATACCAATTTTGCCATCTTTACCATCTTTACCTGTTACAGTGATAGTTTCAGATTTAAGGTTTTTATCAAGTTTAACGTCGATAGTTGTGTTACCATCTGCATCTTGACCGATGATAGTTTTTACGTTTTCACCGCTGTACTCAGTATCAGCTTTAGCGCCTTCGCCTTGAACTTTCACAGTGGAACCAAGTTTATTAGTTTTCACACCGCCAGAGTTAGCGTCGAATTTCAAGCCTTTGTCGATCAATGCGTCAGCTGTATTTTTAAGGTCAGTTACGTTTACCGCACCGTTCTTAGTTTTGTTATCAGCAGCTGCTGCATCAATTTTGTCTAAGTAAGTGTTGCCAGCTTTATCAGCGATAGAGGAACCTACGTTGTTCAACTTCATAGGATCTGTTGTGGAATCGCCACCATTGTTCATGGATGCAATTACATCAGCAGGTTGAACTGTAGTACCAGAACCGTCTTCTTTTGTATTGAAAGTAACATTACCTGTAGCAGGATCTACGATTTTGTAAAGTTTGTTGCCATCTTTATCAGTGTAAACCACTGGAGTTTGAGCTTTTTCAACTACAGATTGGTTATTGATAGTGATGTCATATTGGTGACCTTTAGCTGCATCATAAGTTGCAGATGTAGGATCATTTTTATCTACTACTTTAATGGAGTTATTGGAAGACTCAACAGTTGTAACTTTGTCTTTCAATTGTTTAACGTTTACAGCATCTGTATCGTTTTCACCAGCTTTAACGCCTGTAATTGTTTTGTTACCAGCATCGATACCAGTTTTAGTTACAGATGGACCACCAGTAATAGTCATGCCATCGTTGTTAACTTTAGTATCGCCGATAGTTAAGGAACCATCATTGCCAAGGTTAACGTCTTTAGACAATTGAACTTTTAATTTACCATTGTCGTTGTTTACGCCAATGTTATTATCAGTCAATTTAGCTTTATCAGCACCACCAACGATATCTACTACGTTGTTAAGATGTTTCTTAATAACTTTAGTTGGATCAGCTTGACCGTCGTCACCAGCGAACTTCATGCCATCATCGTGAGTTGCTACTTGATGTTCGTTACCGTCTTTGTCTTGGTATACGATACGAGTCATAGTTTCACCAGGTTGGCCGTCAACGCCTGGAACACCATCTTTTACAGTGATGTCAGCAGTTGCATTTTTACCATCTTTACCAGCAGGGCCAGTCAAACCAATGTGACCTACGCCATCTTTACCGGAGATAGATACTGCATCTTTACCGTCTTTACCAGTGATACCAACTTTACCGTTGTTACCATCTGTACCAGCTGCGCCAGTAGGACCAGTAATAGATACGCCGTCTTGACCGTTAACACCATCTTTGCCATTAACAACTACTTTATCCAGGTTAGTTAATTCTTTGTTCAATGCATAAGTGTAAGTTTGGTTACCATCTGTACCGATTTCTTGTTTCACAGTCAAGTTTTTGCCTGCGCCGAAGTTTACAGTTTTACCGCTTGGTACTTCTGTAGCTACGGAGTTGCCATCTTTATTGCCAGCTGCATCAGTTTTGAAGCTGTAGCTGTTAGCTGGAGCTGGGATGTTCAAGTCGGAGAAGTCGATAACTGCTTTAGTATCAGTTACTGCTTTACCGTTGCCATCGTTGTAAGTCAATGTAACTTTCTTAGTAGCTGCATCGTATTTGTATACGTTTTCAGTACCGCTAGCTACACCGCCTTTAGCTTCAGTGCTACCAGTTTTAACTGCTGTAGGAGCGATGTGTAATTCAGAAGCTTTCAAGGAATCATGTGCAGATTTCAATTGATCTTCTGTAGCTGCTTGACCGGATACGATATTGTTAGGATCAAATGTTTTGTTAGTCAAACCACCGATATTACCAGTTTTAGCATTCAATGTGATAGGGTTAGTACCACCAACTGTTACTGTTTCGTTAGGACCGAATGTGAGTTTACCAGAACCAGCACCATTTGTGATGGAGTTGATATCTGCTAAGTCGCCTTCAACGTTGATTTTGTATGGATCAGCGTCTGTACCAGTGCCAGTCTTAGTAGTATTTTTACCGTTTTCAATTTTTGCTAATTTAGCATTTACAGTGTAAGTTTTTTGACCTGTAGTTGCATCAGTTGTATCAGTAACAGTTACGTTGTCACCACCTACAACTTTAGAACCAAGACCAGTGATTACTTTCTTACCAGCATCAGTGATGTTGGAAAGATCGTTTTTAGCGATACCAGTAATTTTAGCTTCTTCGTTAGCTACTGGGTTACCTTCACCATCAACGTAAGTCATAGTTACGCTGCCATCGTTTTGTACAGCATAGCTACCTGGTGCGATATGTTTTTCATCTTTAAGATTAGCTACTTTGTTTACAGTTGTACCACCGTCATTAGTGTATGTAATGCGGTCGCCATCTTTCTTGATTGTAGTAGTGTTACCAGCTGCATCTTGTAAGCCGATTTCTTTAGTAGTTACTTTATCAGTTGTTACGCTTGTAAGATCTTTAAGGTCTTTATCAAGAGCGTATGCAACCTCTGTATTACCTGCACCGTCGTTAGTTTGTTTAACAGTTAAGTTTTTACCAGCTTGCATTGTAACGGATTTACCGTCTGCAATGTTTTGAGCGGAATCACCAGAATGTGTACCTTCTGTAGCAGAAACTGCACCAGATTTCAAGTTCCAAGTAGATGCTGTGCCAGCAGCTGCATTTACATGCAAGTCATATGTTACTTGGTCGCCATTTGTTGTTTTATTAATTGTTACAGAGTTGTCGTTGGAAGTAACAACTGTACGAGCTGCTTTCAATTGATCGTAGTTAACTGCATCAGTACCGTTAACTGCAGGAGCTACATTAGTGATAGTTTTGTTACCAGCGTTAATACCAGTTTTAGTAATGGATGGACCACCAGTGATAGTTACGCCATCGTTGTTAACTTTAGTGTCACCAATTGTTAAGGAACCAGCTTTAGTCAAATCAACGTCTTTATTCAAGTCGTATTTAACTACGCCATCAGCGTCTACAGAAGCTGTTGTGTTGGAACCGTTAGTGAAGTTTAAACCTTTTTCTAATGTAACTGTTTGACCGTTAGCACCGTTAGCTTTGTAAGTCAAAGGAATTACTTTAGCAGCTTTAGCGCCATCGAATGTTACAGCATAAGAAGTGTTGTGGTTAGCAGCATCATCTGTAGGAGTTACAGTGATAGGGCTATCAGTATTACCACCATTATTTACTGTCACTGCTTCACGAGCTGCATCTTTAACAGCATTACGGGAAACATTAACTTCGTATTGAGCATCTGGGTCACCAGAGTTTTTACCATTACCTACAGTGATGTCAGCAATGTTAGTATCGCCAGTTGCAGCTGCTTTTTTAACTACACTTTCAGTAGAAGAAGCACCACCAGGTACAGAAGAAGTATTAGCAACAGCTACTTTATAAACTGTTTTATTAGGATCAGTTGTATCTTTAGTTACTGTTACATTCTTAGAACCAGAAGCTACTTCAACAGTATGGTTCAATTTAGCTTTTGCGTCATCAGACAAATCAGCTACTACATCTGTACCAGAAGCAGTTGTTTTGATGTATTGACCGTTGTTAGCACCAACTACACCGAAGCTCAAGCCACCAGTTTTATTGAATTTTTGAGTATCTGTATTACCAGTGTTACCAGCTAATTTAATTGTGTTGTTGAAGCCATCACTTACTTTTTTCAACTGGTCTTCAGTTGCTGCACGACCGGAAACAACAGTTGGGTTAGTAATATCCCAATCTTTGTTTTGTAAGCCAGTTACATAACCACCTTTACCATCTAAGGAAATAGGGTTGTCACCACCAACTTTTACAACTTTGTCACCTTCGAAAGTAAGTTTGCCAGAATCAGCACCATTTGTGATGGAGGAGATGTCTGCCAAGTCGCCTTCTACATTTACTTTGTAAGGAGTAGCAGCTGTGCCGTCACCTTCAACTTTAGTATTTTTGCCATCTACAAGTTTAGAAGGATCTGTGTTACCAGTAGCACCAGTGGAGCTTACTGTGTAGATATCTTGACCTTCAGCACCTTGAGATTTAGCTACAGTTACGCCTGCACCAGCTTTAACTTCTGTCTTAGCAGCTTTCAATTGTTTTACGTTAACTGCGTCAGTATCATCAGTACCAGGAGCTACGTTAGTGATTTTTTTGTTACCAGCGTTGATACCAGTTTTAGTTACAGATGGACCACCAGTGATAGTCATACCACCGTTATTGATTACAGTATCGCCAATTGTCAAAGAACCATCTTTAGTCAAATCAACGTCTTTATTTAAGGAATATGTGAATTGTTTACCAGCTTGGTCTAATACAATGTTTTTACCAGCGCTGAAAGTAACAGTGTCGCCAGGGCTTACTTTTTCAGAAGTAGTGCCATTTGTAGTACCACCATTGTTAGCGGAAGTTACTTTCCAACCAGAACGGTTAATAGCTTGTGCTACATTGTCAGTAGTCGCTACACCATTTGTAGTAGGAGGTACAACTTTACCGTTGTTATCAGTGATTGTAGCGCCTTCTTTAAGTTTCAATTTAATGCCAGTAGCATCAGCTTCTGTGGAAAGAAGACCTTCACCTTTAACTGTCAATGTACCATTGTCCAACAATACATCGCCTTTACCAGTGTCGCCAGCATATTTCAAGTTAACGCTTCTTAATTGAGCTACGTTAACAGCATCAGTATCTTCTTTACCTGCAGCAAGACCTGTAATTTGACGAGTTGCAGTAGCACCGTCACCTACGGAAACAGCTGCCAATGTGGATGTTTGTGCAGTACCAGCTAAACCACCGTATTTATTATCACGATCTTCAGCAGGGTTGAAGCCTTTAACGCCTTTATCTACAGTTGCTTTAGATGTAGAACCAAGAGCAACACCATCTTTTACAGATGCTTCAGATTTATAGCCTAAAGCTGTTGCTTGAACTGCAGTTGCTTTCGCGCCTTGGCCAAATGCAGCTGCACCATTAGCAGTTGCTTCAGACACACCACCTACTGCAGTTGCAGCAGTACCATCAGCTTTAGCTTGCATACCTAAAGCAGTTGCGCCTAAACCATTAGATGTAGTTTTGTAACCATCACCATTGCCACCAATCGCAACAGAACCAGCACCTGTCGCTTCGGAACGAGCACCAAGAGCAACAGAAGTATTTGCAGTCGCTTTAGTCTTACGACCAATTGCTACTGTATCTAGAGCGGTTGCCTCATTCTCACGACCGATAGCAATCATAGTATTGCCTGCATTACCACCAGAGTTCGCAACGTTATTTTGACCAATAGCAATACCGCCACCAACGGATGCAGTATTTTTTGTACCCATAGTGATTGTATCTTCTACTTGAGAGTCATTACCCTCACCGATTGCAATAGCACGGTCACCAGACGCTTTATTTTTGTAACCAACTGCTGTAGCACCAGCTACGGAAGCGCCTTGGATTACGTTTTCACGACCGAATGCGGAGGATTGATCACCTGTTACAGTATTAGTAGAACCTACTGCAGTAGAATCTTGACCTTCTGCTTTATTGTTAACACCAAGAGCTACCGCGGAAGCATTTGTCGCTTTATTCACACGACCTACAGCTACAGCATTATTAGCAGTTGCTTGTGCGCCGGAACCAATAGCTACAGTATAGTCAGCCAATGCTTTTGCTTGGTTACCAAACGCAAGTGTTGCTGTACCTTTAGCTTCTGAAGTGTTACCCATAGAGTACGCATTGCCACCTTCTGCCTTATTATTGTTACCAATAGCAAATGCGGAATTACCTTTTACATGGTTATTAGCACCATAAGCAAGTGTACCGTCATTGTTATCAGTCGAATTTTGGTAACCAACTACTACGGAGTTTACCCCTACACTATTAGAACCATTATAAGTACCGTTAGGAGAAATATTAACAGCACTATTACCTAAGTCTACATTCGCTTGTACCGGTGTACCCATTGCGCCAGCGCCTACCATAGCCAAACCAGCTAATACGCTAGCTAACACTTTTTTCTTACCGCCATTGTTTTTTGCAACTTCGGAAACTACTACGTAGCACTCTTTAGTTTTGCTCCAAACAACTTTAAAGATTTTATTCATATTACTATGAACCCCTTTCTTAACTAGACACAATTACAATCCTTATAATTAATAATCAATAAATACAAAAGACTGAAAGGCCAAACATCCCATACTTAATGGCATTCTGAGTGTCTTTCATATTCTTTTCATTTTGTGTCATGAACAGAATATCATATATCGAAAATCTTGTAAATACTTTACTTCATCTTTTTATCATAAACACCAGAGTTTATTATTAGAACCTTTATTTTGTTAAACAAAATTTAATATATGGTCGTTTTTTTACTCATTTTTTCGGTGATTTATACGTATTTTATAAAATCTAATCTATTTTATTCTATCCAGTTTTATTATTTTCGATAACTGCATTACTCAAACTTATAAATAAAGGTTTAATCGATTTATGAAGATTGATTTTTCTCGATTTCAAACTCTATTTCTATATTATCTATAAATTTTGATTTCAAAAAATTCTATATATGAAATTCACTCAATCCTTTGATAGCAATTTCATAAATATTTCATATATCTCTTTGCAAATGAAATAGTTATGAATTCGTACTCCTATATATAATAGAAATTATGATATACTTAATCATAATGAGGTAAAATTTAACCATATAGTAACAATGAGGATTTACCATGGACACACAACCAAAAGAAGCACATAAAGATATGTATAAAGAAACCACAGAAGAAATAGTAAAAGGTAATAGCAGCGAAGGCCAAGCCATTAGTCCCCCTCCGCATCAACCGTCTACTGACCAAGCGGGCATTGAGGCATTAAAGGACTCGTATGATGATTTCCTTTATGTATCTAAAGCCTTTGCTAGTTGTTCTATTAATTCATTAATTGCAACGGCGCGCATCTACGGTCTTGATCCGGCGCCAATTAAGGGTGCGCGTGTGCTTGAGCTAGGCTCCTCTTGTGGCGGCAATATCATTCCACAAGCGCTGTACTATCCAGAGGCAACTTTCACAGGCATCGACCTATCATCTGTACAAATCAAACACGGTAACGAATTAATCGATTCCATGGGGCTCACCAATGTAACCTTGTTAGAAAAAGATATCATGGACATCGATGATGACTTTGGCACCTTCGATTACATTCTCGTTCACGGCATTTGGTCTTGGGTACCTAATATCGTTAAGGATAAAATCCTCAGCATTTGTAATCGTAATCTATCTGACCGCGGCATTGCTTATGTGTCCTACAACACGTATCCCGGTTGGAAACGATTAGAGCAAATGCGCGATATTATGCTCTATTCTGAAAAGCAATTAAAGTCTCAATCACTACAAGAACGTACTGTATACACTAAAAACGTATTAAAACTTCTTGGTGAAACGATGAACATGGATCAACGTTCCCAAGAGCGGTCGGGTTACAAAATCGCCAATATCAATAGCGTCTTAGCGTCCAATGATTATTATGTAGGCCATGAATATTTAGAAACCTTTAACGATCCTGTGTATGTGTCTGAGTTTATCGAACGTGCAGAACAGCAGGGCTGTGTATATATCGGTGATGAAAGCCTCGAAAAATCCTTTATCACGTGGCTCAATGATAAGGTAGTAGATAATATTAAAGCCCTTGCCAACGGTAATCATAAGGATAAAGAACAATATTACGACTTTGTCTATGATACACAGTTCCGCATGGCTTTATTAACAAAACCATGCAATAGAGACAAAATTGTGCGGGACGAAACGGTGCAAAAAGATATTCTGGACACATTGTACTTTGCGGCACCTTTTGAAGATTCCTTAGGCATGCCTTCGGATTGGACTGATACGCTACGCATTACGCTCAAACAATTTATGCGCACGTTCCAACAATTTAATGTGCAAGATATTGTAGACTACATGGCTGAGCATCATCCTAATGAGGAATATAGCATGGACAGATTGTACGTACAGCTATTCTTGCTAACCATTTTGGGCCATCTCCGTTCGTATGCTGAGAAATATGAAAAATTACCATTTGTAGAAAATGTGAGTTATATCCCCGAACGTTTCATTAGATATGTTTCTACCCTCATCGAAGGCAACGGCAAACAATATATGTCCTTAGGCAATATGTTTAACCAAGAGGATCCTACTGTAGATGAAGGGCTATTGTACGTCATGAAACAAATGGCGCAGCCAACGACTCGTGACGAACTAATTAAGATTTTAGATGAAACCCTAACCATCACTCGTACGAAAGCAGATGGTGAGACCTTCACTGTCCCAAGTGAACAATACCTCGATGAGTCTATTAAACATTTAGTAGAGCTTGGCTATTTTAGACACCAAGCTTAATGTAAAAGTTAATTCCATACTTAATCACATAAAAAGAAAGCGTAACTGGTATAGAGTGCCGTCTATATCAGTTACGCTTTTTTGATTTGGCTACTACTTAATTATATTTAGAAGTGAGGTAATCTGTGTAGTAGCCAATAGTTATTTAATAACCTATTCTATTTTTTGTTTACGCGAACGCGTTCAATTGTTGGTTCACCTTGAGCATTTTTCGCTACTGTGTCCACGCGGAACAATGCCATTTCTGGGCTGAATTCAGTAACGAGGCGATCATCTACTGTTACGCCGTCTTGGATTGCACGGTATACGATTTGTGCGAATTCATAACGAGTTAACAAGCGGTCACCACCAAATGTGCCATCTGGATAACCTTCAACGAGACCACGGCGAGATAAATCGCTTACCGCTTCATATGCCCAGTGGTTTGCAGCCACGTCTGGGAACAATGTAGTATGGTCCGCTTTCATCTTAGTACCAGCTACGCCGTTCAATAATGCAGTCAATTTTTGAATTTGTGCATTTTGTTCAGCTACAGTTTTCTTAAGAGCCAATACCTCTTTGCCGATAGCTACACGAGAACGAGATACACCATTATGAGCGCCTACTTTCACAGACAAGCCAGCATTGAATACTGTTTCATCGCCGCCTACTGTGGAGCCGATGCTAAGTTGTACGTCTTCGTTAGGACGGTAGAAAGCACCGATAGCTGCCGCATCACCACTGCGGTAGTGACCATAACCTGCAGCAAAGTCCCATTTAGCGTCTGGATCGAAATCAAGTGGATGTAAAGCCGCCAACGCTGCAGCGCCTGCTACAGATTTATCGATACGTTTATCCATCTTGGAAAGATCGCCTTTGAAGGAGTTCATATTGTTATTGATGTTTGTAATATTGTTTTGAATATCTGTTACATTGCCTTTAATGTTTTTGATATCCTCTGTATTCTTAGCGATGTTTGTAGTATTGTTTGCAATATTACCTGCATTTTTGTTGATATCGCTTCTATTTTTGTTGATATCATCGCGGTTTTTATTGATGTCATCGCGATTGTTCTTGATGTCATCTTTGTTTTTGTTGATATCGTTGCGATTTTTGTTGATGTCGTCGCGGTTTTTGTTGATCTCTGTCTTATTTTTGTCGATATTCGTAGTGTTGTTATTGATTTGGTCCGTAATATCTTTAGACAAAGATACTTTGTAATCACGGCTATTACCATTGATTGATGGTGTTACCGTAATGTGGTCACCTGCCGTTACTGTTGTAGTACCTGTAGCAGCGGTGATTTCATCTTTCACCTTTTTAAGTTGGGAAACGTTAACCGCATCAGTATCTGCTACGCCAGCTTTCACATTGTTGATAATTTGATCACCAGCACTGATACCGTTTGTAGTGTAGTAAACTGTTTTGTCCCCTTCACTTGCGTACATACCAGATTTTGTGAAAGTAGCTTGTTCTAAAGTATCTGTGTTTTCGATTTGGATACCTTTAGGTGTAACACCGATATTTTCGCTGCCGTTGAAGAAACGAGCGCTGTCTTTATCGATACGAGCACGAACGTCGTCCGTTGCTTTACCGAAGTTAACAGAGTTCATCTCTACTAAATCTTTATTTACAGCTACTTTGTATTCAGCACCGCCGTTTGCATTTGTACCTTGTGTTACAGTCGTATTATCGCCTGCTACAACTGTGGTATGTTTTTTAGCTTCTGCTTCAACGGTATTAACTTTTGTTTCTAAGTTATTAACTTTAGTATCTACATTGTTTACTTTAGTTTCTACATTGTTAACCTTAGTTTCAATGGTGTTAACCTTAGTCTCTACTGTATTTACTTTGTTTTCTACAGTATTAACTTTAGTCTCTAAGTTGTTAACCTTAGTTTCCACAGTATTTACTTTGTTTTCTACAGCAGTCACCTTGTCGTCTACTTTTTTAAGTTGACCTACGTTAACTGCATCAGTATCTGCTTCGCCAGCTTTCACATTATTGATTTTTTGATCGCCAGCGCTAATACCGTTTGTAGTGTAGTAAACGGTTTTATCCCCTTCACTTGCGTACATACCGTATTTAGTGAAGTTCGCTTGTTCTAAAGTATCTGTATTTTCGATTTGAATACCTTTAGGTGTGATACCGATGTTTTCGCTGCCGTTGAAGAAACGAGCGCTGTCTTTATCGATACGAGCACGTACATCGTCTGTAATCTTACCGAAGTTAACAGAGTTCATATCCTCTAAGTCTTTCTTTACAGACACTTTGTATTCAGTACCACCAGCCGCATTTGTACCTGCTGTTACCGTTGTGTTATCCCCTGCTACAACAGTAGTATGCTTTTTAGCTTCTGCTTTAACATCGTTGATTTTTTCTTCTGCTTTTTTAAGCTGTGCTACGTTTACTGCATCAGTGTCATCTGTACCAGCTGCTACAGATGTAATTTGACGTGTTACATTATTTGCTACGTCGCCAACGGATACGGCAGAGCTTGTCGCTTTCCATGCAGCACCTGTTTCTGTAGAGGCAGCACCTGTTTTAACATCATAGCCAATACCGCCAGCTGCTACTGTTGCTTTGGCTCCACTACCAAGAGCTACGCCGCCTTCAGCAGTTACCTCTGTGTTGTGACCAATAGCTACTGCTTCGTTCACAGTTGTTGTAGTACCAGCATCGCTAGAACCAATTGTAACAGTATTGTTAGCACCTGTTACAGTACGGTTATCGCCTACGATAATTGTGTCAGTTGCATCAGACACAGTATTTTTGGAACCAATAGCTGTCATGTGCTGAACTTTAGTAGCCGTATTACCTACGCCCATAGCAAGGTTGTCTTTGCTTTCACCACCCTTAACACCTGTCACAGTATTGTTAATACCGATCATAGATGTACGTAACGTGTAGTCAGCCTTGTTAGCGCCACCGAGGGCCATCGTGGAGCCGCCACCGTTAGCGTTTTTAACAGCAGTACGCAATGTTTCAGCGAATTCCTTAGCAGAACTACCTGCATCAGTTGTATTAACAGGAATCGGTGTAACGGAGTTTGTAATTTCGTTACCTGCACCCATCACGATGGAACCATTGGAGTTGAACGTTCTATTCGCTGTACCTACGATGCTGTTACCGATACCAGAATAGAAGCTGCTAGCCGTTTTAGATTCATTACTATTGAAAGAGCCATTCACAGTGGATGCTAAGTTTTTAACAGGATTGGAGAAACGACCACCATTATATTCACTGGAAATAATATTGTACGTACCAGTGTTTGTAGCAAAGGCACCATTTGTGAAGCTGTTAGCGCCCACTGTAGTAGCATATACATTCAATGCATCTGTACGAGTTTTAGCAGAATCTACAGTTGTGTCGCCAAGGTCACCTTTATAGTTATGGGAACCAATCATAGTACTGCCAGTACGAGCAAAGGTATTATCACCAATCGCTACGCTACCTACTACCTTGGTTGGATCCGCAGGAATTCGAGCGCTAGAGAATAAACCACCGCTATAGTTAGTTTGACCCAAAGCAAAGGCAGCCTCTACGCCACCTGCCATATTTTCAATTTTTGCGTTTTTACCAATAGCTATGCTACCACCTTGGCTAGCATAGTTATTGATTACAGCGCCACTACCTACAGCAATGTCGCCTGTAGCAGCACTAGGACCATTAGAATATTGAATAGCGGCGCCTTTACCGACAGCCACATTTTCCGCTTTAGGTGCACTGCTGCCAGTGCCGTATGCTACGCCACTACCACCGCCAGTCGTAGTGTCTGCCGCACTTGCCACAACCCACAAACTGGATAACAACACACCGTTAATTAACAAAGTTAATAAACGTCTCCGTTTGTTCATGATGAATATCCTCCATGTACTTTAATTACTATCTCTCTTACAAATAACATATAAATAATTCACGATATTTTCATGAGTATTATATGAATATTGTAGCATGAATATCCATTTTGTAAACAGTTTTTTATATATCTATTAAATGTATTTAAAAGCAGAAACTGTTTTAGTATTACTCGACCATGTAAATGACCTATAAAATCTATAATGGTCTATGCGGTTATATGTTCTATAGGTTATATGTTCTATAGGTTATATGTCCCTATATAATGC
>ENA-OWMY01000154-OWMY01000154.1-metagenome-genome-assembly--contig:-NODE-154-length-22077-cov-20.676006_pt1 | contig 22077 bp, 17 predicted proteins | sample MGYA00245358_ERZ651122 | MGnify/ENA primary metagenome ERZ651122 (study PRJEB26857, sample SAMEA4031752) | metagenome | biome: human; feature: oral; material: saliva | place: Philippines | collected 2014...
ACACCATCAATGTCAAAGGCGACAGCAACATCATCAGCGAAACCGTAGCCGGTGGCGCACAGTTGAAACTGGCCAATGTATTGAATGTCGGTCAATCGGCTCCGGTAAAAATCGATGGCGATAAAGGCGAAGTCAGCGGCTTGAGCAATACGACTTTGGGCGGCAGCGACTTTGCCCAAGGCAAACGTGCGGCGACTGAAGAGCAGTTGAATGCGGCCCAAGATCAGTTGGTGAATGTATTGGGTGGTAATGCGGCCAATAATGGCGGCAACATCAGCATGACCGATATTGGCGGTACTGGTGAGAACAACATCCACGATGCAATCAAAGCCGTTAATGCAACTGCCAATCTGCCTTTGACTTTCGGCGGCGACAGCGGCAAAGACGTTGAACGCAAACCGGGTACGAAGCTGAATATTGTTGGCGGTCAAACCGATGCAGCCAAACTTTCAGACGGCAATATCGGCGTTGTAGCGAATGGCTCTGATAAGTTGGAAGTCAAATTGGCTAAAGACTTGGCAGTTGACAGCGTGAAAGCCGGCGATACCACCGTCAATACTGACGGCGTGAAAGTTGGTGATGTCAACCTGACTAAAGCCGGCTTGAACAACGGCGGCAACAAGATTACCAACGTTGCAGCCGGTACCGATGATACTGATGCGGTGAATGTTGCTCAGTTGAACAAAGCTGCGGCTGCGGCTAAGACTGAAGTCGTTCAAGGCGATAACATTGTTGTTACTCAGGATGTCGGCGCTAATGGTCAAACCATTTACAAAGTGGCTACCGATAAAAACCTGAAAGTCGACAGCGTTACCGCAGGCGATACCGTGATGAATAATGACGGTGTGAAAGTCGGCGATGATGTTGCATTGAACAAAGACGGCTTGAAAGCAGGCGATGTGAACCTGACCAAGGCTGGCTTGAACAATGGCGGCAACAAGATTACCAACGTTGCGGCTGGTACGGATGACACCGATGCAGTCAATGTTTCTCAACTGAAACAAGCTGCGGCGGCATCTAAAACTGAAGTCGTTCAAGGTAAGAACATTGTTGTGACTGAAAAAACAGGTGACAAAGGTCAGACTGTTTATGAAGTTGCTACCGATAAAGACTTGGACGTTGACAGTGTGAAAGCCGGTGATACTACTGTTAATAATGATGGTGTGAAAGTTGGTGATGATGTTGTATTGAACAAAGACGGCTTGAAAGCAGGCAAGGTAAACCTGACTAAAGATGGCTTGGACAATGCGGGTAACAAAGTAACCAACGTAGCGGATGGCGACATCAACGCCAACAGCAAAGATGCCGTCAACGGCAGCCAGTTGTACGCAACCAACCAAAACGTAGCCAACAACGCTGCGACTATCGCTAAAGGTATCAACTTCGGCGGTACGACCGGCAGCAACAACTACGCGTTGGGTGACACCATCAACGTTAAAGGCGACAGCAACATTATCAGCGAAACTGTTGCCGGTGGCGCTCAACTGAAGTTGGCTGACGAGATTAGCGTGAAGACAGTGAATGCCGATACCTTCAAAGCAGGCGATACTGTGATGAATAACGACGGCGTGAAAGTCGGCGATAAAGTTGCGTTGAACAAAGACGGTCTGACCGCAGGCAATACCGTGGTCAACAACGATGGCGTAACCATCGCTGCACCGACTGAAAACAATCCGAACAACCAAGTCAAACTGTCTCCTGTCGGTCTGAACAACGGCGGCCAACGCATTACCAACGTGGCTCCGGGTAAAGACGGTACAGACGCGGCAAACGTGAACCAGTTGATTGGTTTGGGTACCGAGTTGCAGAACAACATCAACCAAGTAGGTAAGAAAGCCTACGCGGGTGTGGCCGGTGCGATTGCCCAAGGCTCGATTCCGCAAGTAACCCGTCCGGGTGCGACCGGTATCGGTGTCGGCAGCGGCTACTACGGTGGTCAGTCTGCCATGGCTATCGGCGTGTCTGCGATGAGCGACGGCGGCAACTGGATTGTCAAAGGCAACTTCTCGGCCAATACCGACGGTCATGTCGGTGTCGGTGCCGGTGCGCTGTATCAGTGGTAAGTTGGCAATGACAGGCAACTAGATTTGCTGCCTGAATAGGGAGGCCGTCTGAAATTTTAGGTTTCAGACGGCCTTTTTTTCTGAAAACACTTGAATTTAGGCTATCTGAAACGATATGCTTCATCTATTTACCGCATGACTCTGAAAGAGAACAAATGAGCAAAACCATCCATTATTTGAAAGACTACGCCGCGCCAGCGTACCGTATTCTGAAAACCGACCTGCATTTCGATATTTTAGAACCGCAAACCATCGTCAAATCCAGTCTGACCGTTCAACCTGAAAGAGCAGGGGAGCCATTGGTATTGGATGGTTCGGCAAAACTGCTGTCTGTGAAAGTAAACGGCCGGGCCGTAGATTATGTATTGGAAGACGAAAAACTGACGATTGCCGGCGTGCCGTCTGAAAACTTCACGCTGGAAGTGGAAACCGAAATTCTGCCTGCTGAGAACAAATCTCTGATGGGTCTGTATGCTTCCGGCGGCAATCTGTTTACCCAATGCGAACCGGAAGGCTTCCGAAAAATTACGTTCTACATTGACCGTCCGGATGTCATGTCTAAATTTACTACCACTATCGTTGCAGACAAAAAACGCTATCCGGTGTTGTTGTCTAACGGCAATAAAATCGATGGCGGAGAGTTTTCAGACGGCCGTCATTGGGTGAAATGGGAAGACCCGTTTGCCAAACCGAGCTATCTCTTTGCTTTGGTGGCAGGTGATTTGGCGGTAACGGAAGATTATTTTACGACCATGAGCGGCCGTAAGGTCAAAATCGAGTTCTACACCACGGAGACAGACAAACCTAAAGTTGGGTTTGCAGTGGAATCGTTGAAAAATGCGATGAAATGGGACGAAACACGCTTCGGTTTGGAATACGACTTGGATATTTTCATGGTCGTTGCCGTGGGCGATTTCAATATGGGCGCAATGGAAAACAAAGGTTTGAATATTTTCAACACCAAGTTTGTGCTGGCCAACAGCCGTACCGCGACCGATACCGACTTTGAAGGCATTGAATCTGTTGTCGGACACGAATATTTCCACAACTGGACGGGCAACCGCGTAACCTGCCGCGATTGGTTCCAATTGTCGCTGAAAGAAGGTTTGACCGTATTCCGTGATCAAGAGTTTTCCGGCGACCGAGCCAGCCGCGTGGTGCGCCGTATCGACAATGTTCGTATGCTGCGCTTGTTCCAATTCCCTGAAGATGCGGGCCCGACTGCGCATCCTGTCCGCCCGGCCAGCTATGAAGAGATGAACAACTTCTACACCATGACCGTTTATGAAAAAGGTGCGGAAGTGGTGCGCATGTATCACACCTTGCTTGGGGAAGAAGGCTTCCAAAAAGGCATGAAGCTGTATTTCCAACGCCACGACGGTCAAGCTGTGACTTGTGATGATTTCCGTGCCGCAATGGCAGACGCAAACGGCATCAATCTTGATCAGTTTGCTTTGTGGTACAGCCAAGCTGGCACGCCGGTTTTAGATGCTCAAGGCCGTCTGAAAGATGGAGCGTTTGAATTGACCATCAAACAAACCATTCCGGCCACGCCCGATATGGCGGACAAACAGCCGATGATGATTCCGGTCAAAACCGGTTTGCTGAATGAAAAAGGCGAAGCGGTTGAGTTTGAATATCAAGGTGAACGGGTGAAAGAGGCGGTTTTGGTATTGACCGAAGCCGAGCAGACTTTTGTATTGGGCGGCGTCAATGAGCCGGTTATCCCGTCTCTGCTGCGAGATTTCTCTGCGCCGGTCACCCTGAACTATCCGTACAGCGAGCAAGAATTAGCAACTTTACTGGCGGCAGATGAAAATGAGTTTGCCCGTTGGGAAGCTGCCCAAACCTTGTATCATCGTGCCATTAACGCCAACCGTCAGGCATTGGCGGAAGGCCGTCCTTTGCCTGAACATAAAGCATTGATGGATGCTTTGGCTTTGGTGGTTTCCGGTGACTTTGATCCGGCATTCCGTGCCATTTTGCTGCAAATGCCGTCTGAAACCGATGTATGGGCGGAAGAAGAAAATATTGATCCGATTCAGGTTCATCAAGCGCGAGAAGCCTTGCTCAATGCCGTTGCCGTCAAGTTCCTGCCTCAATGGCGCGAGCTGAACCGTCAAGCTGCCGAGCAAGAAAACCAAGCCGATGCTGCTGTTCGTTATGAATACAGTCCGGAACTGGCCGGCTGGCGTACTTTGCGTAATGCTTGCAGGGCATTTATCCTTCGTGCTGACGCTGCGCATATCGAACACGTTGCGGAGAATTACGAAGCAATGGCGCAAAACATGACCCACGAATGGGGTATCTTATCCGCAATCAACAGCAATGAAAGCGAAATCCGCGATCGTTTGTTGACGCAATTTGCTGATAAATTTGCCGATGATGCTTTGGTAATGGACAAATACTTTGCCCTGATTGCTTCAAGCCGCCGTAAAGATACTTTACAGCAAGTTCAGACGGCCTTGAGTCATCCTAAGTTCAGTATTGAAAACCCGAACAAGGCCCGTTCTTTGTTGATCAGCTTCAGCCGCAATATTCCGCATTTCCATGCAGAAGATGGCAGCGGCTACCGCTTTGTAGCCGATAAAGTGATGGAAATCGACCGCTTTAATCCGCAAGTTGCCGCCCGACTGGTGCAGGCTTTCAACATCTGCAACAAATTGGAAGCCAACCGCAAAGCCATTATGACCAAAGAATTGCAACGCATCAATGCACAAGAAGGTTTGTCCAAGGATGTGGGCGAGATTGTCGGTAAGATTTTGAATGAGAAATAAAGCCTGTCTGTTGAACTTATTGTCATTTGGCAATAAGGATAGATAGACTAAAGGCCGTCTGAAACCGATTGGTTCCAGACGGCCTTTTTTTATGTATCAACGCTTAAATTAATTTTCGTTGAGAGTAGGGAATAAGAATAAAAAAAGAGCCTGCATAAAACAGGCTCTTTTTCATACTAATCCGAAGATTAGAATTTGTGACGCAGGCCAACCAAACCAGAGATGGTTTCAACTTTGTGAGGGCCAGACTCAGCACCACGCAACCAGCCGGCAGAAACCAGAGCAGTAGTGCGTTTAGAGAAGTCGTAGTCAGCACCAACGATAACTTGGTCGTATTGAGTGCCTTTCAGTTTTTCGCCGTCAACTTTAGCTTTGAAGCCGTGAGCGTAAGAAACGCGAGGAGTTACGTTACCAGCGCGGTAAGCGGCAGTAGCAGCAACTTCAACAGTTTCAACACCTTTGCCATCTAAACCAGCAGCAGTACCAAATACTACGTTAGAAGCGTTAGTGCCTGCAGTGCGCATATCATCAGTTACAACACCGTTAGATTGGGCTTGAGCGTAATCACCCAAAGTTTCCCAGTTTTTAGCGTATTGACCAGCTACAGATACAAACAGGTTGTTAGCATCGTAACCAGCTACCAAACGTTGTACGTGACCGTCTTTAACATCTACAGAGTTTTTACGGAAACCACCAGCGTATTGACCGAAGAAACCAGAGTTTTCGTAGTTCAGGCCAGCGTAGTAAGTGTCACGAGAAGGAACTTTGTGAGTGTATTTGTCAGAAGGGTTAGCGTTGTCGCGTGGAGTGTATTGTACGCTTGCGCTGAAGCCTGAGAATACAGGGCTGTCGTAGCGTACAGATACTGCACGTTTGTCAACACGGGTAAATACAGACATATTCAAAGCGCCGTTGCTGCTTTCCCATTGGTCAACGTTGTCGCTAGAGTCTTTAACAGTAGAGTTTAATTTACCGGCGCGAATTTTACCGAAGCCACCTTCCAAACCGATGAAAGATTCGCGAGAAGCCCACTCTTTGTCGCCACCGGCGATAGAAGTGTTTTGTTCAACTTGCCAAATAGCATTCAGGTTGCTACCCAAGTGTTCGTGGCCTTTGAAACCGATGCGTGAACCGAAGTCAGCGATTTCAGTAGCAGTTTTAGAGCTTTTCTCTTTACCCAGTGCAGTAGCGGTTTTTTCACCCAATTTTACTTTGGATACTTCAACACCGGCTTTTACTTGGCCGTACAGAGTTACGTCAGCCATAGCTGCAACAGGCAGAGCCGCCAGAGTCAGGGCAATCAGGGATTTTTTCATTGCTGTTTTCCTTTTTTAAGTGTGAAGAAGCGAGCATTCGTTCTTCTTATTACGATATCGTTCTGTTTCAACGATTCCATGACCATAATATAAAGGTTATGGCTTAAGAAAACAAATTTTCCTCTTGTTTTAGGCGTATTTTTGATTGGAAACGTTGTTTTTTGCAGACAGAGTAGGTATAGAAAATAGTCGTTTATTTCGTAATATGTTTTTCTAAAAGGAAATTTTAGGAGAACCATAAAAGACGGCTTATTGAGGTTGGAGTTTAAATGTTGTTTATATTGTTTTCAGACGGCCTTGTTGAGTGTGATTTATAGTGTATTGGGTTTTAAAATTATAAAAAACCTGCCTGAGTGATCAGGCAGGTTTCATTTGCTTGAAAGACAGATTAGTTTTTGTCTTGGTCAACCAGTTTGTTTTTAGCGATCCAAGGCATCATAGAACGCAGTTGTGCACCCACTTTTTCAATTTGGTGGTCGGCGTTCAGACGGCGACGGGCAGTCATGCTGGCGTAGTTGGTCGCGCCTTCTTGGATGAACATTTTGGCATATTCGCCACTTTGAATACGGTACAGTGCTTTTTTCATCGCTGCTTTGGTTGCAGGAGTCACTACTTCAGGGCCAGTAACGTATTCACCGTATTCGGCATTGTTGGAAATGGAGTAGTTCATGTTGGCAATACCGCCTTCGTACATCAGGTCAACGATCAGTTTCAGCTCGTGCAGACATTCGAAGTAGGCCATTTCTGGAGCGTAACCGGCTTCAACCAAAGTTTCAAAGCCGCATTTCACCAATTCAACTGCGCCACCGCACAATACGGCTTGTTCGCCGAACAGGTCGGTTTCGGTTTCTTCGCGGAAGTTGGTTTCGATTACGCCGCCTTTAGTGCCGCCGTTGGCTGCTGCGTAAGACAGGGCGATGTCTTTGGCTTTGCCGCTTTTATCTTGGTAAACGGCGATCAGGGAAGGTACGCCGCCGCCTTTCAGGAATTCGCTGCGTACGGTGTGGCCTGGGCCTTTAGGGGCAATCATGATAACGTCGAGGTCGGCGCGAGGTACGATTTGGTTGTAGTGTACGTTGAAGCCGTGAGCAAACGCCAATACTGCGCCTTCTTTCAAGTTAGGCTCGATTTCGTTTTTGTATACGATAGGTTGGTTTTCGTCAGGCAACAGAATCATTACAACGTCGGCTGCTTTGGTTGCTTCAGCAACGGTGCGCACGTCGTGGCCGGCTGCTTCGGCTTTTTTCCAAGAGCCGCCTTGGCGCAGACCGATTACGACATTTACGCCGGAATCTTTCAGGTTTGCTGCGTGTGCGTGACCTTGTGAACCGTAACCGATGATGGCAACGGTTTTGCCTTTGATCAGAGAAAGGTCAGCGTCTTTATCGTAATAAACTTGCATTTTATTTCCTTAGTGTAAGAGGGTTCCGGATAATCCGGGTTGAGTTAAAAGTAATAGGGGCTTAAGCGGGGACTTGGTTCATCAAGACGATTTCCAATGCTTCGGTTTTTCCTTCGATGGATTTGACGAAGTTTTGGAAATGTTCGCTGGCATTGTGTTCGTCAATAGCTGCTTGGGATTTCCAGCTTTCTACGAATACGAAACGGTTGGGTTTGCCGATTTCTTGGTGCAGGTCGTAGCTGATGTTGCCTTCTTCTGCACGGCTGGCTTTGACCAATTCTTTAAACTGGGCAGCCAGAGCCTCGGTGTATTCGGGTTTGACGGTAACTAATGCAACGATTTGGATGCTTGACATGTTTGTCTCCTACTGTTTTTCAGACGGCCTTTGTGGAAAGTGAAAGGCCGTCTGAACGATACAGCGTTAAATTTTCAAAATACGCTCGCCACGGCCGATACCGGCTGCGCCTGTGCGTACGGTTTCCAAAATTTGAGCACGACCGACTGTTTCAAGGAAAGAGTCGAGTTTTTCGGTAGAACCTGTGATTTCGATGGTGTAGCTGCGGTCTGTTACGTCAATGACGCTGCCACGGTAGATTTCGGTCAATCGCAGGAATTCGTCGCGGTCTTTGCCGACGGCGCGGACTTTTACCAACATCAGCTCGCGTTCGACAAAACGGCTTTCGTTCAAATCGACCACTTTGATAACTTCAATCAGTTTGTTGAGCTGTTTGGTGATTTGCTCGATAACGTGTTCGTCGCCATGGGTAACGATGGTCATGCGAGACAAGGTTTTGTCTTCGGTTGGTGCAACAGCCAGGGAGTCGATGTTGTAATCGCGTGCGGAGAACAAACCTACCACACGGCTCATCGCACCTGATTCGTTTTCCATCAGAATAGATAAGATATGTCGCATTTTTCTCTCCTTACGCTGACAATGTTTCGCGCATATGCGGCGGCAGAACCATCTCGTCCAAGCCTTTGCCGTTGCCGACCATAGGCAGTACGTTTTGTTTCTTGTCGGTCAAGAAATCGAGGAATACCAGACGGTCTTTTTGGTTTAATGCTTCCAGCAACGCGCCTTCTACATCGGATTTCTTGTCTACACGGATGCCGATATGGCCGTAGGCTTCAGCCAGTTTGACAAAATCAGGCAATGAGTCGAAATAGGTTTCCGATTCACGGTTGCCGTAATAAAGTTCTTGCCATTGGCGGACCATGCCGAGGTAGCCGTTGTTCAGGGTAACGACGTTAACCGGAACGCGGTATTGGAAGCAGGTGGACAGCTCTTGGATGTTCATCTGAATCGAGCCTTCGCCGGTGATACAGAATACATCTTGATCAGGAGCAGCCAGTTTCGCACCGATGGCATATGGCAGACCGACGCCCATTGTGCCTAAACCGCCGGAATTGAGCCATTGGCGAGGACGCTCGAATGGGTAATATTGGGCGGTAAACATTTGGTGTTGACCGACGTCGGAAGTAATGATGGCAGAATTATTGGTGATTTCGGCCAGTTTTTGAATGACGTATTGCGGTTTGATGATTTCGCTTTCATTATCAAACCACAGGCAGTTGCGCGAACGCCATTCTTCAATGCTTTTCCACCATTTATCCAATGAGTCGGCTGCAGGTGCAGATTCTTGCTTGCCCCACAATTGAATCATTTCGGACAATACGTTTTTCACGTCGCCGACAATCGGGATATCCACTTTGACGCGTTTGGCAATGCTGGACGGGTCAACGTCGATATGAATAATTTTTTTGGCTTTTTCAAAGAATTTGGACGGTACGGAAATCACGCGGTCATCGAAGCGCGCACCGATTGCCAGTACAACGTCTGCATTCTGCATGGCGAGGTTGGCTTCGTAAGTGCCGTGCATACCCAGCATGCCTAAGAATTGGCGGTCGCTGGAAGGGTATGCACCCAAGCCCATCAATGTACCGGTACAAGGAGCGCCGATCATGCGGACAAATTTGGTCATTTCCTCAGAGGCATTGCCTAAAACCACGCCACCGCCGAAGTAAATAATAGGGCGTTTGGCGGAAGCCAGCATTTGTACGGCTTTTTTGATTTGACCGATGTGGCCTTGTACAACCGGTTGGTAAGAGCGGATGAAGATGTCTTCTTGCGGATAGCTGAATTTAGCCATTGCTTGGGTGACATCTTTAGGAACATCGACAACAACGGGACCCGGACGGCCGCTTGCGGCGATTTGGAAAGCTTTTTTGATGGTATCTGCCAACTCAGCAATATTGGTCACCAAGAAATTGTGTTTGACACAAGGGCGGGTAATGCCGACTGTATCCACTTCTTGGAATGCGTCTGTCCCGATAAGGGAGTTGCCCACCTGGCCGCTGATGACTACCAACGGAATGGAGTCACTGTAAGCAGTGGCGATACCGGTCAGGGCATTGGTTACGCCCGGGCCGGAAGTCACCAAGGCAACGCCGACTTTGCCGCTGACACGGGCATAGGCATCTGCCGCATGTACGGCGGCCTGCTCGTGGCGAACCAGGATGTGCTTGAATTTATTGAGTTGGAAAAGGGCATCGTAGATTTCGATAACCGCGCCGCCCGGATAGCCGAATACATACTCGACACCTTCGGCTTTGAGACTTTGCACGATGATTTGTGCGCCAGATAATTGCATATTGACCTCTTTTATATGGTTTCAAACCAATAGGAACAATCCGCCTCACCACAGCACCTGTAATGCAATTCCACCAAGCAGCGATTTAGGGTACGCGCACTGAGGGAATACGATGACAGTCAGACTATCCAAGCAATTGGGAAGAAACACAGAGTTTGTGAAAAAGAGTAGAAACGATAACGCAATCCGACTGTACAAGCAAGACAAAATCTTTCATCTTTTAACGTTTAAGGAGTGAAAATAGATTATCGTTTGATTTTAAAGAAATAAAAAAACAGTTTTATTGAGCTTGATGTGGGTGGATTGTTGACAGTTTGAGTAAGGAGAAGGTTTTTGCAAATGATAAATAGCAAAAAACCTCTTGACTGAATCAAGAGGTTTTTTTAATTTGGTGCCCAGGGTCGGACTCGAACCGACACACCTTGCGGCGGGGGATTTTGAGTCCCCTGCGTCTACCAATTTCGCCACCTGGGCTAGCGAAGAAGTCGTCATTATAGCGAGTTCTCGAATCTTGTAAAGCAGTAATTGAAAAAAAATTGGATTATTTTTATATTTGTTTGATTTTTAATGAATTAAACTTTTTACGTTTGATGGCTATCTAAATGGGAGGCAGATTTTTAAAACAAAAAAGCAGTATTTATCTGCAAAAAGGGCTATATTTAATGTGTCAAACGCGTTAATATGAAGATGTTTTGTTTTTATATCGGCCGGGCGGTTGTTTGGCTTCACTTAATTTGAAACGGTTTTGGAGAAAATTTATGCTTTCCGTTACACGAACTTTCCTACTCAGTGCTTTTGCGTTGGCTGCTCTGGCTGCTTGTCAGCCTAAAGAAGAGGCCAAAGAGGCTTCTTCGACACCTGCCGCTTCTGCTGCGCCTGCTGCTTCCGGTGAGTCTGCACCCAAAGTGCAAGCGCGTGGTACCGATATGCGCAAAGAAGACATTGGCGGCGATTTCACATTGACCGATGGCGACGGCAAACCTTTCAGCCTGAGCGACTTGAAAGGCAAAGTGGTTATCCTGTCTTTCGGTTATACCCACTGTCCTGACGTATGCCCAACCGAGTTGCTGACTTTCAGCGACACGTTGAAACAATTGGGCGATCAGGCTAAAGACGTGAAAGTAGTATTTGTCAGCATCGACCCTGAGCGCGATACGCCTGAAGTAATCGGCAAATACGCTAAACAGTTCAATCCTGATTTTATCGGCCTGACGGCTACCGGCGATCAAAGCCTGCCTGTCATCAAACAGCAATACCGTGTGGTATCGGCTAAAGTAAACCAAAAAGAAGACAGCGAAAACTATTTGGTCGACCACTCTTCAGGTGCATATTTGATTGATAAAAACGGCGAAGTGGCGATTTTCTCGCCTTATGGCAGCGAGCCGGAAACGATTGCGGCTGATGTGAAAACTTTATTATAAAAACGTAGTTGAGGCCGTCTGAAATGGGTTGTGGATTTCAGACGGCCTTCTTGTTTTTGATACGGCAAAGGAGAAGAACAAAATGACCGACACACTTTTAACGATTGCTTTATCCAAGGGACGAATTTTTGAGGAAACCCTGCCGCTGTTGGCCGCCGCCGGTATTGTGCCTGCAGAAGAGCCGGACAAATCGCGCAAGCTGATTATTGGTACGAATCATGACAATATCCGTTTGGTAATTGTACGCGCGACCGATGTGCCGACTTATGTGCAATATGGTGCGGCGGATTTCGGTATTGCCGGTAAGGACGTGCTGATTGAGCATGGCGGAGATGGCCTGTATCAACCTTTGGATTTGCACATCGCCTCATGCCGCATGATGGTTGCGGTTAAAAAAGGTTTTGATTACGCCGCCGCTTCCAAACCCGGCAGCCGCTTGCGGATTGCCACTAAATATCCCGACATCGCCGCCGAACACTTTGCCGACAAGGGTGTGCATGTGGACATCATCAAACTGTACGGTTCGATGGAGCTTGCGCCTTTGGTCGGTCTGAGCGACGCGATTGTCGATTTGGTTTCCAGCGGCAATACATTGAAGGCCAATGGTTTGGAAGCTGTGGAACATGTGGCTGATATTTCCAGCCGCTTGGTGGTCAACAAAGCGGCGTTGAAAACCAAATATGCGCTGTTGAATCCGATTATTCAGGCATTTGAAAATGCCGCTAAGGCCGTCTGAAAAGTTTTTGGCAAAACCTGTCTGCCAACCCAGTTTGAAAGCCCCGTCATGATGCAAAGCAAACCGACACTCGATACGATTCTTTCCCATCGTTCCATCCGCAGGTTTACTTCAGAACCGATTACCGATGAAATGCTCGATACGCTGGTTCGCGCCGGACAGCAGGCTTCGACCTCCAACAACCTGCAATGCGTTTCCATCATCCGCGTATCCGACCTTGCGCTGAGGCAGGGAATACATGAAGCGGCTGGAAGTGCGCCTTATATTGTCCATTGTGCGGAATTTTTATTGTTTTGCATCGATTTTTCCAAACACAAGGCAATGTTTCCCGATGCGCAAATTGATTGGGCGGAAGTAACCCTGATTGGCGCGGTCGATGCAGGTATTATGGCGCAAAACGTATTGCTTGCCGCCGAATCGCTTGGGTTGGGCGGCGTGTATATCGGCGCGTTGCGCAATAATGCGCAAAAAGTGTCGGATGTGTTGAACCTGCCGGATTATTGCGTGCCTTTGGTGGGATTGTGTCTCGGTTATCCCGACCAAGACCCGCCGCTCAAACCGCGCCTACCTAAGGAAATGGTCTATGCCGAAAACGCTTGTCCGAGCCTGAATGCCGAGGCGGTTGAAGCCTATAATCAGGCAGTAGCGGATTATTATGAGTTACGCAAGGGTAGCCCGATACCTTGGAAGGAATCGCTGGCCAAAACCTTGGGTAATCCTGTGCGGCCGCATATGTTGGCGTTTTTGCAGAAAAAAGGTTTTTTGAAAAGATAATATTCAGACGGCCTTTGAGTGAATGAGGCCGTCTGAAAACAATAGGAACGAAACAAGGAAGAGAGCAAACCATGAAGAAACTCGACACCCAATCCCCTGATTTTCAAGCCGAACTCAAAGCATTACTCGCTTTTGAAACCGCGCAAAACCCTGAAATCGACCGTATTGTTGCCGACATCTGCGCCGATGTTCAAAAACGCGGCGATGCGGCGCTGATTGAATACACCAACCGCTTTGACGGTACATCCGCTCAAACCATCGACGATTTAATCCTGACGCAAGACGATTTGCAGTCTGCGTTTGAGCGTTTGCCCGAAAACATTCAGACGGCCTTGAAAACGGCCGCGCGACGGGTGGAAAGCTATCATAAACACCAAAAAATGGAGTCGTGGACTTACGAAGACGAAGACGGCACGCTTTTGGGTCAACAGATTACGCCGCTTGACCGTGTCGGTATTTATGTTCCGGGCGGTAAAGCCGCTTATCCGAGTTCCGTCATTATGAACGCCATGCCTGCCCACGTTGCCGGCGTGAAAGAAATCATCATGGTCGTTCCTACTCCGAAAGGCGAGCGCAACGATATTGTGTTGGCGGCTGCTTTTGTGGCCGGTGTAACCAAAGTGTTTACGGTCGGCGGCGCGCAGGCGGTTGCGGCTTTGGCTTATGGTACGGAATCTGTGCCTCAAGTCGATAAGATTACCGGCCCAGGCAATGCTTTTGTCGCTGCGGCAAAACGACGCGTGTTCGGCGTGGTTGGTATCGATATGGTGGCAGGGCCGTCTGAAATTTTGGTGATTGCCGATGGCACGACGCCTGCCGATTGGGTGGCCATGGATTTGTTCAGTCAGGCGGAACACGATGAAATTGCACAAGCGATTTTGATTGGTACTTCTCAAGCGTATTTGGACGAAGTTCAGACGGCCATGAACCGCCTGATCGAAACCATGCCGCGCCGTGCGATTATTGAAGCTTCATTGGGCAACCGCGGCGCAATGATTTTGGCTAAAGACTTGGACGAAGCCTGCGAAATCGCTAACTATATTTCTCCTGAACACTTGGAACTGTCGGTTGAAAATCCGCAAGAGTGGGCGAAAAAAATCCGCCATGCCGGTGCGATTTTCATGGGACGCTATACCAGTGAAAGCCTTGGCGACTATTGCGCAGGCCCTAACCACGTTTTGCCGACCAGCCGCACGGCGCGTTTCTCTTCTCCTTTGGGAACATATGATTTCCAAAAACGCTCCAGTCTGATTCAAGTTTCAGAACAAGGGGCGCAGAAGTTGGGTAAAACCGCCAGCGTGTTGGCGCATGGCGAAAGCTTGACCGCGCACGCCAGAGCGGCTGAGTTCCGTTTGAAAGACTGAGTGAAACGTTGAAATTGTAAGAAATCTAAAAGGGCATCTAAACAGATGCCCTTTTTATTGTGATGAAGATTTTAGCTGAGAAGGTATCAGGCCGTCTGAAAACAGGTTTAACGGTTTTTCAGCCAGTCATTACGCATTTGTGCGGCTTCTTCAAAATAGCGGTAAAGCTCGGTTTTGTTGCCGTCGGAAAGGAGCTGTTCCAATTTGGATAATTGTTCTTTCAAATCGCTGGTCAGTTTGAGCAGGGCAGGGCGGTTGGCCATGCAGATGTCTGTCCAAACGGCAGGGTGGCTGGAGGCGATGCGGGTAAAGTCGCGAAAGCCGGTGGCGGCATAGGGGAGATAGTCTTTGCCGTGCGGATGGTCAACCAAAGCGTGGACATAGGCAAAGGCGGCCAAGTGCGGCAAGTGGGAAACGGCGGCAAAAATATTGTCGTGTTCTTCGGCGCTCATGGTGGAAATTTGCGAACCAACCGCCTGCCACAGGCTTTTCAGCCGTCTCAGGCCGTCTGAAACCTCTTGGCCGTGTAGCGTAATGATAAGGCGGCTGTTTTGAAACAAACCGCAACGCGCAGATTTTGCTCCGCTTTGATCTGAGCCGGCAATCGGGTGGGCGGCAAAACATTGCGGCAGGCGGTCGGATAAGTGGGTGCGGAAGGCATTGAGTGCCGATTGTTTGGTGCTGCCGACATCGGAAACGCAGGCGGTGTCTTTTAAGAAGGGCTTGATGTCGCGGCATACGTCAGGCAGGACGGAGACAGGCGTGGCAATCAAAACCAAATCGGCATTGCCGATGCTTTCGGCGCAAATATTCGGATAGGCATGGTCGATGATGCCGCATTCGAGTGCGTAATTGAGGTTGTCGGCATTGGTGTCGATGCCGGTAACGGTTTGCACCAGTCCCAAGCGTTTGAGGTCGAGCATGAACGAACCGCCGATTAAACCGACACCGATAAGGGTAATGTGGGGGAAAAAGGCGGAAGTGTTCATGGTTTGAATCCGGTACAAGTGGAAAAGCTTATTTTAATCCGTTATGGAGGCCGTCTGAAAGTTGTCATCAAGGTTTCAGACGGCCTTTTTTATGGTCGAATTTTCATGATTTAGGCATAGAAAACTCCGTTTAGTAGGAGCATGTAACCGATTATCAGATTTTCATACACTAAAATAATCATCTGAATTAGTATAACGTCTTAAAGTAAGTAATTGGTATCTTAAAGTAAATTATTACATCATATTTTATTTTAATTGATATCGAATAAAATAACTCACTCAGAAAGAAGGAATTTATGAGTTTTTCACAAACCGAATTAGTCAACGCAATGCGTTTGCTTTCTACCCGTCTGCCGCAGTTTCCAGAGCAGCAAAACCAAGTATCCCGCATGTTGCGCATCGTAACCGAACGTTTGAGCAGCCATTTGAACGAAAACCTGAAAGCGTTCGGCATCAATGAAAACCTGTGGTTTTCCCTGATGGCGGTTTACGTCAGCCCAAACAGCGAAATCCTGCCTTCGCGCTTGAGCGACCTGATGGACTTGACGCGCACCAGTGCCACACGCCTGTCGGACGACATGGTTGAGCGCGGCTGGGTAGAGCGTTATATCAATCAAAAAGACCGCCGTCAGATTGTGCTAAAATTGACCCCTTCGGGTGAGACCTTCATCCACGAAGTATGGCCGCAAATTGCCCGTCAGAGCGGCCAGGCGTGGGAAGATTTCACGAAAGAGGATTATGACACGCTGCAACACCTATTAGGTAAACTGTTGAACCGTTTGGGCAATTGATAACAGACGGCCTGATGGTCTGCGGCAGGCACACATAAACGGAGTCTGTATGAAATTAGGTTTGGTCAAATCAAGCGTATGCGTTGCCGCTGTTTCGCTGTTGGCGGCATGTGCGCCGTTCGGCAAACAGTCGCCTTTGGATGAGACAACAGCCTATCCGCTGCCGCAAGGCCAATCTGCCGCTACTGCCCAAGACGGCTGGTGGATGAAGCTGAAAGATAAAAAATTAAACAATTTGATTGCTTCCGCCATTCAGACGTCTACCAATCTGCGTGTCGTCAAGGCAAGGTTTGAGCAGGCTCAGGCGCAGCTGGGCGTTGTAGGAGCCACAAATAAACCGCAAGTCGGCTTGGGTGTAACCGGTATGGGTACCTATGTTTCACCCAAACCTCAAGCCGGTATGGTCGATACCGACCATACATTGGTTTTGGCGAACGCAGCCTTACAAGGCAGTTTGGTTTTCGACTTTTGGGGTAAAAACCGGGAGCAGATTCAAGCTGTTTTAGGAAAAAGCAGGGCTGCGGTGTATGAAGCGCATCATATCCGCACCGAGTTGGCTCACGCCGTTGCCGCCCAATATTTTGCGTGGCAGATGGCGACAGAACAACTGGCTTTGCTGGATACGCGCATAGAGCTGGCGGATAAGGCATTGAAACTGATGCAACAACGCGTTAAAGCGCAGCTGGCTCCTGCCGATGCCTTGCACGCTCTGGAAATGGCGCAACAACAATTACAGCTTGAAAAATCGGCATGGACTCAGAAAAATGAGAAAATCCGCAACAGTCTGGCTGTATTGACCGGCCGAGTGCCGGGTGCATTGAATGGGCAGGTTCCGGAAAAAATGGCAGCAGTGCCGTCATTGCCGGTTAACCGAATTGAAGCGGATTTGTTGGCGGCACGCCCCGATATCGCGGCACAAAAAGCCTTGCTTGAAGAGAAATGGCATATTGTCAAATCGACTGAAGCAGAGTTTTACCCGAATATCGAGTTGAAAGTTTTGGCAGGTATGACGCACATTGATGCGTTCAATCTGATTCGCGGACGGACATCCGGTATGTTGGGCATTGTTCCGGCTTTGAATCTGCCATTGTTTACTTCCGGTGCGCTGCAATCCAAATTGGCGGGCAAACGTGCCCAATATAATGAGCAGGTTGCCGTGTATGACCAAACGGTTTTGAACGCCATGCGTTCGGCGGCAGATGCCGTAGTGGACTATCAAAGCCTGAAAAGCCGACAAGATACTTGGAATAAGATGGTCAATATCGCGGATAAATCTGTGCAAAATGCGAAAGGGCGTGTTCGTGCAGGCTTGGATAACGGCTTAACTGCTTTGCAAAAACAAGACGAAGCTGCGCGTACGAAAATGTCGGCGGTTCAATACCATGCAGAATATCTGACAGCTTGGAGTAACCTCAATGCCCAGTTGGGCGGAGGCTTTAAATTAAATAAGGAATAGACGTTTTATTAAAACGCAGGCCGTCTGAAAGTGATTTCAGACGGCCTTTTGCTTACCTTATTTACATTTGCTACCGGAAGAAATTATTGTAATGAATAGAGTGTAACTATAGAATATGACTCTTTAGCGCGTTAAACGCGGATATTGGGGACTGATGGGTATAAGTCAGCTGCCCGTAAGACAATAATATCGTTATCACATGTGCAGAATTAAAGTTAGGACTTATGGATACTCAATCAGAAAAAAATAATGTCCAAAAAGAACCGGAAGTAGCCGCTTCCGGCGCTAAAACGCATCGCAAACGCAATTTGGTCATCGTTACACTCCTATTCCTTATTGCGGCAGCCGGATTCGCTTTGGCGTATTTCCTGTTTTGGCAGCATGAAGAAGAAACTGAAGATGCTTATGTGGCCGGTCATTTGGTGATGATTACGCCGCAGGTTAACGGCACGGTGCGCAAAGTCATGTATGACGATACGGATGTCGTGAAAAAAGGCGATGTGTTGGTGGCTTTGGACGACAGCGATTTTCAGCTGGCATACGATCGCGCGCAAAATGAATTGATTCAGGCCATCCGTCAAAACAAACAGCAAACTGCGGTCAATTCAAAAGCCAAAGCGCAAGTGTTGTTGCGTAAAGCCGATTTGGCCCGTGCGCAAGCCGATTTGCGCCGCCGTGAATCTTTGGCGGGTACGGAAGCGGTTTCCGGCGAAGAACTCAGCCATGCCCGCGCCGCTGTGGTTCAGGCTCAGGCTGCATTGAAAGCGGTTGAAGCGGAAGAGATTTCTGCTCAGGCAGCGGTGGGCAACAATATTCCTCTGCGCCAACAACCGGCAGTTCAGACGGCCATCAGCCACATCAAAGACGCCTGGATGAATCTGCAACGTACGCAAATCCGTTCGCCGATTAGCGGCCAAATTGCCAAACGCAATGTCCAAGTCGGCCAACGTATCGCACAAGGTACGCCGATGATGGCCGTTGTGCCCCTGTCTGAATTGTGGGTGGATGCCAACTTTAAAGAATCGCAACTACGCAAAATGAAAATCGGCCAGCCTGTTGAAATGACAGCCGATTTGTACGGAAGTAAAGTAGTTTACCATGGCAAGGTAATGGGCTTGTCGGCCGGTACGGGCAGTGCGTTCTCATTACTGCCGGCGCAAAACGCAACGGGCAACTGGATTAAAGTTGTGCAACGTGTGCCGGTGCGTATCAGTTTGGATGCCAAAGAATTGCAACAAAATCCGCTCCGTGTCGGTTTGTCGATGACTGTTAAAGTCGATATTGCCGAGAAGGGCAGCGGTAAAGCCATGACTGCCGAAGCAGAACGAAATACTGCATTGCCGGAAACGGAAAGTGTGGATTGGAAAGCCGCCGATGCTTTAGTCGATAAAATCTTCGAGCAATACGCAAAATAATCTTTTCAGACGGCCTGAGTCTTTTATTGAAGGCTCAGGCCGTCTGAAATATTGATTCTCTTCAATCGACCGCTTTGGCGGTTGTCTTATAGTTTATAAATATGAATTATCCGCCGTTACAAGGGTTTAAGCTGGTGTTGGCAACTTTGGCGCTCAGCTTGGCCGTATTTATGGAAGTCTTGGACAGCACCATCGCCAACGTCGCCGTGCCAGTTATTGCAGGGGATTTGGGTGCGGCTACCACGCAGGGAACTTGGGTGATTACCTCATTTGCCGTAGCCAATGCCATTTCCGTTCCCTTGACAGGTTTTTTGGCCAAGCGGTTTGGCGAGGTCAAAATCTTTATCGCCGCTGTGATCGGGTTTGTCGTAACGTCATGGCTGTGTGGCATTGCACATAATCTTCAAGCCTTGGTTTTTTTCCGTGTATTGCAAGGTTTCATTGCCGGACCATTGATTCCCTTGTCCCAAAGCCTGTTGATGGCTTCCTATCCGCCTGAAAAACGAACATTGGCACTGGCCTTATGGGCAATGACCGTCGTTGTTGCCCCTGTATTGGGGCCGATTTTGGGCGGTTGGATTTCGGACAACTGGCATTGGGGATGGATTTTCTTTATCAATATCCCGATCGGGATTTTGTCTGCAACTATTTCTTGGAAACAGCTTAGACATAGGGAAACTGAAATTGTCAGGGCACCAATCGATTATGTCGGGCTGGTGTTGATGATCGTCGGTATCGGCGCATTGCAAATGATGCTTGATAGGGGCAAGGAATTGGATTGGTTTGCCTCGGGAGAGATTATCGTTTTGGGCGTTACCGCTTTGGTGTTTCTGACATATTTTATCGTTTGGGAGCTGGGCGAGAAATACCCGATTGTCGATTTGTCATTGTTTAAAAATAGAAACTTCACGATAGGCGTCGTTGCTACATCGTTGGGCTTTATGGTCTATATGGGCACATTGACCCTGCTGCCTTTGGTGTTGCAATCAAATCTCGGCTATACCGCTACTTGGGCCGGCCTAGCTGCTGCACCGGTGGGCTTCCTGCCGATTATTCTGTCGCCGATTATCGGTAAGTTCGGCAATCGCGTCGATATGCGCCTATTTGTCAGTGCCAGCTTCTTGGTGTTTGCCTACACATTCCATTGGCGAACCGATTTCTATGCCGGTATGGATATGAGCAACGTCGTTTGGCCACAGTTTTGGCAGGGTTTAGGCGTAGCCATGTTCTTCCTGCCTTTGACGAGCATTACCTTGTCGCATATGAAAGGCAATCAAATTGCCTCGGCCAGTAGCTTGTCTAACTTCTTGCGAGTCTTTATGGGTGGTGTCGGAGTATCTGTTGTCAGCACCATGTGGGAACGACGCGAAGCTCTACACCATACTCAACTGACCGAACATGTTAATTTATTGTCCACAATCAGCAACCAATCTATTCAAGGCATGATGGCCAATGGTCTGAGCAAGGAACAGGCTTTGGAGGCGATAAATAGTACCATTTCCCAGCAAGGCTTTATTATTGGCTCAAATGAAATCTTTTTGGCAGGCAGTATTATATTTATCAGTATGATTCCCATTATTTGGCTGGCAAGACCTCCATTTAGCGGTTCCGGCGGGGGAGGGCATTAGATAAAAGGCCGTCTGAATTTCAGACGGCCTTTTATCTATATATTATTTAAGACTCAAGAGCAGATCTCTAAATGCGTTCGGATCTTTAATAAACGTCATTTCTCCTGATTGAGGGAAATGGAAATCAAGCAGGCGCGATACCCAGAAACGAATACATCCGGCTCTTTGTGCAGTAGGAAAATACGCGCGTTCTTCATCAGATAATGGACGTACGCTTTCATAGCCGTGGATAAAGGCATCATAAAGGACAGGGTCTAACTTGTTATCAGCTGTTCGTGCCCAATCGTTAACCGCAATTGCCAGGTCGTACATGAAATTACCGTTACAGGCATAATAGAAATCGATAAAGCCGGAAACTTCATCTCCATTAAGCAATACGTTGTCCTTAAATAAATCGGCATGGATAATACCGGAAGGTAAATGCTCTCCTAGATTTTCATCTAAAGCTGCAATTTCAGATTGAAGCAGTGCAGCATCCTCAGAATCTAAAACAGGCAGCAACTGAGTGCAGGCATCGCGCCACCAGTCATCATAACGAGGATTTTTCATTTTTAAAGGAAAGTCTTGGCCGGCTAAATGCATTTTGGCCAGCATAGCACCGGTATGGAAGCATTGAGCTTCAGTTGGCCAGCCAGTATCAGAACCATTCAAACAAGTAACCAAACAAGCCGGTTTTCCGGCCAAAATAGAATGCAGTCCGCCATCTTTACGAGCAATCGGAGCGGCGCAGGCAACACCATTCAGACTCAAATGCTGGTTTAGTTCTAGAAAGAAAGGCAGTTCTTCTGATTTCAAAACCTCAAAAACAGTCAATACATAACGACCGGTTGAAGTAGTCAAAAAATAATTACTATTAGTAATTCCTTGAGCAATCCCCTGCAAAGAAACAAAATCTCCCAAATCATATTGCAGTAGGAAATCACGCATTTGAGCGTCGGAAACACTGGTATAGACAGACATAGCAAACTCGAGGCTGATATAAAAGAATCAAAGAAACATCATACCAAAAAACAAGCGCCAACAATATAAATTAAAGCGAGGGTCAAATTCAAAAGGCCGTCTGAAAGAGCATTTCAGACGGCCTTTGTTTTGTATTTTTTTGTATGTATGGATAGTGTAGAAAGGTTGTTGGAGTTTTTTATAAAATAAAAACCCTTTTAAAACATGTCTGTGATTAATTTTCTGAAAATAATTTCGAGAAAGGTGTTGACTGGTTTTGTTGTGAGGCGTATAGTTCGGTTCTTCGCTGCTGACGCGGTGAAGAAAACGAAGCAGACAGTATAACACAGTTGGT
>ENA-OWMY01000155-OWMY01000155.1-metagenome-genome-assembly--contig:-NODE-155-length-21932-cov-3.722037_pt1 | contig 21932 bp, 11 predicted proteins | sample MGYA00245358_ERZ651122 | MGnify/ENA primary metagenome ERZ651122 (study PRJEB26857, sample SAMEA4031752) | metagenome | biome: human; feature: oral; material: saliva | place: Philippines | collected 2014...
GCCGCCCAGCCGTGAGAATTCACGACCGGGCGGCGGTTTCTATGCATCGAGTGGTTTCTATACATCGGGCAGTATGTTCCGAGAACTAACCCCGGCTACCCCTCAAAAAATCACTCAGTAAGAGTGAGCGGCTTAGCGCTTGACCTCGTCCTCCTCGTAAGGACGCAGAGCCTCGCGCTCGCCCTCAGCACCGTAGACGCGGTGTACCTGAACCATGTTGGTGGTACCTGCGCGGCCTGCGGGAGCACCGGCAGCAACGACGACCAGGTCGCCAGCTTCTGCCAGACCATTCTTCAGCAGGTACTCGTCCACGAAATGGAACAGACCTTCCTGATCGGTGATCATCTCAACCTGCTCAGCGTCAACGCCCCACAGCATGGACAGGAAGGAACGAACCTTCGAGCTGGTGGTGAACGCGACAATCGGGGTCTCGGGACGCAGACGTGCCAGACGACGTGCCGAGTCACCGGACTGGGTGAAAGTAACGATGAGCTTTGCGTCCAGCTGGTCAGCGATGTTCACTGCTGCGCGGGTGATTGCGCCACCGCGGGTGCGGGGCTTGCGGTCCAGCTCGGGCACGCGGTACAGGCCGCCCTTCTCGGTATCCTCAATGATGGCAGCCATAGCCTGCAGGGTCAGAATCGGGTACTTACCGACCGAGGTCTCACCGGAGAGCATTACCGCGTCTGCGCCGTCGAGGATTGCGTTAGCACAGTCAGAAACCTCTGCACGGGTGGGAACGGGGTTGTCAGTCATGGACTCGAGCACCTGGGTTGCCACGATGACGGGCTTTGCCCAGCGGCGTGCCATGTCGATGGCCTTCTTCTGCACGAGGGGAACCTCGGAGAAGGGTAGCTCAACACCGAGGTCACCGCGGGCAACCATAATGCCGTCGAACTTGTCGATAATGTCCTGCAGGTTATCGACAGCCTGGGGCTTCTCAATCTTTGCGATGACGGGTACGCGAATACCCTCTTCATCCATGATCTTGTGGACGGGGTCAACGTCTGCACCGGTACGAACGAAGGAGAGTGCAATGATGTCTGCACCCATCTTCAGTGCGAAGCGCAGGTCGTTTGCGTCCTTCTCGGTCAGCGCGGGCAGGGAGACTGCTGCGCCGGGCAGGTTGATGCCTTTGTTGTTGGAGATGGGACCACCGACGACCACGCGGGTACGAACGCGGGTGGGGGTAACTTCAATTGCTTCGAGGCGGATCTTACCGTCGTCGAGCAGGAGCTTGTCGCCGAGCTTGACGTCGCCGGGCAGGCCCTTGTAGGTGGTGCCACAGATTTCTGCGGTACCTTCAACGTCTTCGGAGGTGATGGTGAAGTCTGCGCCGGGCTCAAGGTATTCCTTGCCGTTTGCGAAGCGCTCGAGGCGGATCTTGGGGCCCTGCAGGTCGGCGAGGATTGCAACGTCCTTACCGAGCTTTGCAGACTGTTCACGGATGGTGTTGTAGCGTGCCTGGTGCTCGGCGTGGTCACCGTGGCTCATGTTCAGACGGGCGACGTTCAGGCCAGCCTTGATTGCCTCGGAGATCTTCTCGGGGGACTCGATTGCCGGACCGATGGTTGCAACGATTTTTGCGCGCCTCATGTACCTAACCTTTGTGTGTTGTTTTGTGTGACCATTGGAGGTTCACACTGGTTTTCCGGGGAAGACTAACGTCAAATTCCCAATTATTCCCACGTGTTCTAACAGTTAACCACGTGCCGGATGCGTGGGACTCTTTCTCAATTATAGGGGTTTTAAGCCCGCTTGGGTATGGTTCCCCCAGCTCTTTCCATCGAAGAATTTGTGTTTCACGTCGCATTTCGAGCACCGCTTCCCACCCGCCAGGCATGCCACGGAAAGCCAGTTTTCACACCCACTACCCCTCCTCACCCCGGAAAGTAAATTAGGGTACTTTTTACCCACAGAAACCAGCCGTTGCGCAATATTTAGTCACACTCGAGAACCTTCGGGCGTGTTTCAAAAACATAGAGACACTCAGAGTGGGCTATGAGAAGATAGATAGGGCATCCAAGGACTAGGCGATTTCACATTTTCGCGCGCCTAGCCTATATTGGAACCCATAATTAGTATTTGAAATGCGAAATATATCTGGAAGGTTCACAGATGACTACTCGCGTGCTGATTATCTTCGGCTCCACCTACGGCTACACCGAACAGTACGCCACCTGGCTGGCAGAAGATCTGCGTGCACTCCCGCAGGCTCCCGAAGTTGAGATTGTCCCCGCCTCCAAGGTCACCCCCGAGCAGGCTGAGACATTCGACGCTTTCGTCATTGCCGGCAGCGACTACGGTGGATTCCTCAACGGCGCACCGGCACTTCGCAAGAAGATCCTGCCGATCATTGCGCCCAAGAAGAACCGCACCGCATTCTTCACCGTCTCCTTCACCGGTGAATACTCCAAGAAGCTGCTGGACAAGGCTGTCGCCAAGAGCTACACCCCCGAACTGACCGAAGGTCGCCCTGTCTACCACTTGCGTGGCGGCATCGACTTCGACAAGATTTCGCTGGCTCACAAGACCGCACTGAAGGGCCCGGTGCGCGCATGGCTCATGGCGAACCCGAACCCCAACGAGGGCATCAAGCAGATGCTCGAATGCTACAAGACCGGCAAGGCTGAGTACATCGATCGCGAGACCCTCAAGCCGCTGATTGAGGACATCGCAAAGTTCCTCTAAGCCTTTCGGGAAACATAAACTTTCGCCTCTTCCCACCCGCCTCTTTCAGCCGGACATCAGAACCTGAAAGAGCGGGCGGGAAGAGCCGAGAAAAACGTGCCAACAGGCACCATAACGTGGTCGATGACTCTTCATCTCTCCTGCATCGACCATGAAACTCCGGGTACCGGTGCGAGGCCGCGCCAAATACAGTACCCGGAACATGAGGGGTGGGTCTTTGTGTGTGCGGCCCACCCCTTTCCTTATGCCCCGACTGCACCCCAGCTATACCCCGGCTGCGCCCCGGCGACATCCCGAAACGGCAGTCCACAGAGTGAAATTCGCAATGCCCCGGCGTGTCGCGCACCTAAAATTTTTCGCAAAAATTTGAGCCCAATAAATGCACCGACAAGCCCCAAAACAAAACAGTTCCCCAGAAGACCCCAAATTACTGTGCACTATATGAAAGTTATATCTCGCAGGATGATGCGCAAAAACATTGCGCACAGCGGTGCAAGTACCGTAGGCTGTTAGCTGTGTCCACCGGTTGTCACAGCAACGGTTGATATACCCCAAACAATCAACTACCCGCATATTCGCTCGTAAGCCCGCACACACAAGGCTACATCGACACACTCACTCGAATACAGGCAAAATCATGAAGAAACTCCAGACTGCCGTGCGCTCCGCGGCAGCCCGCTCTATCGTGGCGTCCGCAGGTGCACTCGCCCTGGTCGCTGCATCCCTCACCTCCGTTCCCGCCGCATTTGCAGCTCCCAGCGCAAGCGCAGCCGCGGATGTCAACCCCGTCAACCCCAACGCATCCTACGAAGAGCTCAGCTACGCGCCCGCCCCGGATGCATCCCTGGTCGAACGTTCCAACCCCGCAATGGGTGCGGGCGAACGCGAACGCCTGGGCACCGCCAACGCGCGCACCGGCGCCGTCTCCCCCGCTTCTACCGCAACTCTGAGCGGTATTTCTGCAAGCGGTATTTCCGCGACCCAGCGCTCCGCGCAGGGTCAGGCGGCTGGTCAGGGTCTAGCATCCGGTCAAGCGCTGGCACCCGGTCAGGCACTGGCTCAGGGCCGCTCCTACTGGACCCCCTCTGGCGGCACCCTCGGCATGGATGTCTCCTCGCACCAGCAGAACGTGGACTGGGCGAGCGCCTACGCCGCAGGTTCCCGCTTCGCCTACGTGAAGGCAACCGAGGGCACCTACTACACCAACCCCTACTTCGCTCAGCAGTACAACGGTTCGGCGCAGGTCGGTATGGTGCGCGGCGCCTACCATTTCGCAAACCCCCGCACGTCTTCGGGTGCCGATCAGGCGCGCTACTTCGTGCAGAACGGCGGCGGCTGGAGTGCCGATGGCCAGACCCTGCCCGGCCTGCTGGACATCGAATTCAACCCCTACCCGGCCTACGGCAACACCTGCTACAACATGACCCCGGCGCAGCTGACCGCCTGGACCCGCGACTTTGTGGAGACCTACCGTTCGCTGACCGGCCGCGCCCCGATGGTGTACACCGCAACTTCCTGGTGGTCGCAGTGCGTGGGTTCGACGCAGTTCGGCACTCTGCCGTTGCACCTGGCAAGCTACTCGACCGTGGTCGGCGCAATTCCGGCGGGTTGGAGCGGCTACGACATTTGGCAGTTCACCGACTCCGGCCCGTTCGTGGGTGACTCGAACTTCTTCCCCGGCACCGTGAACGATCTGAAGGTTCTGGCGAAGAACCCCCACGCGGTGCACCGCAACTGGGCGAACGGTCAAGACCGCGTAGTTGAGGAGCGGGCGGTAGAAGACCGCGCCGCTCAGGATTCGAACGTGGTGACCACCGCGACCGGTTCGATTGATATTCGCACCGGCATCGGTGGCTTCTGGAATAAGAACCGCGCGTTCTACGGCAACCCGATTGGCACCGAGTACTCCCTGGGTCACGGCGTGTACGCGCAGAAGTTCACCAACGGTAAGACCATCTACTGGACGAACTCCCACGGCTCGCACTGGCTGGTCACCAACGGCGGCCTGGACCAGAAGTTCCGCTCCGACGTGGCACGATTCCGCGGCCTGACCACCAACGAGGAAACCCGCTCCGACACCATCGCGGTATCCTTCGCCAACGGTGAGGGCGCCTACTGGTCTGCCGCTACCGGCACCCACATCATCAACGAGCGCGGCGCCATCTACGCAACCTGGCGTGCAGCCGGCATGAAGGGCGCTCCCACCACCGATGAGCAGAACCTGGGTAACGGCCTCATCAAGCAGGAATTCACCGGCAGTGCCACCTACGTGTGGTCCGCGCAGACCGGCACCCACTGCCTACACACCGGCGGCGCGTTCTACCACCGCTTCCTGCAGCACCGCGGCACCTGGGGTGCTCCGGTGACCGACGAGACTGCCACCTCCACGGGCGCTCAGGTGCGGTTCGCCTCCGGCAAGGTACTGCTTTGGTCGGATGCGTACGGTGCGTACGAGACCAACGGTAATGGCGCAATCTTCAAGCACTGGGAGAAGAACACCGCCCGCTACGGTGCGGCACGCGGCGACGAAACCTATGTAAACGGCGTGTACTACATGGATTTTGAGCGCGGAACGATCCGCTGGACCGCACAGCGTGGCATCTACTAAGCTGCGTGGAATCTACGAAAGAGCGCAGCAGCTACTAAGCAGCGTGGAATCTAGCCAACAATAAAACGCGCATATGAAAACGAGGGACACCTGGCAGAGGTGCCCCTCGTTCCTTTGCTACAGGGCGCATCTTCTGAACAACACAAAATCAAGATGCGTTCTGTAGCGGGTGGGTTACCGAGTGAGTAGAGAACCCGGCTATGTTACCCGTGCCGGCAGGTAAATTTATGTCGAGGCGGTGCGCCGCCGCGAAGCGTTATTGCGGAATTGTCCAAGAATTTCGGATTAGTGTGGCGGACATAGTCCCCATTGACTATGTCCGTGGGGCCCACACTAATCTTGTGAGACCTCTTCCGAAGGTGTCTAGAGGGGCGCCTAACCGGAAGTAGGACTCAACGGTGAATAACGGCACGGTACGAAGATGCTGAAATTCACCCGGATATGGCGTTCCGGGAGAAGGAATCGATATCTAGGAGGGCCGAAACCTTCACACGTCATATCCCGTTACATCAAGGGTATGTGCAAAGGTGTTCAAAACCTATCTCTTCGGCAAATATTACGTCTCAATCAGTGGTTGAATATTTACAATACAAGCATGCATTTTAAGGTCTTTAGACGTCAAATAAGATGCTCTATTGAACTAATTTGGTGGGAATTTTGATATATTTCCGCGGATATTTCAAAAATAAATTCCCGCGTATATTACGTTTAGGTGCCCAGTACTCACAGAGGTTTTCAGTTTCTTACGATAACGGCTCTCAAAAACCGGTAGTTATAAACCGGTAGCTATAAACCGGGGCCCTAAAACGCCGCATTAAAAACACTATTAAACACTAAGGCGCACCCCGCGTCGTATGCACAGCAGAAAGAGTACCCCTACTCCCCCGCCACACGGGATGCGCCCTAGGCGTTATAACCATCGAAACTACCGGCAGAACCTCAGCCGAGTGAGACCTTGAAGCCCTACCGGGCGCCTCGACCCATCCGCCAGCTTAGAGGCTGGCGAAGTCCAGAACCATACGGCCGGTAATCTTACCTGCCGTCATTTCCTCGAAGACAGCCGGTGCCTCATCAACCTCACGCAGCTGAACCACCGGAACCACGATGCCGTCAGCACCGAACTGGAATGCCTCCGCCAGATCCTGACGGGTACCCACCAGGGAGCCCACCACGCGGATGCCGTCCAGAACGATCTTCACAATGGACAGCTCCATCATCTCCGAAGGCAGACCAACAGCCACCACGGAACCGCCCGCACGAACCGACTCAACAGCCTGGTTGAATGCAACCTTCGACACCGCGGTCACCACAGCAGCGTGAGCGCCACCGCCGGTCAGCTCGCGAATACGAGCCGGAACGTCCTCAACCTCACGGCCGTTGATGATGTGGTCAGCGCCGGTCTCACGAGCCAGAGCCAGCTTGTCGTCGTTGATGTCAACAGCGATAACCTTGGCACCGAAAACCTTCTTCGCGTACTGAACAGCCAGGTTACCCAGACCGCCAGCACCGTAAGCAACCAGCCACTGACCGGGGCGGACCAGCGACTCCTTGATTGCCTTGTAGGTGGTCACACCAGCGCAGGTAATGGAGCTTGCCTGCGCCGGGTCAAGGCCCTCGGGAACCTTCACAGCGTAATCAGCGGTCACCAGGGTGTACTCGCTCATGCCGCCGTCAACCGAGTAGCCTGCGTTCTTCACCGAACGGCACAGGGTCTCACGACCCGAGGTGCAGTACTCACAGTGGCCACAGCCCTCGAAGAACCAAGCCACCGACACGCGGTCACCTTCCTTCAGGGACTCAACACCCTCGCCAACCTTGACGACACGACCGATGCCCTCGTGGCCCAGAATACGGCCCGGAACCTCACCGAAATCACCGGAAGCCACGTGCAGGTCAGTGTGGCACACACCCGAGTACTCAATCTTCACGAGCGCCTGACCGTGACCAACCTCCGGAACGGGAACCTCACGAACCTCAACCGAACCGTCAACCTTCTCAGGGACAACAACAGCCTTCATGGCTTCCTTGCACATAACCTAAACTCCTTTGTCATTGGTAGCCGCACTCAAGCCGCAAGCTGCAATCTGCAATCTGCAATCTGCGCTTTGCAACCTAGCGGGGTGGGCGCGCATATTCTTTACATTACATTTCCACCGTAACATGATGAGCCGCCAACCTAAAGAACCTTCCCCGAATATGACAGAGGGGTTAATTAGAAGCGTTCTCACGAGCAAGGGTGATCTTTCGATAAGATCCATTCCGACCAATGCGTTAAACTGCCAAATATTGATATATGACGCTATGACGAAACAACACAGAAGATGAGAATGCCTCCCAAACCAGCGGTCTGGGAGGCATTCAGAAAAAATTTAAATATTAAGTTTGAGGCGCATACCACCCTAAAGAAAGGGTTCAATCTACACCTATACGATTCCTACAGGCTCATAGCAGCTCTAGAAGCTCGCAGCCGCCGCCTAGAATCCGTTGAGAAGCCGTCTAGAAGCAGAAAGCAACCTCAATATAGCCGGCACCGCGCTCACCCGGACCATTCGGAGCATTCAACGCCCACCCCAGATCCATGATGCGCACCGTAGAATCCATGAACGTACCGCCGCCAGCACCACCGCCAGCCAGCTGCACCGAACCCACCGCATAGCGGGCACGAGCCGAATCATTATTCCACTTCTGCGACACCACACGAGCCGAAACACTCAACGCAGCACCGGAGCCGCCGCCGCCATAACCGGCGCCACCGCCTCCAGAAACCACCGACTGGTAGCCGTTAAACAGCTCGCCAGCGTTCGACGGGCGGTTATCGGTACCCTCCGGAGTCTGATCCCACTGGTACGAATAGCTCGCCACACCATCGGCGCCCTTCGCACGGAAACCGCTCGCACCCGCCGCACCGGCAGTCGCAGTGCTCACCAGCTTCTGGGTGGAAGTGCTCGAAAAACCAATCACCGGGCCGTCAGCAGTCGGCGGGTTCAGCTTCCCGCCACCAGCGCCGCCCACACCACCGGCAGCGCCCGAACCCGGGTTCACCGTCAGAATCGGATTAGACTGCGCCTCGTACGAGGTGAAACCAACAAAACCGGGCGAACCGTCGCCATCACCCGAACCAGCGCCACCACCGGTGCTGAACTGGTGCTCGCCACCGGAGCTATCCAGCGAATAGTGCGCGGTCGGGCGCACAGCACCCGCATTCGCGGGGTTCGGCAGAACCGTTGCATACGACGCCAGAACGCCAGCACCGCCACCACCACCGGCAACAATCATCGGCACGCCATCCACCTCAATAGCGGACGAACCACCGCCGGATGCCGAATACAGCACAGCGCTCATGCCGCCGCGACCGGTCACACCGCGAGAAATGCGGGTCAAATCATTGATCGCAGAAACAACGTTCGCGGGAACCGGCGAAGAAGCCTTCGAAGAGCCGCCCACGCCGTAGCCGTCGCCGCCCTCAGCGGGCTTCAGCTCACCATTACCGATACCGCCCGAACCGGCAGTCAGAGTAATAGTCTGGCCGCCGCGCACAGCCATAGAACCCTCCACCATGGCGCCGGAACCGGCATCAGCCACAGTGTAGTTCGTGCCGCCAGCACCGCCCACAGCAGTAAAACGCATACGCTTAGCGCCCGCAGGAACCGTCAGCACGGCAACCTTCTTCACACCGTCACCGGCGGTGACCATCGTCGAATCCTCGTAGGGACCGGTGCACTCGCCTTCCTCATCAGAAGCCGCATACGCCGGAATCACCGACGACGCCACAACGACCGGGGCAGCCCACGCCGCACCAGCCACCAGGCGGCGGCGCGACAGACCTGCACGAGAAGAAGGAGAAACGGCGCGCGAAAAATCGCCGGAAGAAGAGCTCACGATAAAATCCTGTACGTTGAGTGGGTGTTTCTAAACGCAGACGCGGCAGACATCACCACTCGAAGAGCCTCATACTCCTGACGCGGATTCCCACCACATGCAATACCTCTATTATGCCTTCTCAACAGCCTAAATCCACGCATGGCACCGTCACATACCACTGTGTGAATGCTGCACGCGCTCAGAAGGATGCCAGAGTGGAGAAGCAGGTACAAAAACCGCCGGACGGGGGTTCTTCCCCCATCCGGCGGTTTTCTATGAATGTAGATGAAAGCTAGGAGCTCTTCGTTTGGGAGTCCTTCTTCGAAGAGTCAGAATCCTCGGCGGACTCTGCCTTCTCAGGTGCCTTCTCGGATGCCTTCTCCTCAGCGTCCTCTGCAGACTCATCTGCGGCAGGCTTCGGAGCGAACTCCGCAGGAGCCGGCTCAATACCCGCAGCAGCCTTGGCCGCCGCACGACGACCAGCCACCACAAAACCAGCAGCACCCAGCAGAACCAACAGCAGAGCAGTCCACACGTGAATACGAACGCCCCAGAGCATCTCCGAGGTATCAATACGCAAGAACATCTCAATGAAGAGGCGACCCACACCGTAGTAGAACACGTACAGCCACAGGGTCTGACCCAGCTTCAGCACGCCCTTACGGCCCAGCCACAGCAGCAACGCCACACCCAGCAGGTTCCACAGCGACTCGTACAGGAACGTCGGGTGGAACAGCGTACCCGCCGGATACTGGGTCGGGAAATTACCGCTCGAAGCGCTAATCTCCAGGCCCCACGGCAGAGTCGTCGGCTTACCGAACAGCTCCTGGTTGAACCAGTTACCCCAGCGGCCAAACGCCTGAGCCAGCAGAATACCCGGCGCTACCGCATCCGCAAAAGCCGGGAAATTAATCCCGTAGCGGCGGCAACCATACCAGGCACCCAACGCACCAACCGACACGGCACCCATAATGCCGATGCCGCCCTCCCAAATCTTCAGGAAAGCCCACGGGTCAGCAACATTCGGACCGAAATAGCTACCCGGGTCAGTAATCAGCACGTGGTAGGCGCGGGCACCAATAATACCCGCCGGAATAGCCCACATCGCCACGTCAAACACGCGTTCAGGGGTACCGCCCGCCGCCTTCCAACGGCGAGAACCCAGCCACAAGCACACCGCCATACCCGCAAGAATACACAGGGCATAGAAATGCACACGGAACGGACCCAGCTGCAGATACGAAACGCTCGGTGACGGAATCGACGCCAGCACGTTAGCTACCGGCACGCTCGCCAGCGACAGCACATCAGACATTAGCCTTCACGCCCCGCCAGCTCACGGGTCAGCTTAGCCACCGCCTCAACACCGCCAGAAGCCAAAGCCTTCACCAGCGCGGTACCGACAATCACGCCGTCCGCATACTCGCCAATCTCCTCAACGTGGGCACGAGTCGAAACACCCAGACCCACGCACGCACGAGGCGCACCGGCTGCCTTAATGTCCGCAACCAGGGTGCGAGCTGCCTCCGACACGGAGGTGCGGGCACCGGTCACGCCCATCACCGATACGGCGTACACGAAGCCGCTCGACGCCTTCGCAATGGTCGCCAGGCGCTCCGGCGAAGAAGACAGAGCCGCCAAGAAAATACGGTCCAGACCGTACTCGTCAGAAGCCTCAAACCACGCCGACGCCTCATCAGGCACCAGGTCCGGGGTGATCATGCCCGCGCCACCGGCAGCCGCCAAATCACGCGCAAAATTCTTCACACCGTACGCCAGAACCGGGTTCCAGTACGTCATCACGACAACCACCGCGTCGGTCGCCTCGGTAATGCGGCGGACCGCCTCAAACAGCTGAGGAAGCTTGAAACCGTTCTCCAGCGCCACGCCGGTCGCCTTCTGAATCACCGGACCATCCATGACCGGGTCGGAGTAGGGAACGCCCAGCTCAATAATGTCCGCACCGTTATTGCCCAAAGCAATCGCCGCGTCAATCGACTCATCCAGGGTCGGGAAGCCCACCGGCAGGTAGCCAATCAGCGCCGCACGGCCCTGCTTCTCGCACTCAGCCAGACGAGCCGCCAGAGGCGAATCGGGGTTAGCAGTCGGGAACGTACCGTCCAACACCTCAAAGGGTGCCGCCTGAGAAATAGCGTCCTGGTAGCTCATTACTTAGCCTCACTTTCAGCCTGTGCGTTCTGCGCAGCGGATGCGGCAGCTTCCTTATTACCGGTCATCAGGGTCGAGGACGGAATCGCCTTACCCAGGCCGAACCACTTCAGCGCGGTCTCCATGTCCTTATCGCCACGACCCGACAGGCAGACAATCATCGTCTTCTCGCGTGCCGCCTCCGGATCCTCGGCAGCCCAACGCTGGCACACGCGCAGCGCACCCGCCAGAGCGTGCGAGGACTCAATCGCCGGGATAATGCCCTCGGTACGGCAGAGCAGACGCAGAGCGTCCATCGCCTCGGTGTCAGTCACCGGCTCGTAGGTCACGCGACCAATATCGGACAGGTAGGAGTGCTCCGGACCCACACCCGGGTAATCCAGACCGGCAGAAATCGAATGGGACTCAATGGTCTGACCGTCCTCATCCTGCATCAGGTACGTCATCGCGCCGTGCAGCATGCCCGGGCGGCCCAGAGTAATGGTCGCCGCGTGACGACCGGTATCCACACCGTCGCCGCCAGCCTCAAAACCGTAAATCTCAACCGAAGAATCATCCAAGAACGCGTGGAACAGACCAATCGCGTTCGAACCGCCACCCACGCAGGCAGCAATACCATCGGGCAGGCGGCCGGTCTCAGCCAGAATCTGCTCGCGCGCCTCCTCACCGATAGCGTCGTGGAAGAAACGCACCATCGCCGGGAACGGGTGCGCACCAGCGGCAGTACCCAGCAGGTAGTGGGTGTTCTCAACGTTCGAAACCCAGTCGCGCAGCGCCTCATTAATGGCGTCCTTGAGGGTGCGGGAACCGTTCTGAACCGCAATCACCTTCGCGCCCAGCAGCTGCATACGAGCCACGTTCAGCGCCTGACGCTCAGTGTCTTCCTCACCCATGTAGATCACGCACTCCATGCCGAAGAGCGCAGCCGCGGTCGCAGTCGCAACACCGTGCTGGCCCGCACCAGTCTCAGCAATCAGACGGGTCTTACCCATACGCTTAGCCAGCAGAGCCTGACCAATCACGTTATTAATCTTGTGACTACCGGTGTGGTTCAGGTCCTCACGCTTGAGGAACACACGCGCACCAGCATGCTCAGAGAACTTCGGAACCTCAGTCAGTAGCGACGGACGGTTCGAATACTCAGCAGAAAGACGCTGGAACTCAGCAATGAACTCGGGGTCGTTCTTCGCCTCGTTAAAGGTTGCCTCCAGCTCATCCATGGCGGCAATCAGCGACTCGGGCATCCACCGCCCGCCGTACTCACCAAAATAGGGGCCGGGGGCATTCTTCAACGACTCGCCGTTGAGGAAAGCATCTGCCAGGTTCTCGCTCATCACTATTCCTTCCCTGGATGGTTACCGCCGGATGCGCGCCGCGGGTAGGGCGGGGCATCGGGCCTGATCACAGCGAAACACCACGCAACCGCGGGTAGGGCGGGGCGGCGTTCGCACATATCCCCCTATAGTACCCGGGCGCAAGCAGTGAATAGTACCCTGGGGTGCACATGACCATTCCTAGGACATGTGACGTTCGCCAGGGTGGGTGCGTTTGGCAGGGTCAGGTGCGCGCGGCTGGGTCGGGGACGCGGCGAGCTACAGCAGCTCGCGCAGCTCCTCCATCTGCTGAGAAAGCACCGTCGACACGCCACCGCGCATCGACACCCCGTACAGGGTCTCCGCAATCTGCATCGTGCGCTTCTGATGCGTAATCACAATCAGCTGCGAACGCTCCCCCAGCTCACCAATCACCTGCAGCAGGCGCGAGAGGTTGCGGTCATCCAGCGCCGCCTCAACCTCGTCCAGGGCGTAGAACGGCGAAGGGCGAGACATATAAATCGCAATCAACAGCGCCAGCGAAGCGAGCGAACGCTCACCGCCGGACAGCAGCGACAGGCGCTTAACCTTCTTACCCGCCGGGCGCGCGTGAATCTCCACACCCGAATTCAACGGATCGGACGGGTCGTCCAGCTCCAGGTGGCCCTCGCCTCCCGGGAAGAGGGTCTCAAAGATGCGGCGGTAGTGGGTATTAATGTCCTCCAGCGCGGCGGTGAACACCTCCGCAATATGGCTACTGACCTCGTCCATGACCGTGTTCAGGTCGCGGCGGGTCGCCTTCAAATCCTCAATCTGCTGGTTCAGGTAGGCGTGGCGTTCAGAAAGCGCCTCGTACTCCTCCAGCGCCAGCGGGTTGATGGCGCCCAGTGCCTCCAGTTCGGCGCGGGTTGCCTTGAGGCGAGCGCGGACTCTCTCGGTGGAGGCTTCGGTAGCAGTATGTTCGGGGGAGGTATTTTCGGAAGCTGCGTTTTCGGAGGCATCGTTTTCGGAAGTCTCCTGAACGGGCACGTCAACCGGCAGCTGCTCGGAGTACTCCTCCTGCAGCTGCTCCAGGGTCAAACCGGTCACCAGGCGGGCACGCTCAGCCAGCGCCTGCACACGCTCCTGCACGCGCGCCGCCTCCGTCTGGGTGCGCGCCAGCAGGGTCAGCGCCGCCGCGTGCGCCGCCTGCAAATCCTGCACCTCATCGTTCGTGCTGGTCAGGCCCTCCTGGGCGTTCCTCAGAGCGGTGCTCAGCTCGTGCAGCTGCTGCTCGCGCTCGCTCACCTGCTCGGCAAGTACCTCACCCAGACGCTGGGCGCGGCGCTCAATGGTCGCCGCGGGAGCCTGCTCCCCCGTGCCCGCCAGGTAGGAATCCTCGCGGGTGCGCGCCGACTCGTAGGCGGTGCGCGCCTCAGCTACGGATTCCTCAGCGGCTGCGAGTCGCTCGTTCAGGCGGGCGCGCTCATTCTGAATGTTCTGCGCGGAGGCTTCCAGGGACTCTGCCTGGGCGCGGGCGCGGGCATGCTCGGCGCTCGCCACGCCCGCCGCCTTCGCTGCCTCGCGTTCTGCTTCAACCGCTGATTCTGCCGCGGCCTGAGCCTGCTGAACGGTCTGCTCAGCCTCGTCCAGTTCGGCGCGGGTGCGGGTCACGATCTGGGATGCGGCGCGGTATGCGGCGGCAAGTTCCAGGGGGCTGGCGCCCTCAGCCGGGTAGAGCAGGCTGTAGCGGGTGTGCTCGGTGCCTGCGGGGTCAAAGATACGCCAGATAGTGCGCTGACCTGCGTCTACATTCTCGGTGAGCAGGTGCAGGGCGTGCTCTGCGGAGGCGGCATCCGGCGCGAACAGCACACCCGCCAGGCGCTCACTCAGCGCCGCGGTCACGCGAGCCAGGGCGTAATCGTCGATACCGGCGAGCGCGGCGGCATCCTCGCAGAGCGGTTCAATAATCTCGGTTGCGGGGCGGATACCCAGCTCACGCAGCTCGGCGGCGCAGGAATCGGGCAGGTCAGAAGAAAGCCCACCCTCTTTACCGCGCGTATCGCCGCCAGGCTCACTGTCCTTATCACCGCGCAGCTGCGATACCTCGGCACCCTCAACCGGCACGCTCAACGCCGCGGTTGCCAACGAGGTCAGCGCTGCAGACGCCGCGCGCGCATACTCGGGGTCAATCTGCACGGCATCCAGCACGCGCAGCAGGCTCGCGCCCTCACTCGAAGAATCCATGAGTTCTCCGGTCTCCGGGTCGAACACCGCCTCGGCAGATTCAGCGCCCAGCTCGGCGGGCGCCTCACCCAGGCTCTGGCCCAGCGCCTCACGCAGGGTTGCGGCACGCTCAGCCGCCGCCGCGTAGGCGCGGGTCGCCTCCACCGCCGCGGCGCGGGCGGCATCCAGCTGAGCCTGCGCGCGGGCACGAGACTGCGCCGCCTCACCCGAGGCGCGCTCAGTCTGCGCCACCTCGGATGCCGCCTTCTCAACGTTCTTCAGCGCCGCATCGTAGCGTTCCTCAAAGCTGGCGTAGCTTTCAACCGCGCGCTCTGCCTCTTCGCGGCGCTCCTCCAGCAGTTCCAGGGCGCGTTCGTATCCGGCGCGGGCGGCGGCGGTCGCCTCGGTCAGTTCCACGCGGTAGGTGCGCACGCGCTCGGCGGCGATGGACTGCACGGTGCGCACGCGCGCGGCGGACTCGCGCAGGGTCGACACGGCCTTCTGGCAGGCGGTGACCTCGGCGTTCAGGCGGTTCTGCTCCTGCTGATGCTTCGCGGATGCGGCACGCGCCGCCTCCAGCTGTTCTTTCAGGGTTTCGGCGCGGCGGGTACCTTCCGCTTCGGAGGCGAGAGCCTGCGCCTGCTCAGCCTGCAGAACACCCAGCTGACGAGCCAAAAGTACCGCCTCCAGCTGGCGGATGCGCGCCTGTAGCTGGCGTGCGGTCGCGGCGGATTCAGCCTGCTCACTCAGCGGCTGCAGCTGCGAATCTAGTTCGGCAACCAGGTCGCTCAGGCGGGTCACGTTCGATGCTACAGACTCCAGCTTGCGGCTGGTCTTCTCCTGGCGGCGGCGGTACTTGACCACGCCTGCCGCCTGCTCGATCATGTCGCGGCGCTGCTGGGCGGTGGCGTGCAGGACCGCGTCCAGCTGGCCCTGGCCGACGAGCACGTGCATCTGCTGCCCCAGGCCCGCCTCCGAGAGCAGGTCCTGAATATCGGCAAGGCGCGCCGGGGAACCGTTAATCTCGTACTCGCTGCCGCCGGAGCGGAACATGGTGCGTGAAATCTGCACCCGATCAGCGGGAATGCTGAGGGTACCATCAGAATTATCGAAAGTCAGGGTGACCTTGGCACGGCCCAGGGGTGCACGCTGGGCGCCGTCGCCCGAACCAGCCTCGCCGGAGCCGGCAAAAATGACGTCCTTCATGCTGCCGCCGCGCAGACTCTTAGCGCCCTGCTCACCCATCACCCAGGCGAGCGCATCCAGCACGTTGGACTTGCCGGAGCCGTTGGGCCCAACCACCGCGTTAATGCCGGGGGTGAACTCAAAAGTGGTGGCGGAGGCGAAAGACTTGAACCCGCGCAGGGTCAGCGACATCAGGTGCACAAGGGGCCTTTCTGCAAAAGAACTGGTGTGTGCCGGGCACGTTCTGTGGTGCGTGGCGGCATCCCTCTAGTGTACGCGGTGCGGCAGCTGGACAGCGTTAGCGTACGTGGTTGAAGGAGCGCCGCTACATGTCATATTTATTCAGCTTACGCGCGGGGTGAACGGGGGCGTTCATATTGGGTCTACGGATACGGGTTCGCCCGACCTGTGCGGTAGATTGGAATGAGCATCACGAATTCTGCGGGGCCGCTGTGCGTGTCTCCGCATGTTTTCTATATCCCACTGACTTCTATTTTCAAGGGCCACACCATTGTTGAATGCACCCGCCGATAAGGTCGGCACAAACTCCGACATTCGCCACGCTAATGCAGCTCTGCTGTCCATCACCCACGAGCTGCCTCCGGAGGTCGTCACGAGCGACTACTTCGATGAGCAGCTGGCCAAAACCTATAAGCGTCTGCGCATGCCGAAGGGCCTGCTGGAGCGCCTTGCCGGTATTAGCACTCGCCGCGGTTGGGCTGAGGGTCAGACCTTCGAGGACGGCGTTGTTGCCGCAGCCGAGAAGGCTATTGCGGAGGCTGGTATTGACCGTTCCGAGATTGGCCTGCTGATTAACGCTTCGGTAACTCGCGATAACTTTGAGCCCGCCGTTTCGGTGGGTGTGCACGACCGCCTGGATTTGCCGCGCCACGCCCTGAACTTCGATATTACGAACGCTTGCCTGGGCTTCGTAAACGCGATGACTGTCGCCTCCACCATGATTGATGCGGGCGCTATCGACTACGCCCTGATCGTGGCTGGTGAGGACCCCTCCCCGTGGCACCGTACCGCGGTGCGCATCCTGAACAACCCCGATTCGACCCGCGAGGATGTGCTGGCGCAGTTCGCGACCCTGACCCTCGGTTCGGGTGCGGCGGCGGCTGTGATTGGTCGCGCTGACCGCCACCCGGAGGGTCACCGCATCGTCGGTTCGGTGTCCCGCGCGGGCACTGAGCACCGTAACCTGTGCATCGGTGGCGAGGCGGATCAGGGCATGAACACTGACGCCGAGGGCCTGCTCAGGCACGGCCTGGAGCTGGTGGCGCAGGCGTGGGAGCAGGCGCATCAGGACGGCTGGGAGTGGAACGACATGACCTCCTACGTGACCCATCAGATTTCTAACGCCCACACGAACGCCATTATTGAGGCGGTCGGTATTGAGCGTGAGCGCATCCCCATGACTTTCCCGAAGTGGGGCAATGTGGCTGCGGCGGCTCTGCCGATGACTCTCGCCGAGTGCGCGCCGACCTATAAGGAGGGCGACCGTATTCTGTGCATGGGTGTGGGTTCTGGTCTGAACACTGCCCTGCTTGAGATTCAGTGGTAACCCGGTAGCCAGCAACCTTTAGCCGGTAACCCGTTAGCTTTTGCGGTAGACATTCACCGATTCGATCCGGAAGGATTCCCAGCATGCGCCATTTGAACTTCCCTAAGGCTCAGCCCCCGTATAACCCGGAGGAATGGGCGGGCGTGAACCCGCGCTACTCCCACCTTCTGGAGGTGCCCACCTCCGCCCCCATTGAGCAGCGGGCGCAGCAGGCTGGCGCGCGCCGCTGGCACTACCTGGATAACCTTCCGGTGCTGGTCGAGCAGGGTTTGGAGCCGATTGGCACAATCCTGTGCGTGCACGGTAACCCGACCTGGTCGTACCTGTGGCGTACCGTGCTGGATGCGGGCGTGAATGAGCGCGCCCCGTGGCGTGTGGTTGCGGTTGATCAGATTGATATGGGTTATTCGGAGCGCACCCACCTGGATTTGGAGGGCGAGCGCCGCACCCTGACGGACCGTATCGCTGACCTGGGTGATTTCACGAAGGCGCTCGGTCTGGATGAGACCGATAAGCCGCTCGTGACCCTCGCCCATGACTGGGGTGGCCTGGTGTCCTTTGGCTGGGCGCTGGAGCATCGTGAGATTCTTTCGGGCGTGATGCTGACGAACACCGCGGTCTACCATGACGGCATTGAGAATATCCCTGCCGCCCTGCGCCTGGCGTTGGGTGTGCACGAGTGGGGTACTCACGATTCGACCGCGTTTATTGATGTGACCCTGGGCCTGGCTCAGAATGAGGGCCGTCTGCCCGCGCCGGGTTCTGCCGGTGCCGGGGCGCTTGATGGTGCCCTGCCGCAGCCGGTGGGCAAGCAGCCTAAGCGCCTGTACCCGAGCCCTCTGAACGAGGCGATTTACCGTACGTACCGTGCGCCGTACACTCATTCGGCGTGGCGTGAGGGTGTGCGTAATTTTGTGGGCGATATTCCGACCGGTACCGATATTCCTTCCTACGCCCCGATGCAGCGTATTGCCGAGCAGATCCGTGACCTGGACGTGCCCGCGTTCTTCCAATGGGGCACGAAGGACCCGGTGTTCCAGCGCCGCTACCTGTTCGACCTGATGGAGCGCATGCCGCAGGCGAAGGTGCACCGCTACGAGAAGGCGTCGCACCTGGTCATTGAGGATTACGATATTGCCACCCCCATGATTTCGTGGCTTGCGCAGACCTTTGGCACACTGGAGGACGGCGTGCTGGTTCCGGCGCGTAATGCGGAGGCGGAGCATCGTGCCGCCCGCGCACGCCGCCACGGTCTGACGACCGGCGAGGGCACTGCCGCTGAGGGTATTACGACTGGGGGCGCTGAGGGCACTGTTCCCGCGGTGTTCCGCCCCATGCTCGCCGCCCTCACCGAACGCGCCGATGACACCTCCACCGCCGTGGTGGACATGGACCCCAAGGGTGACGGCACCTCCGTTTCTGTGACCCTGACCTGGGCTGAGCTGAACCAGCAGGTCAACGCCGCCGCGACCCGCCTGCACGCCCTGGGTGTGCGCCCGGGTGACCGCGTGAACCTGATGGTGCCTCCGGGTGCCCGCCTGACCACCCTGATTTACGCCTGCATGAAGCTGGGCGCTGTCATTGTGGTGGCTGATACCGGTCTGGGCATTCCGGGTCTGACTCGCGCGTTGAAGGGCGCTAACCCGAGCTTCCTGGTGGGTATTCCCGCCGCGCTCAGTGCCGCCCGTACCCTGATGTGGCCGGGTGTGCGTATTTCTGTGGAGCCGCTGGGTTCGGTGCAGGAGAAGCTGCTGGGCGTTGCCGGTTCGGTGTTTACTGCGCCCGCCGCTGACGGCACTCCGGGTGCGCCGGTGCCCACTCCGACCGTGGTGGAGTTCCCCTCCCCCGTGCCGGATGCTGATGCGGCGGTGCTGTACACCTCCGGTTCGACCGGCCCGGCTAAGGGCGTGGTGTACACGCAGCGTCAGCTGGCGGGTATGCGCGACGCCATTGCGAATACGTACGGTTTTGCGCCCGGTAGCGGTCTGGTGGCTGGCTTCGCGCCGTTTGCGCTGTTGGGTCCGGCGCTGGGTGCTACCAGCGTGACCCCGACGATGGATGTGACCCGCCCGAAGACCCTGACGGCTTCGGCATTGGCCTCGGCTGCGGCGGCTATTGATGCGACGGTCGTGTTTGCCTCCCCCGCCGCCCTGGTGAACGTGGTGGCGACCGCCGATGAGCTCAGCGGTGAGCAGCGTGCGGCGTTGGCTAAGGTTCAGACCGTGCTGAGTGCTGGCGCGCCGATTCCTGTGCCGCTGCTGGAGGCGCTCTCCGCCCTGGTGCCGAACGCCTCCCTGCACACCCCGTACGGCATGACCGAGGGTCTGCCGGTGACCGATGTGTCTTTCGAGATGATTCGCCAGGCGATCGCTGAGGGCACCCCGAATGCTGCCGGTGAGGTGCTTGACCCGTTCGCCCGTGACGGCGTGTGCGTTGGTTTCGCGGTGTACGGTGCGGCGGTGGCTATTGCGCCGCTGTTGCAGGACGGTTCGGTGGCGGATGAACTGACCCACGAGCCGGGTGTGACCGGTGAGATTCTGGTGTCGGCACCGCACGTGAAGGACCGCTACGACACCCTGTGGGTCACTGAGGAGCAGTCCATTAGCACTCCGGGTTGGCATCATACCGGTGACGTCGGACACCTGGATGCTTCGGGTCGTCTGTGGGTTGAGGGTCGCCTCGCGCACGTGCTGCTGACTTCGCAGGGTGTGCTGACCCCGGTTGCGGCGGAGCAGTCCGCCGAGTCCCTGCCCGAGGTGCGCCGCGCCGCCCTGGTCGCGGTGGGCCCTGCAGGTACCGCCGCCCCGGTGCTGGTCATTGAGGCGTCCGCGAATACTGCCGCTTTGGAGGCGCGCCAGTCGGCATCGGGTCTCAAGCGTGCCCTGCTCGATCGCGTGCCCCGCGCCAACCGCTTCCCCATTGCCGAGGGTGTGGCACCCTTCGAGCTGTCGCAACTGGTGCGTCAGAAGGTCGCAGAGGATACCGGCGTGGAGCTTGCCGCGGTGCTGGTGGTGCACGAGCATCCGACCGATATTCGCCACAATTCGAAGATTGACCGCCCCGCCCTGGGTGAGTGGGCGTCGAAGGTCCTTGCGGGGGCGTAAGCGCCTGCCGGATCCCTAAGTTTAAGGAGTATGATGTCCCCTCATTCTTCGCGTGAGTCCTCTTCCCACGAGTCTGTACCCCGTTTGTCTGAACCCCGCCTGTCGACCTCGCATGCGGTGACTTCCCCGACGGCTCGGTTCCGCAAGCCGGCGCAGCCGCTGGCGGCACGCTACACCGACCCCGCCCCGCGTTCGCTACGCCCGATTGAGGAGCCTGATTTCGCGCCGCGTATTGGCGAGCGCATCCTCTTTACCGGTGCGAGCGGTCTGCTGGGTCGTGAGAGCGTGCTGGCATTGCTGCGTGCCGGCTACGATGTGCGCGTTTTTCAGCGTGGCGATTCGGGTATTGCGGCTCTGCTGCCCGATTCGGTGCGCCCGCGTTTTGAGCAGGTGCGCGGCGATATTACGAATGCGCAGGCTGTGGATCTGGCGATGACCGGTGTGAACGGCGTGGTGCATGCTGCGGCGAAGGTTTCGGTCAGCGGCGAGTGGGCTGATTATGAGCGCATCAACATTGAGGGTACCCGCACCCTGCTACAGGCGGCGCTGAACCATTCGGTGGGTTCGTTCCTGTACATTTCTTCGCCGTCGGTGGCTCATGCCGGTGCGGCAATTGTGGGTGATGGTGCCGGCGTGGCGTCCCCGGAGCATGCGCGCGGTAACTACGCTCGTTCGAAGGCTGCCGCTGAGCTCCTGGCGCTGGAGGCGAACGGCACCACCCTGCCCGGTGGCGGGGTGTTGCGCGTGGGTGCGTTGCGTCCTCACCTGATGTGGGGTCCGGGCGATACCCAGCTGGTCGAGCGTATTCTGGAACGTTCCGCCGCGGGCCGCCTGCCGCTACTCTCCGGCGGTACGGGCCTGATTGATACGCTCTACATTGATAACGCCGCGGATGCGCTGGTGCGCGGCTATCAGCGCCTCGACGCTTTTGCGGGTCAGGCGCTGGTGGTGACGAACGGTCAGCCGCGCACTATCGCCGAGCTGCTCGGTGGTTTCTGTGAGGCGGTGGGCGTTCCCGCCCCGCGTTTCTCGGTTCCGGCGAAGGTTGCGGCTCTTGCGGGTAAGGTCATTGAGCGCGTGTGGGAGCGTCTGCCGAAGAACGTGACCGCCGGTGATGAGCCGCCGATGACGGAGTTCCTTGCTGAGCAGCTGTCGACCGCGCACTGGTTTGATCAGCGCCGCACCCGCGAGCTTCTACAATGGGAGCCCGCCGTGTCGATTGAGGAAGG
>ENA-OWMY01000158-OWMY01000158.1-metagenome-genome-assembly--contig:-NODE-158-length-21774-cov-4.881763_pt1 | contig 21774 bp, 18 predicted proteins | sample MGYA00245358_ERZ651122 | MGnify/ENA primary metagenome ERZ651122 (study PRJEB26857, sample SAMEA4031752) | metagenome | biome: human; feature: oral; material: saliva | place: Philippines | collected 2014...
TCTGAGTGAGCATCACACCGGAACCATCACGGGCACCGTGCTCGGTCGGCAGGGAACGAGCCACACCGCCGGAGGAGGCCGCCTTCGCCGGGCCCACGCCCACCCACGCCAGAGCCAGCTGGCTCTCACCGGTGAGGAAACGGTGCGCACGCACACCGCCGGTTGCGCGGCCCTTCTGCGGGTACTCGCTCAGGGCGGTGACCTTGGCGCTCGCCAGGCCGTCCTTGCCGTTGGTGACTGTCACGACCTCCGCCGCGTCGCCGGGCGCGGTCACACCCAGGGCGATGAGGCGGTCGCCGTCAGCAAGCTTGATGCCTGCGATACCGCCGCCGGTGCGTCCCTGCGGGCGGACCTTCGCCGCGTCGAAGGTCAGCAGTTTCGCGTCGCGAGTGACGAAGGTGAGTACCGCATCGTCGGTGGGGCAGGGGGCGGCGGCTACGATTTCGTCGCCGTCCTTGAGCTTCATGATGTCCCACTCGGTCTGGTTCAGCGGGTAATCCGGGTTGAGGCGCTTAATCACGCCGCCCGCGGTTGCCAACGCCAGCACCGTGTTCAGCGGTACGAGGGCGACCAGCTTCTCGCCCTTGGCGAGCTGAACCAACTCGGTTGCCTTCACCGCCGACGCCATGGAGGGGGTGCCGCCGTTCTCGTCCAGCACCGCAATGTCCATGACGGACAGACGCACCATGCGTCCCGCGGAAGTCACGGCACCGATCTCGCCGCGCGCGGTGGTCGGCACAATCGAGGCGAACACGTCGTGCTTGAAACGCTTGCCGGGATCCACGAGCGCCTCGCGGATGGGCTTGCCGGGGGTTCGTCCCATCATGCCGGAGGCCGAAAGCAGCACCCAGCAGGGATCGTCCGCGATTTCGAGGGCGAGGCCCAGGCTCTTCTTCGCCTTGGACTGCGCGGTGACCGCCTCAATGGCGACCTGCATGTCGTCCTTGGTTTTGAGCTGGGTGCGGCGGTCGGTGCCGTAGCGTTCGGCGACCTCGGCGAGCTCGTCGGAGACCAGTTCGCGCAGCGCCGCATCGGAGCCGAGGATACGTTGCAATTCCGCGATTTCCTGCTGAAGGGTGTCGCGTTCTGCTTCCAGCTCCAGGCGGGAGTACTTGGTGAGCTGGCGCAGACGCAGCTCCAGAATGTGGTTCGCCTGGGTGTCGGTCAGGTCGAAGACGGCCTTCAGCTTTTCGCGTGCCTGGGCGGTCTCATCAGATTCACGGATGATCTGGATGACCTCGTCAATGTCGAGGATCGCCACGAGCAGGCCTTCCACCAGGTGCAGGCGGTCGGTGCGCTTGCCCAGGCGGAATTCGGTGCGGCGGCGGACCACGTTCAGGCGGTGGTCAATGTACACGCGCATCAGGTCGAGCAGGCCGAGGGTCTGCGGCTGACCGTCCACGAGCGCCACGTTGTTAATGCCGAAGGAATCCTCGAGCGGAGTGTGCTTGTAGAGGGCGGCGAGCACCGCCTCGGGGTTGAAGCCGTTCTTGATTTCGATGACGAGGCGCAGACCGTTGGTGCGGTCGGTCAGGTCGACCACGTCGGAGATGCCGGTGAGCTTCTTGGAGTTGACGCCGTCCTTGATCTTTTCGATGACCTTTTCGGGGCCGACCATGTACGGCAGTTCGGTGACGACAATGCCCTGCTTGCGGGGGCTGACCTGCTCAATCGAGACCTTTGCACGGGTCTTGAAGGTGCCGCGGCCGGTTTCGTAGGCGTCACGGATGCCTCCCAGACCCACGATGGTGCCGCCGGTGGGCAGGTCGGGGCCGGGGATGAACTTCATGATGTCTTTGAGGGTCGCCTCGGGGTGGGCGATGAGGTGGCGGGTACCTGCGATGACCTCGCGCAGGTTGTGCGGCGCCATGTTGGTTGCCATGCCGACCGCGATGCCGGTGGTGCCGTTGACGAGCAGGTTCGGGAACGCTGCGGGCAGCACGGAGGGCTGCATGAACTGGTTATCGTAGTTCGGTACGAAGTCAACCACGTCTTCTTCGAGGTCCGCGGTGAGTGCCTGCGCGGCGGGTGCCATGCGTGCTTCGGTGTATCGGGCGGCTGCCGGGCCGTCGTCGAGGGAGCCGAAGTTGCCGTGACCGTCAACGAGGGGCAGACGCAGCGCGAAGGGCTGGGCGAGGCGCACCATGGCGTCGTAGATGGCGGCGTCGCCGTGCGGGTGGAGCTTACCCATGACCTCGCCGGTCACGCGGGCGCTCTTGACGTGGCCCTTGTCGGGGCGCAGACCCATCTGCTGCATCATGTAGAGGATGCGGCGCTGTACGGGCTTGAGGCCGTCGCGGGCGTCGGGGAGGGCACGCGAATAAATCACCGAGTAGGAGTATTCCAGGAAGCTGGATTCCATCTCGGCGGATACGTCGATGTCGACGATATTCTCTACCACATCCACCGGGTAGTCGCTGACGGCGGATTTGGATCGGCGAGCCATATATCTCCTCGTGTCGGTGTGTTTTCGCTCCTCCTATTTTAGCGGGTGGGAGCGGGCCAGACGGGCTGGCTTGTCAGCGTCATCTGTGGGGTGCACCAAGCCGGTTGCGGGGCTGCAACCGAAGCGTACCGGGGGAGCGCACGCCGTCATATGCGCATGCATTAGCGTGGTCAAGTAGCACAGCCCGGCTAGAACCCTCTAAGGTAGAGGGGAGTAATACCTAACCGCCTTCATCGTGTGCGCCGACCGACGTCGCCTCATGAAGGCACCGCATGAAAGAGGTACGATGTACGCCACCACCCCCGAACGCGAGCAACTGGTCGCAGACATTAAGCATGCCGGTTTCTACCCCGACCTCGTGCTGGAAGTGGTGGATGACGCGCTGGCGGGCATGAACCCGGACGCGCACTTCGTACAGCATGAAACCCACTTCTCACGCGATGATTTTCACCGCCACATCACCGTGATGGTGCTCTGCGGTGAGCACGTCATCTTTGCGCACCTGGACGACCAGCACCTTGAAGGTGACGCGCAGGGTACCGTGGCGCATGTGAGCGTGGAGGCGGTGCACCTGAGCGCCCTGAACGCGGTCACCATCAGCTACGGTTTCAGCCAGCCGCAGGCGTACAACGCCGGTAGCACCGCCCCGACTGAGATTTCCTTCCAGATTGCCTGGACCGGTTCGCTGCACATGGAGCTGGCTCCTGCCGGTTGCCAGGACCCGCAGTGCAATGCCGACCACGGCTTCACCGGCGATGCGCGCCGCGAGGACATTGCGGTGCGTGTTTCTGCGACTGCTGACGGCCCGGAGTCGGTTCAGCGTGCGCAGCATTTTGCGCGTGCTCTGCACCGTTCGCGTCTGTACGTAACGCGCCGATAAGCGCTCGCCCTGTGCGCTCGCCGCGCCACTGGTGCAGCCCGTGCAGTATGACCCCGAGCAGTATGAGCCCGCGCGGCACTGATATTTCCATAACCCGTACTTGAGAGGAACCTATGACGGCACAGACCATCCTGAACGATGTTTTGGGTGCGCCCCTGCCCGCGGCGCCCGCCTACGGCAGCAATAGCATCGCCGATGTGCTGGAGTCCGCCTCCTCTCTGGTGGCTCAGCGAAGCCTGGCGCGCCCCGCGCACGCCCTGGATGCCGACCCGGCGTTCAACTCTGTTGCCGACCCGCTGAACCTTGCCGGTCGCCTCGCGGAGCAGGATGTTGATCCGGCGTCTTTCCGTCACGCCTGCGTGGTCATGGTGGACGGTCTGGGCGAGCAGCTCATCAACAGCTACGGCGGCTACGCGCCCGCCCTGCGTAAGACCCTGAACCTGGGCCCGCTGGACGCCGCGTTCCCCACCACGACCGCCGCCTCCCTGACCTCGTTGGGTACCGGTACGGCACCGGGCGCGCACGGCATCGCCGGTTACGAGGTGCGCAACCCGGCAGGTAATGGGGGAGCGGGCTCGGTCATGAACCACCTGTCCGGTTGGGACCAGTCGGTGGACCCGCACGCCTGGCAGCCGCTGCCGACCGTGCTGGAACGCCACCATACGAACCGCCGCGTGCTCACCATTTCGCTGGGTAAGTACCGCGGTACCGGCCTGACGGAGGCGGCGTTGCGCGGCGGCGACTTCGTGGATGCCGTCGGCTATAACGCCCGCGTCACTTACGCCCTGGAGGCGCTATCCAGCCGCACCCCGACCACCGTGTACCTGTACTGGGGCGAGATTGACGCGGCGGGCCACCGCTACGGCGTGGGCAGTGACGAATGGCTGCAGCAACTGGAGGAACTGAACTCGGCGCTCAAGCGTCTGGCGGAGCGCGCCCCGGCGTGGGCTGCACTCTTCGTCACAGCCGATCACGGCATGGTGAACGTGCCCGAGCATCAGCGCATCGACTACTCTGGCGTGGAGGAGCTGACCCGCAACATCGCAATGACCGCCGGTGAACCGCGCGCCGTGCACCTGTACCTGGAAGACACCTCGGAGGCGGCACGCACCGCCACCGCTCAGCGTTGGGCGCAGTACTGGGGTGAGCGCGCCTGGGTGATTGATTCTCGCGAACTGATGCGTGCCGGCTACTTTGGCCCGGTCATTACGGATGCGGCGCGCGGGCGCATTGGCGACCTGATGGTGTGTGCTCGCGACGACTGGGCGCTGTACGATATGCGCCACTATCAGGAGCGTGCCCTGCACATGGTTGGTCAGCACGGTTCGCTGACGGACGCTGAGCGTCTGGTGCCGTTGCGCATGCTCAAGACTTTCTAAAGTACTAGTCTTCTAAAACATCAGAGGGCACAGGCTGAGAAGAGCAGGCTGAGAAGATACAGAAAACCGCTGGTTATTCGGGTGAATAACCAGCGGTTTTCGTATGTCTAGATGCCCTTGCCTAAAGCCCGGCCTAAAGCCCCTGCCTAGAAGCTACTGCCTAGATGCCCCTATCGGGCGGCGCGAGGGTCGCTTACTTGCGGCTACCGAAGATGATGTCATCCCATGCCGGAACGCTCACGCGCTGCTTCTTCGAGGAGGAAGGCTTGGGCTTCTCCTCAGATGCAGGCACGGCGGAGGCGGACTCAGGCTGTGCCTCAGCAACGGGCGCCTCAGTAGCCTCAGCTGCCGGTGCGTCCTCGATGGGTGCCGCCAGGGTGAAGGACTCGACCGGAACGGAGTCAACGGGTGCTTCCGAATCCACAGCCAGCGGGTCGGTAGTTTCTACCGTGGTTTCTGCGGTGGGCTCGGGCGCCGCCGGAGCCGCAGGTGCTGCCGGGGTAGCGGGCGCAGACGCAACAGGAGCCTCAGGTGCTACAGGCTCAGCGGGCTCGCGGTGCACGAACACCTCGGGCTCCTCAACCTGTGCCGGGCGCACCGAGCGGGCACGCTCCAGAAGCTCCTTGAGCTTACGCTCATCAGCGCTCTCAGAAGAAGTAAGCGGTGCCGGTGCAGGCTCGGGTGCCTTCGGCAGGCGGGCGGGAGGAACCTCTACGGGAGCCTTCTTCGCGGCGGCGGCAACAGCGTCCTCACTATTGCCCATCAGGAAGTACGCCGCCTCATTCGACGCGTACAGGCCCTGGTTCGCCGGGTTGTACACCCAACGTGCGGGGAAGACGACCTGCGCGGGCAGGTTCTGACGCACCGAATCCTTCAGCGCAATATCAACCTCAACGCGCCACTGGCCGTTCTCCTGCTGGCGGGTGGTCCAGTCCTGGGTTGCGTCCTCAAAACCGTAACGCTCAGAGACTTCCTCAATGCGGGCGCTCAGGGTCACGGGGATCTGTGCGGTACCCGAAGCGGAGCTGCGGCGACCAATCTTCACGCTCTGAGCGGCACGAATAATGTGGGCACGCTCAGCAACGATCGGCCACTCGTAGCGGCGCACGCGCTCCGGCTCCCAACCGGACTCTTCAGCGATTTCCTCAACGGAGGCACCCTGACGGAAACGGGTCTGAATATCGCGCGGACCGAAGGTACCCTTAGCGCCCAGACCGCGGGCAGGCTGAATACGGCGAGCCTTGGTGATGCTCGTGCGCAGGTTCGCGTCAATCGGCAGCAAGAAGCGGGTGCCGTCAGCAGACTCAAGCACCAGATTTTCGCCGTCATCGTGAACGCCAATCAGACGCAGTTCAAGCATGAGAACCTCCATAGGTGAACCGGACGCGTTCGTGAATGTGTTGCACGGAACGCAAACTACCTACCAGGGTACCGTGAAAGCGCGGTAAATCAGTAGCGGAGGCGGGATTTTCACCAAAAAAACATGTACTTTTCGCACCGAAAAAGATAGAATGTGACGCCTAAACAGTCCAAAGCCTACCCAGGATTAGACAAATAGGGTGCCAATGGTGAACAATACCTGGCATGCCGTCAGGGTTAATTACACACCAGCGGCACCTAGAGCACTCAATAAACCAGCGTGGCCTAGTCCCAACACACAGCCACAGAACCAACGGAGCGTGAAAGTTTGGCAACTGATTACGATGCACCTCGCAAGCAGGACGAAGAGCAGAACGAAGAGTCCTACGAGGAGCTGAACGCCCGCCGTTCCGAGATGCAGTCCGGTGCGGTGGACGAAGACGAGAACAGCGCAGCAGAAAGCTTCGAGCTGCCCGGTGCTGACCTCTCCAACGAGGAGCTGAACGTTGTTGTTCTGCCCGCTCAGGACGACGAGTTCACCTGCGCATCCTGCTTCCTGGTGCGCCACCGCTCGCAGATTGCACGCGAAGAGGGCGGCCTGTCCTACTGCATCGAGTGCGAGGGCTAAAACTTTAGGGAAGGGCTAACACCCACCCGACATACACCTCATGACGGGGCGAGTGCCGAGTGCACCCGCCCCGTTGAGTATGTGCCGTTGAGCATGTGAAAGCGCACGCAAGAACAGCGCCGCGTCGCGCCCAACACGGCACGCTGTGGCACGTGCTCAACGCGAACACGTAAGAAAACACCCCGCAGTAGAGCCTCAACACAGCGCGAGGTGATGGCACAGACACCCGCGAAAGGTTAGAGTATTGACCATGATGACCCCCGTAAACGTCCACATTAAGCTGCTTGACCCCGAGCTGCCCGCCCCCGCCTACGCAAAGCCCGGCGACGCCGGCGCTGACCTGCGCTCCCGCATCGACTTCGAGCTGGAACCGGGCGAACGCGCCCTCGTCCCCACCGGCGTGGCAATCGCCCTGCCCGAAGGTTATGTCGGTCTGGTGCACCCGCGCTCCGGCCTGGCGACCAAGAACGGTATCACCATCGTGAACGCACCCGGCACCGTTGATTCCGGCTACCGCGGCGAACTGATGGTCACCCTGCTCAACACTGACAAGACCAAGTCCTTCCACGTGCAGCGCGGCGACCGCATCGCCCAGCTGGTCATTCAGAAGTACGAGCACGCAACCTTTACCGTGGTGGATGAACTGGAACAGACCGAACGCGGCTCCAGCGGCTTCGGCTCCAGCGGAATCCACTAGTCTGCTCTCACCGCGATTGTCGCACGAGAGAAGAGAAGAAACCCCCGCACCCTGCGTGCGGTGAAAGTAGGAATACCATGTTCGGATTTGGTAAGAAGAAGCGCGCCGAGGAGGCTGAAAAGGCCGCCATCGACAAGGCTGTCGCCGAAGAGATTGAGGAAACCAACGTCGAGGTTGAGGAGCTGAAGGAAGAGGAGAACTCTCCCGAGGTCATCAAGTACGACCGCGTCAACGGCCCGCACGACATTGAAGAAGTCACCGCCGAAGACCTCGAAGACTACGTCAACCTGGGTGCGCTGCGCATCAAGCTGCTCGACGGCATGAACCTGCGCCTCGAAACTGACGACGCAACCGGCGCAGTGATCGCCGCAACCATCACCCGCGACGGCGCAACCCTGCAGGTGCAGGCATTCGCCGCACCGCGCACCACCGGCATCTGGGACGACATCCGTCACGACCTGACCGAGTCCGTCGCCTCCCAGGGCGGCGTTGTCGAAATCTACGCCGGCGTCTTCGGTGCCGAGATGCTGACCCGCCTGCCCGCCGTCACCCCGGACGGTCAGCCCGGCGAGCGCATCGCCCGCTTCGTGGGTGTGGACGGCCCCCGCTGGTTCCTGCGCGGCGTCATCTCCGGCGCGGCTGTGCTCGGTGACGACAAGGCTGCCGCCTCCGTGGAGGAAGTATTCCGCACCGTCGTGGTGGACCGTGGCGACGACCCGCGCCCGCCGCGTGAACTGCTGCCCATGACTCTGCCCGCCGACCTGGTTGCTGCGGCTGAGGAAGAGCCCGCCGTCGAGGAAGAAACCGAGAACGAGCACAGCAAGTTGCGCCCGATGCCTCGCCGCGGCCCTGAGATCACCGAGATTGGCTAATGCCTGAGTTCTCGAACTACCCGAGTGCGCTCGCGGTTCCTGAGGAGCAGATTCTTGCTCCCGGGTACCCCGAGCGCTTTCGCGTACGCCTTGCCGGACGCGTGGAGCAGGTGTGGTTGCCGACCGCCCAGGATAAGCCAATGTACCGTGCCGAGCTGGTGGTGGCTAAGTCGAAGCCTCTGCAGTGGTCGAGCCCGCTGGCGCTGATTGGTATGCCGATTGTGGAGCCGCCCGGTGAGGATTTCGAGGAGGAGTCCGAGGGCCCCGAGAAGCAGCACCACCTGAACACGGCGTCTTTGGCGACCGTGGCGGTGCAGGAGCCGCACGAGGTGGCTTTCCCGCCCTATGCGCCGTTTAATCCGGGGGATAGGGTCATGCTCAAGTGGCAGGGCCAGCAGATGGTGCCCGGCGTGCATGCCGGTGCGCTGCTGCGCTGTTCCGGGGTGGTGTCTGTGAGGGCGCATCAGCCGGTGATTTATAACCCGCGCTATGAGATTGTGCCGCAATTCTTTGTGGAGAAGGGAAACTATGAGCGCTGAGCAGTCTTCGACCCAGCCCGATCCGAACGCTAACCCCGCAACCAGCCCCGCAGATGCCCCGGCGCGGGAGGAGAATCAGCTGGCGCAGAGCCTAAGCGCCTCCATGGGCGCGAATATGCGCCGCACCGCTAACGGCGACGTGGATATTCTGCACGCTATTGGCGGCTGGCGCGGCCTGGTGGAATCCTCCCTGCCCGCGGTGGCGTTCCTGGTGCTGTTCACCGTGACGAAGGAACTGAACCTGTCCCTGATTGCGGCGTTGGCTGCGGCGGGCGTGTTCACGCTGATTCGCCTGGTGCAGGGCTCTAAGCTGGTGAGTGCGCTGACCGGTCTGGTGGGCGTGGCAATCTGTGCGTTTGCCGCGTATCGTACCGGTAATGCGAGCGATTACTTTGTGGTCGGTTTCTGGACGAACGGCGTGTACATCCTGGCGTATCTGCTGTCGATGCTGGTGCGTTGGCCGCTGATGGGTCTGATTTTCGCGGTGATTCGTGGTGAGGCGCTGAGCTGGCGCCAGAACCCGGTGCGTCTGCGCCAGTACATGCTGGCGACCTGGATTATTACCGTGCTGATGATGCTACGCCTTGCCGTGCAAGTGCCCCTGTACTTCGCGAATAATGTGGAGGCGCTGGGCGCGACCCGCCTGATCATGGGCCTGCCGCTGTACGCTTTGGGCGTGTGGCTGGCGTGGCGTGTGTCGGCTCCCGAGGAGGCGCTGAACACTGAAGCACCGGATGTTGAAGAAGCTGAGGTAGCCGCAGAGTCTGAAGGCTCTGAAGGTTCTGAAGGCCCTGAAAGCTCTGCGAACCGCTAAGACACGCCCCCACAACTTCATCAAAAGCTTTATAAAAGTAGGCGAACGCCCCGGTACCCGTGAAGGGTGACCGGGGCGTTCGCCTCCTCAAACAACGCTATGCAAACAGCGCGCGAATCTGGTCCTCACCGGCGATGGTCGTGATGAAGAACAGCTCGTCGCCGCCCTCAATCGCCACATCCGCACTGGGCGGGATCGGCGCACCGTCACGCAGGATGGCGGTGAGCACCGTATCGACGGGCCACTGCACGTGGTCCACGCGGTAACCGATGACGGGGTGGCCGTCCGGCACCGTGTACTCGGCAAGGGTCGCGCCGCCAGCCTGCAGGGTCAGCAGGCGCACCACGTCGCCGACTTCCACGGCTTCCTCGACGAGGGCGGTCATCAGGCGCGGGGTGGACACGGCAACATCCACGCCCCAGGAGTCATCAAAAAGCCACTCATTACGCGGGTTGTTCACACGCGCCACGGTGCGGGGCACGCCAAACTCACTACGAGCCAGCAGGGACACCATCAGGTTTGCCTTGTCGTCACCGGTTGCGGCAACGACCACGTCCGCCTTGTTCGGGTGCACCTGGCGTAGCACGGACAGCTCGCAGGCGTCACCAATATGCCAGCGCACGCCGGGCAGATCGGCGCGTTTCTTGACTTCGGGCTTGGAGTCGATGATGGTCACGTCGTGGCCGTTCATCATGAGCTCTTTAGCGATGGAGGCGCCCACGGAACCGGCACCAACAATGAGGACCTTCACTTACTTCTCACCTTTCGAGTGGTCACGATGGCGGCCGATGAGTTCGAGGGGGTCGGGCAGCTCCGGGGGAGTGTCACCGAGGTGGAATTCATGCTCGATGACGGGGCCGTCGTTGTGCTTCTGCTCGGCGGGTTTCTTCGGGCCGTGGGGATGCTTGCGGTGCGGATGCTTGCGGTGGCCCGAGGCGGGGGCGTAGTCCCCCTCAGCCTCCGCTTCTTCGTCTTCAACGCGCGGCGGGCGGGAGAGGATGCGGGTTACGTCCGCAACGTCGTCGGTGCGCATCATGACGTGCACGCTATCGCCCTGCTGGTAGGCGCTGTCCGGGCGGGGGAGCATGCCCTCGCCGAAGCGTGTGATGTAGGCGATACGCACCCCGGCGGCACTTTCGATACTGGTCAGGGCGTGGCCTGCCCACCCGTCGTCGAGCGGAATTTCGGTGAGCATGAGGCGGCCCGAGGGTTCACGGAAATCACCCTTGAGCGCCTGCTCGGGCAGCAGACGGCGCAGCACCTGGTCGGTGGACCATCGCACCGACGCGACCGTGGGAATGCCCATGCGCTGGAAGAACTCGGCGCGGTTCGGGTCGTACACACGCGCCACAACGTTCTTCACCTTGAACATTTCGCGTGCCACACGGGCGGCAATAATATTCGAGTTATCGCCCGAAGAGACGGCGGCAAAAGCGTACGCCTCGGTAATGCCGGCACGCTTGAGGGTGTCCGCATCGAAGCCGACACCGGTCACCAGACGCCCCTCAAAGCCCTTACGCAACGGCTGGAAAGCGCGTTCGTCCTGGTCAATGACGGCGACCGTATGCCCCGAAGCTTCCAGAGTGCGCGCCAACATGACGCCCACGCGTCCGGCACCCATAATGACGAAGTGAGGCATACAACCCTCCGAATGTGTTGATGTTTTGTGTCGATAAGGCGTTACCGCCTACCTCTACCAGTGTAATGGGCGGGTGAGGTTCCGCGCCGAGGCTCCGTGATATTCCGCTCGCAATGCCCACTATTCGGCTGAATAAAATTGAGCTTTGAAGCCGCGACCGATAGCCTTAACAGCGTGAGGAATCGTTGGGATAAGATGCGCATCGCCCTGACCGGTCAGCCGGTCAGCACGCGAAATCTTTCGGCAGTCGCGCTGCCGAAGCGCTACGCCCTGCCTCTTTTCGGCGCCGACGGTATTTCCTCGGTCGCCTACGCCGCCGACCAGATGATTCTGACCCTTGCCGCCGCGGGTGCGTCTGCGCTCGCTTTTTCGCCCTGGATTGGTTTGGGTGTGGCGATGGTGGGTCTGCTGGTGATTGGCACCTACCGCTACAACATTAATCAGATTGCCTCCGAGGGCGATATTCAGCTGGTGCACCGAAAGCTGGGTGCGTTGCCCTCGATCGTGATGGGTGCGTCCTCGCTGATGGACTACATACTCACGGTGGCGGTTTCGATGTCTTCGGCGTCCTCGTTTTTGGTGGCGCTGTACCCGCAGATTCAGGATTGGCGCACCCTCATTGCAGTGCTGCTCATTGTTGCCCTGACGCTGTTTGCGTTGCGCGGCGTGCAGCTACTGGGAAAGATTGCGTACTGGCCGCTGTATGTGTTCTTGGCGTTGTTGGGGGTCACCCTCATTGTGGGTTGGATTCGTGCCGCCACGGGTACTCTGCCGCTGGCTGAATCGGCAACCTACGTGATTGTCCCCGAATACCAGGATCATGCCATGGAAGGCTTGGCGCTGGTGCTGCTTCTGGCGCGTTCTTTCTCCGCCGGGTTGGTGGCGTTCTCGGGTGTTTCTACGATCTCTAATTCGGTGAAGTATTTCCGCCGCCCGAAGAAATATAATGCGGCGGTCACCATGATGATGATGGGCCTGATTACTTCGGTCCTGCTGGTGAGCCTGCTCGGTTTTGCGGCGGCAACCCGCGTGCACATGGTGCACGATACGACCCGTTTCTTGTTCATTGACGGGCACACGCCGGGGGAGTACTTCCACCAGAAGCCGGCGCTGTACCAGGTGGCTTTGGCGATTTATCAGGGTGTTCCGTTCTTCGCGCAGCTGCTGGTGTTTGCCACGGTGGGCGTGCTGATTATCGCCTCGCTGACTGCGTTTACGGGCTTCCCGGTGATTGCCTCGTCGCTGGCTGATTACCAGTACCTGCCGGTGTTCTTCCGCAGCGTGGAGTCACGCGGCCTGTACGCGAACGGTGTGCTGGCGCTGTCGGCATTCTCAATTTTCCTCACCACCGTTTTCGGCTCGGACGTGTACTCGCTGATTCAGCTGTACATCGTGGGCATGTGCCTGTCCATGGTGCTGGTGCAGCTTGCGGTGGTGCGCTACCGCATGCGTCTGCTGCGTATTACCCTCGCGCAGATGCCGCGCCGCGCCCTGATTCGTGATATCGCTGTCTCTGCGGTGGGTGTGGTCGTAACCGCCGCGGTGCTGGTCATTGTTGTGGTGACGAAGTTCGCTGCCGGTGCGTGGCTCTCCCTTGGAATGATTGCCCTGATGGTTGGAGGTATGGTTGTGACTCGCCGCCACTACGATGCGGTGGATGCCGCCCTGGACATCCCCCTGAACGCCGAATCCGTTGCGGATGTTGCGGCACTGCCTTCGCGTGTGCACGCCATCGTGTACGTGGAGCGTGTGCGCCGCCCGGCGGTTCGTGCCCTCTCCTATGCGCGTGCCGGCCGCCCCTCCACGATTGAGGCGCTGACGGTCAACAACGACCGCGCCGCCCTGGAGATCGTGAAGAAGCGCTGGTACGCCCTCGGTATCCCGGTGCCGCTGTCGGTCATTGATTCGCCGTACCGTGACACCGTGAATGCCGTCGTCTCGTATATTCGCCGCCGCCGCAAGAAGTCGCCGCGCGATATTTTGGTGGTGTACCTGCCGGAGTTCGTGGTGCAGCACTGGTGGCAGCGTCTTCTGCACCGCCGCACGGTGCGCCGCCTCAAGCGGGCGCTTCTGCACGAGCCGGGTGTCATGACGGCAACCGTGCCCTGGGCGATGCACGAGGATGAGGTGTATGATGAGATTTTTGATCAGCGTTTACACAGCGAAGAATCAACGGTAGAAGCAGAGGACCAAACGGCAGCTGTCGCCCCGAAGATTACTCGTTCAGCCGGTGGCGGCCGTGAACTGATTCAGAGCAACCGCCACGCGGTGTACCGCGGCCGCCTGCACGAGGCGGACGCTGTGGCGCGCGAGAAGAAACGCCAGCCGTAATAATCGCCTGGTACCTAGAAATAATTGCTCGGTGCCCAGAAAAAATTGCCTAGCGCCCAGAAATAATTGCTCGGTGCCCAGCCCGGTCAATTGCCCTGCAACTTTGCTTGAGCACCCCGCATAGCGCCTGGACTTTGCCTTTTGCGACTGATGAGGCGCCCCTTGCGGGGCGTCGGAACCGGAGTAAAGGTACAATCCGGTGTAAAATAGTTCACATTAAGTGATTCTTTAGGAGACAATGCTGTGACTCACACTGCTACCACGCCTGCCGCCTCCAACAACGTAGACGGATACAGCGTCGGGCAGACCCTCACCGTCACCTGTGAGGCACCCGCGCACGGCGGCGCCTTCGTAGCGCGCACCGAACAGGGCGTCATCTTCGTGCGTCACGGCATCGTCGGCGAGCAGGCAGAAGTGCGCATCACCGCCATCGGTCCCAAGCGCCGTTTCTACTTCGCAGATGTCATCTCTGTCCCCGTACCCTCCCTGGCACGCCGCCCCCACCCCTGGATTCAGGCGGATGCGCTCGCCACCGAAGAGGAACGCGCCGCAGCAACCGGTGTACCCGAACTACTCGGCGGCATGGAATACGGCCACATCAGCCTGGCTGAGCAGCGACGCTACAAGACCGATATCGTCCGCACCCAAATCAACCGTCTGGGCGGCCTGCCCCTCGAATCGCCCCTGCTGACCAACCTCATCGTTGAAGAGCTTCCCCTGCGCGATAACAACGAGGGCCTGTCCTGGCGTACCCGCGTGCGCTACAACGTGACCAAGGTCCGCACCCAGCCCGGCGACGAGCCCAGTAACGAGCCCGGCAACCAGAAGAACAGCGCCAAGGAGAACTCCGCCGTCACCTGGCGCGTCGGCATGCACCCCTACCGCGCCTCCCACCCCGTACCGGTCATCGACTTTCCCCTTGCCGCACCCGAACTGCGCAACCTAGAGCTTGAGCGGCTGAACCTGCGCGGCGTACGCGAGGTCGAGGCAACCGTCTCCTCCCGCGGCAGGATCCTGCTGCAGTTCATCGTTGACCCGCGCTTCTCCATCGAAGAAGTCGCCAAGGACATCGAACAGCAGGCATCCGACGCCTGGGGACTGCTCGCCAAGCGCAAAATCTCCCTCTTCTTCACCCCGCAGTCCACCTCCAACGGCAAACCCAAGCGCGGCCGCCCCGGCTCCGCCCACAGCCCCTACCGCCGCGTACCCGAAGGCGACCAGCTGCTCGGCGCGGGCCTGCGCTCCGTCACCGAAGAAGTCACCTTCGGCTCCCGCCGATTCAGCTACCAGGTGTCTGCCGGCGGCTTCTGGCAGATTCACCGCGCCGCCCCCTCCACCATGGTCGGAACCATGCTCACCATGCTCCGCCCGCAGGAAGGCGAATGCGCCCTCGACCTGTACGCCGGTGCGGGTCTGTTCACCGCCGCGCTCGCGGACGCTGTGGGCGCGACGGGTACCGTCGTCAGCATTGAGGGTTCCCCGGTGACCCATAAGGATGCGCGCTCGAACTTCGCGCCGGATGGTTGCTCCCGCACCGAGAACTCGGCGAACACCCGCATTGAGGTGATTCGCGGCGACGTGGCACGCCACCTGGTGGATTTGAAGACCGCCCTTGAGTTTGGTGAAATTCCCGCCATTGATGCGGTGGTCCTCGACCCGTCCCGTGAGGGCGCGAACCGCACCACCCTGGAACGCCTGGATGCGCTGGACCCCAAGCGTATTCTGTACGTGGCGTGCGACCCGGCATCCCTGGGTCGTGACACCGGTATTTTGCGTGAGCTGGGTTGGGACATGGTGCAGCTTCGGGCGTTTGATATGTACCCGAATACGCATCATGTGGAGTCGGTGGCGCTTTTTGAACGTGCCCCGGCGAAGCCTCGTCCGCGCCGCCGCCGCACCACGTAGCGCGCAGCTAGTTGCCGTAACAAAGAAGCAAATAATCGCTGTGTTGGGCGGGTTGGGTTGTTCACCAGCCTGCCCACTAGGGGTTATTTCAGGCTGTTTTTGCTCAACCCGGTGCGTCTTGCTCTGCGGGCGCATAAATCTGCTTTTTGGCATCGTAAACGGTAGAATCATTGAAGAACCAACGCACGGAATGAGCCGTGCCCCGACCTTGAGGAGTGTGGGTGTATGTCCGCTGAAAACGCATTGCCGCAGGAGGAGACCCCGAATAGCGCCGCCGGTGGCGCACCCACCGCTGACTACAGCATTGGCGATGGTGCCACTGCCAAGTTGCTCCCGGGTATTCAGTCCCCGGCGGACCTGCAGAACCTCAGCTACGAGCAGCTGGAGGAGCTCTCTAAGGAAATCCGCCAGTTCATCGTGACGAATGTGTCGGCGACCGGCGGTCACCTGGGCCCGAACCTGGGCGTTGTTGAATTGACCCTCGGCATTCACCGTGTTTTCGAATCTCCCAAGGACAACATTCTTTTCGACACCGGCCACCAGTCCTATGTGCATAAGCTGGTGACTGGTCGTCACGCGTTTAAGACTCTGCGTCAGAAGGGTGGCCTGTCGGGTTACCCGGATCGTGGCGAGTCTGAGCACGACATTATTGCTTCTTCGCACGCCTCCAGCTCGATTTCGTGGGCTGACGGTATTTCTCGCGCGCACAAGCTCAACGGTGAGGATGACCGTTACACCGTGGTTCTCATTGGCGACGGCGCGCTGACCGGCGGCATGGCGTGGGAGGCAGTGAACAATATTGCTGCCGACCGCACCCGCAAGGTCGTGATTGTGGTCAACGATAACGGCCGCTCCTACGCGCCGACCATTGGCGGTTTTGCGAACCAGCTCTCTGAGCTCAAGCACGGTGTGCAGCAGCAGGTGGATCGCGTGCGCCTCGACCACCGCTACGACAATGCCCTGGATGCGGTGCGCATCGGTCTGCAGCGTGGCGGCCCTGTCGGTCAGATGGTGTACCGCGGCCTGCACGGCATGAAGGCGGGCATTAAGGACGTCGTCGTACCCAAGGGCATTTTTGAAGACCTGGGCATGAAGTACGTGGGCCCCATTGACGGTCACGACCAGCAGGCTGTGGAGAACGCACTGACCGCGGCGAAGAACTACGCCGGCCCGGTGATTGTGCACGCCATTACCGAGAAGGGCCACGGCTACGCGCCTGCCCGCGCCAATGAGGACGACCAGTTCCACGCGGTGGGCCAGATTGACCCGCTGACCGGTGAGGACGTTTCGACCAGCACCTCCGAGTCGTGGACCGGTGTCTTTGGTAGCGAAATCGCGGATATTGCGGATGAGCAGGAGAACGTCGTCGGCATTACCGGCGCGATGCTCATTCCCGTGGGTCTGCGCGAATTCCAGAAGCGCCACCCCGAGCGCGTTATTGACGTGGGTATCGCTGAGCAGCACGCTGTGGCGATGAGTGCTGGCCTGGCGTACGGCGGCATGCACCCGGTGGTTGCCCTCTACGCAACCTTCCTGAACCGCGGCTTTGACCAGCTGCTCATGGACGTTGCCCTGCACAAGGCGGGCGTGACCGTGGTGCTGGACCGCTCCGGCATTACCGGCCCGGACGGCGCAAGCCACCACGGCATGTGGGATTTGGCGATGCTGCAGTTCATTCCGGGTCTGCACCTGGCGGCTCCGCGTGATGGCGCGACCCTGCGCGAAGAGCTGCGTGAGGCTGTAGCTATCAACGATGCACCGACCGTGATTCGCTACCCGAAGGGCTCCGTGGGTGAGGACATTCCCGCCCTGGAGCGTCGCAGTGACGGTGTGGACGTGCTGGCACGCACCGGTGAGCCCCACCCGGAGACCGGTCAGCGTGACGTATTGTTCGTTGCCGTGGGCGCTATGGCTCGCGTGGCTCTGGAAGCCTCGAAGGTGCTTGCCGCCGAGGGTATCCAGTCCACCGTGGTTGACCCGCGCTGGGTGATGCCGGTGCCATCTTCGGTTATTGAGCTGGCTCGTGATCACCGTATTGTGGTGACCATTGAGGACGGCGTGCGTTCCGGCGGCGTGGGTTCGCGCATCCGCCAGGAAATGCGTGCGGCTGGCGTGGATACCGCGCTGAGCGAGCTGGGTCTTCCTGCCGAGTTCATTCCGCACGCTTCCCGCGAGCAGATCCTGGAGGAAGTCGGCCTGACCGCGGAGACCATTATCGCGGACCTGCGTGCGCAGCTGGCTGGCGATAAGGTTCCGTTCGCTCGTGAAGAGGGCCAGAAGCCGCGCCACACCCGCTAAGCGGTCATACCTGAAATGTGCCGCCTGAGCTTCTCTCAGTAGCGCGCCGCAATAGCAGGCGCTCAATGACAAGCTGCTCAATGACAAGCACAGTATAGACAGACAGAAGCCCCGCCCATTGTGATGGGCGGGGCTTTGCCGTACGTCTTCTGAACTACAGGTTTTAGGAATCCTTATTGGTGTGGGTGACGAAAATCTTGCCGCCCTTCACCTGTACCGGGTAGCTGGTCAGTGCCTCCTCAGCGGGGCCGTGAATGACCGAGCCGTCAGCTACGGCGTACTCGGAGCCGTGGCAGGGGCACACGATGCGGTTGGAGTCCTGCACCTGCACCTGGCAGCCCTGGTGGGTGCAGACGGTGCTGAACGCCTTGTATTCGCCCGAAGAGGGCTGGGAGACGATAACGGTCGTGGAGCCGTGGGTCAGCTTAGCCGCCTTACCTACGCCCACTGCGGAGGCGGAACCCACCTCGACGCTGCCTTCGGGTACGGTGACGTTGGAGTCACCTTCAGCGCAGGATGCGAGCAGCGCACCGGATGCGACGGCACCGGTGATGAGGGTTGCGCGGCGGGAAAAGACGCGAGCAGAAGATTCGGTTTCTGCGGTCGTTGCTGCGGTATCGACTGCATTAGATTCGACGGCGTTAGATTCGGCTGCGGCAGATACAGTGGGGGAGGCGCATGCCTTCTGAGAGCGGCAGCATCCGTTGGGTGCGGGCATGGTGGTTCCTTTCGTGTACTCTCTCCACCCTATGCCGGTTTGGGATAAAAATCGAATGAGAGCAGGCTAAGCTTGGTCCGCATTTGCACCCAATGCAAACTCCTGAGGTGCAATCCCGCGGCGAACTCCCGCGGCAAAAACCCGAGGCACACAAAATGCCGGTCGGGCGGTCGCATCAGCAACACACCCAACCGGCACACACATCTATTTAGCGTTAGGAAATCTACCCCAGATGGCGGGCAAAAATCGGCGCAATCACGGGGGCAACCAGACCCGTCTGCCACGAACGCGCACCGTACTCGGCGAGCGCATCCCGCAGGGTCTGCTCGTCAAAACGAGCCGGCGGCTCCCAGCAGAGGCGGCGAACATAATCGGTCGTAATCAGGTTCTGCGCCGGAATGGTCAGCTTCTCAGAGAGCTCATCAATTGCCTGACGAACCTCGGTGAACAGCGCCAAGTTCTCGGGGCGCTTAGACTCCCACGCCTTCAACGGCGGCGGGGCAGTCGACGGCAAAGTGAACGGTACGGCGTTCTCACCGCGTGCCGCCGCGGCAATAGCGCGCACCCAGCGCGGGCCCTCACGACGTAGACCGCGCGTCTGAAAACCGGGAATCGACATGATGGCGGGCACGTTACGCGGCATGGTGCGTGCCGCCTCCACAATCGCAGAATCGGGTAGCAGACGCTTCGCGTCAACGTCCTTCTTACGTGCCAGCGAGTCACGCTCATGCCACAGGTTACGCAGCGCCGTCAGCTGCTTGACCGAACGCAACATCGTGCGGCCCTTCGTCTTACGCCAACGCTCCGGCTGATCCGCAGGATCCTTCACCGGGGTCTTGCACAGGTACTCGAACTCCTCCAGGGCGTACTGCAGCTTACCCTGCTGGCGGAGCAAATCCTCCAACGCGTCACGCAAATCAATGAGCACGTCAACGTCCAGCAGTGCATAGTTCAGCCAGGACTCCGGCAGGGGGCGGCGCGACCAGTCTTCCTTCGAGTGCTTCTTCGCCAGCTTATAACCGAGCAGCTCCTCAACGGTCGCACCCAGGTTCACGCGCTCCAGACCGGCAAGACGCGCACCCAGCTCCGTATCAAACAGGCGGTTCGGGCGCATACCGAGCATGTCCAGGCTCGGGAAGTCCTGAATCGCGGCGTGAATAACCCACTCAGCATCCGCCAGAGCATCGTTAATAATGCGCAAATCCTTAAACGCCTCAGGGTCAATCAGGTACAGCTGATCTTCACGCTTAAGCTGCACCAAAAAGGCACGCGAACCGTAGCGGATGCCCTGGGCACGCTCAGTATCAACAGCTACCGGGCCGGACGCCGCCGCCAACTGCTCAGCGGCACGACGCAGACCGCTCTCAGTGGTGATGAGAGTCGGAATCGGTGAGGAAGGGGCCTCCAGAGGAACAACGTCCGGAACTTCGATACCGTGAAGGGTCAGCTGAGGGGTGCCTGCGGCATTCTGTTCAGCTGCGGTACTCATGCACTCAATCCTTTTCCTCTGTCTGGTTCGACGCGCCCATACGATGCGCCAGATGCCCGGGTAGGCGTACGCCCGAGCAAACACGAGCCCGGGCGGGGTGGCGTGCCCGCGAAGGCACTACGCCATTCTACCCGCCCGAGCTTAAAGCCTCGAATTTAGAGAGACTCACAATAAGGGGTTCACCGGCGTGCCCGCCGGGGGTCATCGCCGGGGTCTATTCGGTGGATTCCGCCTCGTCAACCGGGGCATCACCAGGCTGTGCTTCACCGGCCGGCGCTTCACCAGCGGGGGTCAGCGTCAGACACACCGAATTAATGCAATACCGCAAATCCGTGGGAGTCGGGTAACCCTCACCCTCAAACACATGACCCAGATGCGAATCGCAGGCGGCACACCGCACCTCCACACGGCGCATACCGAACGTCGTATCCTCCAGGTAAAGCACACGGTCCTCAGCCAGCGGCGCGAAAAACGACGGCCAACCACAATGCGAATCGAACTTCTGATCGGAACGGAACAGCTCCGTACCGCAGGCGCGGCAAGAATACACACCCTCCGTGTGGGTGTTCCAATACTCGCCCGTGAACGCGCGCTCGGTGCCGCCCTCACGCAGAACAGCGTACTCTTCAGGCTTGAGGACTTCACGCCAGTTCTTGGCGATAGCACCCACGCCGGGTAGCGAATTGCCCATCATGACTCCTTCACTTTGCTCTCATGCCCAGGCTCTTACGGCTCACATAACGCCGCGGCCGGGCGGATTATTCCCGCTGAGCGCGGACTAAGCGCGGATGTCAGCGTACTTGCCGTTGGTGAGCTTCAGCAGGTCGTCCGGGGCGAGCTCAACATCCAGGCCGCGCTTACCGCCAGAGACCATGATCGTGTCAAAAAGCTGCGCAGACTCATCCAGCAGGGTGGGGGAGGGGGTTTTCTGACCCAGCGGAGAAATACCGCCTACCACGTAGCCGGTGCGGCGCTCAGCAACCTTCGGGTCGCACATGGAGGCGCTCTTCCAACCCAGGGCAGCGGCGGCAGCCTTAATGTTCAGCTTGCCAGACACCGGCACGATTGCGACCGCGAAATCCTTCTCGTGCACAATCAGCAGGGTCTTGAACACCTGCTCCTCGGAGGCGCCGAGGTTCTTCGCGGCCTCTTCACCGAAAGAGGTGACGCCCTCAACATGCTCGTATTCGCGCATCTGGAAGGGGGTGTTCGTCTCGGTCAGCAGCGCTACGGCGGCGGTTGCTGCGCCGCTCTTCTTACCTTTAGTTTTCTTAGCCATAGACACCATTTTACGGAAGTCACCATCCGCTGTTACCTATGCGCTGAAAAGCCACATGTGTTTCGAAAAGCCACTTCTTTGGTGGCTTCTCGAAACACATGTGGCTTCTCAATGGTTATGGGGTTATTTCAGCAGCCCTTTTTCCTTCAGCTGTTCTTGAGAAAGCGAGCCAACGACAGTCCAAAATCCATCTGAATATTTGAGAATGTAAGCGCCGTTATCGTCCCCTTCGGCAGTATTTTGTCTTCGGTATATGACCCGTCGGGTTCAACATACATTACGAATTCCAAAATGTGTTCCAGCATGAGAATGTATTCTTTAGTTTTTTCATCATAGATAAAACGCCAAAAATGACGTTTGTCTACGTTCTGAGGTAGCCTTTAGACTCCCTTTTTTCTTAGTAAATACCGATGAGTAATTGCATGCCAAGACTAGTCAGGATGATAGCAATCCAGCAAAGGGCTCCAAGAAGAATGGATTTTCCACTGGATTTGATCATAG
>ENA-OWMY01000161-OWMY01000161.1-metagenome-genome-assembly--contig:-NODE-161-length-21710-cov-7.551004_pt1 | contig 21710 bp, 16 predicted proteins | sample MGYA00245358_ERZ651122 | MGnify/ENA primary metagenome ERZ651122 (study PRJEB26857, sample SAMEA4031752) | metagenome | biome: human; feature: oral; material: saliva | place: Philippines | collected 2014...
CGCCGCGGGTCGAAAGGTTTTTCTTCATTTTCTATCCTCGGTGAAAGGTGTGAGAACGGAAGAAGAGTGAATTTCTTTGAACATACTCGGAATCTGCACCCTGCGCAATCAACTACGCCCGGCGCGCAGGCAGATGCGGCGAAAGACACAACAAAGGCGAAAGATGCAGCAAAAGGGGGCGTGCCCACCGCCTCCAGCACGCACGAAAAATCGCACGAACCAGACACGGGGAACACGCCCCCTACAAAAACCGGGTGCACCTAACGGTGCGGCAGCTTAGTGACCCTCAGCTGCGAAACGGTCGATAGCCTCCTGGACCATCTTCTCAGCAGCAGCCAGGTCTTCCCAGCCCTCGCCCTTAACCCACTTGCCGGGCTCCAGGTCCTTGTAACGCTCGAAGAAGTGCTGAATCTCAGCCTTCAGCTGCTCCGGAACATCAGCCAGGGACTTGATGTGGTCGTAACGCTTGTCGGTGGGAACGCACAGAACCTTAGCGTCGCCGCCAGCCTCGTCGGTCATGTTGAACACTGCAACCGGGCGGGACTCAACCAGCACGCCGGGAACAACGTCAACGTCCAGGATCAGCATTGCGTCCAGCGGGTCGCCGTCCTCACCCAGGGTGTTCTCGAAGTAGCCGTAAGCGGTGGGGTACTGCATGGAGGTGAACAGCACACGGTCCAGGCGCAGGCGGCCGGTCTCGTGGTCCACTTCGTACTTCACGCGGGAGCCGCGGGGAATTTCAATAGTGACGTCGAGTTCCATCGGAACCTTCTTTCTCGTGAGTTAGAGTCACTTTCGCGGCGACTTCGGCGCGCAAGGTGCGAAAGTTAGGTGTTGAACTCACCCATTGTAACCCGTTCACGCACACCGAAACCGCGTATTCGGCGCCAAAACCAGCGTAAATTACCACGCTCACACCACAGTTAACGTTCCCCCTAGTCCCACGCCCGCCAACGCACCCCGCCACCATGCCGGACAGGTCAGATAGGGGTCATAAGGGGCAGCAGGAGCGCGATATGAGCATCCCAGCACCGGCGCGTAAATTCGATAGGCACCCCATCCGCCCGCTATGCTCAAAAGATGCCTTCCAACAAGCACAACACCCAGACCACTACCCTCACCCGCCGCGCCGCCCTCACCCTCGGCGGCATGTTCCTCCTCACCGCCTGCGGATCCGCCGCAACCGAACAAAAACGCCCCGAAGGCTCCGCAAGCCCCACCGGCAGTCCGTCCGGCACCGCCGAGGCGACCGCCTCCGCAACCCCGAGCGCCACTCCGAGCCCAACCCTCACCCCCGCACTGCCCGAAGCGGAACAGGAGCAGCTACGCAACGCCCTCACCGCACTCTTCGCGGACGGCACCTACCCGCAGTACAGCCTGCTCGTCACCGGCATGGACGGCAACCTGCCCAGCCTCAAGGCTTCCACCGCACCCGCCGACCTGTACGCCGCTAACGCCGACACCGCGCGCGTACCTGCCTCCACCTTTAAGGTGCTGACCCTATTCGCGCTCAACCACTACGCAAACCTGCAGGCGCGCCTGCGCACCCGCGTCACCCGCGACGCCGCCGGACTGTACCTCATGGCGGGCGGTGACACCCTGCTCGGTGCGGGCGCCTCCAACCCGAAGCAGATTGTGGGACGCGCAGGCCTGGGAACCCTCGCCGAGCTGACCGTGAAGGCGCTTCTTCAGGGTGAGAAGCCGACCGCGGCGCTGCCCGTCTACCTGGACGGCACCTTCTTTAGCGGCCCCGGCGTGAACCCCGGCTGGGATGCTGCGGACGTGGCGTCCGGCCAGATCACGCCCATTCACCCGATTGCGCTCGAATCGCACACGGTGCCGGGTAAGTCGACCGCAAGCAACCCGGTACGCCCCGATGATGCGGCGGTTGCCGCCCAGCAGGCGTTTGTGGATGCACTCAACACCGCCGGTAAGGAGTCCGGCCTGAGCTTCACCCTGGCTGAGCGCCGCACCGCCCCCGCGGAAGCAGTTGAAATCGCCGCAGTCGAGTCGGCAACCCTGCTGGAGCAGGCGCAGCACATGATGCTCGAATCCGATAACGCCCTGGCGGAGGTGCTTGGCCGTTGCGCCGCCATTGCCGCAGGTAAGGAAGGCAGCGGCGAAGCGGCACAGCAGACCGTGCGCCAGGCGCTCGTGGATGCCGGTGTGAACATTGAAAACCTGGTGCAGGCGGATGTGTGCGGTATGTCCCTGACGGACCGCGTGACCGCCCGAACCCTCGTGCAGGTTATTGCGCTCATGAACGCCGACGAGCACGCCGAGCAGCTCATGAGCACGTTCCCGGTGGCGGGTGTGAGCGGCACCCTGACCGACCGTTTTGGTGCGGCGAACGCCGTGCACGCGCGCACTTTTGTGCAGGCGAAGACCGGCACCCTGTACACGGTGTCTTCGCTGTGCGGTGTGGCGACCCGACCCGACGGCACCCGCCTGATTTTCGCGATTATTCTGAACGATCTGGGCGGCTCAGATGCGCTGCCAGCCGCGAAGGAACGCGTGGACGCCGCGGCGGCGGCGATTGCGAACCGCTCCAGTGCGCCGAGTGCTTCTAGCGCGCCGGAAGCTTCCGCGGAAGCAGTAAAAGCCCCTTAAATCACCCTGTGCAGGTTGATTTTCTGTAGTGTTTCACGTGAAACCTGAAAATCAACCTCTCGGGAAAGGGGTGGCTCGGGGCGCCGATAGACTCCTTAATCGGGGCTCGTGCCCACTCCCCGCGGCGGGGTTTCACGCCCGTCTTGTTTCTCTCTCCTCCAGCAGAAAAGTCACCATGGACCTTACCTTCACCCTCGCTGATCTGACCGCTACCTCCGCATGCGAGATGCGGCTCTACACCGAGCTTCAGGAGCGTGCGCAGAAGCAGTCTGCACGCCCGACCACCGAGAAGTCCGAGCGCGCCCGCGAGGCGTACCGCGAGTGCCTGCGAGTGCTGGCCGAAGGTGGCATGGTCGGCAGTGGAATGGTCGGTGGTGAGCACGCGGGTGGCACGGCACGCCCGGTGCCCCTGGTGGCGACCTCCGCGGCGGGGCTGACCTACACGGTGGAGCTCGACCGTATGGAGTACTCGCCTGAGAACAGCACCGCCGAGAGCAATACCGCCCAGATCGTCTGCACCCCGCACCTGGGTGAGGCGGCGCATCGGGCACTGTTGCGCGGTGCCCTAGCGGCTCACCTGCTGACCGCCGGTGCCGTTGAGAGTACCTCTGAGAGCGCCACCGAAAATGCCAAGAACGCGGTGCGCCTCGACCTCTGCCTGGAGCACGGCGCGGAACCCGAATCGGAGCATACTGAGCACCCCTCCCCCGCCGGTCAACCTCACCGGGTTGATTCGGCGCGTATTCTGCCGCTCATCCGCCTGCAGGAGCAGCGCCTCCTCTCGCTCACCCAGGCGCTGAACGAGGGTGTAGAACCGGCGGACCTTGCCGAGCGCATCCCGTATTTTCTGACCTGCGGCGAGTGCCCGGCATGCCTGAACACATGCCTGAACACAGCGGCATCTCTTGCCCTCGCGGCCGAAGCCCCGGAGCTCGTCACCGAAGACACTGCTGAAGATACCGCCGAAGACCCCGCAGCTGAGGAGCACCCGGTCATGTACCGGGTGCCCGCCGCCGTGGAGAACGACAGCGAACAGTACCGCCTGCAATGCCTGCTAGATGCCCAGCTCGCCTCCCTCGAAGAGCACGCGGCGGAGCACGGCTGGGGCGCCGGTGAGCTTGAGGCGGCGATGCTACTGTCCATGACGAATTACCACCGCCGTGAGCGCGCCCCGTTCTGGCGTGAGCACATTCGCCGCCTGGAGGACGGCCCGACGGCGTGGGTGGCGAGCCGCGATTACGCGTACCTTGACCGGGTGCAGGTACTTTCGGCGGAGCATGCGCACGCTCTTCTGAACACCCCCGCAGACCTGGAAGCGCTTGCCGCCGCCATGAAGGAGCCCACCGAGGTTGAGGACGCCCCCGGCTGGTATCGTGTGCGCGGCGCGCAGGTGCGCCTGTTGCGTGCGCGAATTGAGACTGACCCGAGCCTGGTGATTGCGCCCTCTGACCGTGCGGTATTTTGTGCGTATGAGGCGGGGGTGAGCCCGCAGATTGCGCTGGACCGTATGGAGTCGCAGGTGAATTATTTCCGTGCGTCGAATCCGGGTGAGCGTGTGCCCGCCGAGTTGGCGGCGACGGGTTTCTTTGGCTTGCGTGTGCTGGCGGTGGCGCAGGGCGGTTTCCGTGCCGGATCTGAGGGTTCTGCGGGCCCCGAAGAGGCTGCCGCAGAGTCCGGCAAGTTGACCAGCGAGTCGGCTGGCGAGTTCTTGGAGGTGCTTCTGCAGGAGCGCATCCGCGTGAAGGATGAGCCGCACGGTGCCCTGCCTTCGGGTATTGGTCCTGGCGATCCGGTGTCTACGGCGACGATTGAGGCGGCTCTGCAGGCCGATGTGCACGGGCTGCTTTTCGATGGTGCTCTCATGCCTAGCGACCCTATCACCGATGAAGATTCCGAGCCTTCCGATGCCCCCGCCTCCCCCGGCGCCCTGCCGAGTGTGCTCGATGCGGCGGCTTCCCTGACGGGGGTGGAGAGCGCCTCCGCGGACCTACTGTTCCGCCGCGCGCCGCGCCTGAAGAAGAGCGCCTCGAACGCTAAAAATGCTGAAAATCTACCCCGTGAGGTTGATTTTCCCGGCTCTGACCTGCCTACTGTGGATGCCGTGCACGCGGCGGTTCGCGCTCTCGACCATTCCTATGTGGCAGTTCAGGGCCCTCCCGGTGCGGGCAAGACCTTCCTCGCCTCGCATGTGATTGCGCGCCTGGTGGCGGAGGGCGCGAAGGTGGGCGTGGTGGCTCAGTCGCACGCGGTGATTGAGAATCTTATGTTGGCGTGCTGTGCCCGTGATGGTTTTGATGTTTCACGTGCGGTGCGTCTGCGCGGCAAGTCGGTGACCCCGGACGCCCCGTGGTCTGAGGTGTCTGATTCTGAGCTGGTGGAGCTGATTTCTGGTGCGGGCGGTCTGCTGTTTGGCGGCACGGTGTGGGATTACGTGAGTGAGCGTCGTGTGCCTGCCGGGTCGGTGGACGTGCTGGTGGTTGATGAGGCTGGCCAGTTCTCTCTGACGAATACGGTGGCGGCGGCTCGTGCGGCGCGTTCGGTGCTGCTGTTGGGTGATCCGCAGCAGTTGCCGCAGGTGTCGACGGGTGTGCATCCGTACCCGGTGGATGTTTCGGCGCTGGGTTGGTTGTCTGATGGCGCGGCGGCGTTGAATCCGCGTTTTGGCTATTTCTTGGGTGAGTCGTGGCGTATGGATTCGGCGTTGTGCGAGCGGGTTTCGTGGCTGTCTTACGATGGCGCGTTGGCGAGCGCGGCGGCGACGGCTGGTCGTACTCTGCAGGGTGTTGAGCCGGGTGTGGTGTCGTATCCGGTGGAGCATGTGGGCTGTTCGGTGCGTTCTGTGCAGGAGGCGCAGGCGGTGGTGGATTGCGTGCGTGAGCTGTTGGGTCGTGAGTGGGTTCCGGCGGCTGGTGCTGAGCCGCGCCCGTTGGCGGCTGAGGATTGCATTGTGGTGGCGGCGTATAACGCGCAGGTTGATTGTGTGCGTGAGGCGCTGATTGCGGCTGGCCTGGCGGATTCTTCGGGCGCTGGCGTGCGTGTGGGTACGGTGGATAAGTTCCAGGGTCAGGAGGCTGCGGTGGTGTTGGTGTCGTTGGCGTCGTCGCGGGTTGATTCTGGGCGCGGTACCGGGTTTGTGCTCTCGCCGAATCGTTTGAATGTGGCGGTGTCGCGCGGTCAGTGGCGGGCGGTGTTGGTGCATTCGCCGTGGGTGGCGCGTTCGGTGCCGCAGGATGTTGAGGAGGTGCTGGCTCTGTCGGGCTTTGCGGGCCTGGTGGAGTAGCGCCCTGCTGACTAGTACGTACTTGGGTAGCACCTGGAGCGCCTTTATTCTGCGCTCTTCTGCACTCACCTATCGCGCCCCGCTGCGTTGCGGGGGTCTTTGGTGTGCCCGGATTCGGGTTTAGCTGGGGTTTAGTCAGGGTTTAGCCGCCGAAGGTTTAGACACCGAAGGTTTAGACACCGAAAGCACCAAGAATGAATTATAGTCATACTAACCCTAATGTCAATACCCAAAATGAGGAAAGTTTTTCAACTAGCCTTCACGCATATGATTCACGTCTCTTATAGAATCTAAAGTATCGCGCGACACACTATTTGTGCGGGGGTGGCTCCCGATGAGCCGCTCCGTGCATCCTCAACCACCCATCATGACCGGCGGGCACAAGCAGAAACAGGCACATACAGGCAGACACAGCCGACTGTCAGGGTATTCACTCACACAATTGCGCACGACGAACTACACGCAACGAACTGCACACGGCGGATTGCACGCCGCGCGACACCCTAAACCCCATCGTGGAGGCCCCCATGAGTGTCAACACCGAGCTACTCAAGAATAAAGATTTTAGAAATACTCTTTTCGCCATTGGAGCCAACCAGCTTTCAGACTCGATGAGCTATATCACCACGCCCATCATTATTTTGGCGCTGACCGGCTCCCCCGAAGCTGCGAGTATCACCCTCTTTGTCGCGGGCGTTCTCGCCACCTGCGCCGGAGCGGTATCTGGAACGTGGGTCGACAGAATCGGCCCCTCAAAGTGCCTGGCACTATCCTGTATTGGCCAGTCACTGTCCTGGATAGCGATTCTTCTCTACCTCGTTTTCAACGTCACCAACATTTACGTTTTGGTGATCACGATTTCTCTCGCCGCCATCATTTCCACCTTCGACTACCCGAGTGAACAGTCCATCATCACCCGCGTAGTCCCCAAGGAACACCTGGGGTACGCCTCCGGTATGGGTGAGACGCGCGAGTCCACCGCTAACCTGCTGGGCGGTCCGGTCGCCGGCATCATTATTGGCTTCTCGACCGTGCTCATGACCGCAGTTCACGCGGTCGTCAATCTGCTGGCGTTCATCGTCGCACCCAAGACCTACGGCGCTAGTCGGCAACCCGCAGAAGAGGAGGAGGGCGAGAAGACCAGCTTCTGGCAGGACTCAAAAGCCGGTTTCGAGTACATCCTGAAGAACAAGGTACTGGTATCCATTGCGTTCGTTTCAACACTTGCGAACTTTGGAACGGTCGGTATTCCGCTCACCTTCATCTACTACTACACCCTGGAGGGCGCACACCCGCTCTTCATCGGCATCTTTGCGAGCGCCTTCGGCGTGGGCGTGCTGCTCGGCTCGTTCCTGGTCGGCCCGCTGACCGAGAAGTTTGCACTCGGCCCGCTCGGCATCACCTCCCTGGCCATCATGTCGGCCTGCTACCTGTTGCTACCGGTGGTTCATTCGATGCTGTGGGCGGTGTGCCTACTGATTGTGCTGGCGGGTATTGTGCTCCCCTCCTTCAATTCGAGCATCATTGCGTACATCAACGCATCCACCCCGGAGCACATGATTGGTCGCGTGCACTCGGTGCAGGGCATCCCGAATATGGCGCTGACCCCGCTGGCTGTTCTGCTGGCTGGCTTCCTCATTGTTGATTGGGGCATTACCTATACGGCGCTGTTCTACGCGGTGTTCATTTTCCTGTCGCTGGTGGTGATGGTGTTCCAGAAGCCGCTGCGTCAGCTGCCGCATATCTCGCAGGTAACGAACGCACAGTAGTTCCGCGGTAGCCCCGTCTATCAACTCCACTCAACGCCCCCGAAAGCGAATAATTCAACGTGCACTTGCATGAAAATTATTTTCCTTTCGGGGGTGTTCTACGTCCTTTCGAGGATTTCTGCACACAGTGCACGCTCACGATAATTCCCCTTATCAATGCGCATTTTTAGGGGTTTAAATGTTGCCGGTATTACGGCGAACCTTACGCCGCTTGTTGAAGGTTTTACGGCATAATAGAAAGGTGTTCGTTCTAACCTTTATTCAACGTTCCGCACAGCACTCACTCACTGCACTGTCGGACGAACTCGCAAAGCTCAACCCGCGTGTTGCCTTCGCCCAGACATACCCTGACGAAATTCAGGGCGCCTTCGACCGCGCCAGCGACGCACTACACGCGGCACTCATTGCCGCGCGCGATAACGGCTTCTGGGTCGGCATCGGAATCGGCGAGCTCAACATCCCCCGCTTCGCAGGCGCACTCGGCGCCGTCAGCACCACCGACTGCACCGGCGACGCCCTCGAATTCTCACGCCTCGCCGTTGAAGAAGCACAGGGAGGCGCACCCGTACGCTGCATCAGCGTCAGTGCCGACAACCGCCACCTCGCAGACCTCGCCTCAGGATCCGCACGCCTGCTCTACCGCATATGCGCCGACCGCACCGACGCCGAATGGCGCGTGGTCAACCTGCTCGTACCCGGCGTGCGCGGCCAGCAGAAAGCCGCCGCAACCGCACTCGGCATCACCACCCAGGCAGTCAGCCGCACCCTCGTCCGCTCCCTCTGGCACGAGGAGCAGGCGGCACGCGGTGCACTCATCGAGCTGCTGACCCGCATTGACCGTTCGCGCCGCCGCACCACCTAACCGCCGCCGCGCACCCCTCATTCTTTCGCGTATGCCAGCCTTTCGTACCTGCCAGCGCGGAACCGAACACCTGATCCCGCCCGTGATGGTCACCCCCTGCCAGGGGTGAACCGCCGGGCGGGACGCTCTTTAAGCCTGGATTTTCACCGCTTCCGCACCCATCATCCCGGCGGGCAAAACCCGAGAAAAGGTAAACTTATCTTTATGCCCCTTTCAGAACTTTCCGTCAGCACCCAGAACTACCTCAAGGAAATCTGGAGCCTCGAAGAATGGACCAAAACCCCTGCCACCGCATCCGCCCTGGCAGAGCGCATGGGCCTGCGCATTTCTTCGGTATCTGACGGCCTCAAGCGCCTCGCCGCCGCCGACCTGATCGAGCATCAGCCCTACGGCGCTATTGAGCTCACTGAAACCGGCCGCTCCTACGCGCTGGCAATGATTCGCCGCCACCGCCTCATCGAGACGTTCCTCGTGGAGACTCTCGGCTACACCTGGGACCGTGTGCACGACGAGGCGGAGGTTCTGGAGCACGCGGTATCCGACTTCATGGTGGACCGCATCGACACCCTGCTGGGGCACCCGACCCGCGACCCGCACGGCGACCCAATCCCCGACTCTTCGGGGCGCATTAGTTTTCCGCAGACCGTGCCGCTGAGCCAGTGCGAACCCGGCGAAACGGTCGTGCTCGAACGCATTAACGATGACGACCCGCGCCTGCTGCGTTACCTGCAGGGCCACGGTTTTGTGCCCGGCGTGCGCCTGCACATTGAGGAGGGTGCGCCCTTCTCGGAGGCGGTGAACGTGAGCGTGGTTGGTGCCGGTTCCGGCAACCTGCACGAGACGGACGCGGCCGGTGCGGTAAAGCCCGGCGGCACGATTATTCCCTTGGGTGCGGAGGCGACCGCCTCCCTGTTCGTATCCCGCACGGTACGTTAGAGGTGCTCCTAGAAACTTCAGAAGATAGCAATAGGCGGAAAGCCCCACGGTGGGACTTTCCGCCTATTGCTGTATGTGGTGAGTGTATTCAGTGAGCTTACTTAGAGCGAGCTTTCTGAGGAAGCTGACAGCTCAGCCTCCGTCGCGACCGGGGTTTCAGGCGTCGTCACGCTCTGTTGCCGTCACACTCAGTCGGCGGGCACGCATCCTGCCCAGCAGACCGTAGCGCGGGGCGAACACGTACGCCAGGGCAAACAGCAGGCCCTGCGTGACGACCACGGCACCGCCGGGGGATACATCCGCGTGGTAGCTGGCATACAGGCCGGTCAGCGTACCCACCAGGGACACTCCCACGCTCACCGCGAGCATCGGCACGAACCGGTCAGTGATCAGGCGCGCCGTGGAGCCGGGGATGACGAGCATCGCCACGACCAGCACCACGCCCACAATCTGTAGCGCCACCACGGAGGTCAGCGCCAGCATAATGAGCAGGAGCGCACCGAGCAGACGCGGACGCAACCCCACCGCCTGCGCAAAGCCCGGGTCGAAGGCGTACAGCACAAAGTCGCGGCGCTTCACCAGCAGCACGGCGGCAACAATCACCGCGAGGATAGCGACCTGCCAGACGTCCGACCAGGACACACCCAGCACGTTACCGAAGAGAATATGGTTCAGGTCGGTATTCGACGGCGTCACCGAAATCAGCACCAGACCGAACGCGAACATGGTCGTAAACACGATGCCAATCGCGGCGTCCTCACGCACGCGGCCGCTACGCCGCACCCCGCCAATGAGCGCCACCGCCACGAGCGCGGCAATGACCGCACCCACCGCGAAAGGCGCACCGAAAATGTAGGCGAGCACCACGCCGGGCAGCACCGCGTGCGAGATTGCGTCACCCATAAGCGACCAGCCGAGCAGCACGAGCCAACACGAGAGCAGGGCGCAGACGGCGGCGGCAATGACGGTGACCACGAATGCGCGGAGCATGAAGGGCAGGGTCAGCGGCTCCACCAGAAAGTTGAGGATGTCCATTTAGTTCTTCCCTTCCGCAGAGCTGTTCGTAGTAGTGCCGGAGGTAGCAGTGCCGGGGGCAGCGGCACCGGTAGAGACCGACGCGCCGGCATCCACTTCCATGCCGAAGGCGCGCACCAGGTTCTCGGGGGCGAGCACCTTCTCGGGGGTGTCGTGCATCAGAATCTCACCGCGCAGCAGCAGCGCCTCGTCAGCGAACTGGCGCAGGGTCGCCAAGTCGTGCGTGGACACCAGCACGGTCGCGCCCTCGTCGCGCAACTGTTCGATAACCTGAATGAGCATCGCCTCGCTGCGCTTGTCCACGCCGGCGAAGGGCTCATCCAGCAGCAGCAGCTGAGCGCCCTGGGCGATAGCGCGTGCCACGAAGGCGCGCTTACGCTGACCGCCCGAAAGCGCCCCAATCTGACGGTCGGCTAGGTCGGTCAATTCCACGCGGGCGAGCGCCTCATCCACGGCGGCACGGTCTGCGGCACGCAGGCGGCGGGTGATGCCGAGGTTGCGGTAGCGCCCCATGCTAACGACCTCGCGCACGGAGATGGGGAAGGTCCAGTCAATTTCTTCGCTCTGCGGCACGTAGCTGACGAGTCCGGCGCGGTGGTGGTGCGCGTTCTTGCCGCGGCTGCCACGGTTACCGCCGACGGGCTGCCCGTCGAGGGTGATGCTGCCGGCGTGCACGGGCACGACCCCCATGATGGCTTTGAAGAGGGTGGATTTGCCGGAGCCGTTCATGCCGATCAGGCCGCAGATACGCCCGGTGTCCAGGGTGAAGGATGCGCCGGTGAGGGCGCGGACTGGCCCGTAGTTCACGTGCACATTTTCGCAGCTGAGAAGAGTGCTCATTCCTTGTGTTCTTTCTGGTGGTCACCGTATGCGTGGGGCGGGTGTACTTGCTTGCGTGTTGCTGAGTGGGTGTTGGTGAGTGGGTGCTGTGTGAGCGAGTGTTAACGGCGTGGGAGGAGCGGAGCCAAGAAGGCGACCGCCCCTCCTATCCTATCGGGGGTTTGGGGTTTACCCGGGGTTTTCGATGCCGGGTTTGACCCAGGTTTATACCGGGTTTATTCGGGGTTTATGCCGGGTTTAGGAGTTGCCCTTGAGGCCCGCCACGATGGTGCGTGCGTCGTAGCGGATCATGTCCAGGTAGGTGGGCACGGGGCCGTTCGCCTCGGAGAGCGAGTCCACGTAAAGCACGCCACCAAATCGTGCGCCGGTGGCGTCTGCGACCTGGCGCATCGGGTTATCAGAGACGGTGGATTCGCAGAACACGGCGGGCACCTGGTTCTGGCGCACGTAATCGATCGCGGAAGAAATCTGCGAGGGGGTCGCCTGCTGTTCGGAGTTGACCGCCCAAATGTACTTTTCCTTCAGGCCCGCGTCTGCCGCCAGGTAGGAGAAGGCGCCTTCGCAGGTGACGAGTGCGCGCTGGTTCTCGGGCAGGGTGGAGATTTCCTTGACGAGCTCGTCACGCACGCCCTGCAGCTGCTTCTTGTAGGCTTCACCGCGGGACTTGTAGTCGGCGGCGTGGCCCGGGTCGAGGGCGCTAAATTCGCGAATCATCACGTCCACGTACTTCTGTACGTTGCTGGGGCTCATCCATGCGTGGGGGTTGGGCTTGCCCTCGTAGGCGTCCTCGGTAATGGAGATGGGCGTAACCCCCTCGGAGACGGTCACGTGCTTAGCGTGGGATTCTTCAACGAACTTCGCGAACCAGGATTCGAGGTTCAGGCCGTTATCGAGCACCAGGTCGGCGGCGTGCGCCTTCTTCAGGTCGGAGGGGGTGGGCTCGTATTCGTGGATCTCTGCGCCGGGCTTGGTGAGGGATTCGACGTTCAGGTCGTCGCCCGCCACGTTGCGGGCGATGTCTGCAAGCACGGTGAAGGTGGTGAGCACGGTCTTCTTGCCGCTACTGCTCTTAGCGCTATCGGTGGTGCTGGCAGTGGTGCCGCAGCCGGTGAGCACGAGTAGCAGGGTGAGTGCGAGGGCGGCGCAGAGCGCCTGGACGAGGCGGCGTGCGTTGCTGCCTGCGGGGGTGAAAGCGTTCATGAGGCATCCTTCATTGGAAGTCACGGGTTTGAGTATGTGGTTGATGTGTGGAATTTGCCGCGCCGGGACGCTAGGGACACGGTTGTGTCTGCGCAGGCATCATAATGCGCTTTGGCCTGTCGTCCCGGGCGGAATTTAACAATAGTTCGGCTAGGCGAACTTTTCAACTAAGCCACATAGAAAACCCCAAAATATTGGCAGAAACCCAGGACAGACGCACAAAGGCAGAAGCACCTGCAGATACAGCAAGGAGGCGAGGGATCCCTCCCCCGCCTCCCTACTGCACGCGGTTCTACGGCAAGCTATGCGCTCGGATTAGTCGGCAATCTCAACCACGACCGGCGTGTGGTCGCTTGCACCTTCACCGGCGCGTTCCACCTTATCGATCCAGGCACGTTCCACGCGCGCGGCGAGCGCGGGCGAGAACAGCTGGAAGTCAATGCGCATACCCTCGTCCTTGGTGAAGCGGCCCGCCTGGTAGTCCCAGTAGGTGTACTCGCCCGGAGTGTGCGGGCGCACTACATCCACCATGCCCTCTTCGAGTAGGGCGGCGAAGGCGCGGCGTTCGGGTTCGGAAACGTGGGTCATTTCATTGCGCAGGAAGTAATCAATATCCCACACGTCGGTGTCTTCGGGGGCGACGTTCCAGTCACCGACCAGGGCAAGCTGCGCCTGCGGGTTGGCAGCCAGTTCGTTGTGCACGTTCTGGCGGAGCGCCTCCATCCAGCGGAGCTTGTAGTCCATGTGCGGATCGGTCAGGCCGCGGCCATTGGGCACGTAGAGGCTCCAGATGCGCACGCCGCCGCAGGTTGCACCGATAGCGCGCGCCTCCAGCACCTCGGGTTCGCCGGGCTTGCCGAAGTGCGGCTGGTTGTCGAAGCCGCGTTGCACATCTTCGAGGCCGACTCGGGAGGCGATTGCCACGCCATTCCACTGATTCAGGCCGAAGTGCGCAACCTCGTAGCCCATGAATTCGAAGAGGTCGAAGGGGAAGGTTTCGTCTTTGGTTTTGGTTTCTTGCAGGGCGAGCACGTCAACGTCGTGTTCGTCGAGCCAGTCTTCGACGCGGTTTTCGCGGGCGCGGATTGAGTTGATGTTCCAGGTGGCAATCTTCATGCCTTCTAGCTTAGCGGGTGTAGCGCAGGCGCCTTTCATTACACGGAGGCGATTGCACGGCGGCGCGGGCGCTCGCAACTTTCCGGAACAGCGCACCGCCCGCCTGCGCAACCCATTGGGTCGCACCAGCGGGCGGTGAATATATGCGCTAGTCAGCACTAAAGCCAGTCGGCATTACTCCTAGTCAACGGCGGGAGTGCCCACAACCTTCAGACCCTTATCGCTGTACGCCTTGAGCATGTACAGTGCCTCGGAGAAGTACAGGGGGCCGGCGGGGTCCACCACGTCTACTGCGCCGTCACCGTCGCGGTCGACTTCGGGGTAGGCGCCGAGCGTGCGGGCTGCCCAACGGTTTTCGGTCTTGAACTGCTCAACCTTCTTAGCTTCGGCACGTAGCGGACGGCGGATCTGGCGCAGGCGTGCGGCACCATCGGGGCTACCTGCGGCACGGTAGAGGAACGCGGCGAGGGTGTTGCGGGTGGCGTAGTCATCCGGGTGGAAGAGCCCGTCATCCCAGCCGGAGGTGATACCCGCGTCCGCCGCCCAAATGTACGCGGCGTAGTCGGGGTCGGTGGTTGCCACATCCTTGTAGGGGGAGGTCTTGGGTAGGTTCTTGACGGTCGGGGATCCCGCCATGCGGTAGAGCATGCGTACGAGCTGGCCACGAGTGACGGTTGCGGTGCTGTGGCGGCGGGTGACGGTGTATTCTTCGCTGTCGAGGTAGCCGTGGCAGACCGCCCACACGCCGGGGGTGGCGTTCATGGTGCCAACAAAGGTGGCGATGCATTCTAGGTATGCGGGGTCGTCCTTGGGCTGCTGTGCCTTGATGACGAGCTGCAGATTCGCGACGGGTTTTGCGGCGTGGGCGGCAGGCTGTGCGCTCACCGCGGAGGTGACTGGTACGGCGCCGAGGGCGAGTGCGAGGGTGAGGGCAAGGGCGCGACGTGCGCGGGGAGCGGGTGTGAGTGCTCGGGAGATAACCGAAAACATGGGGTGTCCTTATGTAATTGTGGTTGGGAACCGGCCGGAAGGAACCGGTTTTTAGGGTCGACTTTGGGGTCGCTCAATGGAGCGAGTAGGAGAAGGGGAAAGGGGGTACGTTGAGGAATAGTGAGAAGCGGCAATGAATAGGGGCTGACGTGCGACGATGCAGTTTTGGTGTGTGCCAATCGGTAATCGTTCCGCATGCTATTGCACGGCTATGGTGGTGCACAGTGAATGGACTGTTTTACACCACCCTAGAAAGTTTAAAGTACATATTGATATTTTATTCAATATTTAATTGAGACTTTTATCAACTAAAAATTAAACGTTGTTCTAAACGACAAAGCAGCTGCGAATGGTATGTATTCCATTCGCAGCTGCTTTGATTTTTAGCTGATATATCGCGGTATAACGCGTCCACTAGGGCACACGCCCCTGCATCACGATTCACAGAAAAGTCCTGAACCGGTTCGGGCGTGTCTACTAGCCCCGCTAGCCGCGCATCACGTTGTAGGCTTCCTTGGTGAGCTGACCGGCGGGCGAGGTGGAGTGACGCAGCTCTTCGACCTCAATAACCACATTCGCGCCGATTGCGCCGGTAATGTACACGCGGCGGCCGAGCATATTGCCGTCACCGATACGGTCGTCCTTGGCGGTGCCTTCGGTGATGCGCAGGTCGTAAATCTTGTTTTCAATGTAGAAGCCGTACAGGGAGGCGGGCTTCTCCGGCGGGTTGTAGGAGACGGGCGCGACCATGCGGGTACCGCGCGCATTACGGCCGATGTACCAGTTGGCTGCCTCGTCGGCGCGGGCGGCACCGCTGACGGTGCCAGCCCAGCTGGAGCCTTCCGCTTCGCATCCGATAAAGATGTTGTGCGCCCACTCAATAATCCAGCCGTGACCGGCGTTGGAGCGGGCGGTGCAGCCGATGAACATGTTGCGTTCGCCCTGCACGATCCAGCCTGCGCCGGCGTGGCGGGTGGCGGGCTCGTAGAGGGCGTCCTTGTTGCTGGTGCGGTGGTTGCTGTTGCTGGAGCAGTTCTCGAATTTCGCCTGTGCCGCGTACACCTCGATACCGGCATAGGAGCCGCCGCTGAGGTTCGCTTCGGCAACGTCTACGCCGCGTAGCTTGTTGTCTGCTGCGCCGGAGTTCTGGCCTTCATTGGGGCGGCGAGGGTGGCCGGCAGGCTTGCCGAGCAGCAGGCCCTGGTTGAGGGTGCGGCGGATGGTCACGTCGTCAATTTTCATGCCCTGGTCGTCCAGGCCGAGTACGGCGACGCCGATGGCGGTGTCCCAGACTTCCACGCCGGCGATAACGGGCACGATGTCGGGTTCGTTGAGCTGGTCGCCGGTCAGGTGGGTGTGGAAGATGACGCCGGCGACGTTGTTCAGCGGGGCGGTGTGGGCGTCGAGCGGGTAGCTGCCGATGGGGGTGTTAGCAGCGTTGGTGCGGATGTGCAGGTTGCGCACGCCCATGCGCATGGGCTTGTTGGCGTTGTAGTTGCCGTAGACGGGGGTGGTGTAGCTGCCGACGTGGAACACGCCGGTGTATTCGGTGTGGCCGTTGGCGGTGGTGGGGATGGCGCGGTCGGAGTGGGCGATGACGACGGTTGAGGAGCCGTAGCCGAAGATTTCGACGCGGTGCTTGATGTCAATGAAGGGGTAGGAGACGCGGTAGATGCCGCGGGGTAGTTCTACGGATCCGCCGCCGCGTGCGGCGACGTCGTCGACGGCTCGCTGGATGGCGGCGGTGGAGTCTTTGGCACCGGTGGGGTCTGCGCCGTAGTTGATGGCGTTGATGCTCATGGGCGTATCGGGCATGAGGGTCTCAATTCTTTCGATGGGTACCGCGTTCGGTGCTGAAGGCGGCGTGGTGAGTGAATCGAGTGAATACGGCTGTATGCGGTGAATACGGTGTTGAGTGAGTACGACGCAGAAGTTGAGTGTGTCTTCGCAGGTGCGTTGGTGTGTTCGGGTCTGTGCACCGGTAGACCTGTTCCTGCTCAAGGGTACCGCATTGGGCGTGTGGAGGCGACGACCGGGCGCTGTGATGCCCGCTCCCCTGCCCTGTTTTTCTAGGGCTTTTCGACTGTTTTGGAGGTGGTTAAACGTCTGAGGGGCGGGGATTACTCCCCCCTCAGACGTTTAACGCCTCATGAGAAAATTTTTTAGTTAGATAGTGTCGTGATACACATCTAAATATATTACACTTAAGTGCATGAGCCCAGCCTGGCGTACGACCAGACTGGACCTATCTGTATTCGGGCCGATCACGGCAGACAACACGGTCTGAAGCAGTAAAAATGTCGACAGCATCCACTGTTCAGGTTCCGTGCGGGCATCGTTGATTGCACGACCGCAGGCGCATTGAGCACCCCGGCATAACTTGGCAATCACCGAATAATTTCTGGTCAACACACAACGAAGGGTGTGACAAAAATGCTTCTTGACGCGCACGATATTACCTACGCGTACGGGGCTGGGAAACCCGCCCTCACCGACGTTCAGCTCCAAGTCTCTTCCGGAGAGATTCATGGATTGATTGGACCTAACGGCTCTGGAAAATCCACACTCATGAAACTGATAAGTAACCTTCTACACTCCAAGAAGGGCGATATTCAGATTAGCGGTCATGAACACCAGAGCCTTGCTGCTCGCACCTCCTTGATGTACCTGGCAAGCAACGACTATCTACCGGAATTCCTGACCGGTCTGGAGTACCTGCGTTTTATCCACTCTCTGTACAAGGAGAAAGTGGATGAGAATGCTGTAGCGGAGTACTTTAAGCGTTACCAGATGACAGGTCGACAGCACGACCTGATGGAAGACTACTCCCACGGCATGCGCAAGAAAACTCAGCTCATTGCAGCGTTGCTATTGCGTCGACCGCTGACTCTCATTGATGAGACGCTTAACGGAATCGACATCGATGCAATTTACACCTTTGAACGAGACATGCGCACATTACGCGATGAAGGGTGCGGAATCCTGCTGTGTAGCCATGATTTCACGCTTCTAGAAAGGTGTGCAGACCGTGTTACGTTCCTCCACCGCGGAGTAGTGCTCGAGGATGACGCTACCGATGCTCTGCTAGAACGCTTTGGCACTCTCGATGCTATGGTCCGAAAAACTGTGGATGAAATCGAGGGGGACCTATGAGGTTCAGTGCGGTTCATCAGCTCGTCCATTTTTATTTCCTCTTCCTGCGCCGCCGTGTTTTAGGAAGGGGAGTTCTGGCAAATCGACCAATTCGTTACACCGCGTTTTTTGGTGTCTTAGCACTATACGCAGGATATGTTCTGCTGAGTATCAGTGTTGTTAGGCAAACATTTAATAACCCGGAAATAATAGCGCCGATTCTGGAAGGAATGGGTATCTCATCTGTTTTTTGGGTTGCCGCATTTTACACAATTGTGCGAATCCTATTCCTGAAAGCAGATGAGCTAACAGAACTGACATACACTCTTCCCGCGACCAATAAGGAACGCCTGATTGCGAGTGTTGTATTCGAGATGCTTCTTGTCGGAACAGCTACTATTGCTCTTTCAAGTGCGCTGGCTATTGCTTGTAGCATTGTCGTGGGGTGGAAAGCTGCGGAGCTCTTCCTGTTGGGTGTTGTGTCACCAGCTCTTGTTACTTACCTGATCCTGCTAGTAATTCATTTGGGAGTAGAGCGACTCCTTGCCCTCGTGGGAATGGCACGTTTACGCGGTCTTGTGATTCCTGCTCTTCTTGTGGGTCTTATGGCTATTGCATTTAGCATGATGCGTGACCAAAGCGTGGAGTACATGCGGATTCGTTTGCTTGAAGATACTGCCCCATGGGTGCCCCAGCTGGCGTTTCTCCGTATTGAGGAAGCTATCGGAGGGGTACTAGGAGCAGCGGGTGCTGTACTCGCCTTGCTAGGAGTATGTGGACTGCTACTAGCTCTAGCTATAGCAATTGCGCCGAAGGACTACACCCCGCTCAGGAGCTATTTCCTTGCTCTGCCTGGAAGCCTTGCAAATACTCGATTTGGCACTTTGGTGCTGATGCAGTTCCGTAGCTTCGAGAACCAGTTTGTGCTGGTATCTGCTGTGGTGGCAGCTTTCGCAATTCCTTGGAAGAGTTGGAATGCGCCTCCGGCGTACATTATGCTCCCGGCTTTCTTGGGAATCTACGCGTACGCATCTTCTGAACCCCTGCGTCGCCTTACTCCGTTCCGCCAGTCGGCAGGTGTGTTTTACCTTCAGCTGATCGGTTCGCAAGCAACTATCATGCTTGCGCTAGGTGCAGTTCTTGGAACGGTTTATCTAGCGCAAGGGGGTCAGCTATCAGATATCCTGACCGTTTTTGGGTTTGGGCTGGTATCTATCGTCATGACTAATCTCGTGGGTATTATCTTCCCACCAGAAAAGGGAAACCCATTCTCTGTGGTTATTGGTGTGATTCTTCTGCTATCGGTCGTTGCAACTTTTGCTGTGGGTCTGAATATGTTTGGGCTCCCGACGGAGGTTAACGTGACCATTATTGCGGTGCTTCTTGGATTCGCCGTGTTCTTTAGTGTCTTGGGAATTTCCCGCAATGAAAAAGGAGTGCGCCATGAAATGGTTCACCTATAGTATTTCTTCGCTTGCTACTGCTGCAGTAGCCACTGTAGCGGTAGTCATCGGAAGCACCATCTATACGCTCTTTAGCCTAGGCGAGAATAGCTCTATGGGAGAGGCGTTCTTTGGCACGATACGCTTGCAATCAGAGGCGGTCCCGGACGGAGGAGTTCGCATGCAAATGAGCATGGTAAATCCTGCGCCCGTGGTGGTGACGCTTATTCTCTTGACGCTCTTTATCTTCGCCGTAGTTGTGGCGTATAACCGACCGTCGGCACGCCGCGCTCAGTCTGAAAAATAACCTATTACAGGACCAGCAATAATGCTTGAGGGGCGGGGATTACTCCCCGCCCCTCAGGCGTATGCGTTTTAAGCTTTTGTGATCACGAGCCTCAGCCCGCAGAACTCAACCCGTGAGGGTTAGCCCATGAACACGCCGTTGCCGCGCTTCTCCAGCTGCTTCGGCGCGAAAGTCGCGTGGCGAATATGATCCACCTCAATGAGCACGTTGTCGCCCATAGCGCCGGTCACGTGAACACGGCGGCCGACCATGTTGTTCTCACCAATACGGTCATCCTTCGCGGACGCAGTCGTAATGTGCATATCGCGAATGTTGTTCTCAATGTAGAAACCGTACAGGGAAGCCTTCGCCCAGCTGTAAGGGTTGTGCGAACGAGCAGCCACAAAGCGGCTACCGCGTGCGTTACGGCCAATGTACCAGTTCGCCGCCTCGTCGCCCTTAGCGGCGCCGGTAACAGCATCCTGGAAGCTGGAAGACTCACCCAGGCAGCCAATGAACTGGTTGTTACCCCACTCCACGAGCCAGCCGTGACCGGCGTTCTCCTGGGCGGTGCAGCCAATGAACATGTTGCGGGTGCCCTGAATGAACCAGCCCGCACCCACGTGGCGGGTCTTCACCTCGTACAGGGCGTTCTTACCCATGTTGCGCTTGTTGAACCAGCTGGTGGACGCCTCGAACTTGGACTGAGAAGTGTAAATCTCAATACCCGCGTAGGTGCCGTAGCTCATGTTTGCGTCAGAGACGTCAATCATGGAGAACTTGTTATCTGCCGCGCCGGGGGTGTCACCCTCACGGGCACGCAGCGGGTGGCCGACGGGCTTGCCGACCAGCAGGCCCTGGCGCAGGGTCTGGCGGATGCGGATCTTGTCAATCTTCATGCCCTGGTCGTCCAGGCCCAGGATTGCAACGCCGATGGCGGTGTCCCAGATTTCGATGTTGGACAGGGTGGGCACTGCGTCCGGCTCACCGGGGTTAGCGTCCGCAATGCGGGTGTGGAAGATGACGCCTGCAACGTTGTCGACGGGCTGGGTGTGCTTCTCCAGGAAAATCTGGTTGCTCTTAGAATCCAGCGGCAGGTTGTACTTGTTGGTGCGGATGAACAGGTCACGCACGCCCATACGCATGGGCTTGTTCTGGTTGGTACCACCGCTCATGGGGGTGGTGTAGCTACCGGTGTGGAAAACGCCGGTGCATTCGTAGCTACCGTTCTTAGACGACGGGATGCTCTTGTCGGTGAAAGCGACGATTCGGGTTGCCTGACCGTGGCCGAAGATCTCGACGCGGTGCTTCATTTCGATGAAGGGGTAGGAGACGCGGTACATGCCGCCGGGAATCTCCACGGAGCCGCCGCCCTGTGCAGCAACGTCATCGATAGCCTTCTGGATAGCGCTAGTAGAGTCTCGTACGCCGGTCGGGTCAGCGTTGTACTTGGAATCGCATACGTTCACGCTCATGATGGTAGCCATGGTGTGTCCTCTTTCTTGGCGGATACAGAACAGCGATTAGCGCATAGATGGAATCTAAGCGCGTCATTAAGCTGAGTGTATCCAGTTGTGTTTGAGTGAATAAGTGGTTTTGAGCTTCCTTCCGGTTGAGTGAGTGAGTCTCTTCCGGTGTGGGATGCGGGCGGGGAGTGAATCCGCTACATCAGCGCTCGTGGGCGGTGTGAGGGAGTGAATCTCAACCGTTCCCATGTGAGTCATAAATTCTTGCACACAAGATGCGAATCTGTCTAACCCACGACAAAACATTCTAGGGCAAAATCGGGGCTTTTTCGCCGCTTAACACCCGATAGTGTTGAGTGTCTCGCTGGTCACTTTGGTGCAATAGAGTGCATATAACCCACAGAAAACCAACTGACCAGTACAAATACCACATTTTGCACATAAATGCACTAGTCAGGGGAATTTTTGCTAAAGCGCGCAACATCACTTTGCAGACGGGTCAACCAGACCCAAAGAACCCATTAAAACCCCTCATCAGAGGCTTATCTCACAGGCTCAGAGGCCCGAAATAGCACCCGCCAGAGCACCCCGGCAGACACGTCTAACAGGCACCCGCCGGGTGCCCAGCAGACAGGGTACAAACCCCTACTAAGCTTCCTTCGCGGAGGCGGCACCCACCACATCCAGGCGCGCATAGCGTCCCGCAAGCCAGGTACAAATCATCAGCTGAACCTGATGGAAAATCA
>ENA-OWMY01000166-OWMY01000166.1-metagenome-genome-assembly--contig:-NODE-166-length-20953-cov-5.075366_pt1 | contig 20953 bp, 12 predicted proteins | sample MGYA00245358_ERZ651122 | MGnify/ENA primary metagenome ERZ651122 (study PRJEB26857, sample SAMEA4031752) | metagenome | biome: human; feature: oral; material: saliva | place: Philippines | collected 2014...
CGTACTGCCCCCCCCCCCGATAGGGAGGGGCCACAATGAGAGGCGGTCGTAACAGCCTGTCACGACCACCCCTCCCCTACACGCTATGCGCTACGGGGATATCCCGTAGACGCTCCGCCCTAGTACCAGAGGTCCTCACCCCGATAGTTTGGGTCGCCTCCGCCGCAGTAAGTGCACTCACTATCGCAATAAGCTGCACCGCATGTTTCACCGGGAATTCCGATAGACAGGTACTCGTAAGTTCCCTTTAGATAGGATGCTTCATGCCAAAGAAGAACCTCGAACGGCGTGGTCTCTTTCGTTTCCCGGTGCAGAATCTCCGCGAGTGCCTCCAACCGGTCGACAACCGCACGGGTAGCGGTGCGCATCAGCCAGCTCCGATCGTCCAATTCGAGATACCACGAGAGGTAAACCTTGAACCGATCGGACGAGCTAATCCTGTCCGGAGGGGAAACGTCGGTGGATTTGCTGAAGAAGTACCCCGAATCCACCAGCGCCAACACCATGTGAGGTGCCGTAGCATTCAGCAATTCGGAAGGATACGGCTCATCAGCCAGCGGTGGAAAATACCAGCGGAACCAGTAGCTCCTAGCGCTATGCACCCCTTCAAAGAACTCCGGATGGCTCTCCTGAAGCTCCGCATATTCCTTTGAATACTTGAGAGCGTTCAGAGAGTCCGCCACCTCCGGAGTAATCGGCAAGATGTAAGCCACCGCCCCGCCAAAGTTCCACGTCTGCTGATGCCTAGCATCCGGCCAGTGGTTGGAAATCAGCTTCTTCTGCAGATACCTGCCGAGATAAACATAGTTGTGGTCCTTCACCACAACCACGTTCTCGTAGACCACCTTCACAATACGCGGGCCGTCAGAGGTCAGCACATGGTCACCGATACGGCATACGATTTCTCGGCCTTTGCCGTCTTTCGTCATCATTGTGACGGAGGTATGGTCGAGAGTTGCCCCCAGGTAAAAAGCGTGCCGGCAGATGACGGGGTACCTAATCTTCTCGCCCTCCCAGTCATAGCAGGTCAAGACAATATCAAGTGGGTCATCTTCCCTCACCTCGCCGGTAAAGACGTACCGATCATCCCAATACTCATAGGGTTGACCAACGCGAGAACGGTTCAGCAACCGTGCCGAGAACTTTGAGCCCTCCACTCCCGCAACTTCAAGAACAAGCAGCTCGCGTCCGTCTTTACCATCGTCCCAATCACTAATTTCGGCAAGGATTCCATCACCCGGTTGAAGGTCAACAATAACGCCCATATTCTCTGCCTTTCGCTCAATAGCTAACCAAAAATCATCAGTATCGAAATCTCAAAAATTACCGGTGCCAAGCTACGTTGCCCGGCACCCCTAAAGCGGCTTCTATCTTTTCTCTATTCGTTTTTCAAAGAACACGGCTACCGGGGCTACCACCCGCGATAAACCCCGCGGCAACGCTAGCTACACCTCCAGTCTAGGGTGAAGCTTTCAAACACGCGCGGCGTTTGGTCATTCACCGCTCGACGCCCGGTGATAGGCGCAAAAAAGGCGCGCGAGTTCAGCAATCAAGCTAAACTCACGCGCCTATACCGGTCTGCTATCGCAAACCCAAAGCCACTAACAAGTGAAAGTTATACAGAACTACTTCTGTTCCTGGCCCACCTGAGCGAGGCGGTGCGCCTCGTCCATCTCAATAGCGGACTGAACCACAGGCTCCAGGTCACCATTCAGCACAGCGTCCAGGTTGTACGCCTTGTAGCCGGTACGGTGATCCGCAATGCGGTTCTCCGGGAAGTTGTACGTACGGATACGCTCCGAACGGTCCATGGTACGCACCTGCGAAGCACGGTGTGCCGCGTTCTCAGCGTCAATCTGCTCCTGCTGGTGAGCCAACAGGCGCGCACGCAGAACGCGCATCGCAGCTTCACGGTTCTGCAGCTGAGACTTCTCATTCTGCATCGCCACCACAATACCGGTCGGAAGGTGCGTAATACGCACCGCCGAGTCAGTGGTGTTCACCGACTGACCACCGGGGCCCGACGAACGGTACACGTCAATCTTTAGGTCGTTCTGGTTAATCTCGATTTCTTCCGGCTCATCCACTTCGGGGAACACCAGAACACCAGCAGCAGAAGTGTGGATACGGCCCTGAGACTCAGTCGCCGGAACACGCTGCACACGGTGCACGCCACCCTCATACTTCAGGTGCGCCCACACGCCTTCAGCAGGCTCATTCGAGGAGCCCTTAATAGCAATCTGGGCGTCCTTGTAGCCGCCAACATCGGTGCTGGTCGAAGAAATGATCTCAGTCTTCCAGCCCTTGTTCTCGGCGTAACGCATGTACATGCGCAGCAGATCACCAGCGAACAGAGCCGCCTCGTCACCACCGGCGCCAGCCTTCACCTCAAGAATGACGTTACGGCCATCATCCGGGTCACGCGGAATCAGCAGGCGGCGCAGCTTCTCCTGAGCAACCTCCAGCTCCTCCTCCAGACCGGGAATCTCCGCCGCGAAATCCGGATCCTCATCAGCCATCTCGCGAGCAGCCTCAAGGTCATCCTTCAGCGAAGTGTACTTGTTGTACGCAGTCACAATACCGGTCAGCTCCGCGTAACGGCGGCCCACACGGCGTGCCTTACCCTGGTTCGCCTGCACAGCGGGGTCGGCCAGCTGATTCTGCAGGTCAGCGTGCTCATCCAGCAGAACCTGAATAGATTCAAACATTCTGTTCTCTCTTCCATCTCCCGCACTTTACGCCGCACGGGCAGGCACTAGACATCTCACACCCCTCACAACGGGGATGCACAAAACGAACGGCTCACGCGCCCCACCCACATTCAGGAGGTGGGGCGCGTGAGATACGAGCCTTAGTCGACCAGACGCAGACCGTTCTTCTGAACCGTCAGAAGGAACTCCACGTTGCTTTCAGTCTTACGCAGCTGGTTAGTCAGAACACCCAGAGCCTGCTCGGGCTCCATACCCGCCAGGGCACGGCGCAGACCCCACATAATCTTGATCTCATCCGGGGAGAGCAGGTTCTCCTCGCGGCGAGTACCAGAAGCGTTAATATCAACCGCCGGGAAGATACGCTTATCCGCCAGCTGACGGGACAGGCGCAGCTCCATGTTACCGGTGCCCTTGAACTCTTCGAAGATCACTTCATCCATCTTCGAGCCGGTCTCAACCAGGGCGGTAGCCAGGATGGTCAGCGAGCCACCCTCTTCAATGTTGCGGGCTGCACCGAAGAACTTCTTCGGCGGGTACAGTGCGGCAGAATCCACACCACCGGACAGGATACGACCGGATGCGGGAGCCGCCAGGTTGTATGCGCGGCCCAGGCGGGTCATGGAGTCCAGCAGCACGACCACATCGTAGCCGAGCTCCACCATACGCTTCGCACGCTCAATAGCCAGCTCAGCCACGGTAGTGTGATCCTCAGCGGGGCGGTCGAAGGTCGAGGCAATAACCTCGCCCTTAACGGTGCGCTGCATATCGGTCACTTCTTCAGGACGCTCGTCCACCAGGACCATCATCAGGTATACGTCCGGGTTGTTCACGGTAATCGCGTTCGCAATGGACTGCAGCATGAGGGTCTTACCTGCCTTCGGCGGGGACACAATCAGACCACGCTGACCCTTACCAATCGGGGACACCAGGTCAACCACGCGGGTGCCCAGCTTCTTCGGGGTGGTCTCCAGGCGCAGACGCTCCTTGGGGTACAGCGGGGTCAGCTTCGAGAAGACGCGGCGGTTCGCTGCTTCCTCAACGCTCTGACCGTTAATCGCCTCAACCTGAACCAGCGCGTTGAAACGCTGGCGGTTGTTCGACTCACCCTCGCGCGGCACACGGATCGCGCCGAGCACGTGGTCGCCCTTACGCAGGTTGTACTTCTTCACCTGAGCCAGGGAGACGTACACGTCGTTGGTGCCGGGCAGGTATCCGGTGGTACGCACGAAAGCGTAGTTATCGAGAATGTCCAGAACACCCGAAATCGGTGCCAGCACATCGTCTTCGCTCAGGCGAGGCTCATTCTCCTCGCGGCGGCGAGCCTGCTTCTCAGCACGCTCAGCCTGGCGGTCACGCTTGGAACGGCGATCAGTACGCTCGGCACGCTCAGCAGCCTTACGCTCGGCACGTTCACTACGCTCAGTGCTGCGCTCTGCACGCTCCACGTTACGTTCACGCTTAGTGCGGCGCTCGGTACGCTCACCATCCTGGTCACGGCGACGCTCACGAGTGCGGGTACGCTTGGAGCTCTTCTCACCGTCGGGGGTACCAAAAGTCATATCCAGGGCAGCGTTCAGGCTGTCCAGGCTCGCGGTGCCGTCAGCGGTAGCAGCCTTCAGCTCAGCAGAGTTACCGGGCAGGTCAATCTGCTCCGAACGCTCGCCAATACGCTCAGCGGCCAGCTCAGCGCGCACATCCAGCGGAGGAAGCTCAGCGGGATTCTCGTCCTTACGGGTGCGGCGGGTACGCTTCTCCGCCTTCTCGTTCATCTCAGCCGATGCGTCCTCACCCTCAGCGGCACGGCGAGCGCGCGCACGCTTCTGAGCGGGAGTCTCGTAACGGGAAGAGCGGGTACGCTTCTCAGCCTTCTCAGCGCCCTCAGCGGAGGCTTCAGCAACCTCAGCTTCGGTCTTCTCAGCCTTCGCAGCAGTCTTCTCTGCCTTTGCCTCAGTGTCCTTCTGGGCGCGAGTGCGGCGAGTACGGCGAGGCTTAGACTCTTCAACCTTCTCAGCACCCTCAGCGGGGGCTTCAGCAGCCTCAGCGGGCGCTTCAGACTTAGATGCTTCGGAGTCGGGTGCTTCAGACTTAGGCTTTTCAGACTTGGGCGCAGCAGGAGCGGCTACGGCGCCACCACGCTGATGCTCCTCAAGAGCCTGAACCAGCTCAGCCTTCTTCAACTTCAGATAGCCGCGGATGCCAAGCTGCTGGGCGAGGACACGCAGCTGCGCGACCTTCAAGTTTGCAAGTTCCGGTGCGGCAGCTGCCGTACCGTACTCATCGGTGACAACAATATTCTTTGCCAACTACAATTCCTTTGGTTATAAGCCCTGAAAATCTTCAGAATAAAGATCGGGCGGGCGCTATAGCGCGGTCAAAGGTTTAGACACTGCCGAAAGAAAACAGCAGTCTGCACCTTCGACTCCCTCGAACCGCGCTGGAGGCGGTTCGCGTCTCTTACCGTACCCGCTGATTCAGACACAGCGAGCACACACGGAAGATAAGGCGCTCTATCACAAATGTGGGCAAGCCCAAACCATCATCTATACAAACCATCTACGCGAGATGAAGAGGATGGATTGGTCACTTTGAAAGGGCACCCGCCGCGAAACCGAACCCTCAGAAAAGTCTTCCCTATGCGTCAGAAATAAAGAAGACGTGAATCCCAAAGGCACTCCCCCGAACCTTGCCGGTTCCCGCTCAGACACAAAAAGCATCTGAGGCATCAGGGGAAACGGAAGTACGTTACGAAGGATAGTATCGACGGTCTACATTGAACGACGGGCGAACCTCAACATAGGACGAACTAATAACGTCCTACTGAGTAACTATAACACCTTCAGTGTCAATTTCAAGGGGAAGAACCCGCCAGTTCAGGCGGCGATCCGCAATAACGCTACTAGGGTGGGTCGCCTCAAACTCGGCAATAGCGTCCTGAACCTGTCGCACCTGCTCATCGCCGCGCGCAAAGATCAAAACGGTCGGGCCAGCACCAGAAATCACCGCCGCAAAACCCTGACCGCGCAGGTACGCAACCAGCGCAGCCGACGGTTCCATCGCGGTCACACGGTAACCCTGATGCAGGTAATCCACGGTCGCATCCATCAGGTACTCGGGAGTATCAGAGAGGGTACGCACCAGCAGCGCCGCACGAGCCGAGTTCGCCGCCGCCTCAACGTGGGGCATCTGCGCAGGAATCAGCGAACGAGCAAGCTTCGTCGACACCTCATAATCGGGCACAGCCACCACAGGGTGAACGTCAGGATGCACCGGAATAATCACGGTCTTCCAGTTGCTCATCTCGCCCCAAGACACCGACAGGTTGCCGTAAATCGCCGGAGCTACGTTATCCGGGTGGCCCTCCATATCGGAGGCGACCTGCAGCATCTGCTCACGGCTCAGACGGTGCTCCTCCGGCAGCAGACCGCTCGCCGCAGCCACACCCGCCACAATAGCGGACGCCGAAGAACCCATACCGCGAGAATGCGGAATCTTATTATCAGCAATCAGCTTCACCGGCGGCAGCTCATCCAAACCAGCCGCCGCAAAACCAGCCTTCATCGCCTGCAAAACCAGGTGGCTCTCATCGCGAGGAACGTCCGCGCTACCCTCACCGCTGAGCTCAAACTCCAGACCGGACTCAATACGCTCAACAACCAGCTCATCATAGAAGCCAAGACCCAAACCCATGCTGTCATAGCCGGGACCCAGGTTAGCGCTCGTAGCGGGAACGCGAACCTTAACGGACGCGCCCACCGGGATATCAGAAATATGCAGGGAAGACATGAGAAGAACCTCGCGATCGGTGACGTAATGAGTGAATAGGTGAAAGATACAAAAAGGGGCTGTCATGCAGGTGCACCCCGCCCCGCAAACACGGGACGGAGTGCACAACGTAATATGAACAGACTAGTTCAAATCAAGAATATCTGCCACAGCAACCACGTCGAAGGGAGCCTTAGTCGGCTCAACCTTCACACCGTTAACAGCCTCAAGAGCCCACTGGGGGTCCTTCAGACCGTGACCGGTCACGGTAATCACGATGGTCTTACCCTCGGGAGCTTCACCTGCGCGGTGCTTCTTCAGCAGACCCGCAACGCCAGCAGCCGAAGCCGGCTCCACGAAGACACCCTCGCGGGCAGACAGCCAGCGGTGCGCCTCCAGAATCTCCTCATCGGTGACAGCCTCAATCACGCCGCCAGACTCATCACGAGCAGCTTCAGCTTTCTCCCACGATGCGGGGTTACCGATACGAATCGCGGTCGCAATGGTCTCCGGTGCCTCAATCGGGTGACCAGCAACGATCGGTGCAGCACCAGCAGCCTGGAAACCCCACATGATCGGGCGCTTGGTCGCAACCGGCTCCAGAACCTTACCGTCACGGTTGGTGTAAGGCTCCGAGTACTCCTTGTAGCCCTTCCAGTACGCGGTGATGTTACCCGCGTTGCCAACCGGCAGCAGGTGGTAATCGGGAGCGTCACCCAGGGTGTCAACAACCTCGAATGAACCGGTCTTCTGACCCTCAATACGGTAAGGGTTGACCGAGTTCACCAGGAACACCGGGTAGTTCTCGCTGAGCTTGCGAGCAATCTCCAGGCAGTTATCGAAGTTGCCGTCAATCTGAATGATGTCAGCACCGTGAGCAATAGCCTGAGACAGCTTACCCATGGAAATCTTGCCGTCCGGAACCAGCACTGCACAGCGCATACCAGCCTGCAGAGCGTACGCAGCAGCCGAAGCGGAAGTGTTACCGGTCGAAGCACACACAACAGCCTTCGCACCGTCACGCTTAGCGGCGGTCATCGCGCTGGTCATACCGCGGTCCTTGAACGAACCAGTCGGGTTCATACCCTCAAACTTCAGGTAAACAGTGTTACCGGTCTCAGCAGACAGTGCCGGCGCGTGAATCAGCGGGGTACCACCCTCACCCAGGGTCACAGCCTTCACATCGTCCGCGAAAGGCAGACGGTCACGGTACTCATTGATAACGCCCTGCCACACGTGTGCCATTGGCTTCTCCTTCAATCTTGGCGCCCCGCCCGCCGGACCTTCCGTAGGTTCGGCGCGGTAGCGGGTACGCGGGTTCGTTCGTGAGCGATGCTTCTACACGCGAGCATCGCATGTTTAGTAAGCGGCGCGTGCCGCACGACGCTTTCGCGCCCAGTAATTCTCAGCGCTTAGTGCTTCTCAGACTCCACGCGGATGACCGAGTTCACCTCACGCACAGTGTCCAGAGCGTCAATCACAGCAATCGCACGGCGCAAATCAGCGTCCTTCGCAGAGTGGGTGACCATACGAATCTGAGCCGCACTCTCCTTCGGGGCGGACTGACGCAGAGAATCAATAGAGATACCGTGCTCAGTCAGGATGCGGGTAATGTTCGCCAGAACACCCATGCGATCCTCTACCAGAACACCCACCGAGTAGCGAGACACCACGTTATCCAGGCTGGTTGCGTGCAACTGAGCGTGAGAAGTCTCCGGAACACCGGGACCGCCCAACACCAGACGACGAGCCAGGGACACGAAGTCACCCAGAACAGCCGAAGCAGTCGGAGCGCCACCCGCGCCGGGACCGTAGAACATCAGCTCGCCAGCGTTCTCCGCCTCAACGAACACAGCGTTGAATGCACCGTGCACGCCCGCCAGCGGGTGCTGACGAGGAATCAGGGTCGGGTTCACGCGAATGTTCGCGCCGTTCTCACCCTCGCGCTCGCAAATAGCCAGCAGCTTGATGACGTAACCATCAGCATCCGCGGCAGCAACATCATCAGCAGTGATGGAAGTAATGCCCTCGGTGTGCACATCATCAATAGTGAAAGTCGAGTGGAACGCCAGCGAAGCAACAATCGCAGCCTTCGACGCGGCGTCGTGGCCCTCAACGTCAGCGGTCGGGTCAGCCTCCGCGTAGCCGAGCTTCTGAGCCTCAGCCAGTGCATCCGCGAAGGATGCGCCGGTGGTGTCCATCTGGTCAAGAATGTAGTTGGTGGTGCCGTTCATGATGCCCAGAACGCGGGTCACGCGGTCACCAGCCAGGGAGTCACGCAGGGGGCGCAGAATCGGGATAGCGCCCGCAACAGCAGCCTCATAGGAAAGCTGAGCACCGGACTTATCAGCGGCCGCCTGCAGCTCCACGCCGTGCTTAGCCAGTAGCGCCTTGTTACCGGAGACCACCGACTTACCAGCCTCCAGAGCACGCAGAATACGAGTGCGAGCCGGCTCAATGCCACCAGTCAGCTCGATGACCACATCCGCCGCATCAATCAGGGATTCAGCGTCGGTGGTGTACAGCGAGGGGTCCGCATTCCAGTGGCGGGATGCATTAGTATCGCGCACAGCAATACCGATCAACTCCACGGGGGCGCCAATGCGCTTCTCAAGGACGGCGTTATCCTCGACCAGGATGCGAGCAGCCTGGGAACCGACATTACCGGCACCAAGCAGTGCTACTTTGATCTTTTCAGCCACGATAGTCTCTTTCTACGGTCTGTTCCGGGTTCGCCCCGGTATCTCTTCGGGCTAAGGCACGGATGCGGCGCAGAGCACGCACCCAACAACCACTTTATCAAGAGGCGGCGACGGGGCTGCAGCCTCAAGGTGCGACTTTTACTCTCTGAGATGAGGTTTCCCTCACAGTTATGAGGTGAACCTTATCTTCTGCAAAGTTTTGAACGCACAAAACCGTGAAGACCCCGCCCGCAACCGCCACCTCACGGCGCACGTTGCAGAGACGGGAACTTCACGGTTTCTGAGGTGATGAAGTTCTGGGGTTCTGAGCTAAAGACTCTAGATATCCGAACCCATATCCAGCGCCAACATATCCTCCTCGCGCTGACGGCGAATCATCACGCGCGAAGGCTGACCCTGCGCGGTCGCAATCACCGGCGGGCGAGTCAAGAAGTTATAGTTCGAACCCAGCACATAGCAGTACGCTCCGGTCGCCGGAACCGCCAGAATATCGCCAGCCTGCAGGTCAGCAGGCAGGTAGCAGTAGCGAACCACCACATCGCCGGACTCGCAGTGCTTACCCACCACGCGAGAGAGCACCTGCTCCCCCGCCGGGGCGCGATTCGCCAGGGTCACCGAATAATCCGATTCGTACAGCACCGGGCGGGCGTTATCGCTCATACCGCCGTCCACCGAAACGTAGCGGCGCACGCGAATCTCGCCGTTCTCATCCTCAATGCTCACGTTCTTGATGGTGCCCACCGTGTACAGGGTCGCGCCCGAAGGACCAGAAATGGAACGGCCCGGCTCGAAAGACATGTGCGGAATCGCCATGCCCAGGCGCTCGCAGGTTGCCGCAACGGAAGCGGCAATCGACTCGGTCACCTCGGTAATGGAGCGGGGGTGATCCGCCTCGGTGTAGCCGATGCCGTAGCCGCCGCCCAGGTCCAGCTCCGGCAGGGTCACACCCAGGTCACGGTTGAGACGGCCCATGAACTCCAGGGCGGTAGTCGCCGCCTGCTCAAAGCCCTCCGCCTCAAAAATCTGCGAACCGATATGGCAGTGAATACCGCGGAAATCCAGGGAATCGGTCGCGTTCAGAATCGCGGCAGCCAGCGCCGCGTAAGAATCGGTCGCCTCAACACCCCAGTGTTCCATCTCTGCTTCTTCCAGACCGGCGAGCGCGGCGGTGCCGGGTTGCAGGGACATGCCGAATTTCTGATCCTCGTGCGCGGTCGCAATGGACTCGTGAGTCGAAGCATGCACGCCGGGGGTGATGCGAATCAGCACCGGAACCGGGGCGTAAGGCTCCTCGCCCTCAGCCACACGCTCGGCGGCAAGCTCGGCGTACACGTCCTCAATGAGCTTGAGCTCGTCCACCGAATCAGCCACCACGCGGCCCAGGCCGTTACGGATCGCGCGGGCAATCTCAGCCTCCGACTTGTTGTTACCGTGCAGAGCGATGTTCGCACCCGGCACCTGCGCACGCAGAGCCAACGCCAGCTCACCACCGGAGGCGGTATCCAGGCACAGCCCCTCCTCGGTCGCCCAGCGCGCCACCGCGGTGGACAGGAACGACTTGCCGGCGTAGTAGACGCTCACCTTCGCACCGTGCGCGGCGAAAGCCTGCTCAAAAGCGGTGCGGTAGGCGCGGGCGCGGGCACGGAAGGTCGTCTCAGAGAAAACGTACTGCGGAGTGCCGTGCTCATCAACCAGCTCGCTGACGGTCACGCCATCAATGCAGAGCTCGCCCTGCTCATTGCGGGTGAAGGAATCAGTCCAGATGGTGCGGGACAGGGCCTCGGGGTGCTCGGGGTAGGTGAGCCATTCGGGGGCGTAGAGGGCGCGGGCTTCGCTCATCGTGTCTCTTTCTTAGCTATCTTTGCCGGCATACGCTCAACCCCCGCCCCGGTCATACGGGGTCGGGGGTTGAATCGAGGGGTATTACATGCGCTCGGGTGCGCTCACGCCCAGCAGGTTCAGACCGTTAGCCAGCACCTGCTGTGCTGCATTGTTCAGCAGCAGGCGGGTACGGTGCAGGTCGGTGACCTCTTCATCAGCCTTGGGGGCGACGCGGGAGACACCGTACCAGCTGTGGTACGCCGAAGCGAGCTGCTCCAGGTAGCGGTTCACGCGGTGCGGCTCGTAGAACTTCGCGGCATCACGCACAGCAGCGGGGAACTGGCCGAGTACAGCCAGCAGCTCACCGTCAGCAGCCGAGTCGAGCAGGGAGGTGTCCACGCCGTCCTCAACCTTCACGCCAGCCTCCGCGGCGTTACGTGCCACAGCGGCGGTGCGTGCGTGAGCGTACTGCACGTAGTAGACCGGGTTCTCGTTGCTCTTGGAGGTCAGCAGGCCCAGGTCAATATCGATGGGGGTGTCCACCGAGTAGCGGGTCAGCTCGTAGCGTGCCGCGTCAACGCCAACAGCCTCGACCAGGTCCTCGAGGGTGACCACGGTACCGGCACGCTTGGACATACGGACGGGCTTGCCGTCCTTGACCAGGTTCACCAGCTGACCGATCATGACCTCAATCTGGTCGGCGCGGTAGCCAAGAATCTGGGCGATAGCCTTCAGACGGCCCACGTAGCCGCTGTGGTCAGCACCGAGCATGTAAATCGCCACGTCGGCGGGGTTTACTGCACGGGTCATCTTGTCCTGGTAGTAGGCGATATCGCCCGCCACGTAGGCGTGGTTGCCGTCAGACTTAATGACCACGCGGTCCTTGTCGTCGCCGTAGTCGGTGGTGCGCATCCACCATGCGCCGTCAGCCTCGAAGAGCTGACCATTCTCGCGCATAGTCTCAAGCAGGGCGTCCACCTTGCCGCCTTCGAACACGGAGTTCTCGTGGAAGAACACGTCGAAGTGGGTGCCGAATGCCGCCAGGGACTCCTTGATCTGATCGAACATCAGGTGAGTACCGATTTCGCGGAAAATCTCTTCGGGGTTCTCAGCCTCAAGCGCGTCGGGGCGCTGAGCCAGAATCTGGTCCTTAATGTCGACAATATACGCGCCAGCGTAGCCGTCCTCAGGGGTCTCCTCACCGCGGGCAGCGGCAATCAGGGAGCGCACGAAACGATCAATCTGGGTGCCGTGGTCGTTGAAGTAGTATTCGCGCACGACGTTAGCGCCCTCGGCCTCAAGGACGCGGGCGAGCGCATCACCGACGGCAGCCCAGCGGGTGCCGCCCAGGTGGATGGGGCCGGTGGGGTTCGCGGAGACGAACTCAAGGTTGATGGTCTTACCGGCGAACTTGTCGCTGCGGCCGTATGCTTCGCCAGCCTCAACGATGGTGGCGGCAAGCTCACCGGCAGCTGCGGCGTCCAGGGTGATGTTCAGGAAGCCGGGGCCGGCAATATCTACGGATGCAACACCGGGGATGGCACCAATCTTCTCTGCCAGAAGAGCTGCTGCCTCGCGCGGGTTCTTGCCCACCTTCTTAGCGAGCTGCAGAGCGACGTTGGTTGCCCAGTCACCGTGCTCGCGGGACTTGGGGCGCTCCACTCGGACGGCGGGCAGTTCAGCGCCCTCCACGAGGGTCAGCTGGCCGGAGGAAATGGTTTCTTCAAGGGCAAGCGCAATGGCTTCGGAGAGTTCTTCAGGAGTCATAACAAACTATTCTAGCAAGCCTTGGCTGGTGACTGACCCTTTATCTAGCGCTTATCTGATACCATGGTGAGGTTGCCTCTGTAGCTCAGCGGATTAGAGCACCAGTTTCCGGTACTGGGGGTCGAAGGTTCGAATCCTTTCAGGGGCACGATGTTCTTATTCGAGAGGGAACACGGGAGCCGATATCCGAGGCGTATTGTTCGGGTATCGGCTCCTTTTTATTTAACCGCCCATGCCGGGCTGCTCCTCTTCAACCTCAGAGGGTGGACACTACCCGCTTCCCTGTTGTGGCAACGCTAACCGCCTTGAGAGAATGGGGAAACGCGCACACCGTTCACATCAGCACGGCCCAAGTCACGACAGCGGAGGTAACCCGATGACCACCATGCGCCAGATTCAGCTCACCGAATGGGGCGACGAAAGCGTTCTGCACGAAGCAAACGTACCCATCCCCTCGCCGGTGCGCGGTCACGTGCTCATCAAGACGGTTGCCGCCGGTGTCAACCCGATTGATGTGACCACTCGCAAGGGTCTGGGTCCCGCCGCTCAGCTGGCCGATCCGTCGTATAAGCCCTTCGTACCCGGCTGGGATGTTGCGGGCACCGTGGTTGCTACCGCCGGTGACTACACGGGTTTTAAGGTGGGCGACGGCGTCTTTGGTCTTGTTTCTTTCCCCTCCCCCGCCGGTGCGTACGCCGAGTATGTTCTCGCTCCGGCGCATCAGCTGGTGAAGGTGCCCGCCGATGTTCCCTGCGCACAATTGGGCGGTGCTCCCCTGGCGGCGCTGACCGCGTACCAGGCGCTCTTCGAAGTGGCGCGCTTGAGGGAAGGCGAGCGCGTGCTCATTCACGCCGGTGCCGGAGGCGTCGGTCACCTCGCCGTTCAGCTGGCGGCTCAGGCTGGCGCTCAGGTTTTTGCGACCGCCTCCGCGGCAAACCACGAGTTTGTGCGCTCGCTGGGTGCCCAGCCCATTGATTACCGGGCCGAGGATTTCCGTACCGTACTGGGTCAGACCATGGATGTGGTGCTCAATTCCACCGGTCAGCAGACCTTCCTCGATTCGCTGGAGGTGCTGGTTCCCGGCGGCCGTATTGTTACCCTGACCAGCCCTGACCCGCTGGATGTGGCGCGTGAGCGCGGCTTTGAGGCGCAGTGGCTGACGGTTCACCCGGACCGTGTGCAGATGCAGGAGATTGCCCGCCTCATGTCCTTAGGTCTATTGAAGGTGCACGTGGATCAGGTGCTTGATTTTTCGCAGGCTGCGCAGGCTCACGCCCTGGTGGCGACGGGTCGCACCCGCGGCAAGATCGTACTGGTTCCCTAACGCGGCGCTGATTTATGCAGACTTCTAAGAGCGCGCCGAAGATTGAGGGCGCAAGGAACACCGAGGGCACGCTGTATGCCGAGGGCGTGCCGACCATTGAGAGTACCGAGTACCGCTCCGGTTTTTACCGCGAGGCGGGCTTTTACGACACCCACTCGCTACCCGACTACGGTGCGCAGACGCCGGTAACTCGCGAGGCGTTCGCCTACGATTTCTTCCCCGCGGCTGCTGGAGCTTCAACTGCCGAAACTTCAGCTACCGAGGCTTCTTCCCCCGCGCCGCTGCTGGTGTGGGTTCACGGTGGCGCCTGGCGCTTCGGCACCAATCAGGCCCTACGCGACACCATCCTGCGCACCCCTGGCGGGGAGCAGCCCAATACCCAGGCGCTCATGCGCACCGCTTTTCAGCAGGCAGGCTGGGCGGTCGCGTCCATCAACTACCGATATTCGCATCAGGCGCTCTTCCCGGGCGCTCTGCACGATGTGAAGGAGGCGGTGCGTTTCTTCCGCGCCAACGCGCACGAGTTCGGTATCGACCCGCAGCGCATTGCGGTAGCGGGTGGAAGCGCCGGCGGGCACCTGAGCATGCTGGTTGCGCATACGGGAGATTCCGCCGCCGATAACTCTGTCTTTGGGGATTCTGCGGGCGCACCAGAGCACGAGGAATACTTTGAAGGCAGGGCGGCGAGCGCCTACCCGTCCCATAGTTCGCAGGTGACGGCGGCGGCTTCGTTTTACGGGGTCAGCGATTTGAGGACCATCTTCACCGATCGTCCCCTGGCCGGCTACGCCCTCAATCATCCCGAGGACGATGGCGCCGAATGGCGACTGCTGGGAAGCACCTACCCGGTGCCCGCAGATGCGTCTGCTCTCAACGCTTCCAAGGGTGAGCGAGCGGTTCCGGGTGTCTGCATCGAGCGTGCCCAAAAGAACTGGGAGCGTGCGCATCCTATCGATGCGGTACGCTCCCAGAAACGAGTGAATCTGAAACGAGTGAATAAGTTCGAAAGTGCCTCTGCACAGGGCGTGAGCGGCGGTGCCACGCCCCTCATGCTCGTGCACGGTATTAGTGATTCGTGTGTGCCGTACCAGCAATCGGTGCGGGTGTATCAGGCGCTGCGCACGCGGCAGGTGCCTACCGATTTGGTGCTGGTTCCGGATGCCGAACACGGGGATTCGCGCTGTTTTAGCCCCGAGATTGTTCAGCAGATGCTGCAATTTCTGAACCGTACTGTCTGATCAGAGTGATTGATCAGAAAGTAATCGGCCAGATGCGGGTTTAGCGAACGCGGCGGTTCACGTATTCGTGCTCAAGGCGGTACCGTTCGAGGTCATCAAAAGCAACGCGACGGTGCGTGTTAATGCGCTCGAACGGAATATCTCCGCGCTCCAGCAGGCGAACAACGGTCGGGCGGGATACGCCCAGGTAGTCTGCTGCCTCCTGCGTGGTCATCAGGCGGTCCTGGCGTACCACGCAGACATCCTTGCGGTCGGCGAATGCGCGCGCTACGGAGGTGAGGGGTCCGTACATTTCGGGGGAAATCTGTACGCGCTCGCCGTCGCCGGTCACCAGGTAGAGGGTTTCTTTGGCGCTGAGGCGGTCGAAGTGGGTGCGCAGACTCGCGTGAACGAGGGCTTGGAAGAGTTCTTCGCAGCGGTGGTGAATTTCTTCCTGCTGCCCATCTTCGCAGCAATCCAACACTGCAGCACGTGTTGCCGGGTACGTCTTTGGTGATGGCATAGTCACTCCTTCGTTACTGTGTTATTCACCACTGTAGCAGTTGAACGAAACTATCGAAAGAAAGTTAAGAGGCGCAGTTAATTCGCATCTGTAGTGCATATAATTCAGATGAATATTTATTAGCTATATAGATGGCATTTGATGTCATTTATTGTATCTTAACTACCCTTTTGAGGGCCATCATTCCGCCGCTACCCACACAGGGTTCCCGCGAACAAACCCAAATATGACAAACAAAGCACACCCCAAGCCCACCGCGGGCAAGGCGAGTACACTGGATAGGATATGTCTGAGCAGAAATCCACGAAGAAACACGCAGATACTTCTAAGGCCCCCCGCACCGCCCCCACCATGGCGAGCATGGCAGCCGCAATCCACGCGGCAAAGGTACGATCCTCCGAAAAAACCGGCGAAAAGACCGGTGCAAAAACCGGCGAAAAGACCGCAGATAAAACCGCTGAGAACAACGCGGTAAATAACGGCGCCCCGAAGAAGGGTACACAGAAGAACAGCGCCCCGAAGAATAGCGCAGACCGCAAGAACTCCTCCCGCGGCGCCTCCGAACGCAACTCCAACGCCTCCCGCTCCAACCGACACGGAGGCGGTCCCAACCGCGCCCGCAAGCAGGGCAACCAGCAGAACCGCCCGGCACCGCGCCGCTACGAGCCGCTCATCCCCGAGGTCATCACCTACCCCGAAGAGCTGCCCGTCAGCGAACGCCGTGAAGACATCATGAACGCGATCCGCGACAACCAGGTCGTCATCATCGCGGGTGAAACCGGCTCCGGTAAAACCACCCAGATCCCCAAAATGTGCCTCGACCTGGGCCTGGGTGCTAAGGGCCTCATCGGCCACACCCAGCCGCGCCGACTCGCCGCACGCTCCGTCGCCGAACGCATCGCCGAAGAGCTCGGCCAGAAGATTGGCGAAACCGTCGGCTACCAGGTGCGATTCACATCCGAAGTTGGCGAACACAGCGCCATCAAACTCATGACCGACGGCATTCTGCTCGCCGAAATTCAGAACGACAAGCTGCTGCGCCGCTACTCCACCCTCATCATTGACGAGGCGCACGAACGCAGCCTGAACATTGACTTCATCCTCGGCTACCTCAAGCGCATCCTGCCGCAGCGCCCGGATTTGAAGGTCATCATCACCTCCGCAACCATCGACCCGGAGCGTTTCGCGCGCCACTTCTCTCCCAGCTACGTGCCGGGCAAGGGCATCGTCGACGAAAACCTCAGCGCCGAAGAACGCGAAATCGCCGAAGCAATCCTGCCCGACGACGCGCCGCCCATCATTGAGGTGTCCGGCCGAACCTACCCCGTGGAAATCCGCTACCGCCCGCTCGACGAGGAAGACTACCTCAGCGACGACGAAATCGAAGACGACCACGACCCCACCGACGGCATCCTCGACGCCATCAAGGAACTCTCCAAAGAAGCCCCCGGCGACATCCTCATCTTCTTCTCCGGTGAACGCGAAATCCGCGACGCCAAAGACGCTATCGAGGCGATGGTCGCCAAGTCGCCGCGCCTGAACTACGAAGTGCTACCCCTGTACGCGCGCCTCTCGCTCGCCGAACAGCACCGGGTGTTCTCCCCCGGATCGCGCCCGCGCATCGTGCTCGCCACGAACGTTGCCGAAACCTCGCTGACCGTGCCCGGCATCAAGTACGTTATCGACACCGGCACCGCACGCATCTCCCGCTACTCGGCGCGCACCAAGGTTCAGCGCCTGCCCATCGAACGCATCTCGCAGGCAAGCGCCAACCAGCGTTCCGGCCGATGCGGCCGAGTCAGCGATGGCATCGCAATCCGCCTCTACTCCGAAGAAGACTTCAACTCGCGCCCCGAGTTCACCGACCCCGAAATTCTGCGCACCAACCTCGCAGCCGTCATCCTGCAGATGATTGCAATCGGCGTGGTCCGCGAACCCGGCGACATCTCCCGATTCCCGTTCGTGCAGCCGCCCGCATCCCGCTCCATCAACGACGGCGTGAACCTGCTGCGCGAACTCGGCGCGCTCACCGAACGCCCCCGCGCCCCCCGCAAGGGCCGCGGCAATAGCGCAACCCTCACCGCCATCGGCCGAGCCATGGCGGCATTCCCCGTGGACCCGCGCCTGGCCCGCATGATCATCGAAGGCGGCCGCCGCAACTGCGCCAAGGAAATGATGGTGCTCGCCGCCGCCCTGACCATCCAGGACCCGCGCGAACGCCCCGCCGACGTACGCGCCGAAGCAGACGCCATGCATGCCCGCTTCATCGACGACACCTCCGACTTCTCCTCCTTCCTGCTGCTCTGGGACTACATCAACGAGCAGCAGGCGGCGCTGTCCTCCTCGCAGCTGCGCAAGATGTGCCACCGCGAGTTCATCAACTACCTGCGCATCCGCGAGTGGCAGGACCTCTTCGCACAGCTGCGCGAAATGGGCCGAACCGCCAACATTCACGCCAGCGGCGGCAGGGACATCAACGCCTCCGCCCACGAAATCGACATCCACAAGAGCCTGCTCTCCGGCCTGCTCTCGCACGTAGGCGTCAAGGAAGAACGCGAAAAGGACTCCAAGGGACGCAACCGCGGCCCGCGCGAATACCTCGGCGCACGCGGTACCAAGTTCGCCATCTTCCCCGGCTCCGGCCTGTTCAAAAAGAGCCCCGACTGGGTGCTCTCCGCCGAACTCGTCGAAACCTCCCGCCTGTGGGCGCGCACCAACGCCTCCATCGACCCGCAGTGGATCGAAGAAATCGGCAAGCACCTCATCAGCGTGCAATACTCCGAACCGCACTGGTCGCTCAGCTCCGGCGCGGCAGTCGCCTACGCCAAGGGCACCCTCTTCGGCCTGACCATTTACGCCGACCGCCCCATGCAGTACGCCCGCGTAGACGCCGCCGCAGCCCGCGAACTGTTCATCCAGTCCGCCCTCGTCGAAGGCCAATGGCACACCCAGCACAAGTTCTACCTGCGCAACCAGCGCGCCCTCGCCGAAGTCGAAGAACTCGAAGCACGCCTGCGCCGCCGCGACCTGCGCGTAGACGATTCCGTACTCTTCGCCTTCTACGACGCACGCATCCCTGCCCACGTCACGGACGTTCGCGCCTTCGACAAGTGGTGGAAGCAGGCACGTCTCGAAGACGACAACTACCTGGACTTCAACCCCGAAAAGCTCATTAACGAGGAAGCCGCCGACTACGACGACTCCCAGTTCCCCCGCCAGTGGGTGCAACGCACCGACAGCGGCGAACTCACCCTCGACCTGCGCTACGAATACGCCCCCACCGCCGGCATCGGAGGCGCCCGCACCGACGCCGCCAAGCGCGACGGCGTAGCAGTCCAGGTACCCATCCTCTTCCTCAACCAGCTGAGCCCCGAACCGTTCCGCTGGCAAATCCCCGGCCTGCGTCACGAACTCGTCACCGCACTCATCAAATCGCTCCCCAAGGCGATTCGACGCAACTTCGTGCCCGCACCCGACGTGGCGCGCGCCGCCTGCGCCGCCCTGGAAGAGGACTACTCCCCCGCCACCGACGAACTCATCCCCTCCCTCGCACTCGTACTACGCCGCCTGCGCGGCGTCGTTGTCGAGCCCGAAGCCTTCAACTGGGACGCCGTGCCCGAACACCTGAAAATGGGATTCCAGGTGCGCAACGCACGCAACAAAATCCTGGGCGAAGGCAAGGACCTGCGCGCCCTGCAGCAGCAGCTCCACAAGGAAATCCGCAGCGCCCTCGCCGACTCGCTCGGTGCATCCGACGACACCATGGCAAAAATGGTGGCGCTCGCCCAGGGCGGCTCGGGCAACTCGGGTAACTCGGGCAGCTCCGCGGCTTCTACCAAGAATGGCGCGAAGAACGCTCAGGGCGGCACCGCCCAGACAGCACAGCCGACCGATGCGCCCGGCTCGCAGGTACGCGAAATCAGCGGCCTCACCGAATTCCCCGCCGACCTCTTCCCCAACGGAGAAATCCCCCGCAAGGTACAGCGCATCATCGCCACCCAAGCGGTCAACGGCTACCCCGCCCTCGTCGACGAAGAAACCAGCGTAGGTCTGCGCATCTTCCCCACCGAAGCCGAACAGCTCCACGCCCAGCGCCGCGGCATCATCCGCCTGCTCCAACTGCAGGTGCCCTCGCCCGTGCGCTACGTGAGCGAACACCTCTCCCACAAGGAGAAAATCGTCTTCACGCAGAACCCGCACGGCTCCATCGACGAACTCATCCGCGACTGCACCGTCGCGGCGCTCGACCACCTCGTGCCGCACACCCCCATCTTCACGTACGCCGAATACAGCGAACTCTACGAGCACGTGCGTGCCGAACTCATCGAGACGGTCTTCGACGTCACCAAGCTCGTCGCCGAAATCCTCTCCGAAGCCACCGCGCTGAAGAAGGCCATCAAGAAGGCAACCTCGCTGACGACCATGCACGCCGTCTCCGACGTGAAGGCACAGATGGAAAACCTGGTCTACCCCGGATTCGTTGCACAAACCGGCTACGACCAGCTGGTTCACATCCCGCGCTACCTCAAGGCCGCCCAGGTGCGCCTGACAAAGCTCGGCCCGAACCTACACCGCGACAACCAGCTCATGCTCACCGTGCAGGACCTGGAAGACTCCTACGATAACGCGGTCAAGTCGCTACCGGCAGGCACCATCGTGCCGGATGCGCTCCGCCGCGTGAACTGGATGATTGAGGAGCTGCGCGTCAGCTTCTTCGCTCAGGAGCTTGGTACCGCCTACACGGTGTCTGAGAAGCGCATTGCGAAGGCTCAGCGTGAGGCGCTGGACGCCATCAAGCGCTAATTCCGGGAATACAGTTAGTTGCGGACGGCGGTGTTCGTCCTCGCTCCTACTCAGGTGTAGGTGCGCCGCATGTTTCCTCCGCGCCTACGCAGGGGCACCCGTCACCCGGACGCTCCGTCCTCTCCTTGCTTCGCTGCGGAGAGCGTCCGGGGTGACACCCTGAGGGCGCTTCCGGAAAACACGGCTGCACCTGCAGCACAAGCAAAGAGCCCCCACACGAGGTAATCGTGTGGGGGCTCTTTGCCGTTCACAGCGCAAGCTAAGCCGGGAACCTAGCACGGAAAGGCGGTGTCGTCCGTAGCGACATCAGGGTGCCCGAGCTC
>ENA-OWMY01000169-OWMY01000169.1-metagenome-genome-assembly--contig:-NODE-169-length-20684-cov-7.459159_pt1 | contig 20684 bp, 15 predicted proteins | sample MGYA00245358_ERZ651122 | MGnify/ENA primary metagenome ERZ651122 (study PRJEB26857, sample SAMEA4031752) | metagenome | biome: human; feature: oral; material: saliva | place: Philippines | collected 2014...
CATGCCCTGGAACATGTCCGACATGATGGTCATGAAGGGACCGGCGGCGGGACCGGCTTCCTTTGCATTTTTGTTCATCTCACCCGCCAGAATCAGGATGGGGCCGAAGAAGGTCACCAAGAAGGTCGACAGTGCCACACCCGAAACCTGACGCCACGCCCCGCGCGGGGACTCCAGCACCGCACGGTAACCCAGCAGAACCGACGCCTTCTGGGTCATACGCACACGAATCTTTGCGTACGCCCACACCAGGAAGGTGCCAATCAGGTCGATAGCAACCATCATCAGCAGACCCGGCAGAGCAATGAAAATTGCTAGGTTCTTAATCGCGCTATCGGCACCGCCGTCCTGGAAGGGTGAGAACATGCTAAAACCCTTCGAGGTCGATGCCAGAATCATCACGGCAATGACCAGAACAACACCGATACCCAGAGCAATGTAACCGGCGGAACCAGCCTTCGCGCGGGTACGCACACCCAGCGGGCTGATGCTGACCTTCGCCAGGCCGAAGAGGGAGCTGAGAGCCGCCAGGACCATACAACCCAGGAAGCAGTAGAAAATCACGCTTACCGGCAGGAGCATATTCTCAGCACCCAGCGGAACGTTCATGAAGTGCAGGGCGCCGAACGGGAAAATCAGCACCAGGTAAAGCAGCAGACCGATGATGAAACCCACAAGAGAGTACACCAGCGCGTCCGCCACCGACAGACCCACAATCAGGGTGGTGGAGGCACCAATCAGACGCAAGGAAGCCAGACGCTCATCACGGCGGCGGGCACTCAAACGAGCAGCCGAAGCGCCCAGGGTAAAGAGGGGAACAATCAGCACCAGAGCGGCAACCCACGCCAAACCCATGTAGAGCTTCTGAATGCCCATCAGGTTGATCATTTCGTGGTCAACGTTGGCGTGCTCAAGCCACGTACTCAGCGCCTGAACACCACCGGCAACCGTCAAAAACAGTGCCGAGGAGGCGGCAAAAGCCAGCACGGGAAGAATCGCCTGCGAACTCCATAGGGTTCGCTTGGCGAGTAGAGCGTAGATTTGCATTATGCACCTGCCTGAGACTGAGCGCCGAAGCTCTGAGCGTGGTTCTGGGAAGCGGGAACACCGCCCTGGTTATTGCGCTGATCGCTCACAATCTGACCGTCCTGCAGGTACACCACGCGGGAGCACGCCGCCGCCACGTTCGGGTCGTGAGTCACCACCAGCAGAGTCTTACCCTGCTGCGGAATCATGGTCAGCAGCAGAGCCATCACCTCACGCGCGGTCTTCGAATCCAGCGCGCCGGTCGGCTCATCCGCGAAGGTCACGGGGGCACCGTTCACCTGGGAACGGGCAATAGCCACACGCTGCGCCTGACCACCGGACATCTCACCCATACGGCGGTCCAGCATCTGCCCCAAACCCAGACGGTTCAACAGATCAGCCGAAATGGAACGCGCCTGCTGGCGGGGAACACCGGCAATCATCGCTGCGAGAGAGACGTTCTCCTCCGCGGTCAGCTCGGGAACCAACAGACCCTGCTGGAACACGAAACCAAACGAGTTAGCGCGCAAGGAGGTGCGCTCACGCTCGCTGAGGGACTCCACCGCCACCTGACCGGTCGGGCCATTGAACAGCACAGAACCGGCATCGAGCTTGATAATGCCCGAAAGCGCGTGCAACAGGGTGGTCTTACCGGAACCGGAAGGACCCATAATCGCCACAGACTCGCCGGGGTAAATATCGAGGCTCACGTTACGTAGCACCGGGTTATTGCCGTACGACTTGTGCAGGTTACGGGCAGAAATAATCGCACCGCGTGCGAAGGGCGCCTGCTGCATCTGCTGAGGCGCCTGAGCCGGGTAGCCCTGCTGTCCCTGATAGTAGCCCGACTGATGGTTAGGCTGAGCGGGCTGAGCGGGCTGACTCTGCTGACCGGGCTGAGCGGAATACTGACCGGCAGGCTGCGCCGCCTGCGGAGGGGTCATTGAATACGGGTTCTGAGCCTGGAACTGCGGGTTCTGGGATTGAGGATTCTGCGTCATGACAACCTTCATTGGGTATGAACTAACGGAAGTACTCTTCTATCATCTCAGCTTCTTGGCGGCTCACCCCTCCGTCTGGGGGCTGAAAAATATGGGAAAACCCTGTAAAAATTCGCCCGACCGGGTGCTCAACCGCCCCGCAGCTCATACCGCGGGATGAGTGCGCTTCATGAGAGAATACGCCTCTTGCCCCCTTGAACTGCGCGGGGGCAATGCCATACTAGAAGGATGACCGACGCACAGAACACCCCCATCATCACTCCGGTAGCCGGCCCCGAGGCAGGAACCCGCATCATCTTCCTGCGCCACGGCCAGACCGACTGGAATATTGACCACCGCTTCCAAGGCGGCACCGACATCCCCCTCAACGACACCGGCAGAGAGCAGGTCCGCACCGCTATCGGTGCCCTGCAGCAGGCAGCAGCTGAGGGCACCGCCGTGGACGCTATCGTCTCCTCGCCCCTTTCCCGTGCCGTAGAAAGCGCCGAAATCGTAGCCGAAGGCCTGGGCGTACCCTACCGCGGTGCCGTTGACGGCTTCCAGGAACGCTCCTTTGGCGATTTAGAGGGCCAGGTCGCTACCCGCGAGCTGATTCTCGCCTCCCGTCAGTCCAATAACGCGTACAACGTGGAACCCAAGAAGGACTTCCTCGCCCGCTCCCTCGCGGCGCTGAACCGCGTCCGCCGCGAATACGAGGGCCAGACCGTTGTGGTCGCCGCGCACGGCATGCTGATTGCCATGGTCGTGACCGCCCTGGTCGCTGAGCGCCACCCCGAACTGCTCAACGAGGACGGTATCTACCCGATCCCGGTGAACGCCTCCCTGACCGAGGTGCCCCTGCAGTACCTGGACGACGCGATCGACCGCCTGGTTGTGCAGCACCTGGAGCCCGAGCTGGGCCCCGAAGAGGTCCCGGCGGGTGCCGAGAACACGACCCTCACCCTGATTCGTCACGGCCAGACCGACTGGAACAAGGCGAACCTGATGCAGGGCATCACCGACATCCCGCTCAACGACACCGGTCGCGAGCAGGCACGCACCACCGGCAAGAAGCTTGCCGACATGGGCCTGGAATTCACCGTGCTGGTGTCCTCGCCGCTGTCCCGCGCCTACGAGACGGCGCAGCTGGTCGGTGAGCACTTCGACCTGCAGGTGCACAAAACCTACCCCGAACTGGTGGAACGCGCCTACGGTGCCGGTGAGGGCCTGGACATTCCCGCCCCCGAACGCCGCGCCCCGGAACGCTACTACCCGAACGTGGAATCCGAACGTGACGTGTACATTCGTGCGGTGCGCACCCTGCGCAATATCGTGCGTGAACTCTCTGAAGCCTCGAGCGACCAGAAGATTATTGCCGTCAGCCACGGCAGCTTTATCCGCCGCGCCCTCTCTGCCGCAGCCGGTGAAGAGTGGACCGTGACCGTGCCGAACGCCGAACCGCTCACGATTGACGTGCCGGGCCTGTTCGCGTGGGACTCGACCAAGCAGTTCGACGAGGTGGGCCGCCTTGTTTGGTAAAGCACAGTTTGGTAAAGGGCAACCCGGTGGTCGCTCTGGCGCTCGCGTGTGGCGGCTGATTCTCTGGCCCGCCACGGCGCTGTACTGCGCGACGGTGGCGAGTATCGTGTTCGCCCCCGTGCACGTGGACGATAACGAGATGGGCGGCCGCCTGGCGCAGCTGCTGGACACCGGCCACTCCGAGGGTTGGCTGCCTGCGTTCATCACCTATTCGAGCATCGAGCAGCTCTCGAACGTCATCATGTTCATTCCGGGCGGTTTTCTTTTCGCCCTGCTGCTCAAGCCGAAGGCTCGCCCGCACGTGCTGTACTCCGGATTTTTAGTCAGCGCCTGCATTGAGACGATTCAGAGTTTCATGCCTGATCGCACCGGCGACCCGGTGGATGTGCTGATGAACGGTTCGGGTGCCCTGCTGGGCGCGGCGGGTGCTTTGGGCGTGCATCGTTGGCGTCGCGTGCGTCGCGAACGTCAAGGTAAGTAAAGTTCTGTGCCCGGTGGAGGCGCTGGTTTTGAGGGTTCTCGTTGAGGGCTCTCGGGGCCGGCGCCTCCACTTTTTGCCGTGTTAGGGCGCTGTGTAGGTGTTTGACACTGTGCGGATGATGGGGGAGTGGGAAAACCCAACAGTTCATTAGGTCAAACAGACATAAACAGGCAGTGACCTTCGATATAGTGTGGTTTCGGTAGGGAACATTCGGGTAATATTCCGGCAAATACAGCGTTTTATATTGACTTGCCCACAAAAACCCACATAAAATCAAGTATTACCCTCAAGTGTTTTGCTGGCTCATTGAAGCCATGTCTCTTATGGCCATAAAAGCCGAGCAGAACGCAGAAAAGAACGCACAGATTTCCTCCCACTAGTCCAAAGGAACACCAGATTTATGTTCGCAGAAGAACGCCGTGCCGAAATTGCAAAGCTTGTTGCCTCCGCACGTCGTGTCAACGGCGCTGACCTTGCGCGCCGTTACGATGTGACCATGGAGACCGTGCGTCGTGACCTCGCCGCACTGGAAGAAGCAGGTAAGCTCCGCCGTGTCCACGGTGGTGCCGTCACCATTGAGCAGTCCACCTCCCTGGAGTCCTCCATCTCCTCCCGACAGGGCATGAACACCCCCGAGAAGCGCCGCATCGCCACCAAGGCATACCAGATGCTACGCGACTCCGAGGCAGGCTCCATCGTCCTGGACGCAGGCTCCACCATCGAAATTCTCGCCGACCACATCGGTGCCGAGAACTTCAGCCTCAAGACCGGCAATGACCGCATCATCATCACCCATGCACTGCACATTGCAGTCAAGCTCGCCGAAGCCGAGGGCGTCACCCTTGAACTGGTTGGCGGCCAGCTGCGCAAGATGACCTGGGCTGCTGTTGGTGCACGCGCCGCAGAGCACTTCGGTACCATGCGCCCGGATATTGCTTTCATTGGTGCCAACGGCATTGAATCCCACTTCGGCATCTCCACCCCCGGCATGAACGAAGCCATCGTCAAGACCGCAATTTGCAAGGCAGCCCGCCGCGTGGTCCTGCTTTGTGACTCCGCGAAGTTCGGTCAGGAATCCCTGGTTCGCTTCGCCGGATTTGAGGATATTGACACCCTCATTACTGATCGCGAGCCCGAAGGTGCCCTCCGCCAGGCACTCGAGGCCGCAAATGTTGAGATTGTGATTGCCTAATGATTATTACTCTGACCGCCAACCCCAGCCTGGACCGCACCATTGAACTCGGTGCACCCCTGGCTCACGGTGCCGTGCAGCGTGCTGTCGGTGCCGTACAGGATCCCGGTGGTAAGGGCGTGAATATTTCCCGCGCCCTGCAGGTTTCCGGCGTACCGACCCTCGCCATTGTGCCCGGTGAAGCCACCGACCCGGTGCTGACCGCACTGCAGGCTGTGGACGTTGAGTTCGCTAACCTGCCCACCGGTGAGCCGATTCGCTCGAACGTCACCGTGGTTGATCCGGATGGTACCACCACCAAGCTGAACGCCCCCGGCACCGTTTTTGACGCCGAACTGCGTCAGAAGCTGGATGCGCTGGTGGTTGAGCGTTCCAAAGGCGCCGACTGGGTGGTTCTGGCCGGTTCGCTGCCTCCGGGTCTGGAGCCGACCTACTACTCCGAGCTGGTGGCGGCACTGCGCGCCTCCGGCTACGAGGGCAAGATTGCTATCGATACCTCTGAGGCGCCGCTGATCGCGACCGTTGCCGGTGATCACAAGCCCACCCTGATTAAGCCCAACTCGGAGGAGCTGGCTCAGCTGACCGGTAGCGATAACTGGGAGGAGCTGGAGTCTAGCCCCGAGCTGACTGCCCGCACCGCCCAGAAGCTGCTCGGCGACGGCATCGAGTACGTGCTTGCCACCCTCGGTGGCGGCGGTGCCGTGCTGGTCACTGAGCAGGGTATCTGGCACGCTGTGCACGAGCCGATTCAGGTTCGTAGCACTGTGGGTGCCGGTGACTCCTCGCTGTCCGGTTTCTTGATTGCTCACACTCGTGGTGAGGACGCTCCCGGTTGCCTGGTTCAGGCGGTAGCTCACGGTTCGGCTGCTGCTGCTCTGCCCGGTACCCGTATGCCTTCGCTGGAGCAGACCACTCCTGAGAAGGTCACTGTTCGTCAGCTGCAGTTCTAAAGCTCTAATTCGGGCTGTTTTCGCACCTCCAGCTTTTATTCTCTGAAGGGAATATAAGCCGGGGTGCTGTCTCAACAGCCACACGCATACGAACGCAACACACACAGCACACACTTTGAACTCATAGGGGAGAAGCCCGGCAGCACTGAGCGAATCCCCGCCCCAACACATACCCGAGGAGGGAATATGTCTGATCTGATTACCGCAGATCTCGTCCTGCTGGACGAGGATCTCGGCGAGACCCGATTTGACGTAATTGCCAAGCTCGCTCAGGCAGTCGTAAATGCCGGACGCGCTACCGACTTCGAGCAGCTCTACGCGGCTGCCGAGGCACGCGAATCCAAGACCGACACCGGCATCCCCGGCGGTATCGCGATTCCGCACTGCCGTAGCGCCGCCGTCACCGAGCCGACCCTGGCCATGGCACGCCCCAACCCGGCAGTTTCCTTCGGTGCAAAGGACGGCCCCGCCGACCTGATTTTCTTCATCGCTGCACCCGATGGCGCTGACCAGGCTCACCTGAAGTTGCTCTCCACTCTGGCACGTTCCCTGATGAAGAAGAGCTTCACCGCGTCCCTGCGCGAAGCCTCCTCGGCTGAAGAGATTGTTGAACTGGTCAACGGTGCGCTCGGCGTAGGCGAGAAGAAGGCAGAGGCTAAGCCCGCCGAGGCTGCACCCGCCGCTGCACCTGCCGCCTCCGCTCAGGAAACCCCCGCTGCTTCGGCTCCGGTGAAGAAGATTGTTGCTGTGACTGCATGCCCCACCGGTATCGCTCACACCTACATGGCTGCGGACGCCCTCAAGTACGCTGCTGAAGAGCTCGGCTACGACCTGAAGGTTGAGACCCAGGGCTCCTCGGGTAATGAGAAGCTGACCCAGGCTGATATTGACGCCGCAGACGCCGTGATTTTCGCGGTATCTGTGAACGTGCGTGAGCGTAACCGCTTCGCGGGTAAGCCCTTTGTCGAGTCTCCCGTCAAGCGCGGTATTGACGAGCCTAAGGAAATGATTGCGGAGGCTCTGGCTGAGGCTGAGAACCCCAACGGTGCACGCGTTGCCGCTGCCGCATCCAGCGGTGAGGACAGTGCAGGCGCTACCGAAGGCGCTTGGGGCTCGCGCATCTACAAGGCCGTGATGACCGGTATCTCCTACATGATTCCGTTCGTTGCTGCAGGCGGTATTCTGGTCGCCCTGGGCTTCGTTTTCGAGGCAATTACGGTGCCGAACCTTGGCGATGTGAACACCAAGGCGATTCTCGATTCGGCAACCCTGTTCAACCTCGGTGATGTGCACTGGACCCTGTACCTGGGTGCTGTTCTGCAGACCATCGGTGGTTTCGGTCTGAGCCTGATGGTTCCGGCTCTTGCCGCGTACATTGCGTACGGTTTGGCTCAGCGTCCCGGTATCGCTCCGGGCTTCATCGCCGGTTCGGTGGCTCTCGCCGTGAACGCGGGCTTCCTCGGCGGTATTGTTGGCGGTATTCTCGCCGGTCTGATCGCGTACGCTCTGGGCACCCTGAAGCTGCCCCGCTGGCTCGGTTCGATGATGCCCGTGGTCATCACCCCGCTGGTGACTTCTCTGGTTGCCGGCCTGGCAATGTACCTGCTGCTCGGTGCGCCCCTGGCGTGGGTTATGACCACCCTGCAGGATTGGCTGACCTCCATGTCTGGCGGTTCCGCTCTGGTGCTGGGTCTGATCCTGGGCGCCATGATGGCTTCTGACCTGGGTGGCCCCATCAACAAGGCTGCTTACCTCTTCGCAACCGCTGGCCTGTCTTCGGGTGCGACCGTGAACCAGGAAATCATGGCTGCCGTCATTATCTCCGGTATGGTTCCGCCGCTGGCTATGGCTCTGGCAACCACCCTGCGCCCCAAGCTGTTCAACGAGAACGAGCGTGAGAACGGTAAGGCTGCGTGGCTGCTGGGTGCATCCTTCATCTCTGAGGGCGCTATTCCTTTCGCTTCGGCTGATCCGGCTCGCGTGATTCCTTCGACCATTGTTGGTGGCGCTATCGCCGGTGCAATCTCGATGGGTGCGCACGTGGCTTCCCCGGCTCCGCACGGTGGTATTTGGATTATTGGTCTGGCGCAGAACCCGCTGATGTTCCTGGCGGCTGTTGTTGCCGGTACCGTTGTTTCGGCGCTACTGTACGTGGTGCTGAAGTCCCTGGGTGCCCGTTCCAAGGCATCCGCGTAAAGGCCGTATAACCTCACCTTCATTTGATTGTCTGTTTGCAGGCGTGAACGTGAAAAAACACGTTACACTGTAGACAAACCACAGATAGGACATGAACTCTATGACTACCTACAAGGGCGTCGGCGTATACGCCGGCCGCGTTATTGGCCCCGTTCTTCAGATGCCTAAGCCCATCGAGGAACCCAAGGATGGTCTGCGTCTGAGCGGTGAGACCGCTGAGGCTGCAGCACAGCGTATTAAGGACGCGTCGGTCCGCGTCAAGGAAGACCTGCTGGCTCGCGCAGAGAACGCAAGCCGTGACGGTAAGGCTGTTCTGAAGTCCACCTCTCAGATGGCTACCGACCGTGCACTCATCAAGAGCGCTATTAAGCTGGTTGAGACTCAGGAGATGGCTCCCGAGCGCGCAATCTGGGAGGCTGCAACCTCCTTCGCAGACCAGATGGCTGCTCTGGGTGGCTACATGGCTGAGCGCGTCACCGACATCCACGACGTGCGTGCCCGCATCGTTGCTGAGCTGACCGGCCAGCAGGCTCCCGGTATCCCCGTTTCTGACGAGCCGTTCATCCTGGCTGCTATTGACCTGGCACCGGCTGATACCGCAACCCTGGACCCCGAGAAGGTTATCGCGCTGATTACCTCTGATGGTGGCCCCCAGGCACACACCGCTATTCTGGCTCGCGGCTTGGGTCTGCCCGCTATCGTTGCGGCTAAGGGCGTGACCGAGATTGCTGACGGCACCATCGTCTACGTGGACTCTAACGAAGGCATCGTTGACACCGAGCCCACCGACGCTGACCGCGAAGCAGCAATCAAGTATGCAAACCGTAAGCCGGTCGCTGACTTCGACGGTCAGGGTGTGCTGGCTGACGGCACCCGCGTACCGCTGTACGCAAACGTTGGTGACGGCAAGTCCGCTGAGAAGGCTGCAAGCCTGAAGGCTGAGGGTGTTGGCCTGCTCCGTACCGAGTTCGGCTTCCTGGGCCACGACGCTGAGCCTTCCATCGAGACTCAGGCTAAGACCTACAAGTCCGTGTTTGACGCATTCCCCGGCAAGCACATTGTGGTCCGTACCCTGGACGCTGGCGCTGACAAGCCCCTGCCGTTCCTGAACGTGAACCCCGAAGAGAACCCCGCACTGGGTGTTCGCGGTTTCCGTACCGACTGGACCGTTCCGGGCGTTCTGACCCGCCAGCTGGAGGCTATTAAGGCTGCTTCGGAGAACTCCGACGCTGACATCTGGGTTATGGCTCCGATGATTTCGACCACCTCCGAGGCACGCAACTTCGCGAACATGCTCAAGGAGATTGGCCTGCCCGTTCACGGTGTGATGGTTGAGACCCCCGCAGCTGTGATGAACGCTGAGGCTATCCTGGGTGAGGTCGACTTCGTGTCTATCGGCACCAACGACCTGACCCAGTACACCATGGCGGCTGACCGTCTGCTGGGCGACCTGGCGCACCTGAACAACCCCTGGCAGCCCGCAGTGCTGAAGATGATCAAGATGACCGTTGAGGGTGCTCAGCGTGCATCGGTCACCGCGGGTAAGAAGAAGTACGTGAGCGTGTGTGGTGAGGCTGCGGCTGACCCGGCTCTGGCTGTTGTTCTGATTGGTCTGGGCGTTGACACCCTGTCCATGAACGCTGGCGCTATCCCCGCTGTGGCTGCGGTTCTGAAGTCCGTGACCAAGGAGAAGGCACAGCAGATTGCGGCTATCGCCCTGCAGCAGATTTCTTCTGCTGAGGCGAAGGAGAGCGCACGTCAGGCTCTGCCGATTCTGGACGAGCTGGGCCTCTAAGCCTTAAACGATTCCGGGGCTGCCTGCCGCACCTTGATGGGGGGCGCTGGGTGGTGCCCGGGTTCGTGAAAATGCCGGGTGTAGAGTTTTATTTCTGCATCCGGCATTTTTGTACTTGTTAGCGTATGGCTGAACGGTACAATTTATAGAGTAAGGGCGGGTCCTGAAGCGCCCCGTTCATTTAGAATAGGTACCGATATATTTTCGGTTCCTTAATCAAAGGAGAAACATAATGGCAGAGCGCGAAGCCACTATTGCAAGCCGTGTTGGCCTGCACGCACGTCCGGCAGCTATCTTCGCTGAGGCAGCTGGCGACCTCCCCGTTGAGGTGACCATCGCTGCTAAGGGTGAGCCCGCAGATGAGGCTATGGACGCTGCATCGATTCTGTCCCTGATGTCCCTGGGTGCAAAGCACGGCGACGTTGTTGTCCTGCGCGCTGAGGGTGAAGGTGCTGAAGAGGCTCTGGACTCGCTGGTGAAGATCCTCGAGACCGACCACGACGCTGAGTAATTGACTCTCGCCTCTGAGGTGAACCCCTAAGCGGTGCGCTTCGGATGCTGTGAAGGCTACCGCCTTAAAGCGTGAATATCCCGTCACTTCGGTGGCGGGATATTTTTTATTATGAATAATTCATGTTTCATTGCGTTATGGGTGGAGGCATAAGGGGGTTATTTTCCCGCTAAATCTTAATGTATAAATAACCTTTATTTTTTCCTCGAAATACCTGCAAAAAATAGCCTCCAAAATATCTTCTGTACAGTAGTGACCCCGTTTTCTCTTCATATCAATGAAGCTTTCTGCTGCGGGTGCCGCAGGGTGCTTTTTGGGTCGCAAAAGCCCAGCAGAAAAGTGATATTTCTGCCCTCCAGTGCTACCGCAGAATCACGCCCTTGTTAGACTAAAAAGGCACTGTCTATCTGGGAGGGACATTGGCAGAATCGAGGAACACCCCCGCGACCCCCACATCGCGGGAAGCTTCGCATGCAGGCGAAGCAAACACAGCCGCATCGGAAGGAAGCGAGCAGAATACTACCGCGGGCTACATTGCCGGTAAGCGCGGTTTTCCCCTGGTATCACTAGACCAGGTCGCCGACGAGAAATTGCGCCGTGTGTTGGCTCAGCAAGCCCCTGCGGCGAAGGCTCAGGAAGGTACCGTCGCAGCAGAAGCTGTCAGTGAGGTGCTGCAGGAGGCCGCAGCGGACATGGGCATCCCCGCGCAGGAAGTAGAGCCCGCCAGCGACCCCGAGCTGCGCCCTAACGGTCACGGTGCGCGCACCGTCATTGACCCCTCCCTCGTACCTGACGACGACCTAGACGCATACCGCGAGGACCCGCACCCCACCACCTCCAGCAATATGGTGACCGAGGAGGCGCTGACCCGCCCCTCCCAGCCGGTGCCCATGACCGGTATGATTCCGCAGGTGCCGAACTCGCACGCAGCCCGACGCTACGGCGCGGATCCTGCCGCAATGCCGAAGACCGGGCCCGTCTCGATGCCCACGAACTCCGTACCGCTGGTTGATAGGGGCGCTCAGGGCCTCCACGGGCGCGGTAGCGGCGGCCGTTGGGGTTCGCGTCGCCTCCGCTCTTTCGTGCGCACTGAGGAGGCGGCACCCGCCGCCCCGCGCGGCGCCCAGCGTATTGCTCAGCGTCAGTTCGTGCCGACTATCCGCTCTGACGAACACGAGCGTCGTGAGGCATTCCGCCGTGAGAAGGAGTACGCCCGCGATACCCTGAACTTCACCCTGCGCCTGGCTGAAGCGATGTTCCACTACGGTGCGGACGCCATGGACGTGGACTCGGCGATTATTGCGGTCTCTTCGGCGTACGGGCTGGACTCGGTGGAAGTCGATATTACGAACCAGTCGGTGACCATCAACTACACCTCGGACCCCGATATTTACATGGAGTCCCGCATCGCCAAGCGCAATGCGAACGCTGATGAGCGTTTCACTCACACCCTGGTGCGTGTGGTGCGTTCCTCCACTGAGAACTACGAGGCGCTCTCCGAGGTGTACGGCCTGATCTATAAGATCACTTGTGGCGGCATGACCCTGGAAATCGCCGATTTGAAGCTGAGCCAGATTACGCACCGACCCAAGCCGTTTCCGCCTCTGGTGGTGTGGGCGGCGAATCTGGCGTGTGCTGGAACCCTGACGGCGGCGCTGGGGGCGAGTTTTGCGACGGCGTTGAGTGCGGTGATTATTTTTATTCCCGTGTACTTGCTGATTCAGTGGTTGAGTTCGATTGGTATTCCGGCGTTCTTCCGTATGGCCGCTAGTGCGGGTCTGATGACCTTCTTGGCGATTTGGCTGGGCGGTGAAGGGTCCATTCTTTCGGTGCTGCAGCGTCAGGGGGAGCCAATTTCGGCGCCTCTGGTGGTTGCTGCGGGCATGATTATGTTCTTGCCGACTCCGCGTCTGGTGGGTGCCGTGCAGGATGCGATTAACGGCTTCCCGGTGACGGCTGCGGGTCGTTTCGTGTCGACGGGTATGAGCTTCTTGGGTCTGGTGGTCGGCATTGCGACTGCGGTGAGTGCGATCAATATTTTCAATGGCCCGACCCTGGATATTGAGCAGCTACGTTTTGAACCGACGACCCCGCTGGTGGCGTCTTTCTTCTTCCTGGTGGCGATTGCAACCTTTGCAATTACTTTGCAGACGAAGCTGGTGAAGGTCGGTTGGCTGATGGTCATTACGGGCTGCGGTTTGGCGGCGTATTACGGCTATGAGCTGCTTGCCGGTCCGAGTGCCGGTCGTGGTCCGACGGCGTGTGCGGCGGTTGTGATTGGTGCGTTGAGCACGTATTTTGCGTACCGTCTGCATGTGCCTCAGGCAATTTTCTCGATTCCTGCGATTACGTTCTTGCTGCCGGGTCTGTCGTTCTTCCGCGGTATGTATCTGCTGACGGTTGAGACGGATGTGATTCTGGGTATGCAGAATATGATTACCGCGGTTTCGATTGTGGTGGCGATGGCTTCGGGTGTTGCTCTGGGTAATTACACGATGCAGTATGCGCTACAGCATTTTACGACTCCGCGGAATGTGGAACCGGCAGATTCTTAGCCCTCCTTCAAGGGTATATAGCCAATATTGCATATATTGGATGTAGGGAAGGGGCGGTAGCTTGCGAGTTCACCTCACAAGCTACCGCCCCTTCGCTACACCCATTGAGCCAGCTCCCACACCGGCTCTTGTGCTGTGCCTAACGGACCGTCCAATCCACCGGCTCCGCACCCTGCTGCACCAGCAAAGAATTCACGGTCGAAAACGGGCGCGAACCAAAGAAACCACGATGAGCAGACAGCGGCGAAGGATGCGCCGACTCCACGCTCGGGTACGGTTGCAGCATGGGTGCGCACTTGCGTGCATCCGCGCCCCACAGCAGACCCACCAGCGGCTGGTTACGCGCCACCAGCGCACGGATAGCGCACTCGGTAATCTCCTCCCAACCCTTGCCGCGGTGCGAACCCGCATCAGACTCACGCACCGTCAAAACCCTGTTGAGTAGCATGACGCCCTCATCGGCCCAACAGGACAGGTCGCCGTGATCAGCCGGGGCGATACCCAGGTCGTCCTGCAGCTCCTTGTAAATATTGGTCAGCGAACGAGGCAGCGGCATGCCGCGGTGCACCGAGAACGACAGACCCATCGCATTACCCGGGGTAGGGTAGGGGTCCTGACCAATAATGAGGACCTTCACCCGGCTCATCGGGCGGCGGAACGCATTGAAAATATCGGCGGCAGGCGGGAACGTGCGGTACCCCGCCGCGTGCTCCTCACGCAGAAAAGCGCCCATGGCGTGAATCTGCTCTTCGACGGGGGCGAGTGCTGCCGCCCAATCCTCGCTCATAATGCTGCTGAGGGGCTGGTTCATGAATCTCCTCGGGGAATCTCTGGTGCTGATGCGACCCGAACGGTGACGGGGCCGGGCGCGGGACGAATGCTTCTCCTCTAGACTGAGGCTCTCCTCCAGACTAGGGTTCTCTTCTAGTCTGAGTTTCTCTTCTAGACTAGGGGATGACGAATACACACGCTAGGAGACGCCAGCTACGGCAGGTGAGCTGCAGACAGGAGGGAACGTGTCAGAACAGGAACGCGCTGAAACCGCACAGAGCCAGCCAGAAGCACAGAGCCAATTGGAAGCGCAGAGCCAATTGGAAGCGCAGAGCCAGGTGGAAGTAGAAAACCAGCCGGAAGCACAGAGTCAACCCGGCGGCCTAACCCCGGTGGAGCGCCGCATCCTTGAGGTGGAGCGCCGCCGATTCAAGCACCAGGGCTCCAAAGAGAAGGCGATTATCGCCGCCGGATTCACGCCCATTGCCTACTACCAGCGCCTGAACGTGATGCTGGACGATGAGCGGGTACGCGCCGCAGCACCGCAGATTATCGACGTTCTGCGTGCCCGCCGAGACGCTGACTAGGGGCTCAAACTGAGGGAGTCGTGCGAGCTCTCCAACTCCTGCATCCAACCTCGCACACCTTAGGTTCAACCAGAGATTGAACACTGTGCGGTATCCGTCTCTTTCACAGCCGATTGCGGGGCGTTCACGTTGGTTCTCGCTAATTGAGCCGGTACTCTAGGTACTAGAACACCAAGACCGTACTTTCCGCAGCCGCGCCCGCGCGCCAGGCAGGGAGGCACGGTACCAGCCGGTAAACAGAGACCCGTGAAATGAGGATAAATGAGCTACCCCCGCGATGAATTTGACGAGGTAGACGAAAATACCGCCCGCCGCGGAACCTACCGCGCGGTCAATGCTGACCCGGCAAAGAGCCCCAAGGGCGCTATCCCCCTGGTAGCTGCAGGCGTAGTCGGTCTGCTCATCGGCGGCGCAATGTACGTGTACGCGCCGCGCACCGCCTCCCCGCAGTACTCGGCGTCCACCGCGAAGAGCAGCTCCGCCCCCGCAAGCGCGTCGGCGTCCTCTGCGCCGGCTAAGGCTTCCGCGTCGGCAAGCGCTACGAAGACCGGTCTGGCTGAGTCCATCTCCGTGGCGGTCTACAATGCGGCGGCTCCTGCGGGTAGTGCATCCGGTGCGGCGGCACTGCTGACCGGTTACACCATCAGCGAGACGGCAAACTACACGGGTGCGGCACCGGCAACCAGCGTGGTCTACTACGCTGAGGGCTACCAGTCGCAGGCGCAGAGCATCGCCTCGAAGCTGGGTATTACTCAGGTGCGTCAGGCAACCTCCGATGTGCAGATGGGCAACCACGAGGTCATCGTGATTCTGTCCTCGGATTACACCCCCTCCGCTACTGCAGCGGAATAGGTTCAGGCGGTTGCCGGGGTGATTCCAAACCTGCGAATCTAAGCCCGTGAATTTGAGCCCGCGCCGACTGTTTCTGTCATAACGACTTCTGCTCAACCCAATCTCAACCCCATCCGCGCAATTCCACTGATGCGCCGGGGTGGGGTTGATGCTTTTAACGCCCTCACGCACTCCCGGCGGGTACACCGTTAACGCCCCTTTTGGTGGGCATAATGAGCGCAGATTAAGCACTGGGCGATTAACCCTTCAACCTTGGGCTTAAACGTTTGCTCCATGCCGGTGCGGGTGCCACAATTGATGTAGCGTTCGGGTGCTTTATGCCTTACTTTGCCCGCGCCTTACGTAACGGGGGTGTTGTGGAGGGGCAGTCACCCGATTTTAGATGTACCGCACCCGTAAGGGTGAAGGAAAAAATCCGATCGTCCAGGAGGACACTTATGGCAAAGCTCATTGCTTTTGACGAAGAGGCACGCCGCGGCCTTGAGCGCGGTTTGAACACCCTCGCCGATGCAGTGAAGGTGACCCTCGGCCCCCGCGGCCGCAACGTTGTGCTGGAGAAGGCGTGGGGCGCCCCCACCATCACCAACGACGGTGTCTCGATCGCGAAGGAAATCGAGCTGGAGGATCCGTACGAGAAGATTGGTGCGGAGCTCGTCAAGGAAGTCGCTAAGAAGACTGACGACATCGCAGGTGACGGTACCACCACCGCTACCGTTCTGGCTCAGGCACTGGTCCGCGAGGGCCTGCGCAACGTGGCTGCTGGCGCTGACCCGCTGAGCCTCAAGCGCGGCATCGAGAAGGCTGTTGAGGCTGTGACCGAGGCTCTGCTCTCCTCCGCGAAGGAAGTTGAGACCGAGGAAGAGATCGCTGCAACCGCATCTATTTCCGCTGGCGACGCAGAGATTGGCAAGCTCATTGCTGAGGCAATGGAGAAGGTCGGCAAGGAAGGCGTCATCACCGTTGAGGACTCCAACACTTTCGGCCTGCACCTGGAGCTGACCGAGGGTATGCGCTTCGACAAGGGCTTCCTGTCCGGTTACTTTGTGACCGACCCGGAGCGTCAGGAAGCCGTCCTGGAGGACCCCTACATCCTGGTTGTGAACCAGAAGATTTCGAACGTTAAGGACCTCGTCCCCGTCCTGGAGAAGGTCATGCAGTCCGGCAAGCCGCTGCTGATTATCGCTGAGGACGTTGAGGGTGAGGCTCTGGCTCTGCTGGTGCTGAACAAGATGCGCGGCTCCATCAAGTCTGTTGCTGTGAAGGCTCCGGGCTTCGGTGACCGCCGTAAGGCTCAGATGGCTGATATCGCTATCCTGACCGGTGGCCAGGTCATTACCGAAGAGGTTGGCCTGTCCCTGGACGCAGCAACCCTGGACATGCTCGGTTCCGCTCGCAAGGTCGTTGTGACCAAGGACGAGACCACCATCATCGAGGGTGCAGGCGACGCAGCAGCTATCGAGGGTCGTGTGGCTCAGATTCGCGCAGAGATCGCTAACTCTGACTCCGACTACGACCGTGAGAAGCTGCAGGAGCGCCTGGCTAAGCTCGCCGGTGGCGTTGCTGTGCTGAAGGCTGGTGCCGCAACTGAGGTTGAGCTGAAGGAACGCAAGCACCGCATTGAGGATGCTGTGCGTAACGCTAAGGCTGCTGTTGAGGAGGGTATCGTCCCGGGTGGTGGCGTTGCTCTGATTCAGGCTGGCGTGAAGGTCTTCGACAAGCTGGAGCTGACCGGTGACGAGGCTACCGGCGCGAACATTGTGCGCGTGGCTATTGACGCACCGCTGAAGCAGATTGCTGCTAACGCTGGCCTGGAGCCGGGTGTTGTGGTTGACCGCGTTCGTTCCCTGCCTGCTGGTACCGGCCTGAACGCTGCGACCGGCGAGTACGAGGACCTGATGGCTGCTGGTATTGCTGACCCGGTGAAGGTGACCCGTTCGGCTCTGCAGAACGCTGCGTCGATTGCTGGTCTGTTCCTGACCACTGAGGCTGTTGTTGCGAACAAGCCGGAGCCCGCTGGTGCGGCTGCTCCCGGTGCGGACGCAATGGGCGGCATGATGTAATAACTTTTTGTCCCTGATGGGGCAAAAAGTTATGGAATCCGTGGCACGCGAAACGTGACACGGTGGTGACCTAACGCTGGTACTTGAGCCGGCACAGGTCCACGCATCCGTATGAGGCGGGTGCGGCTACCCATGAAGGGTGGCCGCCCCCGCTTTTTGTGTGCCCATGTGTAGCCGAGCATCCTGTGTCTGTGACGGGTCGGCGGCGTGCCTGCCGGTGGAGGCGGTAGAATGGCTCCTTATGGAATGCGCCTATTTTCGTGATGACCTCTGCTCCTCCTGCCCCAGCATTGAGACCGCCTACACCGCGCAGGTGCAGGCGAAGCAGGAGCACGCCCGCGCCCTGCTCGCGAACTACCCGCAGTTGCAGTGGCTGGACCCGGTGACCAGCGCGGAGGCGGGCTTCCGCAACAAGGCGAAGCTCGTGGTGGGCGGTTCGGCGAAGAACCCGACCCTGGGCATTGTTGATTACCGTACGGGCGCCTCCACAGATCTTGGAGAATGCCCGCTCTATATGGAGCCGATTCAGGCTGCTATTCCGGTGCTACGTGAGCTGATTCAGCGCGCGGACCTGACCCCCTATGACATTCCGAATCGTCGCGGTGAGCTGAAGAATATTCTGGTGACCGTATCGGCGGCGGGTGAGCTGATGGTGCGTTTCGTGCTGCGTTCAAAGAAGTTGCTGGTGCCGATTCGCCGCCAGATGGACTGGCTACAGGAACGACTGCCGAACCTGGCGGTGCTGTCGGTGAACCTGCTGCGTGAACCGGTGGCGCGTGTTGAGGGTGATGAGGAGATTATCCTTTCGGAGCGTCAGACCCTGCCGATGCAGGTGAATGACTTGACTCTGCATCTGCGTCCGCAGAGCTTCTTCCAGACGAACACGAAGGTTGCCGAGGCGATGTACGCGCAGGGCCGCGAGTGGGTGCGTGAGGTGGCTCCGCGCTCGCTGTGGGACCTGTACTGCGGTGTGGGTGGTTTTGCTCTGCATGCCGCGTCGGTGATGGGCGGCGGATCGGTGACGGGCATTGAGATTAGTGCGGAGGCGGTCGCTTCGGCGCAGCGCACGGTGGCTGAGTATGGGCTTGAGGGCGTGGACTTTTCGGCTCAGGATGCACCGGAGTTCGCGGTGTCTTCGGGCACGGTACCGCAGATGCTGGTGGTGAACCCGCCGCGCCGCGGTATTGGTGAGAGCTTGTGCGCGTGGATTGAGGGTTCGGGTATTGACCGTGTGGTGTATTCGAGCTGTAACGCGGTGACTTTGGCGAAGGATTTGGAGCGCATGCCCTCGTATGCGCCGGTGCAGGGTCGTGTGTTGGATATGTTCCCGCATACGGACCACTACGAGGTGATGGTGCTGTTGCAACGCCAGTAGTGGCTAACAACTCTTTGCTAAATATTATATATCTTCAGAATTGGCATTCTATATTATTGGGAGTGACTTAAATATATGCTATTTTCTAAAGTTGCCAGACAAATAATTGCCCTGGTTCCATTTGTTGCTGTTGCAATAAATTTGCCTCTTAAAGATGTTGGAGAATTTTTCTCTGGGGCATTACCTCGGGATAGGTTAGCAAGTATTCTATTTCTTGCTTTCCTTTATTTACTTATATTATCTATATATTTATTCTTGTATAAACTTTTTCTGAAGAAGCTTCACCAATCTGTCCCCTTAAGGTTGAAAAAGATGGGTGAGTATGCAGTCTATCAAAAGAAGATAGATCGCGCTCTCTTTACAGTTCGATTGCGATATCTGCTGGCCAGGGTTTATGAATTTCTGGATTTGCGTAGGGGGGCGTGCGGGAATTCAGATGAGAATAAAGTTTGGGAAGGCTTAAATAAGGTGCCAATCTCACAAATTATAGCTGCAATATTTAAATTTCTAATTAGTGTCCCTGTACTCATTTCTCTTGCTCTTTCCTGCATCTCATTGGATATTTTTAGTTTATCTAATCTGTCAGTGGATAGGATTCAAGGGCTGATGTTTCAAATATTGAATATTAGGGTCGACCTTGTGGATTTAGCCTCAAAGTTGCCGCTGGTTGCCACATTACTGGCCCTGGTACCGACAGTCTTCTTCTTCTATTTTTATAGTCAGAAACGCGACGTTCGAAAGATTATTGATAAAGAAAGAAATAAGCACCTAGAGGAATCGGTATTGTTGTATGAAGAATTGATGTTGTGGATCGATAAAAATTTGTACAATATATCAAATAATTATGTCTATGTAGTTGGGGTGCAAAAATCAATTGTCTCGCTGAGGATGGAGAAACGGGCCCCTAACTATTTTTCGCTGACAGGTTTACCGCCTAATAGAGGGAATAAAATTAATAATTTTCAATTTATTGAATTACCTGAGGCTGATGATTTTGCCCAGGTTGCAAATGATCTATTGGGTGATAAATTGCATAGATACTCTAGGTCAATTGCTTATAGGGATTATGACCTCTGGAATCTTTACCAGAAGCTGTCATCTTTGAAGGATTCTAAGGAAGTTCATTGGTCATTTTATACGCGTTCTGGAGTTGAAGATTATATATCTGCGATGACTAAATCGCCGCATGATATTAATAAAGAAATGTTTGAAGAGGAGCGTAAACATGAGTCCTCTATCTTGGCTAGTGACATATATAAAAAGCTTGAACTGTTGTACTCGTTAAAGCGTGGAAGCGATGCCCTTAGGAAGTATCTTTACTCGTCAAGAACCGAGAAGGTTCTTGTGAGGGTTCTTCAAAAGGAAAAGTAACGAGATATCTGACCCCGGGTGGAAAAGTCGTTCAAATATAGCCTGGCCTTTTAGAGGGGTTACGTAAAAGAGCGGTGGCGTTTCGGACGGTTGTGCCCGAGGCGCCACCGCCTTTTTCGTTCCCCTCTAGCGGGCGTGAAATTCTAACCCTGTGCCGCGAGATCCTGTGCGGCGAGGATACCCGCCACGTACGCCGCCTGACCCACGTGCTGGGTTGCGTCGTCAATCAGGCTGACCAGGCGCATACCGCGAGTTACCGGCGGAGTCCACGAACGGTCAATAATCTCGCTCAAATCAGCCTCGCTCAGTGTCTGCGCGTAGTCGGCAAGCGCCTCGTCGGTCGCCACAAGGTATTCCACCAGCAGGGCAGAATCTTCAACCACAATGGAGCGTGCTTGCTCGGCGGTGTGGCCGTAGCCCATGGTGTCGCCGAGCTCGCCCAG